>Ga0185299_10002110_pt1 | contig 32537 bp, 36 predicted proteins | sample PaiPotPPA55metaG_FD_128002 | JGI IMG/M metagenome (GOLD analysis project Ga0185299, IMG submission 128002) | Iron sulfur acid spring bacterial and archeal communities from Banff, Canada, to study Microbial Dark Matter (Phase II) - Paint Pots PPA... ...
CGAAGATGGTGTCTTTGCCGGCTTCCGTCTTGGTCCACTTCTCAGCGAAGTGGTCGGCATCGGTGAATTCGATCACCAGTTGTCTCATGTGCGGAGCGCTCGGACTATGCAGATTGCTGGCGCCGACGAAAGTAAATGCGATTTGCTTCGGAGATCCGGCGAGCGGCCCGGTGGCAAGCCGCGCGATGTGACCATCCGGCGTCAGGGCGCAAAAGTGTGTGACTAGTAGTTTGCTGCCATCGCGCGTGTAGATCGATGTTTCGTTATCGGAAGTTGTGCCAAGAGTCTCCTCGATGGCTTTGCCGTTTCGCGCTTTCTCCCTTGATCGCGATCCGCTTCACGTCGATCCCGAGATCTTTCGCATTCATGTACATCCAGCGAAGCGCGGCATAGTTGTCTTCAAGCGATCCGGGAAAGGTGGTCTCAGGAGCGAGCCGGTAATCGACCGAAACCGCCACACAATCAAGGGCGGTCGATAAGTTCTGGATATCGCGCCGCGCACTCGTGGCCGAGCCGATGACATAGCCACCGCCGTGCATGTGCAGAACCGCCGGTTTCGACGAGCCGGGCGAATTGCCAACCACATAGACACGAACCGCGGGCGCTCCGGCAGGACCTGGAATGGTCTTTTCCATCACCGGCGGGCTCGGTGCAATGGCGTTGCCCGGCATGTTCGTGCCTTGCCGCAGGCTCGCGAGCGAACTCGCGTCGAGAGACTGAACTGCTTCCATCATTTTCGCGACACGTCCCAGAGCGGCACGGAATTCGGGATTCACGTACGACATTGGATCGGGAGATGCAGCGCTGGCTGATGCTGACTGTGCGAAGCCAGAACTTCTCGTCAGAACTCCAGCTGCAAGCGCGCCGGCTGCAGAGAGCAAATCTCGTCGGGTGAGCACTTAGAACATCCTTTCTCTCGGGTTCGGCAGTATCGAAATCGCCACTAAAATGATACTCTCAATGATCTTCGATCGCATGCTGCATTCGAGTGTGGGGAGTGCCGGGGAAAGAAGTGCCTGCTTTGTGGGCCCGTACAGAGGAAATGGACTCCCGCCGTTGAGTGCACCTGTGCCGTGATAACCGGTCATATCGGTAGCTATTCCAGAAGCCGTTGCTGGCGCTTGCGACACAGAAGTACGAGACGGGTACTACTTGATTTAGTCGAAACCCAAAACCAAACGCTGCTCGTTCTCCCACAAGTAATGCGATCCCGGATGTAAGACGATAGTGTAGAGAACGGTTTTATAGGGCAGTGACTAGGGCCCGGTGCCGCGCCAGGCGGGCCCTGTTAGTGCCGATGTTGCACTGGGTTGGACCACGGCTTATGAGGAGACCAGCGTGTCCTTGAGCCTCTCCGAAGGAAACCGAATTCAGCTCTCGGGCGTGATTGCAGTCATCCTGGCCGCAGTTACTGCGAACACGGCCTGTGGCCCCCCGCGCCGCACTATTTATTGGCCTTTCCGGAGCCATCTTTTCGGAGCGGGGTGATTGGGTATATTTCGTTACGCGGAAGACGGACGTTACCGAACACGGCTTTGTCACTTATCCGAATAACGCGCCGGACGTTTTGCATCAGTGCAATCCCGCTCCCCTGTTCTATTCTCATCGAGTGACGGTTTGGTCCGATGAAGTCAGCTTACGCCGAATTCGGCTTTCTGATGGCCTGATTGAACAGTTGATTTATTGGCCTTCAACGCCTCGAACCGGCAATACCACCACCACGTACGCTGCTCCTTTCTGCTTCCCAGCTACGGCCGTAATGGACTGGCGGGAAGCGCCAAGACTGCGCATTTCGATCTCGCTTAACGAGAGTTTCCTGACTACCGGTACGGCCTGGGCCGAAGGCGCGCATGTCGATGCTCCTGCATTCAAATCTGACAATCCGGGCTACTCAGATGGGAACTTGAACCTCGGGAGGGTCCATGGAAATCTTGAGGTAATTCCGTTACCGGGTGACGATTACGTGGCTGCTTATGCCCTCTATGACTGGACCACGCCGGAAGCCCGTGTCCTCACGCTTGAACCGCCCGGAGCCAGATTGCGCACGACTAGGAGTGGATCTCTACTCCAGGCAGCGACGCTCCGCTCTCGGCACGTTCAGGTAGAAAATGAGCGAATGCGTAATCTATTGTTTGGACGGTTTCAGGCAGAAGGCGTAGCGAAGGGCCTGGACTCCGGAACAGACTATGCTTTTCAACAGATGCAGACGTTACCGCAATATGGGATTGGTTCTCACCAGCACATTCGCCAACTGAGCCAGCAACAAGTGCATATTCTGAAACAGAGCGACGCGCTAACACCCTTGTTGGACCTCAACGACGCGAACGTGCGAGATAAGCTCAAGCCCGAAGTCCTCGAAACGATCGAGCAATTCCCATCATCGGATTCTGACTTGCGTGGTGCAGTCTTGTCAGATTTGAGCACTCTAGTAAAGGCCGCCGACGTTATGTATGTCCGCCGCAGGGACGTGACATTCGAAATTCGATGGTACTAAGGTGGAGCACAAAAGTCAGAAACCGAATGACCCGTCAAGGTATGCTCGAACCGAGAGTCACATGGCCGTATAACGCCTCGACTCGATTGATGTGCTCCCGTCGACGCGGTGCATCGGCCTGATGTGAGCATCATTATCGGCAGGCGATAGTCCACGAAGAAGCACGGTCAGAGGCGGTGCAGACCTGCGAACCGCCGAATTGACGGGAACGCCTCGAAACGGCGTTTACCATCTGAAGGTTACGATTTGAGACACGTGTTTGCCGGTGACATCACGAAAGTGTTTTTGCCGGAACATCAACTCAAACTGACCAGAGTCCTCGCCGCGTAGCCCGACTGCGGACAAATTTCCCTTCGGACCCTCAGGGTCGAGAAAGAGCAAGAAACCAAATCCGCGAAATCGAAAAAAGCCGCCTTCGATGTAATCGCTGGCGTTCAGGATGGGAACACACGCCACATCATCGTTCGAGTTGATCTGCTCTCCTACTTTGAACAGGGAGTACAGCCCGGCTCGTCCTTCGAAAGTCTTCAAGCCGAACGCAATTTTAACGAGCTGTTGATCAGGCCATCCAGGCTTGTCGGAGCACCTGCCAATGCGCGTTGGGCCATTGCAGCAAACATTTATCAGAGTTTTCAAAAACCAGCGCTCAAGCCCTTGACCATCAATTTCGTATCGCCGTATTTTCCAAATGTGTGGTTTTAGCGTTTTTCGGACTCTCAACACTTTCATCAGCTCCCGAATCGTCGCGAATGCCTCAGCGCCTGCCGTATCGACCGGAGAAAGCGCATTATTGTGTCGATCACACAGTATCTTCGCTGTGAGGCGGGACAGCCCGATCCTCTTAGGTTCGCCCTTACACCACGGCATCCCTTGAACCGTAACAAAGTCATTCAAAAACAATGACTGTGAAACTAGGTGCTCACCCGAGAGCTTTTCCGAGCATTTGCCCACGCAAGCGGCCCAACAGTTCTCCTCGATATCGACCCAAGAAGAGCTTAGCAGCCCAACGAGTCGAAACACACTATCGAGATGGGTACGTCGTCGGAAGGGTAGAAGCAGCACTGACAAAACGGATCGGAGCGTTATCGCACATTATCGGCTTCTGCTCCTGCGCCTCGACCCACGCACAAGGTAAATCGATTTACTCGTGTCGCCGTTTTCAAGCGCGAACTCTTCAAGCCGTCGCGTTCTAAGATGATTAAGTATGTTTACGCGGGAAGTCAGATCTTCCTTCAGCTTGATGTTTTTCTTGATATCCGGGATCGCCACAGCCCAAAACGAATGGTTAACGTGGGGTCACGATCCGGAACGCACTGGCTCGAACCCGGACGAGAAGGTTCTGAATAAGGACAATGTCTCCCGACTCGAGGTGAAGTGGACGGCTCAGATTTCCACGGCTCCAAAGGAATACGTCCTCTCAACGATGACGGCTCCCTTGGTCGCATTGGTGAACACGCCGCAGGGCCCAGCCACGCGTGTGTTCGTTGTCGGCAGCGACAATACCGTTTTCGCGATCGATGCGGCCACGGGTAAAATGGCCTGGCAAAAGCCGAACCCCAACACCCAGAAAGAGCCCAACCAGGGCGATTACCGTTGCCCGAACACCCAAAATGCCACGCCAGTGATCGATAAAGATGCGGGGATCATTTATGTATCGACGAGCGATGGGAAGCTCCGGGGCTTCAGTCTATTGGATGGCGAAGATCGCATTCCGCCAACCAACTTCACCGATCCCTTCGCGCGTAACTGGAGTCTGAATCTGATCGATGGAGTCATCTATTCTCCGACGGCGCGCGGCTGTTTGAAGATGCAGTCCCACTTTACGGCGCTCGATCTGAAGGATCCAGTACGGCACCCGCTGGAGTATTACACAAACATCGGAATCACATCAGGCGCGTGGGGGCGCGGAGGCCTGGTTCGGGGACCGAGAGGCATCCTAGCCCAGACTGCCGACGGCCCCTATGATCCAGGGTCGGGCAAATTCGGCAATAGCGTTGTGGCACTGACTTCCAAGAACTTCCGCTTGCAGGATTCATTCACTCCATCGAACTTCGCATATCTGAACAAAACGGATCTGGACCTTGGCTCCGGCAATCCGGTGATCTTCCCGTTCCAAAAGTGGACACTGGCGGCGGTTGTTGGCAAGGAATCCGTCATCTATCTCCTGGACGCCAATGATCTTGGGGGCGCCGACCACCACACGCCGCTTTACACGTCACCTCGCTGGGGGAACGATGAGGCTAAGCTTCACGACCGGGGAATCTGGGGGATAACGACCGGGCAGGATCCGCAGGGAAGACGGTGGCTGTATGCGCCCATGTTGGGCCCTCCCGCCAAGGACGCGCCAAAGTTCCAGCAGTCCTATGGAACCGCGGATCAGGGCAGCACCATGGCGTTCGAAGTTCGTCTGGACGCGGCTACGGGTAAACCAACGCTGGTGCCGATATGGATGTCCCGCGAGATGCACGCACCGGAGCCGCCCACGGTTGCGAACGGAGTGGTTTACGTGCTGCTGAGCGGCAAAACATCCGATGAGTCCCGGGGAGCCATAAAAGCCCCCGCGGGTCAGGACCACAACGCGGTTCTGTATGCTCTCGATGCGGAGACTGGACGGGAATTGTATTCAAGCAACAAGCTGATTACCAGCTTCACCCATTTCAGCGAACCCGTGGTTGCCGGCGGGCAGGTTTACGTCTGTACTTGGGATGGGAAAGTCTATGCTTTCGGACTAAAGAAATAACGATCTTGCGCGTTCGAGGGCCATGCGTTGTGGGCCGCCACCGGACAGTCAGGCCATATGAGATTCTCAGGGAGATAGACAGGTTCAAGATTGGGCAGCGGCTCTGTTCGGAACCTTTTGAGAGCGCTATTCGACCCGAGGCTTAGCCTTTGAGAAGACTAATCGTCTCGCATGTTTGCAAGGTTCTAAGCGAAATCGGGAACACTTTGCCTCTTGCTTTGAATGGCAAGCCTAAGCGCCGCAACCTGACGGCGCACTCGGGCAGGAGCCGTTGCGAGCCGTACACACTTGCACGCCCGGCCTCGTCTCTAGATACCTGTTAATTCGTATTATCGGCCACTTGGTTAGAATGCGATACTTGGCAGTTCTCAGAGTCGCAAGATAGTATTGCCACACGCATTGACGGCTAACTCTGGCCGGAATCTGACAGCGCATTCCTAGCCAACTCGGCTGTGCGGTTTAGATAGGTAAGGTAAAATCGTTCAACGCCACATGCCGTTGACTGCCGGAACTCGGCTAGGCCCGTATGAAATCCTTGCAGCTATCGGCGCCGGTGGGATGGGCGAGGTCTATCGCGCCCGCGACACCCGACTCGGCCGCCAAGTCGCCATCAAAGTCTCCTCCGAAAAGTTCAACGAGCGATTCGAGGGCGAAGCCCGCGCGATCGCGGCTCTGAATCATCCCAATATCTGCGCGCTGTACGATGTCGGCGAAAACTATCTAGTTATGGAGCTGGTGCACGGCGAACCACCGAAGGGCCCGCTGCCCCTCGACACGGCGGTGAACTACGCTCGCCAGATCGCGGATGCGATCGAAGCCGCGCACCAAAAAGGAATCATCCACCGCGATCTGAAACCAGGTAACATTCTGGTCGCGAACAGTATCGTCAAGCTTCTCGATTTCGGCCTGGCGAAAATCGTGCACGTTCAGGAAGCGTCAGACGAAACGGTCACTCAAACCCAGGCTGGCACGATTCTGGGCAGCGGCGCCTATATGTCGCCTGAGCAAGCCGAAGGTAAGCCCCTGGATGCGCGGACCGACATTTTTTCGTTCGGCGTGGTTCTCTATGAATTGATCAGCGGACGCCGTCCCTTTCAAGGCGAAACGGCGATCTCCACCATGGCGGCTATTCTGCGCCAGGAACCACAGCCCCTCGACGCACCGGCGGATCTTTCGCGATTCGTCATGAGGTGCCTGCGAAAGTCCCCGACCGATCGATGGCAGACGATGGCCGAATTGAAGTCGGCGCTGCGAGATATCTCGCTCGTTCCGCATGAACCGCAGCCCTCCATCGCCGTGCTCCCGTTCTCGGACATGAGCTCCAGAAAGGATAGTGAGTATTTCGGCGACGGGCTCGCGGAGGAGATCATCAACGCGTTGAGTCGCATTCCGAATCTCAAAGTGATCGCGCGTACGTCGGCGTTCGCTTTCAAAGGAAAGCAGGAGGACATTCGCAAGATCGCCGAGGCCCTCGGAGTTACGAATGTTCTGGAAGGCAGTGTACGGCTGTCGGGAAATCGCGTCCGTATCACCGCGCAATTGATCACGGCTGCGGATGGCAGCCATGTCTGGGCGGAACGCTACGACCGGGAGATGAGCGACATTTTCGCGATTCAGGATGAGATTTCGCAAGCGATCGCGGACGAGTTGAAGGCGGAGCTTGGTCCGCGCACGCGGAGTGCATCTGGCGCTCCGCCACCGGTGAACATGGAAGCGTATCACGCGTATCTCGAGGGCAATCACTACATGGCCGAAATGACAGCATCCGGAATGCTCCGTTCGCTCGAATGCTATGAGCGGTCCATGCGCCTCGATCCGAAATACGCAGCGCCGCTGGCGGCGATCGGCGAGCGCGCTATGTATCTGGCGCTCTACGTTGGATCGCGTCCGAGGGACGTAATTCCATCTGGTCTCGCTGCGGCAAATCGAGCCTTGGAGTTGAATCCGAAAGCCGCAGAGGCATATTTCGTGCGGGGAATGTTCCGTGGCCTCTATGAATGGAATTGGAGCGCGGCTTTAGAAGACCTCGGGCGTGCCATTGAACTGAATCCGGCCTATGCCCTCGCTCATGCGGGAAGGTCTAACATCCTGCTTTCTCAGAGACGCAATGACGAGGCAGCGATCGAGATTCGCCGGGCTTTGGATCTGGATCCTTTGAATATCTTGACGCGCAGGTCCGAACTCTTGGTGTTGAATGTGACTGGAAACGGAGAATTGGCGGTCGCCCGCGCCCGCGCTTTAGTCGCCTTGTTTAGCGGTTCATGGGTCAGTTGGGCCATGGCAGCACGCGCGCTTACCCAGCATGGCCTACACGATGAGGCTGACGCGGCCCTCCAGAAAGGTCTCGATCTTAGTCCTCAAAACGTGATCCTGCTTGCGTGGCTGGCGATGGTGCGCGGCCGTCTGGGCAGAAGTGCTGATGCCGAGCGCATTCGCGCTGAACTGGAAGAATTGACTGCGCACCAGTACATACCGTTTTGGCTCCGAGCCGTGGCAAGCGAAGGATGCGGTGACATGGCACAGTCGTACCGCGACATCGGTCAGGCGCTCGATGAGCGTGAACTCAACGGCCCACTTTGGATGATCGGGAGGCGGGCGGAACTCGAATCCGATCCCCGGTTTCAGGCCCTGTTGAGTCGTATCAACCTTACTGATGTGGCGTCTCGCTAATATCTGGATGCGAATGCGAGTGATGATCGAGGACGAGCCGAGTCCGCACTTCAAGAGATACCGGACTCTTCCTCGCCAGAACTCCCATCGCAGTCGCGGCCTTGCGTCTGTTATGTCGCAATACCGGCGCCTATGCGGAGGCGCGGGCTGGCGGACAACTTGGTCTCTTGCGCCGACTTCCGAATCAGTCGGTTTGAATTTCGGTGCGGCGGATTCCCACGCGGCCTGAGTCATGTGTCAAAACCCTTCCTACGAAGTTGATCATCTCGACAAGGAATACAAAGGCCGAAAAGGCACGCCCTGATGTGTGTTTTAACCTGATGGTTTTGAACGCCGAGCATCGATAGGCAGAGATCCAGCCAAAGCGCTCGAATTCTGGGGGAGCCTTCGGCGTGCGGCCGGTAGTACGTTGGCAGGTCAGCAGCTATGATCGAAGATCCGTTTGGCTGGAAGTGTGCCACTTTGACACTGAGACTTTAAATCAGTGGCAGCGTGCAAAACCCAAGCTAAATCGACATCCCTGCCCCACGTGTGAGCGGACTGTGTGCCTGCCTTCGAGCCGGAGGTATCCAATGGCTCGAAAAGTAGGGCAACTGTTTTCACGCGGAACGCGAACATGGCTTGTTCGCGTATCACTTGGCCGAAATCCGGAGACGGGAACTAGGAAATACCACAACAGAACTGTCCATGGCTCATTCCGCGATGCACAAACGTACCTAAACGGAAAGCTGCAAGAACGCAAGATCGGGCGTCTCCCTCGTGCGGCGGCGATTGGTCTTAATCAATACCTGGACCAGTGGCTCACAACGGCAGCTAAGCCGAGACTCCGCCCGAAAAGCTACATCGATTACGAAGCGCTGTTGAGGCTTCATATCCGCCCAGTCCTCGGGACAAAGCCGCTCGGCGCAATCGTTTAGTTCGACATCCAGAGCATCTATGCTCAAATGTTTGATCGTGGGTCCGCGCGAACTGTTGAATACACAAACGCGGTGTTGCAGTCGGCATTCCGTCAGGCGGTACGCTGGAAAATGGTGGCTGACGATCTCTGCATTGGCGTGGACCTACCGCGCATTAAAGGTGAAACAGGATATCCAAGACGTCGTAGAGTGAAACAGCCGTAGTGCGCCAGTCCGGGGAAACAGCGCGATATTATTATCATCATCGTCCTTGGCCATCTTCCGTTGAACGATCGCAGATGAGTGACAACCCTTACGCCCGCTGGCTCAGCGTCGACAACGACCTCTGCCTCCCCGTCATAAACCAAGCGGGTCTTGATGCCGTTCTCCAAGAGGTGGCACTCAGGGTCATTCCGGTGTTCGGAGAAGGCCCGCATCCCTGGACCTATCTTGATCTCGAGCACTTACAGATTGCCGATTACGGTAAGTTCGAAGGGGTCAATGGCGAACAGCAGGAGTTTATCTCGCGACTTCATGCGCAGGAGCCGATCCGGCCCGAAGAGATGATCTTCCTCGGGCTGCGATCGCTGTTCCAGTTCGCTTGGCCCGAACCGAAAAGCGAAGACGATATTCGGTTCGCGGCGGCTTACGATCGTGTGCTCAATGAGGTCCTTATCGAAACCTCGCTCGATCGTGCGAAGCGATTCACGGCGCCTGAGGCGCTCCTGCCGTATTGGGGCCGGCTTGCCTTCCTTAGAGTGATGGTCGAACTCCCGGCCGACAACATCGCTCGGTTCGGGCTCGGCCGAGTAGCTTGCACGCTGGCGAAAAAAGCAAAGTTCAACGCGACCACTTTCGCACTTGAGAGCGGGCCGGTGATCAGCTTGAACTACGCCCTTGAGCCGATCCTCAAGCACATCAATCGCTATTTGCTCCACTATTTTGGAACGCAAGAGATGGCTGGGCCGAAGCGCCTAAGCCGAGCATGGGAGGGGATCGTGCCGACCGTATTACATTTCTGGTCGAATGTGGTCGCGACCAAGCTGGCCCATTCCCCAACGATGCTCTACGAGCAAGAGATGGCCATCATGGCTCACCGGCTGACAGCTGATCAACTCGACTTCATTGTCATGCATGAATTAGGCCATGTCGCACTGGATCATCCCCGCCGCATGAAGACGGTCGGCGCGTCAGGACACAACGTGACGACCATTCGTCACGAGTTCGAATTCGCCGCCGACGCTTTCGCACTGGGCTTGATGCGATCGAGGCTGATCAACGAGGTCCGGGGAAGAACTGAAACGCCCAAGGCGGCAGACCCGGAAAACACTCCAATCGACGGAGTCGTCGCCTCGCTTCGCAGCTATCAGAGCGGCCTCGGTGCGGCATATCTCCTTTTTGCGTACATGGATTTTATTCAGCGCGCTGGCGAGCTGCTGCGTGACAGGCTTGGTGCGCAGATCGACATTCGGGAGCAAATGGATAGCCACCCGAGAGCGAGTGCTCGTCTAGAACGCCTGGAGCTCATAAACCTCGGCGAGTATCTTTATACAAGCCCGCTGCAGCGCTACGCACAGGGCTTCCTGCAGAACATACTGGATTATGCGGTTGCCCTCGACGATGAGGCCTTGCTGGCCAGCCTGAAGCTGGACTGACGCCTCCTACGTCGCGTGAGAAAGTAGCTTCTCGATCAACCCTTGATCGAACGCCGGGTACACCGGCTCGGCAGTTGTTAATCCGAGGATGGGATTGCCCTTGGGATCGGTCGGACCGCCCTGCAAAACCCCGAAGACCCGGGTCGTTGGGCAGAAGATGGCGCCCCCACTACTGCCGGGCGCCGAAAGCAAATTGAGCTGGAATCCCGTGAGATATTCCCGAGCGATCCCCTGCGCAGGAAGAATAGCGCTCATGGTTCCCTTGGTGAATGAACTTGTTACCGATCCGACCTGATTCCACAGAAAATCTCCAAAGGGATAGCCGCAGGTAGCGACATCCATCATCTCGTGAAGGTCGGCATACTCGGCCAACTCCAATACCGGGAAGCCGCCGGGAAACGCCGGATGCTGACGCAACTTCATAGTCACGACGTCGAAATCGTTGACCTTCCCAACATCAGTAGGAACCACCTCATGCATCCAAACCTTGGAACCCTCTGCGCCGCCATAAAAGATGCCGAAGATGGAAATCGGCGTCGGGACATGGACGCCCTCGCCGACTCTTTCGAGCACGGTTTTGTGGTGCTGGTCTTTGAGAAATGTCTGAAATACGTGGTCGCAGGTCAAAACGACGCCTGCAGAGTAAACACAGAAGCCGCTGCCGATGATTCTAAAGGGGCGTTGGGGCGTCGCGTTGGCAGGGCGTTGTATGACCGAAACCGGGGCGCGCTTGATCGAATCGAAAACGTCTCGTGGTGTCATCATTCAGTCTGCCAAGCTCTCGATCTGCGAATTGATGCCGTGTATTTTTAGGATTGCCGCCACCGCCTTCATGCCATCTAATGACGCGGACATGCGCTGAGAATCGCGAACATCTTTCAAATAGAGATTGAAATCTTCGGTGATCATGCCGGGCTTGTAGCTGGTGCCAACATTGGGTATTTTCAGCTTGTCGATGTGTTTCAAGAGTTTGGGATCAAGCGTCAGCCAGACCCAGCCGCAGCTGTCTTCATGATCGCGGCGCCTCTTCTTGGCGACTCTCATTAGCTTTTTTGTCATCATTTCTCGCGCAGCGACCCCCGCGTCCGTCGCCTCCTGCAGGATCTGCCGCAGCTCGTCGGAGGTGAATTTCCGCGTTGGCCGAAACCAGACTTCCAGTTGCTTTGCGTAACCGAACTGCGCCTCGCACTCCTTGTAAACAGTCTCATACGTTGCGTTCACGAGCTTCCATATATCCTCAAAATAATTCCTGGGAAGCTTGAGTGGCCTGTCCGGTTTCACTCTAAGACCCACTTTGCGCAGCCTGATCACAAAATCGTCGGTAATCCAGCCATCCGCATGAACAATGCAATTTCTCCTCTCTTGCAGTCGTTCGAGTGCCTTCCAATCAAACGGAGGCCGGTTCATGTCGATCTTGGCGTGCAGCGATAGATAATCGCGCATTTTGTGAAGATTCAGTCCCATTTGTGAGGGAGGAATAGGTGCTCCACCGGCACGCAGGTGCTCGATCACGAGATTCAGAAAACGCTCAAGGAACGTATACAGGCCGACAATGGCGAACGTATGGCCACGGTCCATCAAGGACTCGATGCTGTCCCTCTCATCGATCAGATGGTCGCCGTCTGCATGCTCATACTTCGCTTCGAAATCCTTGGCTTCTTTTCTCCACGCCTTCATCGCGACGCGAAACGTCTCTTGCGCCTGCCGGTGGAAATCCATCAGCTCCTTCATACGGACTCGGCCCAGTCGTTCGACGATGGCGAACCGCCAATCGAGCTCGATGGGCAAAATCTTCGGGTCCATCAACTAATCGTAGAACGCAAGTGCGGCAATGCGCGCTCGATCACCGAACTGGTTCGAGCACGTAATCCCGCAAGACCTTCCCCGCCTTCTGGTAGATGGTGCTCTGTAGGTGTTCCGCGATGACGGCAAGAGCATTGGCAAGGCTGCTTTCGCGCACGTCAGGATGAGCGCCGCTGGTCGCGTGACTCGATGCCTGCGAAGAGCCCTTCCAAACGTTCGCGAGCGTTACTGCCTCGGGCGTCAGGTGGTTCAGCGGCACGCCGCCGTCAAAATCGTCAATGTGAACGTCATCCGGGTACTTCGGGTCTTTTTCGCAGCGCACAGGATTGCCGCCTTTACCCTGCTTAATGCCCACGAACTCAATCAGCCACCGTGTTGCCGCAAGCCGCCCTTCCCATATAGAGTCCGCTGCGCAGCGCCAGTAAATCTTCTGTTGTTCGGTCAGGCACTTGGGATCGATCGTCGCTGTCACCCGCAAAATGGAGCTTTCCATCGGGAGGCGCGCGATGGCGGCGCGGACGCGGTGCGGGATATGCTCGGCCAGCCAGATAGCCTGCTCGGGGGCGTCCATCGGTCCAATGATAATGGAGAGGGCATAGACTTCGCGCGCGATTAGACTGTTCTGCGTCAACTCGTGGCTGGAATCGAATAGTGCTCGTGGCTGATGGGCCACTTCCCGTCGATCTTACGGAAGCCCATCGTTAGCCGGAACTCGAGATTACCCATCGCATTACGGGGCGAATCACTCCCGTTTTGCGGCTGTCCGCAATGACCGCCACGGTCCTGACGGTCGTCCGGCGTACTCCGCATCCGCAGGCAGAGTTATTGGCTCTTGAAAAGTGACCTCCACAACTGTACTCGGCGTTCCAGCGAAATCACCTGCAGGCACGAACGTGTTTGCGCCTCGGGCACTCTTGCTCCCATATGAACATCGGGGCGAACCGGAATTATATTTACAGTAAAGCGGTTGAGACGTAGGATTTGATCCGAGGACTGACTGCATCAGCAAACGAAGCACTATGGGGCGTTCCTTCTGATATCGCTCAAAATGACGGATTCCGTAGCTGATTGGGCCGCGAACCGTGCCCGGCCAAAAAAATACCCTCCTATTAAGAGATTCCACAAAGCTATCAAACGTGTATCCATCCTCGAAGCTAATGTTTCCCTTGTGAAGCGGCGCTTGGTCTCGCAGTAGGATTACGGTTTTACCAACCATGACCTGTTCGTGGCAGCGACGCCGATGCTGCAAGAGCTCAAATCGTCCGGCTGCTTCCATAAGGAAGGCGGCGGGACATAGTTCGTTGGTTTCGCGGATGTGCGCTAAGTTCGCTCTGTCCGTAAGATGATACAGAAAAGGACGAGTTGTTTGATATGTGTGTGTCAGCATTTCATATTCGCCAGGTTCTGCGATCAATAATGCTTCTAAAATCGAAGCGAGTAGAAATCAATGAAACGGGCGCTGCGGCTACGCGCTCCACCTCCTCAATGAAGCGAATCGTCTCTTGTGATAACTGTTCATACCTGCGAGCGTCTGCATTTGCAGGGTCCAAATAGTCTGCGAAGGTAATTGCAACATCCGTAGGAGCATTGAGGGCGGCGCTCTTCCTAAGAAGCACCCAGTCGAACCTTGCGACGCGCCGCTGCCTGTTGGTTGTCGACGTGCGCTCGTTGGCCCGCAACTCTTCGGCTGGAATCCTGGAGGTTTTCGACACATCCTCCCAGTCCAGTTCGTGACGCATAGGACCGGAGCTACCGTCGGGCGGGTTCTGGACACGGATCGGAAAAGTCCGGCAAACCATTATCGTGTTCCGAACCCTAATAGGCGAGATACCTGCCTCCGACAAGCAACCGCTTACAGTAGTATCGCGCGAGGTAACGTGGGGATACGCTCCATGGAATATGCTCAACCCGGTGCCTTGCGTTCCCTCTACCAGAACTCGGCCACCACGCTTGTACGTTTGCTCCAACAGTTCCCACGTGTCGGCGATGAACGGTAGCAGTTCAGGCACATCCTTTGCGAAGTGAACACGTTTTCCTCGGTCCAAGATCCTCCTCGCAGTCGCAGTGCCAACCCCTTGCCCTGTTGAACTAATTCGCTGTTGCAGGCCGCATTCCGCTTTTCGATCTTTCTCGTTGATGATCATCACCTGTGGGTCGATTTTGAGCCGTTCATGATCGATCTTGCATTCATTGATCTCTCGCATAAGGGAGTCAGGATTGATGACGGCTCCCGGCGCAATGATCAATTTTGCGGCCGGATTTCGAAGCGTTCCGGACGGCAGTTGATGGTGAATGTAGGGACCACTTTCTAGCAATACCTTATGGCCGGCGTTAGGGCCGCCAACCCTCACTAACACTGCGTAATCGCGCGAGAGGTAAGACGCAATGTGGCCCTTGCCTTCGCTGCCATACTGACCGCCGACAATAACATCTACGAGCCGGGTGTATTCCCTGGCAAACCACCCTAGGTGAGTCGCTGTCCTCACGAGCACGTCCCGTTCGTCACATGCCTTCGTATCAATCACAACGTCGGCGGTCTTTTCCAACTCCTGGACGCGTTCTTCAGTGGCGTTCTTTTCTACTTCCTTGAACGACTTCAGCTCCTTCAGACCACTGTCGCGATGCTTGTATCGTTCGGCGAGTTCTTCTTGGGGCGCCTTCAGATGTATATGGGTGACTGAGAATCCGTATGCCTCTCGGATTGCCTTTATTTGAGGAAGAATCCGGACGGCATCGACCATGAAAATAGGAGCCGCCTCAATTGTCATGTGGCGATTGACTAAGCTGATAAGCGCGTCTCGTACCCAGCGGCCTTGCGTTTCACGGTCTAGGCGGTCGCCGAATTCCTGCAAAGCGCGGCGCTCCGGGGGCAAAGGTGTTCCGAGTCGTTTCAACGCCAAGTCGACCAAAAGATCCTTCGTCTTTAGAACGTGGATTCTCTCATAAGGAAAGGCCTTTGCGAGCTCTCTAACCAGAGTCGTCTTGCCCGAAGCCACGCTGCCGGAGATCAGGACTATCTGGAATGGCACACTGTTCTCCTGGTCATAGGACTTCGTCAACTACTTCTTTCGGGAATTCGAACGTGGATTGTCGCTGCAAGTTCCCACCAAGAGATGGTAGGTCGTAAATCGTGATTTTGATGCCCCTCGAAATGAGCACTTCTCGTAGGATGCCGTCGATGATGTTCCAATCGCCACCGGCTTCACCAGCTCCGATGCGGGGCATATGCACTGTTGCAGACTGCTCCAGTGCGGCGTCCGCAACTTTCTCAAGCGCTGAGAAGAGGGCACCATATCTTAGACGAGGTCCATGCGCAATTTTTCCGAACCCGTGTTGCGCGACTAAACTCACGAGCGAAAGGTCTGCACGGACCTGGAAAGAATGGATGTTTCCTAATTTTAGATTTTGCCGACCATAAGCCCACTTGGCGAAAGCGGACTGAGCTGCAGGCCATTTCTTGCGCGCTTGCTTGGCGAACCCGCCGCCCCAAATCGTGGCCTGGTCGTTCACGACCTGAAGTAGCAATTTCCGCTCCGCGCCGAAAGGCTCTGTCGCGTCGCCTTGCAGTATTCGAAGGGATTCCTCTATCGCGAAATTCGCGGGCATGGGGGGGAAGGCTAAAGCGAGCACACGCGGCTTTGCCTCCCCGCTATTTGGCGAGATTCCAAGATACTCAACGAACCACGGCTTTCCGCCGCTAACCCATTTGGCATCCTCTCGCTCAGTTACCCCGATGGCTGTGCAAGCGGAAGCCTTGCTCGATCGGGGCAAGAGACTCCCCCGATACAGGTGAGGCTCGATCCCAAGTGATGATGATTTGATCTGATATTCGACCATGTACCTGGACGCCTTCGCGTCGAGCCGCGACAGGAAGACGCAACATGGATGGGCGCTCATCCTGATTAAGCGATTGGCAACAGCTTCGCATGAGACACGATACTTGCGACGGAGATCCAGGACCCTGTCCACACTCGGCCGTATGCTTGCTTCTTCCTGCAGGGTGCCGAAGGGCATCAAGATCTCGGCTGCAGCTATGTTGCACAGCGATTCGAGCTGCCAATCGTCGTCCTTCATCTGCTGATGCGTGGCCCGGTTCCTTGTTTCGGTTGCGCAGTCGGGAAATAAAGTATGCCCAAGTTCATGAGCAATCGAATAACGCACTCTTGCGGCGGGTCGTTGCGGGTTGAACTCTATCTTGAATCGTCCGTCAGACCCGCTAGTTGTCCGCGCGTCCACGACGGCTTCGGTAGGAAGTATCTGCATGCCGCACATTTCCGCAAGAGCGAAAGGATTGTAGGGAGGTCCGCTCCATCCGCGTTCAATGGCATCAAGAACCAGCTTTCTCGCGCGGGAGATGATGGCATTGACGGGATCTGATACGTTCAAAGCCAGAACCGATGGGTGACTCCATTTCTGTTCTTGTGATTGCGGCGAGGGTTTTTGCGTGCGAGTTCGCAGGTCGTCAAACAGCTTGACTGCCTCCGCAAGATTAATCGCGGGAGCGGGTTCATCCCATTCAATAGAGAGGGCGTCCTCGCGCTCGAACAGTATCTTTAGATCCCTCTCGATTGTTCTCGCATCGATAGTTTTGCTCTCCTTCGGGGTTTTCATGGGCGGAACCTATCGCTTACATACTCTTGAAGCTTCTTGATCGCGCGCAGTCGAATCTGTCTGATATTCGCGGCGGATTTCCCAGTCTGTTCGCAAAGCTGCGATAACGCGGCATGCGGCATCCGCTGGTGCGGTTGATCGGCTTTCCACCAAAACATCGTGCCGCGAAGGACGGTCTGGTCGATATCGGACAGCGACCGGAGCCCGGACTTTAAGAGCTCAAGCCTGAGAGAATCAGGCGACTCCGTGTCTTGGGCTTCGGGTGGGGCAGCCGCCAGGTTACCCTCGTCAAGTTCATCGGTGAAACTGGCTTCAGGCTGCCCTCTGTACCGGTCATTCACGAGGTTTGTAACGATTCTGAGCAGCCACCCGCGCAATTTTCTTTCCTGAGATGGTCGATCACAGATTTCCGTATGGTTGAAGGTCGCGGCGCGATCAAACGCCTTCATGAAAGCTTCCTGTACCAGATCTTTAACCCCCTCTCTGCCCAATAGATAGCCGTGGTTGGCCATCGAAAGCCGCGTCAGAAAACCATGATGACGAATGTAGACATGTGCCCAGGCCTCCCTCGCCAAATCGAAGTCGCTCGATTCCCCCGCCATGCGCCGGACCAGCTCAAAGTCACAGATTTCAGCGCCCGATGGTGCCATGGTATCTAGCTCTTTATAACGCAAAAGCGTGACAAATTTATAACGCAAAAGCGTGACAGCGGAACTCGTCACGCTTTTCCGTTCTCCCAAGTGAAAGTCGTTTTTTGCGTCGGCGCACGGATCGCGAAGGATTTTTTAAAGCGGAAGGAGGTGAAGGGCGATAGTGAAAAAACCGAGTGGACTGAAACCCGGTGAAACGGTCCCGGTGTCCGGCCTGAATCAGCAGATCGGACCCCGGGGCGGCAAGGGTACGGAGGTGACTTCCGTGAAGAGAGCCGTTGCCTCCGGCACCCGTCAAGGGAACCACGTATAAACTCGTGGGCCCCGCGAAACACAAATCCGGGAAGTAGAGGCGCGCGCGAGGCGGGCCGGCCGCAACCCGGCCCCCAAGCTTATCACCGATGTTGGCCGCTAGAAGTGTGTCTGTAGCAAAGGAGAAATCTAATGTCTGAACACGAACATAAGCATGAGGTGAAAATTTTCATCGATCAACAGGCGCATCATTCGCCGAACCCGACGACGGGTGCGGCGCTGTACGCCTTGGGCAATGTAGAGCCGGGCGTGGAGCTGTTTCGCGAAGTGACCGGCGACCGAGAAGACCGGGAGGTGGACAACGGGCCGGAAGTCATCCACCTAAAACAGGACGAGCACTTCCACAGCGGGAAGCCGAAGATCTACAAGATCATCGTCAACGGCCGCCAGAAAGAAGTCTCGACCAAGACGCTCACTTTCGATCAGGTCGTCGCCCTGGCGTTCAACCCGGTGCCGTCCGGGCCGAACGTGCAGTTTACGGTGACGTACCGGAAGGGGCCGCGCAAGAACCACGAAGGCTCGATGACCGAGGGGGAAACTGTCCGCATCAAGGATGGGATGATCTTCGATGTCACAGAAACCAATAAGTCGTAGCGTGGACCTGACGCGCCTGCGTAACGAGGGCTACGATCTTGAAATCCGGTCGGACCACTTGCTGGTGAACGACGTGCCGTATGTGACCGCCGGCCGGCTCGTCAAGCGCGGAACCCTCGTGATGCCGTTGAAGCTCGCGGGCGACGTGACCGTTAAACCGGAAAATCACGTCGCTCACTTCATCGGCGAATTTCCGTGCCGTGCGGACGGAACGCAGATCACCACCATCGGAACGTCGGGCAACGGGCGCACCAAGCTCGGCGAGGGCGTCGAGATTGATCACACGTTCTCGGCGAAGCCGATGCCGAGCGGCTTTTACGAGAACTACTACGACAAGGTGACGCAATACGTCACGCTGCTGTCGGGCTACGCGCAGAAGATCGAGCCGGGCGCGACCGCCAAGACCTTCCGGCCGGTCGCGGCCGCGGCGGAGGAAGAGACCGCGTTCAAGTACATCGACACGGCCTCGCCCCGGGCCGAAATCGGCGCGGTCACAGCGAGGCTCGCGACAGTGAAAAAGGTCGCGATCGTGGGCGTAGGGGGCACGGGCTCTTACGTTCTGGACTTTGTCGCCAAGACGCCGGTCGGTGAGATACACCTGTTCGACGGCGACGAGTTCCTGCAGCATAACGCCTTTCGGTCGCCCGGCGCGCCTTCGCTCGAAGAACTCGTCGCGAAGCCGAAAAAGGCCGCGTACTTAAAGGGCATCTACGACAAGATGCGCAACGGAATCTTCGTCCACGAGGAGTACATCGGCCCGGAAAACGTGGAAGCGCTGCGGGACATGAGCTTCGTATTCATGTGTCTCGAAGGAACGGCCAAGAAGCTCATCGTTGAAAAACTCGAAGAGTTCGGGCTGCCCTTCATCGACGTAGGGATGGGCGTCTACCTGAGCGAGGGTTGCCTGGGCGGCATCCTGCGCGTGACGACGAGCACGCCGGTGCAGCGCCATCATCTGCGCAAGCGCGTGTCATTCACGGACGACGCCGACCGAAACGAATACAGCACTAATATCCAGATTGCCGAGCTCAACGCCCTGAACGCGGCACTGGCAGTGATCAAGTGGAAAAAGCTGGCGGGCTTCTACCAGGATCTCGACTTCGAGCACCACTGCGCGTATACGATCGGCGGCAACATGTTGCGCAACGAAGATGTGCCAGCCGCGGCCGCGGGCGGACAGCCATGAAGCCGCCGAAAGCGTTCACGTACGAATTCGTGGAGTTCATTCCTGACGCGATCGAGGAAGGGAAGATTTACGTGTCGGTCGACTACGCGACGGTGGTTCACAAATGCGCATGCGGTTGCGGCAAGGAAGTGGTGACGCCGCTAAGCCCCACGGACTGGAAGCTCGTTTTCGACGGCGAGACGGTCTCGCTCGATCCGTCGATCGGCAATTGGGGCTTTCCGTGCCGATCGCACTATTGGGTCAAAAATAACAGGGTGCTATGGGGGGAGGATTGGTCTCAGTCCCGGATCGATGCGAACAGGGCTCATGACCGCAAGGGGAAGAAGCTGCACTTCAGCGGCATCGAGGGAAAGAGCGAGCCCAAGATCCCGACGTCGGACCGGAAGGGGCTCACGGCACCGGTGAAAGGCTGCTGGTGGAAAAGATTTTGGCCATGGTGATTCCCGAAGTTGCTCATTCTCGTGCATCGCAGCGGTTGCACGCTAAGCAGTCTTGTGCCTCAAGGAAAGTCTACACTTGACGAGCAGTCGCAGGGCAAACTCCCTGAGCAAGAGAGGCCAGCCGCCGTTGACGCAGGGAACCGCGGCGCGGGGCCGGCGCACTTACCCGCGTCCTGATTGAGTAAAGGAGACCGCTCGATGCCGCGCAAGATCCTGTACGCCACGCTTATCTCGCATGCATACCTCTGTTCGGGTGCGTGTACTTTTTCTGGCCGCCCGACAGCTTCTATCACTCGACAGTCCGGTTCGAAATACCCCATGATGAACAAGACTGCGAAAGCCGCTTCGCACTGTCGGCTTGACTCGCGTACACATCGTGCACACAAATCCCTGTTGATCTCACCGCAAGCGTATGAAAGCGCGAGGATGGCAACGTTGTTAGCGCTGATCCAAGCGAATCAGTGACCACAAGCAGCGTCATGGAAAGCGCCCTCATGTTCGGGAGAAAAGTCAGGCTCATCACGGTATCGCCCCGACGACCCAAAACCATCCGGTTTTGACACGCTTCCAGGCGTGCCATTTCGACCTTGGTTTTCATCGTCGAAATGATCAGGTGCTGAGGAAGGTTTTGACGACCAGCCGCGTGGTCGGCTGTCCCGAAATCACAAACCGACTGTATCCGGAGTCGTCGCGAGAAAAGTTGCCCGCCAACCCGCGCGTCCGCGTAGCCTCCGGTATTGCGACATAACAGGCACGTTCTGGGTAAAAATAGTTCGCCGGAAAGATCACGTCGCTGAACACTGCTGTTGCTAAGGACCCAGTGCGTGCTTCAGATGCGCAAATCACATGCTCAAACATCACCCTTAAGGCGAGCGTAGCTTCCGGGCTGCTGGCAGCGTAACAAGAAGTATACTAGTCGAATCGGAGGGACAATGAGCGCTCTCCCATCCACCGTGAAGCGGACAGTCGACTTCGGGCCTGGCCGCTCGAAGCTTTTTGGCAACAGCGCCGACGAGTACCTCAAGGGGTTAGGAGCCTTCATGAGAGCGGTCACGGAGTTATTCGGCCCCGAGCAGGCACGGGTTGCGGCAGAGGACTGGGTCGATGAACTGGAGTTCGTGGATATTTTGCCTGAACCGGCCGGCCGCGATTGGCGATCGGTCACTATCGCCGCCGCGGCCCGTCTTGCAAAGCCTCTGAATGTCGACGCGGATCGTCGAACGCCACGGGATCCGACGGCTGATACCAAAGTGTCGCCAATACTTTCGTCCAATTGTCCCGCAGCAATACGTCTGGCTTAATCGTAAGAAAGGAGCTGTGATGAACCAAACAGACAAGGTTTTGTACCACCGCCGCGGTTCACATTACAGGTGGACGGAGAAGGCCCGAGGGTGCGTCGGCACTGCTGCAAGACGTCGTTGACAAAGCCAAGAGCCCTTGCCGCTTGGTGTATGGAGTCGCAAGCCTTCCGCTCGGCGCCCCGGTCGAGCTGGAAATCATTTTGGAGTTAGCGGGGTAAGAGAGACTACTGAATTCTTAGGAGGCATTATGCCAGCTACAAAACTTGCAACGGCGCCGATGAAGGTGGCGCAGATTCCCAGTCCGGGAGCAGATTTCCAGATCGTCGAGCGCGAGATTCCTAAGCCGGGCGTAGGACAAGTGCGCATCAAAGTGCAGGCCTGTGGGATTTGCCACAGCGACGTGCTCACGAAAGAAGGCGGCTTGCCAGGCATTCAATATCCCCGTGTCCCGGGACACGAAGTCGCTGGCACCATCGATGAACTAGGCGCCGGCGTTTCCGAGTGGAAGCAGGGACAGCGTATCGGTGTCGGTTGGCACGGCGGCCAGGACGGCACGTGCCTATCGTGCCGACGCGGAGATTTTCGCAATTGCCGGAACGTGAAGATTCCAGGTATTAGCTACGACGGTGGGTATCAGGAGTACATGGTGGCGCCCGTCGAGGCGTTAGCCGCGATACCGGATACTCTGAGCGCCGTCGAAGCAGCGCCGCTGCTCTGCGCCGGCATCACTACATACAACTCTTTGCGGCATAGCGGGGCGCTTCCCGGCGATCTTGTTGCGGTGCAGGGGATCGGCGGCCTGGGCCATCTCGGAATTCAATTCGCAAACAAGTTTGGATATAAGGTAGCTGCCATCGGTCGCGGGTCCGAAAACGCGGCGCTCGCGAAGAAACTCGGAGCGAGCCTATACATAGACAGCAAAGCGACGAACGCAGCACAGGAACTGCAAAAAATGGGCGGCGCCCAGGTGATTCTAGCGACGGCCCCAAACTCTAAGGCAATGTCCGAACTGATCGACGGCCTGGGGCCGAACGGGAAGCTCATGGTGATCGGTGCAACTTTTGACCCCATTGAAGTCACACCGCCTCAGCTCATTTTTGGAAGTCGAACGATTCAAGGTTGGGCTGCCGGAACGCCGGCCGATTCCGAGGACACGCTTCGATTCGCCGAGTTGAGCGGCGTGCGTGCGATGATCGAAACCTACCCGCTCGAAAAAGCGGCCGAGGGCTACGCGCGAATGATGAGCGGCAACGCACAGTTCCGCGTCGTTCTAACGATGTGAGGTTGGTTTACAATGCCAGCCGCTCAACAACTCGCTAGTAGAATCCGTGAATGCACCACGGGAAAACCCAACTGTTTACCGCACGACAAATGAACGGTGTGACACCGCCAGTAAGGAGAACGCATGTCCACGATCCACCTGCACCAGACAACTACCTCGACGCCCGAGCAGTACGTCGCCGGGCTCACCGACTTCGGGCCTGGCCGCTCGAAGCTTTTTGGCAACAGCGCTGACGATTACCTCAAGGTGCATAGCCGCGGCCCTTCGCAGGCCGACGTCACCGAAGGCTCGGGCGGCATCTGGGAACGCCTGCACTACGACTGGTCCGATCCCAACCACGTCGTCCTCACGACGACCGACTCCAACACGTGGGGAGGAGCCTCCGGCCACACCTACACCTTCACACGTCGTCCCGATGGCTTGACCGACATCGACGTGGTTGTCGTACGTGACGGCAAGAACCTCAAGGGACGGTTTCTCGGCTTGGTGCTCGGGACCATTGGTAAGGGCGTTTTGGAAAAAGCGTTTGAAAACTCGGTCAAGGCCATCGAAGCGCGGAACGGCGCAGCGAGAGCGGCCCGCTCATCATAAGCCGGGTAGCCGTATCGGCGAATTTACTCTCCAGCAGTTCGTCGTCGCCTGGTACGAGTCTTCAAAAACTCTAACTTTCGATTTAGGGAATACATAGGAGAAAAGAATGGCAACCTCAAGTGCAATTAACAATGAACCGGTCAGCGGCGCGAGTGCCGCGAAAGTGGACATGAAGTTCGAGGTGATCGTCATTCCAGTCGCGGATGTTGATCTCTCGAAAGCGTTTTACACAAAGCTTGGGTGGAGGCTCGATGCAGATTTCCCGTTCGACAACGGATTTCGGGTCGTCCAATTCACGCCTCCCGGCTCGGGGTGCTCGGTCCAATTCGGCACGAAGATAACGACGGCCGCGCCGGGCTCTGCCCAAGGTCTTTACCTGATCGTTTCCCATGTTGAAGCTGCTCGCGAAGAGCTCGTTGCCCGCGGTGTCGAGGTCAGTGAAGTGTTCCATGCCTCGAAACCCGGTGCTCAATTCCATCCCGAAAGCGACGGTCGCGTCAGTGGGCCGGACCCCGGTCACCGCAGCTACTTTTCCTTTGCTACGTTCAGCGACCCGGATGGCAACATCTGGCTGTTCCAGGAGATCACAACGCGCCTGCCCGGACGCGGACTCGGCAGTCTGGACGTTTCGACGCTGACAGAACTTTTGCGTGAGACGGAGCAGCATCATGGCGAGTACGAACCAACCGCCCCGAAGCACCATTGGTCGGGATGGTACGCCGCCTACATAGTCGCGCGACAGGACGGGAAGACGCCCGAAGAAGCCGCCAAACTAGGCAAGCTGCACATCGAAGGGGCCCAGTGACAGCGCTATGAACGAATAAGACGTAATAAACATTCGAGCGCGAGGAAGTAAGGTGCATGGTAGATGACGGATTGATATTGGTAACCGGTGCAGCCGGCCAAGTAGGGTCGGTCGGACGCACTGTCACCGGCCTGCTCCTTGATCGAGGGTTTCCGGTTCGTGCCATGGTGCGGCGTGAGGACGAGCGGGCGGCGTCGCTACGAGCCGCGGGCGCCCAAGTGGTGGTCGGCGACCTGCTCGAACCAGGTGATGTTTATCGCGTTGTCAGCGGCTGCAGCCGGGTCTACTTCAGCATGTCCCCGTCTGCCGGGTACCTCGAAGCGACCGTGACCATGGCGGCCGTGGCACGGGAAGCTGGAGTGAACGCGTTGGTCAACATGTCGCAGATGACAGTCTCCGAGATGAGCATCCAGAACACCACGCCGAGCCATCAGCAGCGGCAGCACTGGTTGGGCGAGCAGGCGCTCGCGTGGTCGGGCCTGCCTGTTGTTACGATCCGGCCGACCATGTTTCTGGAAAGTTTTTTCCAATTAGCCGCGCCGAGCATCCGCGACCGAGATCGCATCGAACTGCCATTCGGGCGGGGCAAGACCTCACCGGTTGCCGGGGCTGATGTCGCTCAGGTCGTCGCTGCCGTTCTCGCCGACCCTATACCGCACCTGGGCCGGATCTACGAACTCACCGGTCCGCAGTCGCAGGACATGGATGGGATCGCCCGCGAATTCTCGGAGGCGCTGAACCGGGAGATCACGTACTCTGACGTTAGCCCGGAGAAGTGGGAAGAGGGGCTGATAAGGCTAAGGTTGCCGGAGCATCTGACGGGGCATCTTCTGGCGATGGGTGAGTTGCACCGGGCGGGTCGTTATGACAGGCAGGCGGAGGGCGTCCAACGAGTGACCGGTCGGCCGGCGATGAGCGTCCGGGAATTTGTGTCGCTTCACGCGGAGGAGTTCGGCGGGCATCGCTCCTAAAAGGCACAGTGCGCCAATAGCACGGCCACAAGAGCCTGGAATATGACTTAGGAGTTCGACATGAATATACGATTGAGACAGCCTGACCGGAGGTCTGACTGTCGGAAGTTGATATATATACTCGCGACCGCTCATTCACCCTCGAAATGCCGCTATCTACCCCGCGGCTATTTGTACACAGCGACTGCGGTCGAGGGCTGGTTCCTAAAGATGCCGAGTCGATGGGCCGCGAGGACAAGCCTTTGCTCGATTTCAGCAGCAAATAACACAGCATGGGAGGAATCACAATGCATCCTTTACGCAAACTACGGGAATCTGGTAAGCCTACCGCCGCCCAGGTGAGCGAGCTGCTTGCCGAAAACATCGTATTCAACAGCCCGATCCTGGTTCGGCCGATCGAGGGGCGTGAAGTCGTCGCGGCGATTTTCGCTCAATCGAGCGCTACGCGCGGTTCCGGTACCTATACAGCCGAGTTTAAGCTCGATGAGCGCACCACCTTCTTGCGCTGGGTGGGGACCATGGATGGCCACAAGTTCGAGAGCTTGGAGGTCATCGTGGACAACGAGCAGGGGCTGATTGTGGAGCGCACTATTGCCCTCCGGCCGTATCCGGCTCTGAAACTGTTCCGCGACGCCATGTATGCATCGCTCAAGGATAAGCTGCCGCCCGATGTTTGGGACTACCCAACGCCGTAGCTTTCGGCCCCTGCGCCGAAGGTCGAATAGGCTCGGCATTATTGGAGAGGTTCAAGGAACCGATGATCGCTACCGATAATACGAATTAACAGGACATACAGGAAGACCTGCCCGAAGCACGTCACGGGTTGCCGATTTCTTATAGAATCTCTCCCAGAGGAGTTTGTGGACAGCCGTAAGGACGTTACGACGCTGCTGACGGAGTGGCGCGAAGGCAACCAGCAGGCGCTGAATGAGTTAACGCCACTGGTGTACCAGGAACTGCGGCAATTAGCTGCCCGCCAGCTCAGGCACGAACGTCCGGGGCATACCTTGCAAAGCACTGCTCTGGTCCACGAGGCCTACCTGAAGCTGATTGATCAGCGACGTGTTCAGTTCAAGGATCGCGAGCACTTTTTTGCCGTTGCCTCGCAGGTGATCCGGCGAATTCTGGTGAGCTATGCGCGGTCCCGCAACTCCGACAAGCGCGGGGGCGGCAAGACCATGCTGGCATTTGATGAGTCGATTGCCTTTGCAGACCGAAAGAATCTAGACTTGATAGAGTTGGACGACGCGCTAGAGAGCCTTTCCGAAATCGACCCGCAGCAGGGTCGCATTATCGAGTTGCGCTTTTTCGGCGGGCTCACCATCGAGGCTACCGCACAGGTTTTGGAGATCTCGACTTCCACTGCGACCCGCGATTGGAACGTGGCCCGTGCCTGGCTGCACCGTGAACTCACCCGCAGCCGGAATCTGAAGCGGGACCGTAACTGATCCAGGCGGTTCCGCGAGTCCGCCGGTTATTAAGTGGGTTTTTACGTTCATGCCAGTTCTCCTTTGAACGGCTCTCATTCTCCTTACGCGCAAACGCTCGCCGAACTGAATCACTTCGCAAAAAACTTTTCGCCCTTGCATTTCGGATAGTCCCGGCTTATTCTAGTCAGCTAGTTAACGTCTCGCATTTCGCGGGGCGGCATGGAGAGCAGCAAAGATGCAAGGCGAAGGCTGGGGCCGGGTCAAGCAGATTGTAAATGCATGTCTGGAGCTGGAACCAGGCCAGCGCGAGTCTCGCATTGCCGAATTGTGCGCCGGAGATATCACGCTTATCGCGGAGGTGGAAAGCCTCCTCGAGTCCCACGCGGAGATGGGAGATTTTCTGACTGATTCGATACTAGACTCCGCCGACGCGGAACTTCTGATTGGGCGGCAGATCGGGCCTTACCAGTTATGCGAGCCGATTGGCGAGGGTGGCATGGGGGTGGTTTATCGCGCTGTCCGTACGAACGATTTCGACAAGCAGGTAGCCGTCAAGCTAGTGAAGCGCGGCATGGATACGGACTTCATCCTGCGGCGCTTCCAGCACGAACGGCAGATCCTGGCCGGCCTCGATCACCCCAATATCGGGCGGTTGCACGACGGCGGAGCAACCGGGGACGGCCGCCCTTACCTGGTAATGGAGTACATCGAAGGCAAGCCGATCACGGCCTACTGCGATGAGCGCCAACTCAGCATCTCCGACCGGCTGCGCCTCTTTTGCACAGTCTGCTCAGCGGTGCAGTATGCGCACCAGCACCTGGTGGTACATCGCGACCTGAAACCCAGCAATATCCTGGTTACGGCGGACGGCGTACCGAAGCTCCTGGACTTCGGGATCGCGAAACTGCTAGAACCGGATGCCGATGCCACGCTGACTTATGTGCGGTTAATGACTCCCGAGTGCGCCAGCCCAGAGCAGGTCAGGGGCGAGAGGGTCACGACCGCGAGCGACGTCTACGCGCTGGGAGTCCTGCTTTATCATCTTTTAACCGGCCGCCAACCACACCAGTTCACGACCGGGACTTCTGAGGAGATCGCGCGCGTAGTATGCGAAACGGAGCCGAAGAAACCCAGCGCGGTGCGGCCACTTTCAGAAGATCTGGACAACATCGTCCTGAAGGCGATGCACAAAGATCCGAGCCGGCGCTACGTCTCGGCGGAGCAGTTGTCAGAGGATATCGGGCGTTATCTGGCGGGTCTGCCCGTGAGGGCGCAGAAAGACACCTTCCGATATCGGGCAACGAAGTTTATCGGGCGGCACAAAGCGGCAAGTGTGGCGGCCGTGTTGGTGACTCTATCGCTAATAGCCGGCATGGGGGCAACCTTATGGGAAGCCCATATCGCTCGCATCGAACGCGGCCGCGCCGAGCGCCGCTTCAATGATGTGCGCGAACTCGCTAATTCGCTGATGTTCGAAGTGCATGATGCCATTCAAACGCTACCAGGATCGACATCCGCGCGTAAGCTGATCGTCGACCGGGCTCTTAAGTACCTGGACCGGCTGTCGCAAGAGGCGGCGAACGATAACTCCCTGCGCCGCGAACTCGCCACGGCATATTTGAAGGTCGGGCAAGTTCAGGGGCGATCTGGGCAGTCTAACCTCGGGGATACGATGGGCGCAATCCAGAGCTTTCGCAAAGCTGTGCAGCTTCTTGAAGAAGTTGTGGCACACGATCCTTCCAGCCTCAAGGACGGGCAGGCGCTGGCTGGCACTTACGATGATCTCGGTTCCGCTTTGTTGCGGGCCGGCGATCGGAAAGGAATGGAGCAATGTGATCGCAAGGCACTCGAGGTAAGGCAGGCCCTGACCACTCGCTTATCAGAGGTCGCGGCGAGCAAAGAACTGTCATACAGCTATTACTATCTAGGTCTCCATCGGGCACAGATGGGCGATTTGCCAGGCGCCCTTGAGAACTATCGGAAATATCAGAAGGCCTGCGAGACGGTTGTGCGCGCGCAGCCAGACTCTCCCGACAGCCAACGCAGCCTGTCGCTCGCTCACAAACGCATCGGAGCAGTGCTGATCAACCAGGGTCGATTGGCTGAGGCACTGGACAATTATCGCGCGGCGCAGGCGGCCGATCAAAAAATTATCGCCGCGAATCCCAACAACGCCGAAGCCCGACAGAACTCGACCTTCGCGGATAGCGACATTGGCTACATCCTGCACAAACAGGGCGAGTTGGCAGCCGCGCTGGCGAATTATAGGAAAGTTGAGAGCATTCGGGCGTCACTCGTGACGGCCGATACGAAGGATGTACGCGCTCGGTCGAGCTTGGCTAGCACTTATTTCAACATCGGCACGATCCTTTGGGACATGCGTGATCGGAGGAGTGCGTTGGCGTACCATCAAAGGGCTCTTCAGATCCGGGAGTCGCTCCTGGCCGGCGATCCGATCAGCAGTTCAAACCGAGAATCTGTCGCAGACACCTGCCGGCACTTAGGATCTGGCTATGCGCAGTTGGCAGCCAAGTCTCTCCGGCCCGAGGACCGTCTCGCACTCTGGCGAAAGGCACGTATTTATTATCAACGCGCCGGCCAGTTGACGGCTACTCTCAAGGCCGACGGGCCACTCGTCGATGAGGCCGCTGAAATCGACCAACAAGTGGCGCGCGAACTTCCCAAGTGCGACGCTGCCATCGCCGAACTCACTACGTCGCAAGTGCAATAGTAAACCGTGGTAGACCGTGTCGCAGAGGTGACTGGCGCCACGTCGCCCTTGACACCCGACTCTGTCAGGAGCACGCGAGATGGACAGCCGGAAAAGCTTCACCGGCGTGTGGGATGGTTGCGACTCTCATCACGCTGCTAAAGCAGAAGCCGACAGTACTGTTAGTACTTTTCTGCGGCGACCTTCTTTAAGAATGCGGGCGTTGTGATTCAAACTCATGTCCTTTTTGCGCGTTAGTAGCCATGAACAGGCTTACGATCGCAGCTACCGCAATGTTTTTCGCTTTGCCGGCGGCATTTGCGCAAAACAATCGCAGTTGGGTGGCAAGCACTGGCAGCGATACTAACCCTTGCACTCGGGCACAGCCGTGCGCAACATTCCAAGGTGCATTCGGAAAGACAAACGCCAACGGGGAGATCGATGTCGTGGATCCCGGTGATTACGGATCAGTGAACATTAGTACAGCCGTTACGATCGATGGCGGCGGCATGGCGCGCATCACTTCTGCTTCGCCAAATGCTGCTGTACATATCACATCCTCGGCTGCAGTGGTCATTCGGAACCTGTCGATTACGGGTTACTGGGGGTTCGAGATAGCACAATTCTTCGGTAAGGTCCACGTGGAGAACGTGGAAATCTCTAATGTCACCCTCGGTGCTTTCTATATTTCGGCGGGTGGCGGAAACGTCACGATCCAAGGCTCCACGTTGCACGACGTGACGGGTGGCGGTGGTTTCGGCTTGTTTGCCATAGGCTCGGTCACTGTTGATATCCGCGATACAACATTCAGCAATATGGGCCCCGGTAATTCCGCGATCGGTGCTTCCTTCGAAACCACGATTAACGTGGAAAAGTCCTTCATCGTAGGTAACTCTTTTGGCGTTGGGGTTGAGCAGGGAGGGACGATAAGGTTGTCCGATTGTACCATCATAGACAATCAGATCGGACTCTTAAACGTTGGTGGAACTATCATCTCATTCGTCAATAACCGGATCTACGGTAACGGCACCGATGGCTCGCCGACCAAGAGCGTTTATCAGCGATAGGAGTCCTTATGAATAAACTCATTATTGTAGTTACCGCAATGCTTTTCGCTTTGCCGCTCGCGTTTGGGCAAAACAATCGCAGTTGGGTGGCAAGCACTGGCAACGACTCTAACGCCTGCACTAGAGCGCAGCCGTGCGCAACATTCCAAGGCGCACTGGGAAAAACAAACGCGAATGGAGAGATCGACGTGGTGGACCCCGGCGAATATGGAGAGGTGAGCATCCCCATGCCCGTTACAATCGACGGCGGCGGAATAGGCCGCATTACGGAAGCTCCAGGTTATTACGGAGCGGTACAAATTGGGAATGTCTCAGGTCCAGTGACGTTGCGCAACCTCTCCATCCAGGCTGGCGAGGCGGGTATTGTTGCGGGCATAGTATCTAACGCCCCTTTAGTCCACATTGAAAATGTCAGCGTCTCAAGTTTCCATACGTCCCAGTATTTCGTGGGCATCTCTATTGTTGGCGGGACGGCAACACTTGACCGGGTTGTGGTTCAAGATGCCGACTACTTTGGCATATACGTTCTTAATGGCGCTGTGGTGCGGGTTCGCGACTCGATTGTAACCAACGCACCGTTTGGAATTGTAGCCGTTAGCAGCACTATCACGGTCGACATTTCGGTGATCACCAATTGTGGAACGGGAATCGACGCCGCTAATTCTGGGACGGTTCGCCTCAGCAGTACCACGGTAACTGACAACACTTATGGCCTATCGTTATACAACGGCGGCAGCATTATCTCGTTCGTCAACAACCGCATTTCCGGCAATGGTACCGACGGGTCGCCGACCAAGAGCGTTTATCAGCGATAAGGATTACCTATGAGCTACAACAAAATATTCATAACGGTTGTCATGACTGTAGTTGCGAGTGGCGTCATTGCCACCGCGAACGAGGTCATCACGAACGGCGGATTTGAAACCAACGGTGGCGCGGGCAGCAATGTTTTCGCCGGCTGGACTGTTGACGATCAAGCAGGTGGCAGCGGCACTTGGTACGTCCAGACGGGGACGAACGCGCCGGTGAATGCCTTTACGGTTCCAGCTCCCCCGGAGGGCAACTTCGCAGCCATGACCGACGCCATGGGACCAGGCTCGCACGCATTGCTCCAGACTTTTTTAGTGCCCGGCCCTGGCACCGCAACCTTAACGTTCCAGTATTTGCGCAACAACCTCGGTCCAGATTACTTGACACCAAACACACTGGACTACAATAGCTTCCCGAATCAACAGGCGCGGGTAGACATTCTTACCGGCACTGCCCTCCCGTTCGCGACTGACGCGAGCGATTTGATGACAGTCTTCCAGACGAACTCGGGTGACCCGACGATGGATACGGCGTATCAAACTTTCAGCGACACCATTACGTTTTCGACGGCTGGCGCGTACCAACTCCGCTTCGCCGAGGTAGACAACATGGCACAGTTCGAGTTTGGCGTGGATACTGTCTCGATGGACTTCACGCCGGCGGTTCCAGAACCCAATTACGTAGCCTTCCTGATTGTGGGAGGAATTGCCTTAGCACTGGCGGATGCGGTCCGTCGAAAAACACGTTAAATTCGTCAATAAGGCACTTTTCTTTCGCGATCTTCTGTCAAGAAGCGCTTCAGCCGCAACACCGCGCGGTAGCTTTCCACCAATTGCCGGGTCAGCACACCCATGTCGCGTGTCGCGACCACCTGCTCGCGAGCCCGTCGCGGCATTTCGCGGGACTTCTCGGCATCGTTGAATAGCTCGACGATTTTCGCGGCGAACTCCGCCGGATCATCCGCCAACGCGCGGATTTCGCCTTCCTTGGTAGCTAAGGAGGGCCTCATCGCCGCCTACCAACAAGAAGCCAAATTATCAGCACTATGAGAAGAAGCCCGCCAATGCCACCTCCGACTTGAGGTCCGCCGTAATAGTAACCGCCGCCTCCTCCTAACAGAATAAGAACGATCAAAATGATAAGAATCATGTTCATGGAGCCAAATCATATCACGGTGGCACGGCTATAGACCTGGCGTAGGCCCGGCTCTGTCGTAGGCCCGGCTCAGAGCACTCGGACGAAGAACACGCTAAGACATGGCCCTGGTCAAACCAGTCGAGATTGCCAGAAGAGGCTACCGATATGACCGGTTAACAGGCGCCATTGTAGTGACGAGTTTGCGAGCTCCAGGTGGCTCGTTCGGTCAGCAGATGCGGGTGCAAGGCCGCTGTTCAGCCTCCATTTGCACGACCTTGCCACCACAGATCTGAAACAGGCCAGGCGAGCCTTTGAGTTGCGTTATTGGGCGGCGCTCTCTGCGGTTAAGTACGGAACCACGAATATTCGCAAGGGTGGTTCT
>Ga0185299_10002112_pt1 | contig 32534 bp, 35 predicted proteins | sample PaiPotPPA55metaG_FD_128002 | JGI IMG/M metagenome (GOLD analysis project Ga0185299, IMG submission 128002) | Iron sulfur acid spring bacterial and archeal communities from Banff, Canada, to study Microbial Dark Matter (Phase II) - Paint Pots PPA... ...
CAGGGTTCTGCCTAAAGCCGGGTGATCGGCTCATTTTGGTTACGGATGGAGTCACCGAAGCAGAAGGTCCGGCCGGTGAATTGTTCGGCGACCAGCGGTTACTGGAGTCGTCCAAGGGCCGATGTGCTCTCGAAGACATTCTGACTTCCATCCACAGTTTTCGCGCGGGTCGGCCGATTTCAGACGATTGCACGATTGTCGAGCTCACCTACACGGGCGGAGAAGACTTCATGCCGCCGCTCTCGCCGACAGATCGTTCGATCTCCATCGCTGAGCACAATCCGGGATCGTTGCAAAGGCATTGAAATCTTTGCGGAGCGAAAACTGTCATCGCCCGCGCACGAAGGGAACAAAAATGGAGGCCTGCACACACCTGGATCAGATTAGGCCCGTCAGACCAACCACCCGCGCCTGCAAAGAGTGCCTCAAGATCGGTGACACTTGGGTCCACCTCCGCCTCTGCATGATCTGTGGCCATGTCGGCTGTTGCGATTCGTCGAAAAACAAGCATGCCACCAAACATTTCCACGCGACCGCACACCCTATCATGCGGTCCATCGAGCCGGGAGAGACCTGGGGCTGGTGTTACGTCGACGAGGTCATGTTGGATTTCTCCGAAGCCTTAGTTGGCTGAGCCTCCGCCTTCATCGGGAGTCCAGTCACGCACGTCGAGTTCGGGAGAATTCCCCGGCATGAGAATCAGGCAGGCAATCTCAGCTTCGCCGCCATTCGGACCAGTTCCGGGACGGACTCGGCCAACATCTTGTGCATCACTTGGCCGCGTTGTAGCTTGATTGTTGTCTCACTTGTGCCAAGCTTTGCGCCAATCTGTTTATTGAGCAGTCCGCTCACCACCAGCTGCATGACTTCGCGTTCGCGCGGCGTCAGAGAATTGTAACGCTCGCGCAGCTGAGTTACTTCAGCATGTTCCTCCCTCCGAACACGGTCCCGCGCGATCGCGTGCTGGATCGCGTCCAGTAGTTCCTGGTCGCGAAACGGCTTGAGCAGGAACTCCACGGCGCCGGCTTTCATCACTCGCACCGCCATCGGCACGTCTCCATGACCCGAGATGAAGATGATGGGAATCGGATTGTCGAGTCTGAGCAATTCGCTCTGGAGATCGATGCCGCTCCTTCCCGGCATGCGCACGTCAAGTACCAGACAACTAGGAACATCTGGAAGCTTTGCGAGCATAAATTCATTGGCAGAGACGAATGCTCTAGATCTCAGACCCACGGATCGTATAAGGCTATCCATGGCGTTTCGGACAGCCAAATCGTCGTCCACAATGAATACGATCGGGTCTTGCTCGGTCATCTCAAACTGGCCACACAAATGGGCAAAGAGAACTGGAAAGTTGCGCCTCGGCCCTCTTTGGAGGTCGCCCACAAGCGCCCGCCGTGCGCTTCCACAATCGACCTGCTGATGGCCAGCCCCATGCCAAGCCCCGTGGCTTTGGTCGTGAAGAAAGGCTGAAAAAGCTGTTCCTCGTATTGGGGGTCGATTCCTGTTCCCGAATCATGCACGGCGATTACGACTTCGTTCGCCCCTAGGCATTGGGACGTCACGAGCAATTTTCCCGCGCCGTTCCTCGCTGCTCCCGTAGACTCCACGGCATTTAGAATCAGGTTCACCAACACCTGCTGCAACTGTACGGAATCGCCTGAGACTGGTGGAATGTCTGCCGCCACTTCGATTTTTACGGTGACCCCATGTTCCTCTACTTTCTGTCGCGTGAGCGTAAGTACTTCCTCGATCAATTCTCTCGTGTCCACGCTCGAGATGTTTGGCTTGGTCTTCCTCAGAAGCGCGCGGATTCTCGCGATCACATCACTAGCGCGATGCCCCTGCTTCACCATTTCCCTCATTGCCTTTTGTGCTTCATCTACATTGGGTGGAGATTGGCTGAGCCATCGAAGACCGGCATCGCCGTTGGTCACCACCGCCGTTAGGGGCTGGTTGACCTCGTGGGCGATGGAAGCAGCTAGTTCACCCATGGTGGTGACCCGCGCTATGTGGGCAAGCTGGTCTCGCGCTGCTCGGAGTGCTTCCTCGGAGCGCTTGCGTTCGGTAATATCACGCGCGATGGTCGCCATCGCCACGGGACGTTCCGTCCCTGGGTCTTTGATCAGGAAGATATGTTGGCGTGTGGGGATGATCGTGCCGGATTTGAAATGCCTCAATCGCATCTCACCTTCCCACTCTCCTTCCCGCAGAACGTGGGCTAAAACTTGCTGCTGGACAATTACCCTGTCCTCTTCCGCAACATAGTCCAGGATTCGTGTTTCGGCGACTTGAGCACCGCTATCTAGGCCGACCATCGTCCGCCCGGCTGGATTGACGACATACACCGAGCCGTCGAGAGAAGCCAAACCGATAAAGTCCGGGCTGTTCTCCACGAGCGCTGCGAGCTTCCGCTGCTCTTTTTCTGCGCGCTTGCGTTCCGTGATGTCTTGCACCAATGCGACGAAATAATCCACGGATCCATTGGAGCGCCGCACGCACTTGGCAGCCATAATGCTGTCGATAATCCGGCCGTCTTTGCGGATCCACCGTTTGTCCATCGAATATCCGTCAAACTCGCTCGCGAGGACCCGATTGAAGTTGGCCACATCAGCCGCTAGATCGTCCGGATGCGTCATCTCCGCCCAAGTCATACGCAGTAGCTCTTCTCGTTCGTAACCTAGGATCCGGCACAGCTCGTCGTTAACTTCCAGGCAGCCTTTGCTTGGCGATGTAATCGCCATGCCGACGAGCCCAAGGTCGAAATAACGCCGGAACCGTTCTTCACTTTCACGCAAGGCTTCCTCGGTCCTCTTGCGCTCGGTGATATCGTTAAAAAGTAAGGCTACTTTTCTTTCTTGCGGGTCGCCGACGCGGAAAGCATAAACGTCGTACCAACGGTGCAACTGTTCTGCCCGGTTTTCAAAACGCGCGGGTTCACCCGTTAAGGCGACCTTGCCGTAAATCTCAAACCAGTGTTCTTCGTGCCGCGGAGCAATCTCGCGCATTCTCCGCCCATGCGCGTCCTTAATCCCTGTTTGCTTCTCAAACACCGGATTCACTTCCAGAAAGCGGTAGTCAATCGGCTTCTCATTTTCGTCGAATAGAACTTCGATCGTGCAAAACCCCTCGTCAATCGATTCAAACAATCTTCGGTATTTTCCTTCCGACTCCCGCAACGCTTGCTCCGCGCGCTTGCGATCGATCAGCTCCGCCGCCTGCCGGACATACAAATCGGTGAGACGCAACTCGCGTTCGGCGGGTCGATGAGGCATACGGAAATGAGTCGATAGCATCCCCAGAGCCTCGCCGTTTCGGCCGAACAGTGGCGTAGATTGAACGGCGCGAAAACCCGCCGAGACCGCGACCTGGCGATGCGGCGCAAAGGCTTCGTCGGTCAACACATCTTCGATAATCACCCGTCTCCTCTGTTGTAGCGCCCTTCCGCACGCGGAATCCGCCTCACGTACGCTCTTGAAATGTGCAAGGAACTCCTCTTGAAAGCCTTTTTGCGCCACTATTTCCAATGCTCCAGTCTGGGGATTGATGAGTTGCACGTTGCCAAAATCTGCGTTCTGCAGCGCCATGCTCTCGTTGAGAACTTCTTGCAAGACCGATTGCAGCTCCGTCGTCGCCAGGAGACGGCTGGTGAAATTATGCAGTCGCTTCATCGCCGTCAGTTCTTCGGCCAGCTCGCTCTTGAGGGCCAGGGATTCCTCTCGCGCACGCCTGCGTTGGAATATTTCGTCGCGAAGAACTTCATTAGCCGTCGTCAGCTGCGACGTACGTTCAGCAATTTTTTGCTCGAGCTCTGCTGCGGCCCGCTGTGGTTCGCCCAGTCGCAGAGATTCGTGCAAGTCAATGGCGGCCTGATTCACAGCCACGCGCAACAGAATCATGTCGATTTTCGTAGGGAAATCGGCGCGTGCGGAGCCAACCGCCAGGATTCCGGTGTCATCCTTCAATCCCAGCCGCAAGCACGCGATGGTCACGGTGCCGTCTCCGACAGGATTGGGCACGACCAAAGGTGACAAAGGCAGATCGCGCGTCAACCACGCGTCGAGCGTGTGGCCGATGTTCGCCGCTTGAAGACTTGGGCTCTGACGTTGTGCCAGTCGAACCATTTCGTTGGGCGAGGCGTCAGATCCCCCGGCAAGGCGCGCATAAGCAAAGTCCAGACGCAATATACGAAGCAGGGTGTCCAGAAGAATGCTAACGATTTGCGATGATTCGGACCCGCTCCAGGTGGCGGGGCGCGCAAGGATCGTCGTCAGGTCATTGATGCAACCATTCAGCCGTCGAATTTCATCCGCTGCTGCGTCAATCGTCGCGCTCATGGAACATGGTCAGTTAGACCCCGCCTTTTTCGATAGAGAACGCCGCCCGCGAAATTCTTCTCAAAACTCCCAGGTCCCAGCGGGCAAATCGAATTTGTCGTTCACGGTTGTCTGCGGACGTATTCACGGGCTTCTCCTTCCGGATCGTTCTGCTTGCCCTATGTCTTCTCCTATGAGTCGCTGATAATGATAATTATGATTATTAGAGAAAGAAGCAGCAACTCGCAGCCTCAGTGTAACTCATAGAAGGCGCATAGCCATATAGATGAGTGCTGGTAGGATCGCAGTGACGTTGGCATGCGAAAAGAAACGAACTCAGCCGGAGAACGACGTGTAGTGCTGAATTCATTGGGCAATTCCAGACTATAGGTACCATCGGACTCCTTAGTACGCCACTAGACCTTGGTATAGGGGGCCTAATACCTGACCCAATCAGCAAGCTGGCAGCTCGGCTGGAGTGTTATGGTCCGGTATCCGCTACCTGGCCGCGTACGTCCACCGTCAGGGCGGGAACTGCGCTGGGGAGGATCGATGACGAGCAAACTGTTACCTGCGCGGGGCAATTGTCTGGACAAGCTGATCGATGCGGCAGTGTAAACTTTCCCGGGAAACGTCTCCGGGATTGCGATGCTGACACCGTTGAGCCGCGATCCGCGTCTTTCAGGGATCCCGGCGTGTAAACGCGACGCGCTGGGAGGCGATTTGCCGATTGGGGTGGTGTGCTACCCCTTGGGTCGGGGGCGGCGCGGCGGGGTGGATTTGGGGCCTGCATTTTGGGTGCTGTAGCAGGTCCGTGAATCGTTCGAGGCATCCATCGGGCTACGGACGCCCCTAGGAATTTTCCCACTTGCGGTGAGGCCGCGCGCGGGATGCGCGTCCTTCAGCGCCCTAAGAATTGCCCGCGCGTGGCCGGGTCCGCGCCGCGATCGCGTCCGTCGAAAGCGTATCAGGCTGGCTCTGGATCTGTAGCGCATTCCGCCGCGGCCTGACGAGTTTTCAGATAGGCTAGTTGGGCGGTGAGAATGCGGGTTATTTGATGCGCGAGCCTTGGAGTTTTGGGGGGCGGCTTCCGCTTCAGCTTCCTCGCACAAATCTCGCCAGTTCCGCATGATGTGTGTGTCTTCATGCGCGTCGTTCCGCCTGAACTAGAAGTTAATTCCCGCACTGATCTTACCGTTTGAGTGGGACGGTTTTTCGTCGCGCGCAAGCGTACTCAGAGCATCTACAGGTTATCCGCCCAGGAGTGTGCAAAAACAGATGGAACTGTGGACAGAGTCCGGGAAAAGGCGTCGGCAACGGCAGGAGCTGATTAAATTGGATACCGACTGCGTGCCGATTTCTACTATGATTCCCGTATTGCGCCGTGAGGGTATACTTAAGTCACCCCGCCACTGCTCCACGGCTGAGAATGTCCAAAAAAAGAGTTCTTGTCACTGACGATCATGCCTCTATCCGGGTTGTACTTCGGGGCCTCGTAGAAACCGAGGAGTTCACGGTTTGCGGAGAAGCGGCGAGCGGCGACGAGGCGATTGCAAAGGCCAAGGAGCTTGTTCCTGACCTAATACTTCTCGATTTCTCAATGCCTGGTATGAACGGCGCAGAGACCGCCAAGATTTTGAGGAAGTCGGTGCCCCAGGTGCGAATCATTCTTTTCACGATGGGCGAGGAATTCGCGAACGAGGCCTTGGCAGCGGCAACGGGTGTGGACAGGGTTGTCGCGAAGCCAGGCGCGGCCTATGAGCTATTGGACTGTATGCGCAGTGTGACGGGCCTCAGCGTTTAAAGCCAACTTAGTACCAACACTTCCTGTTCAGGTCGTTGAGGTATTCACGGTGAGGCACCACTTCAACCCGATTAGTGTCCTTGCGAAGCGCGGCGATCTCGTTGTGTCCAATGGGTCCAGCTAGTTCCAGATATCGCTTCTTCATTCTGCTCTGCGTCTCTTCAAAGGCGGCGTAGGCTTCTTGCGACTTGAGGATCAGTTCCCGGAGGGCGTTGGCGGCTTCCGTCGAAATGTCGATGCCATTCATGGGACACCTGCTTAACAGAATTCCACGATAATCTTCCTCGTAGTACTTAAACCATACATCAATTCGTGTACGCAATGAGCGTGGAAGCTAGGTGTCGAGCGCACGCCCCCGCAACCCTGCCCCTCTATGGAGGGTCTGTGCGCGGATGTTGCGGGGTTACGGTCACAACTTTGCGCGGCGATGGCAACAGCTTTTTCGTGGACATCGACGCGCGGGCAGAGCCCACGCCCAACGGGCCGCTCGCCTGATTTTGATTTCAGAAAGCTTGTCCGGCTCTCTGAGGAGATCAACAAAGCCTATAGCGAAGGCTGCTATTTCGCCACCGCTATGCTCACGCGCGGGCTGCTCGACCATGTGCCCCCCGGGTCATTTTGACGTTGCGAGCAAAGCTAGATGGCAAGTACTCCTTCCTTCCCGCAGTGGTAAACGGGAACGGAAAGTCAAGCCGGGTGGTAGCACTGGTTAACGGCGTCGAAGCAAACGTCGAAGGCACATACTACCTGCGATTCACGTAAGTCGGCAAGCGCCGCTGGAAGCCTGTGAGGACGATGCAAGGGAGGCCATCAGGGCGGCTCGCAAGGCAGAAGCGACGCTGAAAGCGAAGGCACTCGGGGTTGCCGTTGAGTCATCCGTGCCCGAGACAGCATTAAAGCGCACCAAGCTGGCCGACGCCGTCGCCGAGTACAAGACGGAACTCAAGGAACACAAGGCAGAGGGAATTTGAAATCACCACTGCTATCGGCGCCGATCCTTGGAATCGCTGTTGTTCTCGCGACGATCCATCTGCCAACAGTGGTAGCCAGCTGTTTCGAGCTGATTGGCTCTGCTACTTCCGGTGTAGTTTTTGCTGTGGGCCTCGTCTTCCGGCTCATCCGGTTCGCCTTTCCCCAGGAGTCTTGCGGGTACGCTTACTCGAATCACGATCCAATCCGCTGTTCTGTTCGCCCCTACTGCATCCCTTGCATGTCGTCAGTCCCTTCGCGCGAGAGTCACCGGTTACCTTGAATTGCTGGTCAGCTTGCCGCAGCATTCCGGGCGCGGAGGTAGATCGGCGCTATTCCAGCCGCCACCGAGGGCTTGGACGAGTGTGACTGCGTCCACCATGCGGCGGCCGAGAATATTGACCGCAGTGACTTCGTCAGACAGCGCCGCACTCTGAGCAGTTGTCACTTCGAGATAGCTGGTGACGCCACCCTTATAACGCGTAATGGCGAGTTCAAGGTATTTCTCGGCTGCAATGACGGCCGTATTCTGTACCTCAGCTTCGTGCTCGAGAATCCGCAGTCCTGCGACATTGTCCTCGACTTGTTGAAAGCCGGTCAATACGGTTTGGCGATAATTTGCTACGGTTTGATTGTAAGCGGCGATCGCTTGGTCTGATGCCGCCCGACGCCTCCCTACGTCGAAGAGGGTCAAAGCTGCTGAAGGTCCGGCCGACCACAAAATGCTGGGCCCGGAGATCAATGTGCTAATGGAGCCACTTTCGAAGCCTCCAGCTGCGGCCAAATTGACGAGCGGATAATAGGCGGCCTTGGCGACCCCAATTTGTGCGTTGGCGGAGGCCATGAGTCGCTCTGACGCTGCGATGTCGGGCCGCCTCTCGAGCAAATCCGAGGGCAGTCCCAGGGGAATTGGAGGCGGCGGCGCCGTCAGTGGAAGAGGAGCGAGACTGAACGATGCGGGAGGCTTCCCGATGAGAACCGCTACCGCGTGCTCGTACTGAGCGCGGGCAACTCCGACGTCGATTGCCTGAGCGCGAGTTGTCTCAAGTTGCGTTCTAGCCTGCTGAACTTCCAGATCGGAAGCAAGCCCTCCCGCAAACCTGTTCTCAATCAAGTCCAATGCCTGTTGATACTGGGTAACGGTCGAGTTCAAGAGCTGCTCCTCGGCATCCAGCGTGCGGGCTTGGAAGTAGTCCAAAGCCAACTGCGCATGCATAGACAGGTTCACCGCTGCCAGGTCGGCTGCGCTGGCCTGCGCCTGCGCGCGATATGATTCGACGGTGCGGCGTATGCGCCCCCAAACGTCGACCTGGTAAGACAACTCGAACGGAATCTGTAAGTCGGTAAAGGTAACGCCACTGAATTGTGCGCTGTGGGGTTGCCGATTCGAAGAGTATGCGTTGCGGGTTACTGAGGGATTTACGGTCACCGTTGGAAAGTAATCGGCCCGCTGATAGCGGAGAATTGCGCGAGACTGGGTGTATTGTGCCTCCGCCGCCTTCAAGTTCTGGTTGGAGACGTTGACCTGTAGTTCGAGGGCGTTAAGTTGCGGGTCCTGAAAGATTTCCCACCAGTTGCCGCTGAGATTCTGATCGTTCGGCTGCGCAGTTTTCCAATCACCCACCTCTTTATAGGCTGGCGGAACTTCCGCAGCGGGACGCTTATAATTTGGTCCAACGGTGCAACCGGCAAGAAAAACCGCACTCAGCACGCAGATACCGCCCGCGATGCTTTTGCGAATTCGCTCTTCCATTTGCGGGGCGTAGATAGAATTCACTTCTTCGCTCCTGCGGCTGGCGTGGGCGGTGTTGCCTGTGGCGCTGCTGTCTGTACTGTTTCTCCTGTCAGGATGGAATCGGGTGGGCTCGAAATGACTGATTCGTTGCCCTTAAGACCCGAAACGATTTCGATCGAAGTGCCGAAGTCGTGACCTGCCACTACCGGCACCAGCTTCGCTTTCCCGTTCTCGACAATGGCGACGTTCAGGCCTTCCTTCCGAAAGAGAAGAGTGTCGACCGGCACAATGTATGTGGAGGCCTGCCCCGGCACTTTGAAGTGGACTTCCGCATAAGCGCCCGAAAGCAATTGCCCTGACGGGTTATTCACGTCCACTTCAACCAGGAGCGTGCGCGTTGTGTAGTTAATGGCCTCGGCGGTGCGGACCAGTTTCCCTGTGAACGTACGTCCGGGAAACTCCGCCAATTGCAGCTCTGCTGTCAGGCCCGGCGTGGTTTGCTGCGAAAACTCTTCAGGTACATTGACATACACGCGTAGCACGCCGGGCTGCGCGATGTGGAAGAGATCGGTTTTCACAACCGCATTGCTGCCTGAGTTGATCAGGTCGCCGATGTCGGTGTTGCGGGCAGTAATTACGCCGTCGAACGGAGCGTAAACCTTTTCAAAAGACACCAGCGCGGAATACTGCCGGACCGCTGCCTGGTCTGCTTCGACAATCGCTTTATTCGCGTTGTATGTGCCGACGGCATTGTCGACGTCCTGTTGGGACACAGCATTGGTTTTCTTAAGCCCTTCATACCGGGTTTTGGTGATCGTAGCCAGCTCGAGATTGGCTGCTGCGGTTAACAGATTGCTTTGTGCTTGCTGGAGCTGCTGGTCCACTTCGGGAGACGCTATTACCGCCAGAAGCTGTCCTTTTTTGACATGCGCCCCTATATCGAAGTACCAATGTTCCAGATAACCGTTCGTCCGCGCGAAAACCGGCGACGTGATAAACGGTTGAACGTTTCCCGGTAGTACAATTTCCTGCGACGGTGCGGCCCGCTTAGGCGCAACAACCGAAACTGTGGGTACCGCCAAATCCGCGGTTTCAGTGCGAAGACTGGCGTTTGTGTGGATGCGCTCAAGAATGCCGGAAATCAAGACTCCGGCGAAAACTAGAAAAATTGCACCCCCGATGAGCCAGCCTCGTCGCGATCGACGCTGTGTGGTGGGGCTACTCGGCGATTGCGCTTCTTGCATGGAAACCTTTCCTTCTGTTTTCGATTGCATTGTCATCACCCTCGAACTTCCTTTCGCAATCCCTATGGTTGGGTTGTGGTCTCCGCCGGCCGATGGCGCAGTCCATGCAGAATGCTGAACACCGTTGGAACGAAGAGCAACGTGGACACCGTCGCGAAGAGCAATCCACCAATTACGGCGCGGCCAAGGGGAGCATTCTGCTCGCCACCATCTCCAAGCCCCAGCGACATCGGCAGCATGCCGATAATCATGGCCAGCGCAGTCATTAACACCGGGCGGAAGCGAGTGAATCCAGCCTCAAGAGCCGCGGTGACGGGGTCTTTGCCCGCCTTCATCTGTTCGGTGGCGAATTGCACCACGAGGATGCTGTTGGAGGTCGCCACACCCATGCACATGATAGTGCCCGTGAGTGCCGGCACGCTTAGCGTGGTGTGCGTCACGAACAGGAACCAGGCGATGCCAGCGAGGGCTGCGGGAAGTGCAGTAATAATGATGAAGGGGTCCAGCCAAGACTGAAAGTTCACCACGATGAGGAGATAGACGAGGACGATAGCGAGGGCCAGCCCCGTTAAGAGACCGATATAGGAGGAGCGCATCGTCTGAACTTGGCCGCGCAGGACAACTCGCGAGCCGCGGGGCAGCTTCGACCGCATTTGATCGATGATGCGTGTAATGTCCCCGGATACGCCGCCCAGGTCGCGGCCCTGCACCGCGCCGAAGATGTCAATGGTTGGCATGATGTTGTAGTGGGAAACCACCGCCGCTCCCGTTCCGCGCTGGATGGAAGCGACGGTCGCGAGAAGCGTCGGTGGGACGCCAGGAGTGGGTCCCGTGATGGGCATGTTCGCGAGATCCTGGAGCGTGTCGACGCGATACTGCGGGGTCTGAGTAGAGATGTCGTAGCTGTTTCGGTTCTTAGGGTCGAGCCAGTACGTTGGCGCGGTCTGGAAGCTGCCACCAAGCGAGATTAAAACGTTTTGCGCGACGGCGTTGCCGTTGTAGCCGATCTCTTGCGCCTTGGTGCGATCCATCCAGAGGTGGATGTAGGGTTCATCGAATGGCTGTTGGATGCGCGCATCGGCTATCCCCGATACGTATTTGACTTGCTCGAGCAAGGTATTTGCGAAGGCTTGATTCCCCTGTAGATCGTTGCCCACCACTTGAATGTCAATCGGTGCCGGCAAGCCAAAATTCAGGATTTGGGTGACCATGTCGGAAGGCAGGAAAGAAAAGGTCACGCTGGGAAATTCTTTTGCCAGGCTGATTCGAAGATCGTGAACGTACTTAGCTGTTTGGTGGTTGTTAACGCTGAACGTCACCAAAATATCCGCGTCCGACGTGCCCACGGTTCCGGTATTCATGTACGACGTGTTGATGCCGCTGTAGGGAAGTCCGATATTGTCGATAATATTGGAGATCTCGCCCGGCGGAAGCTGTTGCCGGATCGATCGCTCGACGAGATCACACAGGCGTGCGGTCTCTTCTATTCGTAAACCCGTTGGAGCTCGCATGTGAAGATTGAACGAGCCGCTGTCGATAGTGGGAAAGAAGTCTCGCCCCAGCCAGGGAACGATCAAAGCCAAGGAGGCCACGCAAGCGGAGAAGAATGCCACAAGGAAGGCACGGCGATGATGAAGGCAACGTTCCAGCAATCCGTGATAACGCTCGCGGAGACGCTCAAACGCTTCCTCAAACCGAACCTGCACGCGAACGAAGGGATTGCGCGATTCCCTCGTATTCGGGGTGTCATAGCGCAAGAGATACTTGGCCATCATCGGAACAACGGTGCGTGATAGCAGATAGGAGGCCAGCATGGCAAAAATCACGGCTTCACCGAGGGGAACGAACAAATATCGCGCGACGCCGGAGAGCAGGAACATCGGAGTAAACACGATGCAGATCGAAATCGTGGCCACGAAGGCGGGCGTAGCGATTTGCGCGGCACTGTCTATGACAACCTCATCCATGTCCTTGTCTGGTTCCAACTGACGGTTGCGATTGATGTTCTCGATCTCGACCGTTGCGTCATCCACCAGAATTCCGACGGCCAGGGCGAGTCCACCTAACGTCATGATGTTGATCGTTTCACCAAGCGAACTGAAAATGATGATTGAGGTCAGAATGGCAAGAGGAATCGAAACAACAATGATGGTCGTACTCCGCCAACTGCCGAGAAAGATGAGAATCATGAGGCCAGTAAGGCAGGCCGCAATGGACGCCTCGGTTACCACGCCCTTAATGGCGCCGTTCACGAAGATGGATTGGTCCGCCAAAGGTTTAATATCCAGCGCCGGCGGCACAGTCGTCTTGATAAACGGCAACAGAGCCTTGATTCCAGCAATGATGCTTAGGGTCGACGTATCGCCGGTCTTTTGGACGGTCAACAGGGAGGAGCGTTGCCCGTTCACGCGCACGATGTTCGTTTGCGGCGGAAAGCCGTCGCGCACCCAAGCGACATCACTGATATAGATGGTCGTGCTGCCAATCGTTTTTACAGGGATGCGGTTGAGTTGTGCGATGGTCTGGGGAGCCGCATTGGCGATGTCGACGTCATATTCCTTCATACCGATTTTGGATGTTCCCGTGGGGAGAATTAGATTTTGAGCCGCGATGGCATTGACCACGTCCAAGGGGGAAAGACCCTTCGCCTGTAAGGCCTGAGTGTTTAGGTCCACTTGGACCTGGCGCTGCTTTCCCCCATACGGATAGGGGACGGCGGCGCCCTGCACCGTGACCAGCTGGGGGCGGATGGAATTGAGGCCATAATCGTTGAGTGCCTGCTCCGATATGCCCTGGCCGGAAAGCCCGAGTTCGAGGATCGGGACTGTCGAGGCGCTGTAGCTAATGATCAAGGGCGGCGTGGTGCCAGCGGGCAACTGTCTGAGTTGCGTTTGGGAATTTGCAGTGATCTGGGCGATGGCCTTGTCGATACTCACTGTGGGTTGAAAAAACACTTTCACCACGGCGATACCATAAAGCGACTGCGACTCTGTGTGCTCGATGTTATCGACGGTGGTGGTCAGGTTGCGCTCTGTGATGGTGACGATCCTGTCGGCCAAGTCCTGTGGTTCGAGACTGTTATAGGTCCAAATAATGCTGACCACCGGGATGTTGATGTTCGGAAAGATGTCCGTGGGAGTCCGAACGATCGAGAGACCCCCAAATAGGAAGATCAAGATAGCGAGTACCACAATTGTGTACGGCTGCTTTAGTGCGAGCCTGACAATCCACATCATGATTCACATCCCCAATTCCGTCCGGCGCGGCCGGACATCAACCCAACAGAACCTATTGCCTGTGCCTTGGTGTCTTAGCATCCAGAGTCGAGATAAACTGCTCAGCGGCTGGGGGCACAGCAACCGTTCCGGCCAAAACGATGTCCCGTGCAGGAAGTTTCCTGCCGTAGATACGCTGGTTGTCGCCGTTGTCTGGACGGATTGTGGACCCTTCGAGGGAGACTCCCGCGAACAAGCCGCGCGCCCTTGAGTAGCTCAAGATTTCGGAACGCAGCGTTGCGTCTGTATCGGCTGATGCATCGCGGCCGACTGGGCCCGCGGCCACGGAAGCGTCGCCTCCCAGCTTGACCTTGCTGGCGAGAATGCCCCTCGCACCACTTTCGTTCATCACGAGCAAGACAAAATCCGTGGCTTGTCCTCCGATCTGAAGTCCGAAGCTGCCGCCCTCAAGGGCCATCATCGTGGGAGCACCCCACGGTCCGCGAAAGTTTTCACCCTTGCGGCACGACATTGCTCCCCGCCCGTAGCTCCCGCCGACGATAAATGCGGCCTTCAGGACGGAGGGATAGACAACGACGCAATCCGCCTTGTCGAGTAAGTCCTGCGGTATGTCATCAGGAACATCCAGAATCTCCTTCAAGACCGATCCACAATTTCTTAGCCGGTCGTCATCTTTGGCTTGGTCCGTGGCACTCGCGACTTGAGCGAGTGGTGATAGACCAAATAGAATGCTGCCTAGAAAAGTCAGCAACTTCCGCATGTGATTTCCTCCAGTCGATTTTCTTGACTCGTAAGCAGACAATGCAGCCCGCATGCCAGAGTGGAGCGTAAGCCGAAACCTCGGGAACTGATTAAAAACAGAGGCCTTAAGTAGGTAGGACAAAAATATGGCCTCGGGTAAGACCCGCGAAAGGTCCAAGGAATTGAAAGCTGTCAACATGTTGACAGGGGTTCTGTCGGGATGGAAATCGTCGTCCGGATCGAGAGAAGAGTGCGGGGCAGGAAGCATCGGCGGCACAATGCGGAACGAGCAGGACTTACGGTGTTTCTCTGAGTGACATTCGTTAGGAATTCAAGGCCGGAGAACCATTAAAATTGCATTTCACAACGAGAAGGGTTACATCATCGTTGAAATCATTGCCGCAAAAATTTGCCGAGGCGTTATAGATATCGATCATAAGGTTCTTGGCGGACAATGAAGAACCGCCGCGCACTATCGCGGAAAGGCGCTCCATGCCGAATTCTTCGCCAATCTGGTTCTCGGCCTCCGTGACGCCGTCCGTATAGAAAACCACCACGTCGCCAGGGCTAAGCTCGGTCGAGGTCAATTCACATATTTCTTCTGGAGATAATCCGATGGGTGGACAAGTCGAGTTCAGCCGAGTGAGCGTGCCTGTACTTGCCCGGAGCAAGAGCGCGGGATTGTGGCCGCAGTTGACATACTTGAGTGTCCGCTTATGTACATCGATTTCCGCAATCAGCAAGGTGACGTACCGTTCCGCGTCTGACACAGCGTGGATCCCGGTATTCAATCGTTCCACTTGTTCCAGCATGTTTCGGTCATGGTTCGCCTCAAGCCTCATGGCTGCCGCCGTCGCGGACATCAATAAGGCGGCGGGAACACCTTTTCCGGCTACGTCCGCAATGACGATTTGAGTGGTGTGAGCGTTGATGGGGATATAGTCGTAATAATCGCCGCTTACGCCCCGCGCCGGCTGCATCATGCCTGCTATTTCGAGGCCGGGAATAGCTGGCTTGTCCAGGGGAAGAAACAATCGCTGGACTTGCGCGGCTAGCTCGACATCCTTGAGAAGGTCATCACGCTGGTGCTGAACGGTTTTGGCGAGTGCTTCCCTCTGTTCCATATACCGGCGGATGACATAAACAACAAAGGCGAAGCACAACATCGCGGAAAGATTGTGGAAGACGCGAAGCCCCACATTGATATTCCGCGGAGAGTAATAATCATGGAACAACACACAAGCAACGATAAGGCTGTAGCTGATTATCCTGCGAAGGAAAATCGCGCCGAGGCCAACGGGCAGAATGTAGAGGTAGACGAGCGAAACCGAAACCACGTGATGGTCTGCGTACCCGACTGCGCCAATCGCCCCTAAGACTAAACCAAGGGGCAGCCACGACGGTCCATTCGAGGCCACGTCCTTCCGCAGAAGAGACTGCAACGGAACCCTCTCGCGAAGACCGCGCATCTCCGTGAGCGTCGATTCTCGCCCTGGTGGATGTACTAGTTCAATCATTCAAAGAGAATCTTCGCCATCATCCCCTTGTCTTCGTGATTGAGGAGATGGCAGTGAAAGACGGACATGCCCCTGATTATCGGGTCGGTGAAGTCCATGATGACGTCGACGGAACCTCGGTATGGAACGTTCACGGTGTCTAGCCACAATGGATCGGCAATCGGTCGGTCGTTCTCGGCGTACGCCAGGAAATGCACTTGATGGATGTGCATCGGATGCAGCTCTCCCGTGGCATTGACAATTTTCCAATGTTGATAAGACCCGACCTTCGCACGCACCATCGGAGCCGCCTCGGGCGCAAATTTTTCGCCGTTGATGTAGAAGCCGTTCTTGTCTTCCGTGAACGTTACCGTGAACCGAGGAGCCGCTTTCTCTTCCGCCTCCAGGTCCACGGTATTGAGAGAAGGTTTGACTGAGGTCTGGGACATCTTCACTGCTGACCCTGCCCCAGTCCGCGAAACGATGTCAGCCAACACCATCGCCGGATTTGGATCGCCGTCCGGTCCCGTATCCACACAATGCGTGACCAGCCGCCCCGTACCACCTGCCGGACCCGTAACAATCGCTTCGAGCCGGCCCGCGGGCGGCAACAGCACACGACCGGAGACTCGCGTTCGATGATCGGGATCGTGCTGCGCGATGGGCTCGCCGTCCATCGCGACGATCTCAAAGCTTTGCCCCTCGAGCTCCAAGTCCACGTAGCGATCTGCGGAAGCGTTCACGATCCGCCAGAACTGCCGCTCTCCGGGCGCAATCGCAATTTCAGGCCGCATGGACCCGTTCACCGTCATGACTTCGTCCGGCGCCTCCTGCTCGCTACCACAAACTTCCGAACTGAGGTGAACCCGCTGCTTCAAATCGGCAGCCTGAGGATCCTCCTTGATCGAACGCCCGCGAACAACTAGCACGCGCTCCGGCAGCCCGGTGAGCGCGGGAAAATAAGACTCTATTCCCTCGATCACCAGCGCGCCGGACATACCATCCAACACTTGTCTGTAGCTCTCGCCGTGAGGATGGGTGTGGTACCAATACAAACCTGGCGGATGGTTTTTTGGAATCTGCACCGTATAGTGCAGTGTTTTTCCCGGCATGGCCATCATCGTCAAAACGTCGTCCTGTGGTGCATCTGGAGAAACCGTCAAGCCGTGAAAATGCAGATTGGTCATGTCCATGCACGGGCCGGCCAAACACCTCTCCGGGGGCTTAGCCGGAAGGTCGTTGATGTAGTTGATCTTCAGCTTATCTCCGGGCGCCAACCGCAAAGTTGGTGCGTTTGGTTGGCCGTTAAAGTAGAACGCGTTCTTTCCACTTGCCACGGCCGCATGCAGAGTCAGGGAGAGTGTTCCGTTTTTCGCGCGAAGTTCTGGAGGACTCGAAAGCGAGCCGGCCGGCTTGCCCGTCAGTTCAAGCAAACAGAATACGCACGCGACAATCGCCACACCCACAATGACTGTTCGTGAAGCTGGTGCAGCGCGTGACATCGAACTCTCCTGAGATCTAGCTTACTCCGCCGGATGCCAACTGGAATCCGGGTCATAGGCGGTCATCGCTTGTGCAATCTTTCCGGTGTCGGGACCCAGATCCTTCTCGTAGATGGTGCCCGATTCATCGACGATGAAGGTCATGACCCCCGACGATCGGTAATCGGCGGGATAAGCGATGAACGCAAATCCCCCGGTCATCGCACCGTTGACGATATAGCTTTTCGCCCCTCCCAATGCGTGAGGTCCTTGGCTGGTAAGGATCCGGAAAAAGTAGCCATTGAACGGGACTGGATCGCCGACCTGACTCTTTGATCCTGTCCCGTACGCATACGCGATCAGAGCGCTGACCGGACTATCGAATTCGTCGTAAGCACCGTGCCAGTACAAGCCATTGTGGCGGCCTTCGTCGCTGACCAGCTTCTGCGCAAATTGCCTTGAGAAGCCAGCTGGAGCGCGAGCAAAATACTCTTTTTGCGCTTCGACCAACTCTTGGCATGCATCCTCGGCAGCGAGTTCATTTCTGCCAATGCGCCGGAATAGGATTTCATCTTTGCCCGAGTCGGTGTCGAAATACCACTTACCTTGCTTGTTCACCAGCGGAATCGGAAAGGGCCAGTTCTCGGCTCCGACAACCAGGCTTACAGTTCCGTCCACCTCTGTCACGAACCGATGCATCGCCTGGTATCGGACCACGAAGTCCACCCGAGCATCCGCATCTTCCATTGGATCGCCAGACGACAGGACTTCCTTTGCGTCTGGTCCCAGAACGTTTAGGGGCGATTGCTCGTCCTGCGACTGCATTGCCACCAGGAGAGCGTGGGCGGCATCCTCGGCGGAGGCAAAGGCCTGCTGTCCACGCTGCTGTGCGAACGCCGGCGCAAACGAGCCTCCGAGCGAGAGTGCCACCACAGCGGCGGTCACAAATCTAGCAAACCTCTTGCCTTTACCTTGAACAAAATGTGAAATTCCCTGCAGCATCATGTTTCTTCTCCATTTTTTGAGTTCTCGATAACTTCCACGCGCATGTATGCGATCACCTAGTGCCGCCCGCCACCACCATGGGAACCACCTCCATGGAAGCCGCCACCTCCGACGCTCGACCGCCCGCGCGAGGAAAACCCTCGGGCATCTCCGCCATGATTAAATCCACCGAACGCGCCCGAGTGCGCTTGTGATTGAGCGTGAAAGTTCGAACCACCGTGGAACGCGTTGCCGTGGCCGGTGTTTCCGTGGTCAAAGTTGCTATGGCCGGAACCGCCATGGGCAACGTTACCGTGATTGAAATCACCATGATGGAATCCGTCGTGACCGAAGTCTCGACTGTGCGAGACGTAGGCGTGATGGTCGAAGAATGCTCGACGGTCATGCCAGTCGTATCCCCAATGGCCCCATCCCCACCCAAAGCCTCCGAAGTATCCGATTCCAAATCCAAGACCAAACGAGGGTCCGACGCCGCCCCAAAAAATCCCGGGCACCGAATACCAGCCTGGGTAGGCGACGATTGGCGCGCCATACACTAGCCAAGGATCATAGGCCGGCACGTAGACAACCTCCGGACTAGCCGGCTCGATGACGATTGTGCTTCCTTGCGTCGTTACCCGTTCTTGTTCGTTGCTGTTCAGGTGACCGGCCTTCTGAGCCTGCTGACGCATTTCCTGGACCGCATTGGTCACATCTTCCGGTTCGTTGGTATACGCCTCACCCAGTGATGAAGTCCAAGACAGATTTTTGTCCATGTTCTCAAGCACGGAGGGAAATTGCGCGAGCGCCTTTACGCTCGGATCCCAGTCTTGTTTGTCGACTTCCTTGCCGAGGTCTTCGCCCTTGAGGTTGGAATGTCTTTGCATCCATCGTTCCGCCTCAACGATCTGGGTCGGATACGTTGACGCCGCAAGAATCTGCGCAACCAGGGCGTCCGGATACAACGCAATCGGCGCCACAAGCTGCTGCAATTCTTGAGCAGACAGCTTGGGGGCGGCAGTGGGTGCCTCCGTGGATTGGCTCGGTGCACCGTACGCTCCAGCTTGCGAAGTGAATTGCACGAGCAAGCAGCTGAGCAATACCGTAAAAACTTGTTTCATAAAATTCATACTCATAAAATTCTCCAGTACTAATCGGTCCCTCTTCTGCTCCCATGGCTATGTTTGTAGGGGCGGGGCTTGCTTCGCCCGGCCGACGTGTCTTGGCACCCACCCCACGTCTGAGTCTCCGTTTCTGCGTGCGGCCATCTGGCCGCACGCAAAGCCTTGTCTACTGATCAATGCAGCGGCACGGAGCATCGCATACGTAAAGTGCGAGCCAACTACTTGTTCGAAGAGCCCGGAGGGAACTTCTTGAACATTTTCTCCACGCCCTTATCCAGGTTCTTAATGTTCTTCTCAGAGTTGTTGGAGAGGGTGTCGCTCTCGGAGCCTCTCCAGATTAGTTGCTTGGTTTTGGTATCGAAGAGGTCGACAACCACAGTGCCAACCTTGTACGTATCGGTCGTGGTCGTTGCCTCACCAAAACCTCCGCCACCGAAACGTCGATAACCCCAGCCTCCTCCAAACCCGTCGTAGAAGGTATTCAAGGTCTGTTGATTTTGTGTGATCTCCATGGCCACGATGGAAACATCGCCGCCGGAATCCACCTGGGTCCAGCCTTTCGCCGCCAAGGCGGCATTGACAGCACTCTTGATGCGACCCGCATCCAAAGGATCTTTAGTCTTGACCTGCTCCCACGAGTAGGTCTTGTATTGCGTGAAGTTTGCGCCGCGATCGTAGTCGGTCTTCACCTGCTGCGCCGACGCCTTACCTGCGAACAAAATCAATCCAATCAAAACAAACACGACTTTTTGTATTTTCATATTTCCTCCTTTTTTTAAGTTTTCCGTTAAAACATGAAACGACAATGAAGCGGCTGATTTCACTCAGGCAGCCGCCGTCTGCGGTTTCAGCCAGCTACTTCCCGTGCTGATTTCCGCGATGTGCTGCCACGTGTTCCTGAGCTCCCACTCCTTCTTGACTGACCGCCTTTTCGTAGCGTGACTCGGGCACTTGGCTCCCGCTAGCCGTGCCTTCCTCAAACAACTTCGCAAGGAAGTAGCGATTCCCGTACTTGTTAAATATCAATTCGCTTTTGGCTGGTGTGGAACCGGCCTCTGTTTGCTCTACCTGGAAGAGAGCGGAGGTAGAGCCGTCCGCGCTGCTGATCTCCATGACTCTCAGATCGGAATCGTCCAGCACGTGGATGCGGTACTCGCCCGCTGGAAGTTTGGTGTTGCCCGCATGGAACTGGAATGGAATACTGACCTCGAGGCTGTCAGTGATCTGCGCTTTTGCCTTGCCTGCACCAATTGTTAGTGCCAGAACCAAGGCGATGAATAACGGGAGCAATTGATGCCCTCTTGTCCCGATGCTCGTGATGACCATTTAATTTTTCTCCTTCTTTTTTGTCGCCACGAAAGCTTCCTCGGGCGGCCGCTCTTGCAAAATGCACCCCGGCTGCCAAAGGGTCTTGTACGTAAGTGCCTGAAAATAGAAGGCGCCGGCCATAGCCCACATCCTGGGCTGCCAGCCCGCTAGACAGGCTGTCTCAATGCCGACGCTCTGAGCAACGTTAGAAGTTATTTGTTGATTGTGTATCGCGCGGCTTCGCGAGGATGTTTTAGTTGTCTCGCGGATCGCCCCAAGAAACTTTGCCTGTTAGAACGACGGACACCTGTCGAGGGGGGAATCCAAGCGCCTGAGCCGAGCCTCGCCGATCTTAGTCTCCAGCGCCGATACTGGCTCTTGTTTTCTAGGACTTCCAGGATTTTATGCAAATCCAAGTTGGCACACCAAGCTCTACCGCAAAATTTTAGTATGAGGGAGATGTTCGCCGCGACCGAATACGAAAGTATATGAACATTTCGCCTAACAACTGGATCAGGCATCTCCCCCCGGAGATGGTCATGTCGCATCTGAATCTGGATGCAGACACCATAAGTAAAATTCCTTCAGAAGCGCTCGACGTTCTCCCCGGCTAGAAAATGGAAGAATCCATCGCGGGGCATCTCTTAGAACTTTACTGCGTGGTAATCGGATCTCGGCTGGTGCGTGAGATGCCAAGCTTTTGCATGCGGAAATAAAGCGTGGACCTCTTGATTCCCAAACGTGCCGCAGCACCGTTGGGACCGGCGACAACCCAGCGGGTCTGCTCGAGAATCTTGCGAATGTGATCTCGCTCCGCGTCCTCCAGGGTAACAGCCCCAAGCGACTCCGCTCCTGCGGAATTCTGCAAGCTCGCGAGCGGGGCTTGCAGGACGCTGCCGGATGTGACGATTACGCTCCGCTCGATGAAATTCTGCAGTTCGCGAATGTTCCCCGGCCACGGGTACGAGGTGAGTGCAGACATCGTTTCCGGAGCGATGTGTTCGATTTGCTTATCCATCCGGCGAGAATAAATTTCGACAAAGTGTTCCACCAGCGCCGGAATGTCTTCGCGGCGCGCCCGCAGGGGCGGCAGCGGGATCGGGAATACATTCAGACGATAGTAGAGATCGCTCCGAAATTCGTTGCGTTTCACCATGTCAGCCAAATTTCGGTTGGTCGCAGCCACAAGGCGTACGTCCACTTGGTGCGTTCGCGTGCTGCCCAAGCGCTCGAATTCCTGCTCCTGCAGGACGCGCAGTAGTTTGGGCTGCAGTCCCGGCGGAATATCTCCCACCTCGTCCAGGAACAGCGTCCCCTTGTCGGCCATTTCAAAACGACCGACCTTTTGCGCGATAGCGCCCGTGAAAGCGCCTCTCTCATGGCCAAAAAGCTCGCTTTCTAGCAAATCGAATGGAATGGCGGCGCAATTCAGTTTTATGAATGGGCGTCCGCACCGCGCGCTAAGATTGTGAATCGCCCGCGCGATCAGTTCCTTGCCGGTCCCAGTTTCTCCCTGGATCAGAACGGTGGAACCCGTCGGCGCGACCTGCTCAACTTCCTCGAGCACTGATTCCAGAGCAGGACTATTGCCGATAATCTGCTCGAATCTGCGCGGATTACGGTCCTGATCGACGGACCGGAATGTTGCGACAGCTCCCACGAAGGACCTCCTTGCTCTGGCGTGCGCGCTCCCTTACCCGCTTCCTTGCCCGCTCCCTTTAAACTGGGTCAACTCTGCAGTGCCCCTCGAACGCTTTCAAGCAGCGCTTCGTCGTCGAACGGTTTCGCCAGGAACTCCACGGCGCCTCCCCTCAAGGCCTGCATCCGCAAGTTTGCGTCGCCATGCGCGGTGATGAAGATGGTCGGAATCCTGCAATGTTCCGCGTTCAGCTTGGCCTGTAGTTCGAGACCCGACATTCCCGGCATTCTGATATCCGCGATCAGACAGGCGGCTTGGCGATGTTGGCCAGACTCCAGGAATTCCTCCCCCGAGGCAAAAGCCTGCGCCGGCAAGCCAACCGCCTTCAGCAGGCCCTGAAGAGCGCTGCGCATCGAATCGTCGTCATCTACGATCGCTATCAGTCTAGTTCTTCCTTCAACGTTCATAGGTCAAACCTATCAGCCTCCCGGAAGGCGCGCAATTATACGTTGGTATAGGAGCCCGAAATCGTCACGAATCGACCATCGGCTAGAATTTAAAACTGTTAGTGGCTTGAGAAAGCAGCAGTTAAAAATGCCAGGCCGCTGTAGCCGCGGCGGCATTTGGTTACTTCATCCCAGGCGCAATCTCCAGCTTAGCCGCCATTCTTACTAATTCCGCCAGGGATTCAGCCTTCATCTTCCGCATGGCGTGGCCGCGATGGATCTTCACCGTGATTTCACTCGTCCCCAGCGCAGAAGCTATTTGTTTGTTGAGCATTCCTGAAACTACCAGGGCCATAACCTCACGCTCGCGTGCAGTCAGCGTCGCGTAGCGCTTTCGCAATTCGGCAAGCTTAACCCCCTGTTGACGCGTTGCCCGGTCGCGATCCAAAGCGTGGTGAATCGCGGCCAGCAAGGCCTCGTCCAGAAAAGGCTTGGTCAGGAACTCGACCGCCCCGGACTTCATGGCCTTCACCGTCATCGGAATATCTCCATGACCGGTAATGAAGATGATTGGGATTTGGAAGCCCGCATCAGCCAACTCGCGCTGAAAGTCCAGACCATTAACTCCTGGCAGGCTCACGTCCAGAACAAGGCAACTGGGACCGTCTGGCCGGTTCCCACGCAGGAACTCTTCCGCCGACCTGAAGGCCTCGCAGCGTAACCCATCCGACTTCAACAGGCCCTGGATCGAAGCACGCACGCCGGCATCGTCATCAACGACGAACACCGTGGGAGCATCCAAGGACATCATTTCACGCTCCAAGATCTTGGTGGGCGGACTTAAAAAAAAGCTCGCGCCGCGCGGTAAATTGTCTGCAGCACACATCCATCTATGTCACCTAATTGGGATACCGCAGCCACTCCGGCCTGCCAGCTTTCTATAGCAGCTTTCTCTAGAGGTTACCCGATCAATCGCACCTCTCCGCTGCTCGTTGATACACCGAGTCCTAAAGTATAAGTAATCATTTGACTAAAACCGCCGAGACGCTATCATCGTTCCAGGAATTTCCGCGACCTAGCATGCCATCGGGTCACTTCTTAGATGTTTTAAGCCATCCCTAAAATAGCTACTTCTCTTCTTCCACATGGTCCTTGCGACAGGTCACCAATAACTGCTTCAGAATCAACACTTGCAAAAGTGTAACAAAACAAATGACTTAAACCACTGCAGAATGAACACTTATGAAAAATCCCAGGGGGGCCTTGCCTAGACCGCGTTATCCATGTGCCCCCCCTTTAGCAGATAGCGTGAAATAAAAGCTTGCGCCTCGAGGAGAGTTGCCGGCAGCCCACAAGCGGCCACCGTGCATTTCAATGATCGAGCGGCTAATCGACAAACCCATGCCGGTCCCGTGCGATTTGGTGGTGAAGAAGGCGTTGAAAATCTGCTCCGCTTGCTGGGGGGGCAGACCCACTCCAGTATCGCTCACGGACACGAGAACTTGCTCGTCTTCCCCTCGCTGCGATTTTATGACTAGCTCTCTCGTCCCATCAACATCCTTCATCGCATCGATGCCATTGATCATCAGGTTCATCAGCACCTGCTGCAGTTGCACGCGATCTCCCACGACCTTGGGAAGATCTGCCGCCAGCTCGGTGCGGACTGGTATGGAGTATCGCGTTGTCTCGCTGCGCAACAGGATGATCATCTCTCGAATGACTTCATTTACGTGAACCAACTCCCGTTGCTCAACACCCTTCTTGAACAGGAGGCGGACGCGACTGACGATCTCCGCCGCGCGCGTTCCGTCTTTCACGATTCTTACGGCAGCCTCACGAGCCTCTTCAAAGTCAGGCTGATCGCGCGCAAGCCAGCGCAGGCAGGTTTTGGCATTGGTCACGGCAGCAGCGATCGGTTGATTCACTTCGTGCGCGAGGGAGGCCGTCAGTTCTCCCATGGTGTTCGCGCGGCTTACGCGCGCCAGCTCCGACTGCGCCTCGCGTAGCGCCTCTTCGGCCCGCTTGCGCTCGGTGATGTCCGTCGAGCTACCAACGAACTGAATCAAATCGCCCGATGCGTTCAAGATCGGATGGCCGACGGTGTGGATGTATTTGACTGTGCCGTCCGGAAGCAGGAGTCGGAATTCCACTTCGAATCTGACTTCGCATCTGTTGCTCGATCGATCGCGGCTTGCCACTTCGATCGGTCCTCGGGATGAAGGCGTTCCAGCCGTTCTTCCCAAGTCGGAATGCCATTCTCTGGATCAAAGCCATATATGCGATACCATTCTTCGGAAAGGTGCAACGCGTCTCTTCCCGTTACGCGCCAAACCCAACTCCCCGTGTGCGCGAGCCTCTGTGCTTCCGCTAGGTGCGCTTCCCGGCGCTGGAGTTCCTGAGTAAGCTGCTGCATCTTGGAAATTAACCGGGTGATGATGGCGGCCGTCGCAAGGAACGTAACGAGAGCCGCAATGTCCAGCGGCTTGTCAATTCGCGTACTCTCGGGTGGTGGCGCAAAAAAATACCTTAGGCACAAAGCGGCCGCAATGGCAATGGCAGCCGACGAGATCAAATCTCCCGTTAACGAAACGACCGCCACAATCATCAGATAAATAAGCGCGATTGCTCCGCGTTGAGCTTCAAAAGGCGAACCGATGAGAGTGACGAGTGTAAGTGCCATCCCCCCGAGTAGGAATCGCACGATGGATTGCCCGATCCTATTGGCTGAGACGCTCTTTGGCGCGAATGCCATGTCGATCGTTCTGCTCATCGCGGTGTACTTAAATCTCTGAATTCGTTTCCTGGCCAAGAAATTGGAATTAAGACCCGCGGGCAGGAGACCTGCACCAACTGGAACGCGACTCTGGGCCGGTGCCCGGTCATTTGCAACAAGTTATTTCGTGCCGCCTGCCTGCAAGCCTCACCGATCCTCCCATTTGAAGACTGCCGCCTGATTTTCGTTACAGACGATTCGCTATTTTTGCGGTTCGATTCGGTCAGGTAGCACTCCGTGCCTCATCCAGCCTAATAGATTCGGTGGCAGCATTCTGACAGATTGGCATAAAACCGGCGCTGCCCAAAATCTTCATGAATTGACCCATCCCCTATTCTGCCAACCACTTACGCGCCCGCGTCGTCGTGCGCAGCTTCTGGCGCGCTTATTGCAGTCTTCCGATGGTGTGCTCTTCAACCAAAAACGGCGAGGTTCGGGACCCATGGACACATTTCCTACAATCAGCGTAAGTGGCGACTCCGACAGTGCGCTAGTGACTTCCGCAAAGTGCGGAGATACGCATGCCTTCGAGGAATTGATCGATCGTCACAAACGGAAAGCTTTCGCCACCGCGCTGCGGATAACGAATAACCGCGAGGATGCCGAAGATGTGGTACAGGAGAGTTTTCATAAAGCTTTCCTGCATCTCGCCAAGTTCGAAGAAAGAGCGCGGTTTTCTACCTGGTTGACACGCATTGTCTTGAACGAAGCCCTCATGTCACTGCGTCGAAGGCGCGGAGATCTGGAAGTCTTGCCGGAGAGCCCTGACGATACCGGGAAGTCCGCCCCGGAGGCATTCGTTGACAAGAGTCCCAGTCCCGAAGAGTCCTGTTGGCGCCGCGAGCGTACAGAACTCTTGACCGAGGCGATCAATCGCCTGGGCCCGAAGATAAGAAGAACCATCTTGCTCTATAACATCGAAGAACGCTCTCTCCAAGAAATCGCTCAGATTCTGGGCACCTCGATTAGCGCGGTTAAAGCACGAATTTTTCAAGGCCGCCGCAAACTACGCCGAACCGTAAATCCTGGGCTCCTGCACGGAGCCTATGCGGTCGAGCGTGCGGGCTCGCAACGCTACTGAGAGCTCCTTCTCTCGCGCAACCAGCCGATTCCGCGAAGCACGGATGCGTATGGAGGCGCGCTTGCGTGAGAATCCACAATTGAGCCGAGTCCCTCATAACGGATTAGGAACTCGGACCGATCACTGAAGACGCAACAAATTCCTTCAGCGGGATGCAACCATCGCGGGAACCGCAAAGAGCTTTTGGTATTCTTCGTCCCTTAAGCGCAGGGAAGCCGCCGCAACATTCTGCTCGAGATGTTCGATCGAGGAAGTTCCAGGGATCGGCAGCATGATGGGAGACCGCCGCAGCAGCCACGCGAGCGCTACCTGCATCGGCGTCGCCTGGTGTGCCCGCGCGATTCGCTCTAGCAGGTCCCCAGCGACCTTGCCTGCTCCCAGCGGGAACCACGGTATGAAACCAATTCCGTTGCGCTCGCAATAGGTCACTACGTAGTCCCATTCACGGTCGGCGAAGCTATAGCGATTCTGCACCGAAACAATAGGAACGATTTTGCGCGCTCGCTCGATGTGTTCTTGCGTAACGTTGGACAACCCAATCAAGCGTATCTTGCCTTCGTTTCGCAGTTGCGCCAGGGTTTCCATGGATGCCTCAAACGAGACGACGGGGTCCGGAATGTGCAGTTGATAGACGTCGATGCGATTCACGCGTAGCCGCTTGAGGCTTCCCTCAACCGCTTTGCGAAGGTGCGCCGGAGTGGCATCGTGCGTCCATTGATTCGGGCCGGGGCGGTTCCAGCCTCCCTTGGTGGCAATTACGAGGCCGGCCGGGTAAGGAAATAACGCTTCGGCAATGAGCTCCTCGCTGACGTACGGGCCGTAGGAATCTGCGGTATCGATGAAATTGACATCGAGCTCCACCGCGCGCCGTAAAACCGCTAACGCTCCTTTGCGATCCTTTGGCAGTCCCCAGATACCTTCGCCGGTGAGGCGCATTGCGCCGAAACCGAGACGATGCACGGACAGTTCCCCGCCGAGCGAAATATCTCCCGCCAGACTTGCTGAAAGATTCTTTTTATTCATGATTGGCCTCCAAAATCCTCTTGAACGTTATCCCACGCCGGTGAGCGCGGGTCCAGCAACTCCACATCTTTGAAGCTACTTCCTTTGACGCAGCGAGCGAACGTGGCTCACCAAGTCGTGAATCTGCGCCTCGCTCAACGAACTCTTGAAGGGAGGCATTCCGCCCTTGTCGTCGGAAATGATTTGAGCGAGTTGTGCATCGGGCATCTTCTGGACTACCGATGAGCGAAGGTCCGGAACATTCATGCTCTTTCCTGACCGTGGCACATTGCGCATTTCGTGCGGAACGTCGCACTGCTGGTCGCGCTGTCTGGACCGGGGTCCGCCCGCACGATCGAGACAACAAAAAGCGCGAGGCCCAAAAAAAGCATCAGCAGAATTGCAGAACCAGAGATCACATAGTATTCAGCCTTGTCTTTTGTCATGACCTTTCCCTTACTTACAAGTTTTCCTTTCAGCCCGGACGCTTCCCAGAGACCGTTAACTCAAGCCGAGCTTCGTGATCGGCAGATCCCTCACTCGCTTGCCGGTTGCAGCGAAAATGGCATTGCAGAACGCCGCTATAAACGGTGGCACGCCTGGCTCGCCGACACCTGCCGGTGGAGCATCGCTGTCGACGATGTATACATTCGTTTGAGTGGGAACCTCATTAATGCGCGCTACCGGATAATCCTGAAAATTTGATTGGTCGATGGCGCCTTTCGTAGCCGTAATCTCGCCGCTTCGCACCACGCTGGTCCCGAACACCGCGGCGCCTTCGAATTGAGCTCGAGTGGCTTCCGGATTTACCACCAAGCCCGCGTCCAGTGCTGTATCCACGCGAGGAATCCGCACCTCGCCCTGATCGTTGACTTCGACTTCAACGACGGTTGCCACATACGTCAAGAAACTACGGTGGGCCGCAATGCCCACACCCGTGCCCTTGCCGTGCTTGCGCTTTCCCCATCCGGACTTTTCCGCGACCATTTCCGTAACATGGCGCAGACGACCGGTTTCCCATGGATAAGTCTCCATCGAAGCTCCATAGTTTGGGTACTTCACACCCGTGAAATCGATCGTGCGCGGTTTCCCGATCAGATCGAGCAAGTAATCGAGCGGATCACGCCCGGCCGCATGAGCTAGTTCATCTGTGAAGGATTGAACCGCGAATGCGTGATAGATATTCGCCACCGAGCGTAACCAGCCGATGCGGACGTGCGCTTTCGCCGGGCCATTCTCGACTCGAAGATTTGGCAGATCGTACGGGATGTCCGTCCAGCCCTGCTGCAGATGCCCCGGATCGCCGTAGACCGCATTCACATCAAAAATGGAAGGAATCGGCGGAAACACGGATCGTTGCAGCCACGCCGTGGGCTTTCCGTCCCCGCCCAAAGTCGCCTTCATGTACATCGACGCGACCGCGTTGTAGTAATCGAACTTGATGTCGTCCTCGCGCGTCCAGACCACCTTAACGGGCCGGCCCACTCTTTTCGACAAGACGGCAGCTTCCGCGACGTAATCGGGCTTGGACTTGCGGCCAAATCCGCCTCCGAGCAGGGTTACGTGACAAATCACGTCGTTCGGTGAAATTCCCAACTCTTTCGCAATGATGTCTTGCGCCGCTTGAGGATTCTGCGTTGGCGCCCACACGTTTACTTTGCCGTCTTTGAACTCGGCAACCGCCACCAGTGGCTCCATTGCTGCGTGAGCCAGCAACGGCACGTAGTAGTCGGCCTCCAAAGTCTTTCCGCCCTTCCCGAATGCAGCTTCGACATCTCCAACGCTGCGTAGCAACTTGCATGGCTTGTGCGAGGTCTCGCGCAGTTCATTCTTGTAGCTGGCAGAGTTGTAGCTTTCGTTGGTTCCGTTGTCCCAGGAGATGTTCAGCTTCTTGCGCCCTTGAAACGCCGCCCAGGTGTTATCGGCAATCACGGCGATGCCGCCGAGCGGCTGAAACCCGGGTGCCTGCTTGAATGGATCAATCGGAACGGACTGATGAACGCCTGCGACCTTCAATGCTTCCTTGTCGTCGTACGATTTCACTTTGCCGCCGAGAACCGGCGGGCGCTCAATCGATGCGTACACCATGCCGTCGAGGCGGGCATCCATGCCATAGATAGCTTTCCCGGTTACGAGCGCTTCGAGGTCGTAGCTCACTTCCCCTTTGCCTACATAGCGCCAGGCAGTTTTCGGTTTGAACTTCAGCTCTGCTGTGCTGGGGACCGGCAATTTTGCCGCGGCGCTCGCGAGTTCGCCGTAAGTCGCTTTGCGGCCGGTCGAGCCGTGAATAACAACATGCAAATCGGTTTCGCACTCCGTTGCCGGAACTCCCCATTGTTTGGCCGCGGCTTGAATCAGCATGAATCGCGCGGTTGCTCCCGCGATGCGCATTGCCTCGTAGAACGAGCGTATCGAGTGCGATCCATCCGTATTCTGGTCACCGTACCGCTTGTCCCCAATCGCTTGCTCGACCTTCACTCGTTTCCAATCGGCGTCCAACTCATCGGCGAGAACGAGGGGCAGCGTGGTACGGCTTGTCGTGCCCATCTCGGAGCGAGAGGCCACGATCCACACGGTCCCATCCGGATCTATTCCGACGTAAACACTGGGATGCAATTTGGCATGGTCGACATTTGTATCGCGTGGAAGTCTGTCGCCCGGGGAAAGTTTGGAATAAAAGCGAACGGCCAACACAAGCGCGCCCGCCGCAATTATGCCTCCGGTCAAAAACCGGCGCCTGCTTACATTCTCAACCGTGCTCATGCCATTTCACCCGCCGCTTTGATCGCCGCGCGAATTCGCTGATACGTTCCGCAACGGCAGATGTTCCCGGACATCGCTGTTTCGATTTCGGCATCGGTCGGCTTCTTTTTGGTGTTCAATAACGCCGCGGCCTGCATGATCTGCCCCACCTGGCAATAGCCGCATTGCGGTACGTTGATTTGCATCCACGCCTTTTGGACTGGATGCAATCCGTTCTTCTCGAGCCCTTCGATCGTAGTGACTTCTTTTCCGGCGGCATCACGCATGGTGGTTACGCAGGATCGCGTGGCTTGTCCGTTTACATGGACCGTACATGCGCCGCAAAGCCCAATTCCGCAGCCAAATTTCGATCCGGTCATCCCTAAGACGTCACGCAGGTACCAGAGCAGCGGCATTTCAGTTTCGCCGCTGAAAGACTGCTCAACTCCGTTCACCTTAAGTTGAATCATTTTGGAGCCTCGCCTCGAATGATTACAGAGGGGATAGACCTCGACTCTTACCAGCAAGGGGTATTGACTTACGTCCAGCCAGTGTCGGCAGAACCCAAATGACCTTGCTTTTCCATTTGCAGGATCACGGCAGAGAAATCTTGCTCGGTCCCTTCGTCCGACTGCTTTGCATTCACCTCAAAAGCGGCTCCGGTCGCGGGCATTCGCGCACCAACAGCAGCCGCGAGATTGAGAATCAGCCCGAAATCCTTGTGCATTAGCCGAATCGGGAATTGCGGGCTATAGTCGCCTTTCATCGCTCTTTCCAGTTTGCCCACGTGCGCAGGCGCGACCACCGCGGTTTCGGAGAGAACGTTCAGCAAACGATTGCGATCGAGACCAGCCTTCTCACCGAGCGCGACGGCCTCGGCAATCGCTTGCATTCCGATTCCCAGCAAGGCGTTCACGACAAGCTTCATCGTCGCTCCCGAGCCGCTTGGCCCCAGATAGAAATACCTTCGCGCTATCGGGCGAAAGATCGACTCGGCGGCGTCGAAGTGCGCCTTGTCTCCTCCTCCGAACAACGTCAGCAACCCCTTCTCCGCCGCAGGAGTGCTTCCCGATATAGTCACGTCGAGAACCTCAACGCCACGCTCCGCTCCCAGTCTTGAGAGTTCCTGCGAGGTCTCGGGGAACACCGTACTCAAGTCGATGCTCAGCGAGCCGCGACGCGCGTTGGCAAAAACGCCCCCAGATCCTCTATAAATGTCCAGGACAGCTTCGTCGCTCGGTAGGCACGACATCACGACGTCGCAACAGGAAGAAAGTTCCGAAACGCTCTGCGCCACGGTGGCGCCATATCGAATTAGCTCCCCCGCCTTGTTCGGATCCCGGTCGTAAGCGGTCAGCCTGAAGCCGGATTCAAGCAACCTCCGCGCGATCGGTCGGCCCATATAGCCGATCCCGACAAATCCGAGCCTATCGTTTTCCGGTGTGATTGGTTTCATGATGAATCGCCATTAGGCTGAGCTGCGATTTTGTTTTCAACTCGCGTTGGCAGAAAGCACGCGTGGTACCGTTTCGCGAGGGGAACCGAGAATTCATGCAAAGTGTTGGCGGCAAGGAGAATACGGGGCTGAACGTAGAGACTTAACGCTCAACTGGCGATCGTCATCTGTCGAATCTTTGGACGCTGTCGGCCTGTTGGATGTTTTTTACACGTAAAGATAAAACGCTCCCGGGCGGCCGGGCTCGTAAGAATTTTGACCTGTAGTGACATCGGTCCGTTCCACATACACAGTGTCAGCTTTCGCCCGAAATCCACTATCACTTTGCATCGCGTGCCACTTCGCATTCACGACCTGCATATCTGTCTGAAAGAAAAAGGGATAGAGGAGAGCAAAAATAGTGCTTGCAATTGGTTTAGTGTTTTAGTTAACTATAACACTGATGGGCGGGGAAGGAAGTCGCCGGACCCACCCGGAAGACCCGCAGCAGAAGCCTGACCCGCAAAGAAGGAGAATGAACATGAAATTACTTCGATTTATGCTTTCCGCCGTTGTTCTGATTTCGCTCTCGATCGTCACTTTTGCCAAGGTCGATGGGCAAAAGTCGGAGGCGCAAAAGTCCTTCGACAATCTGAAAAGTCTTGCGGGTTCCTGGGAAGGCCACGTGACCACCGTCCCGCAGGAAGCCGAAATCGAAGGCAAGCTGATGCAGGTCACGCTTCGCGTGACTTCCATGGGTAACGCGCTCGTTCATGAGATGACCGGAGCAGGAAGACCTGACGATCCGATCACCATGCTTTATCTGGACGGGGACCGCTTGCTCCTGACCCATTATTGCGATGCAGGAAATCGGCCCCGTATGGTTGGCAGAATGTCGCCGGACGGCAAAACCGTGGAATTCGATTTTCTCGATGTCGCCGGCAGCACGGAGTATGGACACATGCACCATGCCGT
>Ga0185299_10002114_pt1 | contig 32519 bp, 21 predicted proteins | sample PaiPotPPA55metaG_FD_128002 | JGI IMG/M metagenome (GOLD analysis project Ga0185299, IMG submission 128002) | Iron sulfur acid spring bacterial and archeal communities from Banff, Canada, to study Microbial Dark Matter (Phase II) - Paint Pots PPA... ...
TCCCCGATCGCAACGGGAAAATCGGCGACGTGGTACTCGGTTACGACACGCTTGCGGGATATCAAGAAGGCACCGCGTCCTTTGGGGGCACGGTGGGGCGCTACGCCAATCGTATTGGCGGGGCCAAGTTTTCGCTGGACGGAAAAGAATATATTCTCGAAAAAAATAATGGCCAAAATCATTTGCATGGGGGATTCAATAAAGTGCTTTGGGATGCGGAGCTTGGCGCAGGAAAAGCCGGCCCTTCGCTAAAGATTCATTATTTAAGCAAGGATGGCGAGGAGAATTTTCCGGGGAATCTATCCGTCACCGTAGTGTTTACTCTCACCGACGCCAATGAGCTGAAAATTGAGTACACCGCGACTACCGATAAAAAAACGGTGCTGAATCTCACCAATCATTCTTATTTTAATCTGGTGGAGTCGGGCACCATCTTAAACCACCAGCTCACATTAAAGGCGAGCCGCTTCACCCCTGTTGATGCGGGAATGATTCCAACCGGCGAGCTCCGTCCTGTCGCCGGTACGCCATTTGATTTCCGGCAAGCAACCGCCATTGGCGCGCGCATCGAGCAAGATGATGAACAGCTGAAGCTTGGCAATGGTTACGATCATAACTGGGTTCTGGATGCGGGCATGAAAGCGGAGCCGAGTCTGGCCGCAATACTTTATGAACCAACAACTGGACGCGTGGTGGAGGCGTGGACGACGGAGCCGGGTATCCAGGTTTATACAGGCAATTTCTTGGACGGCACCTCTCACGGCAAAGGCGGCAAAACCTACCCTCGTCGTTCTGCAGTGTGCCTGGAAACGCAGCACTTTCCGGATTCACCAAATCACCCGGATTTTCCAACCACGACGCTGGTGCCTGGCAAGGAATTTCACTCCACGACAATCTACAAATTCTCCGTGAAGTAGGGAGCGTATGCCCTCACGAAGCACCACTCATTATCCATTTATTTCCTGCTGTGCCATTATGCTTTTGCTTGTTTTTGCCGGCGCGACGCGCGCCCAGACTGACAATGCGTCCGAGTCCACAAAAAAGCTGACGGTGGAGCGCATTTATTCCGAACCCGGCCTCAGTGGCCATACGCTTCGAGGAATTACCTGGACGCCCGATGGCAAACAGGTCAGTTTCCTCGAGGCAAAAACATCCGGCGCGGAAGGCGCTGCCGAAGATGGCGTTGAAAATCAGCCCCGGGCCAAACAGAAAGGAGAAAACAACCCCGATCTCTGGGTCGTAGATGCGGCGTCCGGTGCCCGCCGAGTGCTGGTATCCGGCGAGCGACTTGCGTCGATGTTACCCGAAAATTCGTCTGCTCCCACGCAGGCGACGGGACTTGGCCGGCACGCGCCAGCCGATTATCAGTGGGCTCCCGATGGAGCTGCGCTTCTATTTCAGGGGCCGAACGCGCTGGTGTGGTTTGCATTGAAGTCTAAGACGCCGCGCACTTTGGTTTCTGGCAAAGCAATCCTGGCTGATCCCAAAATTTCGCCAGACGGCAAGTTTGTCAGCTTTGTTCGCGACCACAATCTCTGGCTTGTAAATATTGCAGATGGGAAAGAGCGCGCCATTACGCGCGACGGAGTGGAAGAAATCCGCAAAGGTGAGCTGGACTGGGTGTATCCAGAAGAATTGGACATCAAGACGGCTTACTGGTGGGCGCCGGATTCTTCAGCGATAGCTTATCTGGAAATGGATGAACGTAAAGTGGCGCAATATCCGCTGGTGGATTTCGCGTCTTTCGACGGTAAGGCGGAGTTGGAGCGCTACCCTCCGGCCGGGGGCGCGAATCCGGTGGTACACGTGTTCGTAGCGTCTGTGAGCGGAGGCCAGATGAAGCAGATGGACACGGGAACGGAAACGGACCAATACATTCCGCGAGTAAATTGGCTACCGGATTCGAAGCACGTGGCCATACAGAGGTTGAATCGCGCGCAGACAAGTCTGGATCTGATGATTGCGGATGCGGCGACTGGCGCTTCGCGTGTGGCGCTCACGGAGAAAGATCAGTATTGGATAAACGTCAGCGATGATCTCAGATTTTTGCAGGATGGACAGCGCTTCCTGTGGACCAGCGAACGATCAGGGTTTCGTCATATCTATCTTTACAATCTGGACGGGAAGGAACTCGCGCAGCTTACCAAAGGCGACTGGGAAGTTTCGGCCATTGATGCCGTTGACGAGAAAGCCGCGTTGGTTTATTTCACGGCCACGGAAAAATCTCCGATGGAGCGCCACGTTTATCGCGTCGGTCTGGACCGCTCCGGATTTGCGCGCATCACCAAAGAACCGGGAACTCATGCGGTGAACTTTGCGCCCAGTGCGGGCAGTCCTCCGGGAGTGGCTCCGGCGAGCGGCGCGAATGCCTCGGTGAGTGCCTTCATCGATACCTATTCGAACACCATGAATCCTCCGCGTCAGGATTTACTGCGGCCGGATGGTTCGCGCATCGCCGTCCTTAACGAAAATAAAGTTGCAGAACTAGCGAGCTATCACCTTTCTCCGGTGGAATTTCTACAAGTTAAAACGCATGACGGCGTGGTACTCAACGCGTACATGATAAAGCCGGCGAATTTTGATCCGCATCGCAAATATGCCGTGCTCGTTTATACCTACGGCGGGCCGCACGTGCAGATAGTGACGAATGAATGGGGACGCTCGACTTTTCTTTGGCATGAGTTGATGGCAGAGAACGGGTACATTATTTTTGCGCTTGATAATCGTGGCTCGGCGGGACGCGGCCATCTTTTTGAGGAGCCCATTCATTACCGGCTCGGCGCGCAGGAGTTGTCGGACCAGCGCGACGGCGCGGCCTATTTGAAGTCGCTGCCGTATGTCGAGGCTAATCGCATAGGCATTTGGGGAGGGAGTTACGGCGGACACATGACGCTGCACGCCATGTTTGAAGATTGGAATGATTTCAAGGCCGGTTTTGCAGCCGCCCCGGTTACCGACTGGCATTACTACGATACGATTTACACCGAACGCTATTTGGGGTTGCTGCCGCAGAACGAAGAGTCTTACAAGGTTTCGTCTCCCATTGATAAGGTCAAACAATTTCGTGGAAAACTGTTGATCGCGCATGGCACGGGTGATGACAACGTGCATTTCGCAAATACGCTCGCGCTGATCAATGAGCTGATAGAGAGCGGGAAATATGTGGAAGTGCTGCCGTTTCCGGGTCGCGGCCACGGCATCAGTGATGCGCCAGCACGACGGCTGCTGATGGAGCGGGTAACACGCTTTTTTCTGGATAATTTGTGAGCCTGATTCTCGCTTTTGATAGCCAAGAAAGCTCTTTAGCAGCGGCAGGAATCTCCGCCGCCCAAGCGTGAAACGCGCAAACCGCCTTCCGCTTTTGCTGCATCCAACGTTAGTCATCCAAATCAGGTCGTGCCTCGCAATTCATGTGTGGCACATCTGTTTCTAATTTGCGAACGCAGAGGGGATTTGTGTCGCAGGCGGGCAAGAAGCAGTCACCCAGTAATGCCGGTTGGGGTAATGCACCATGGACCATCGACTTTCTCTCGGCAGCTCGCGCTTTGCCGTCCGAAGTGGATTTCGCCATTGTGGGCGGCGGTTTCAGCGGCTTGTCGGCCGCGGCGAGACTCACACAACTGCAGCCTGACAAAACAACCGCGGTATTTGAAGCCGATTGTGTGGGTGCGGGCTCCAGCGGGCACACCGGCGGACTGACGCTGGCGGAATCCGCTGCCGGTGATTTGCCGGGCCTGGGAGATGTGCTTGAGGGTTTTGCGGAGATCCAGCGCGATTTAAACATTCACTGCGATTTTACTTTGCCGGGCGTGTGGGAACTGGGCCGCAAAGGCGTGAAAAAAGATTCGCCTATTTCCTGGAACGATTCTGGAACGCTCGGCGTAGTAAACGATGCTCCTGGGGGCAGCGTCGATCCGGGAAAACTTGTTAGCGGCCTGGCGCATGCGGCGCAGCGATCAGGGCCCGTCATTTTTGAGCACGCCCGTGTGGAGAAAATTTCCTACGAGGAGCCTCTCGAATTAGAAGTGTCTGGAAGGAGTGTTCGCGCCAGCCAGGTATTGATTGCCACCAACGCGGAATCATTGGAGCTCAGCGATTTGTCCGGCGGCGCGGAACCAAAATTTACTCTGGCATTGGCAACCACGCCTTTGCGGGATCCACAACTAAAAGAGCTTGGTCTATCCACCATCAAGCCGTTTTATACCGTGGACATGCCTTATCTTTGGGGGCGCTCTCTTCACGCCAACCAATTGATATTTGGCAGCGGCTTGGTGCATCTCGAGCATTGGAGCGAACTGCTGAATCTGGACATTTCGAGCGGTGAAGCCGCGGGCCTGATGCGGCTGCTGGAGTCGCGTGTGCGTTCCTTGCATCCAGCGTTAGGAAATATTCAATTTACGAATCGATGGGGCGGCCCGATTTTAATTGCAGACGAAATGACTCCGGTGTTCAGGCATCATTTAAAAAGCAAAAATATAATTGTACTGGGAGGGTATAGCGGCCACGGAGTTGCGCTTTCCGTTTATCTGGGCCGCTGGGCAGCCGACGTTTTGGCTGGGAAAAGAAAGTTGCCGTCGTGGAATAAATCCTCGGGAGCTAAACACTGAATGAATTGTCGCGCCACGTGCCACGCAGTTTTAATCGCAGCAAAGCGGTCTACGGTTCGAATTGTCGCGGGCCTCACTGTGGCGTTGTTCTTGTTTGTGCCGGGCGGCATAACACAGCAACAGTTGGACAGTGAAGCGGTAATCAATCATCTGAATGCCGTCATTAAGCTGTATCGCAATGCCTCCGCCGAACTCCAAACTGGCGGCGCGCCCACCGACGTTATTTATCAGGAGAATGCAAAGAGCCTTGCGGCTGACGTTGTGAGGCTGGCATTTCAAGCGGCCAGAGCCGAGGCTGCCGCGATTCGCGCTACCGAGAAAACAGGGGCGCCCAATACCACTTCTCCCCAAAGCTCAGCGCAGGTGGAGGCTCGTAACAAAGCGCGCATCGCTGACGTGCAATCAAAAATCGACAATATCGACAAGCAGATCGCTTCCGCTCCCAAGAACAAGCGCGACACTCTCCAGGCTCAGAAGTTAGCGCTCCAAGGCGAATTGAATCTCGACAATGCCGTCCAAGATGTCATTCAGAAGAGGGCTGCTTTCATGGAAAGCGGCAACGACACGGCGGCCGAAGGACTGGAGGGACGCATCAATCAATTGGCGAAATCAGTGCCCGGCGTGTTCGCCGTTACGAACGACCAAAAGCCTGGGACACAAGCGAAGCCAACTCCACAATCGGAAGCCACCAAACAGACTCCCTCGGGCCTGGTATCGCAAGCTCTTGCGCTGTACGCGGCCATCACCAGTGTTCACCAGATCGACCAATTGAACGACCAGACCGCCCAGGTGCGGCAGACGGCAAGCGATCTGCGGCAGCCTTTGCGCGATGGGCTCGTTGCGGACATCAAAAAGGGGCGCGAACTTACCGATCAGGCGACGTCGGGGCAAAGTCCTCCGGCGTCACCGCAACAATTTCAGGAACTGACCGAGCATTTCAAACGGTTGTCAGCGGTGGTGCTGCCGCTGAGCCAGGAAATCGTGACGCTCGATCAAGCCACCGCCAATCTTGTGGAATGGCGAACTTCGATTCTTCGCGAGTCGAAATACGAAGCGCGCGCTTTGTTTGTGCGTGTGGGCATGATCCTTCTGGCGTTGGGCATCGTTCTGGCTTTGTCGGAGGTGTGGCGCCGCCTCACTTACAAATATATTCACGACGCCCGGCGCAGGCGCCAATTTCTTTTACTGCGCCGATTTGTTATGGGATTTCTCATCGGCGTTGTGCTCATTCTGGGATTCGTGAGTGAGTTCAGCTCGCTAGCCACTTTTGCGGGTTTCGTTACCGCTGGTATCGCGGTGGGCCTGCAGACGGTGCTGTTATCCGTGGCTGCTTATTTCTTTGTGGTGGGCCGGTACGGAATTCATGTGGGAGACCGCGTGAGCGTTTCCGGCGTTACCGGCGACGTGATCGATATCAGCCTGGTTCGACTTTACCTGATGGAGTTGGCGGGCACGGGCATCGATCTGTCTCCTACCGGGCGAGTGGTGGTGTTTTCGAATTCGGTGCTGTTCCAAGCCACCACTCCTTTGTTTAAACAAATTCCAGGGACTGAATACGCGTGGCACGAAGTGGTTTTCAACCTGGTTTCGGGAGGCAATCACAAGCTCGCTCAAGAAAAATTGTTTCAAGCGGTTAATGCTGTCCACGATCAGTATCGCGAAGGATTCGAGCGGCAACGGGGTTTTATTGAACGGCGCATTGAAGTGCAATTGAAAACTCCAAGTCCCGAAGCGCGGCTGCAATTCGGCGACAGCGGCTTGGAGTTACTGGTGCGCTATCCGGTTGAAATTCGCAATGAAGCGGTCACCGACGAGCAAGTCACGCGCAAGGTTCTGGAGGTTATTCAAGGCGACCCCGAGGTGCAGGCCGCCGTGGTTGGGACGCCGAAGATTCGCGCGGCGATCAAGGGCTAATGACGTCTCTAAATATTCACAGCTTCCCCTGACGGACTGATCGTATCAAACAACGTTGCCTTGAAAATGCTGGACGGCTAAAGACCCACCGGTTAAAAACGGCTAGTAGTAATCGAAGATTGTTACGGGGCGATGATGTCTCTTAACTTTGCTTTTACCTGAATGGCTGCGAGGCTCGATGCATCCCATCCGCCGCCTAGCGCTTTGACCAGCAGAACGCTGGTAGTCAGCCGCTGGCCCTGAATGGTCACCAGTTCTTGTTGATTACTGAGCAGATTCTGCTGCGCCGTCACGACGTCGAGATAACTCACTAAGCCACCCGCGTATCGATTGGTGGAAATGTCCAATGTGCGCTGTGCGGCGTCAACCGCCTGCTGTTGCGTTTGCTGCGCTTGAATAAATACGTCTAACGCCGTCAAATCGTCCTGCACTTCGCGAAACGCATTCAATACCGTGGCGCGGTAATTCGCGACATTGGCATCGAAGCCAGCCTGCGCGAATTGCACCTGCGCGCGCCGCGCGCCACCGGTAAAGATGCTTTCCGATACGTTGGCGCCCACGGCCCAAAACATACTAGACAGATTCGCGATTTTTGCCAGGTCCGACACTTGTGGGCCGGCGGTCGCAAATAAATCAATGGTCGGATAATACGCAGCCTTGGCCACGCCAATCTGCGCGTTGGCTGAGGCCATCTGCCGCTCGGCTGTCGCTACGTCAGGCCGCCGTTCCAGCAAATCGGACGGCAAGCCCGCATTTAACGGTGGAGGAGCAGCGGCGTTCAACTCATTTGAAGGCAAATGAAAATCCGGCGCAGGCTTTGCGATTAAAACTGCAATGGCGTCCTCAAAATTTTTTCTCTGTTGTAGCCGCAGCTGTGCCTGTGTTTCTGTTGTGCGCAACAGGGTTTCTTCTTGCGCCACGTCGAGGCCTGAGGCTACGCCGCCGTTGTGCCGCGAATTTACCAGGTCCAATCCTTTTTGCAGTGCCTGTACGGTGCGATTCAAAATGCCAATCTCGCTGTCGAGCTCGCGCAGGGAAAAATAATCTCCCGCCAGCTCCGCAGTGACGACCAGGCGCACGTTTTCCAGATCCGCGGCGCTGGCCTGGTAGGCCGCTTCCGCCGATTCAATGCTGCGCCGCCGTCGCCCAAATAGATCCACTTCATAGCCGGCTACGAATGGGAGCGAGAAGGTATTCTGTTGCACGGTTCCTTTGACGGGAAAGCCGGAACTGGGCCGGTTGCCTGAAAGTCCCTGGCGTTCAACCGTTGGCGTGGTGGTGCCGGGCGTCAAACCAAGCACTGGAAAGAGCGTGGAAATTTGCACGGCTGCCGTGGCGCGAGCTTGCTCCAACCGCGCAATGGAAACTTTGATGGTCTGGTTGGCGTCAATGGCCTGCTTTTCCAACCCGCTCAGTTCATCGTCATGAAAAACCGTCCACCACTCACCTTTTGATATCAGGTCCTTGGGTGCGCTTTCGCGCCACGGCTCCTGCACATCCCACGTGGTCGGGACCGGCGTGGTGGGGCGATGATAATTTGGGCCCACGGTGCAGCCGGCGAGGCACGCGGCTAGAAAGAAACCGCCAAGCGCCGCGCCTAAGCGGGAGACGAAATAATTTTGTTTGAAGTTGCAGGGACTCATAAATTTGTATAAAGACCATCAGTCGAAATTACTGATTTTTTGGCGCGGATTGACCGTTGTTGTTATTGCCATTCGGATTTACCGCGGGAGTCCGACTGGCCGGCCGGCTTCCATTATTCGTACTTGGGTTCTCTTGGCCGCTGAAAGCGCCGGTTCCGGTGCTCGCTGGTGCGGGCGCGGGCGGTTGCGCGATTTGCTTTACATTTACCTGCACGCCCTCGTCGAGTGAATCTGCCGGATTGATCACGATCCAATCTGTGGGCTTCAAACCCTGTAATACTTCCAGCGTGACGCCATAGTCTCGGCCAATCATGAGCGGCTGCAAATGCGTTTTGTGATTGTCATCAATGACCACCGCGCGCAGCCCTTCGGAGCGGAACAACAACGCGTTCACCGGAACTTCCAGGCGTGAGCCATTCACTTTTACTTCCAGATGCACTTGCGCGTATCCTCCCGGTAACAATTGACCGGACTTGTTGGGAACGTCCACCTCCGTCAACAGCGTCCGCGTATTCAGATCGATGGCATCCGCAGTGCGCGTGACTTTCCCGTAAAATTTCTGGCCCGGGAATTGCTGCAGTTCCAGGTACGCGCCAAGCCCCGCGTGAATCGCCGGCGCATAAACTTCCGGCACGTTAACGTACACGCGAATCGGATCGGTCTGCGCCAACGTGAATAGCAACTGCGCCGTACCGCCGTTTCCCGCGTTGATCAAGTTGCCGATATCCACGTTGCGCCGAGTGATTACTCCGCTGAAAGGCGCATAAATATGCCGGAACGATTCGGTCTCCTGCAATCTGCGCACATTGGCTTCGGCCGAAAGGGTGTTGGCCCTTTTGGCGGCCAGATCGCCGGACGCGTTGTCCGCCTCTTGTTTGGATACGCTATCGGTTTTGAGGAGCCCTTCGTAACGCGAGGCCGTAATCTGCGAAAGACTCTGATTGGCTTGCGCGGTTCCCAACTCGGCTCGCGATTGCGCCAATTCCTGCGCGATTTCCGGCGTATCGATATCCGCTAGAAGTTGGCCTTTGCCCACGCGGCTCCCAATGTCGTGGTACCACTTTTTCAGATAGCCGTTAGTGCGCGCGTAGATTGGCGATTCCACATAGGCTTGCAGCGTAGATGGCAAGACCAAGTCTTCGGAGTTGGACTCCGCAATAGGGTGAACTACCGAAACCGTAGGCACGGCGAGAGTTTCCGTCTCTTTGGCCAGAGCCTTGTACTGTGAGCGACGCATCAGTAGCGTGATCCCGCCGACAACCAGCAATAAAATCGCGACCACCACCAGCACCAGGAACAGATGGCTGCGCTCTGGTTTCTGTGGAGCTGGCCGCGTGCGCGATTGCTCTCTTACCGGCTCGCGATCCCTTGCTGTGCGCTGCTCATTTTGTTCCATAACATCCTGACTCATACTGTGCTCCGCCGCCTTCCGCCATTATTCATTTTATGCTGTTGCCGGCTCTTTGCCGTGCGCTTTTCTTTTCTCTAGCCACCCGTGAATCACGGAAAAAACGCAGGGCACAAAAAACAAGGTTGCAAAAGTGGCAAACAGCAACCCGCCGATTACCGCGCGGCCCAGCGGCGCGTTTTGTTCGCCGCCTTCGCCTAGGCCGACGGCCATGGGCACCATGCCGATGATCATCGCCAGTGCGGTCATGATGACCGGACGCATGCGCACAAAACCGGCCTCGACTGCGGCGTCCATCGGATTCTTTCCTTCATCCATCTGCTCACGTGCGAAAGAGACCATCAAAATACTGTTGGCGGTAGCCACGCCCATGCACATGATCGCGCCCGTCAACGACGGCACGTTCAGCGTCGTATGGGTGATCAACAGCATCCAGCAAATTCCCGCCAGCGCGCCGGGTAATGCGGTGATGATAATGAAAGGATCCAGCCAAGATTGGAAATTTACGACAATCAATAAGTATGCCAGCCCGATGGCTCCCAGCAATCCGAATCCCAAGCCGGTGAAGGAAGTCTTCATGGTCTGAACCTGGCCACGAATAATGATGTGGCTTCCCTTGGGCAACTGTTTTTCCATTTCCTTTACGCGCTTCTCTACCTGGTCGGCGACCGCCCCAAGGTCGCGTCCCTCCACCGAGGAGTACACATTAATCATTGGCTGCACATTGTAGTGAGAGACCACCGCAGGTCTTGCGGTTGTAGAGGTGGTAACAAGGTTAGCCAGAATCTGTGGGGGCAAATTAGGCGTACTCGCGGTCACCGGGGTGTTCTGCAAAGCCTGGTAAGTATCAACACGGTATTGCGGGGTTTGCACCGCCACGCTGTAGCTGACGCCATTTTTCGGGTCCAGCCAGAAGGCCGGCGCTGTTTGAAAGCTGGAGCTCAGGGATACGAGCAAATTCTGCGCCACGTCCTTGGCTTGCAATCCCAGGTTTTGGACGCGCGTACGCTCAATATCCATGTGCAACGTTGGTTGATCGAAGGCTTGCTGCACGTGCACATCGGTGGCTCCGGGAATGTGCCGAAGTTCGTTGGCAAGTTTTTCGCCTACTACATAGTTGCCTTGCTGGTTGTTGCCTGTGACTTGTATATCGATAGGCGCGGGCGATCCGAAATTTAAAATTTGAGTGACGATGTCGGCCGGTTGAAAGAAGAATTGCACACCAGGAAACTCCTGTGGCAGCCGTTCGCGTAGATCGTTGATGTATGTCGAAGTGGGTTTCTGGCGTTTGGGTTTCAACTGCACCAGAACTTCCCCATCAGAAGTGCCGAATGTTCCGGCGTTGCTATAACTCAGGTTCAGTCCGCTATAAGGCACGCCCAGGTTATCCAGTATTGTTTCGACTTCCCCTTGCGGAATGGTTTGTCGGATGACGCCGTCGACCTGATCGGCCAGCCGGGCGGTTTCCTCAATGCGCAGCCCGGTGCGCGCGCGGAAATGCAGGCGAATTTGACCGGCATCGACGGAAGGAAAGAAGTCCCTGCCCAGGACAAAGATAACTAAAGTAGACAACACGCAAAACGCGAGGAAGCAGCCAGCAAATAGAATCGGGGTGGCCAGCGCGGCGCGTAACGCGTTTCGATATCGTTCGCGCATGCGTTCGAAGGCGTGCTCGAATTTCTGCTGATACCGGCGCAGGAATCCCTGCTTATCTGCGTCGGGTACCACCTCGTCCTCCGCGCTAAGAAGATACATGGCCATGGTTGGCACGATCGTGCGCGACCACATGTAGGAGGCCAGCATCGCGAAAATTACGGCTTCCGCCAGCGGGACGAATAGAAACTTCGCCACACCCGAAAGAAAGAACATGGGAATAAAGACGATGCAAATACACAACGTGGAAACAAAGGCGGGCACAGCGATTTGCTGTGCGCCATCCAGAATGGCTTGCACCGTTTCCTTGCCCATGGCCAGGTTGCGATTGATGTTCTCGATTTCTACGGTGGCGTCGTCAACGAGGATGCCGACCGCCAGGGCCAGTCCTCCCAGTGTCATGATGTTGATGGTTTCACCCAGCGCACTGATGCACAGCACACTCACCAAAATGGACAATGGAATCGAAGCGGCGATAATTATGGTGCTCTTCCAGTTCCCCAAAAATACGAGAATCATGAAGGCCGTCAAACAGGCGGCTATCAATGCTTCGCGCAGCACCCCGTAGATGGAAGCGCGCACGAAAAGCGACTGGTCAAAGAGCATGGCAATGTGTACGCCTTCAGGGATAGATCCGGCGTAATCTTCGATGGATTTTTTCACACGGCTCACGATGTCCAGCGTGGACGCCGAACCGGTTTTATACACGGCCATCAGCACACCGCGCTGTCCATTGGCGCGGACGATATTAGTCTGTGGTGAAAATCCATCGCGGATATGCGCTACGTCACGCATGTAAATTGTCGAACCATTCACCGTTTTTATCGGCAGGTCGTTCAAGCCCGCCACTGTTTGTGGGCTCCCGTTCATTTCCACCGTGTATTCCAGACTTCCGAGCTTCACTGTACCGGTGGGAAGAATCAGGTTTTGTGCGTTGACGGCATTCACAATATCCGTGGCCGAAAGCCCTTTGGATTGCAGGGTGGTGGTGTCCAGGTCGACGGAAATCAAGCGTTGCTTGCCGCCATAAGGGAAGGGCAGGGCGGCGCCTTGCACCGTGGCCAATTGCGTGCGTATAAAGTTGTTTCCAAAATCGAACAGAGCTTGTTCGCTGAGACTGTCACTGGTCATACCAATTTGAATGACTGGCACGGTGGAAGCAGAGTAAATGGCCACCAGCGGAGGAGTTGTGCCGGGAGGCAGGGTGCGCAAAATGGTCTGCACGATGGCGGTAGTTTGCGCCAGCGCGGTTTGGATGTTGGCCTTCGGCTGAAAATAAATCTTTACTACTGCGATTCCATTCAATGATTGCGATTCGAGATGCTCGACGTCATTTACGAGCGTGGTGACGGCGCGTTCAGAGTTGGAGGTGATGCGCTGCTCCATCTCCTGTGGCTGAAGGCCGGTGTAATTCCACACCAGGCTGATCACCGGAATATCAATGTTGGGGAAAATGTCGGTAGGCGTGCGCATGAGGACTACTGGTGTCAGCAGTATGATCACCATGGCCATCACGATGAAGGTATACGGGCGCGCGAGCGCTAAACGAACAATCCACATACTGTTATTTAGGGTTCCTTAACGAAGCCAGGTTTAACCCAGACACACACGCCAACTGCATGATTGTTACATTCTTTAGATTCCGCGAGGTACTCTTTCGGGTACGCAGCAGGTTAGGGCCGTAACCGAGGATGACACCTGCACTTTCTCTTGGATGCCCATAACGGCGCACTTGTCACGGTAGGCTCATGCATTACAGCGGGTCGGCAGAAAGCATACATTCAGCAAGTTCCTCGATTGAAGTCAGAGTGAGATTCGCTGGCAGGCTTGCTCATGCGTCATGTAGAAAAGAACGCCCCATCCGGAGGTAACCATCAAACAGGTATGGCTGGCAGTGTTTTGACCATGGACAAATCCCCACAACCATCGTTTTTCCGCCCGACGAGTGCGCGATCATCTCTCCCCCGTTACTCGCGGAAGATGAAATTCAAGCGCACGCCGCAAACTTCCACTTGGTCGCCATCCTTCAGTTGCACCGGGCCGTCAATTGGCGCGCCATTTACCGAGGGCACTTTGTCGCCGGCGCCCAGATAATAGCCATCATCGTGCTTATTGATTTGCGCCGCCATTTTTGGTTTGAACCATCCACTCAAGCGCACCGTGGCTAGGTGCGATTTTCCTATGACCGTCAACTTGCTGGTCAGCGTATATTCTTGCCGGTCGGTTTTGCCACCGAGGACCACCAGCGTGGGAACTCTCATGCGCCCTGCTGCTAACTGCGTGCGCTCGCCCAGTGCTGCCGCTTGTTGCATCATTTCGCGGCGCATTTTGGTATCCAGCACCATCGTTTCGTTAATCTTCGGCGTAGCAGTTTGGCGCCCGGACCCATACGCCGCCGGCGCTTCGCCGGTTTCGTCCACCTTGATATGGTGCTTGCCGATATGGATGGAATCGCCATGACGAAGTGTGGCGCGCTCCACGCGCATTTCGTTGACGAAGGTGCCGTTCAGACTTTTGAGATCTTCCACTACCATCTTCCCGGAGTCCACGTAGACCCGCGCGTGATAATTGGAAACCGCAAGATTGTCGACCATCAGGTCGTTGTCGGGCGACCGGCCAATTCCCACCGGCCGGGCACCAAGCGACACTTCTTTTACCGTCTTTTCTTCGAACATCAGGGTAAGCTTCGCCATTTCACATCCTCATGCTGAGCCGTTTTTGCCCGCATTTTTCTGCGCCCCGCGGCGCAACCACGACAAAAATCCGCCCTCTTTCGGCTCCATATGGACGACCACTACCGTTACGTTGTCTGCGCCGCCATTTTCATTTGCCAGCGCCACCAGTTTTTCCGCCGCTCTATTGGGATCGGATTCTGATTGCAACGTCACCGCAATTTTTTGTTCCGCCACCATGCGCGTTAAACCGTCAGTACACAGCAGCAAAATATCCCCGGGGAAGAGGATATGCTCCTCGGCGTCCACTTCCACTTCCGGCTGAGTTCCCAGAGCGCGCAGCAGCACACTTTGCAATTCGCTGTGTTCCGCTTCCGCGGCGGTCAAAATCCCGCGCCGCACTTGTTCCGCCACCAGCGAGTGATCGCTGGTGAGCTGCTGCAATAGTCCGCTGCGCAGCAGGTATACCCGGCTGTCGCCCACGTGCACGACGCTCAGTTTCTCTTCATTGATCCATGCCGCCGTCAGCGTCGCCCCCATCCCTTGTTGCTCGGGATTTGCCTCCGCTGATTCATAAATCTTTTTATTCGCCAGCTGTGCGGCGTAAAAAAGCCGCCTCGTTTGATCGCTCCAGCCTGGCTCCGTTTCCGCGGAGGCGGTCACTGCTGCTGTCTCCTCACCCATGCAAGTTTTGACCACCGTTTCAACGGCCATGGCGCTGGCGATTTCTCCGTGGGCTTCTCCACCCATCCCATCGGAAACCACAAACAGGTTCAGAGCCTGCACGATGCGGAAAGAATCTTCATTGTTGGCGCGTTGTTGCCCGACGTCGCTCTGTCCACCGCTGACAATGCGCACAAATCCCCTTTGCCGGATGGTCGCGCCAACGTGTGGTCGCGATGTGCACCCGGGGCGTGCCCGGAATGATAATCCCAGTTCCCACGCTAGCAGACAGTGGTAGCGCGGGTAAGTCTCTGAACCTTACTGATTAGCAGTGCTTTGGCAACAACCGAAGGGCATCTACCTTGTGAAATCCGCCAGCCAGCAAATGACGCGGAAACCGACCGGTCCTTCTTCTTTCCGCGCCGGTAATTTACAATTCCTGCATGTGCTCACGTCACCGTACTGTGATCTTTCCGGGTCTTTGCGTATTACTGTTTGCTTGGGGCGCCGCGCACGCCCAACAAGCGCCTAATCCTGCGGGTGCTCGGATTTTGCTGCTGCCACGCCGAATCGTTTCTGGCGAGCGCGCAACGTTGGCGGTCCTCGATGTAAATGGGCGGCTGACGCCCGGCGTTACCGTGGCATTTTCCAATGGAGACCGGCTGACGACCGACCAATCCGGGCGCGCTTTGCTGGTCGCGCCGTTAATTCCAGGAGTCATTTTTGGCACGATTGAGGGAAGACGCGGGCGCGTACCCACTACCATTGTTGCGCCTACGGAGAGCGAGCTTTCTCTGGTGGAGCTAAATTCTGTGCCGCGCATGGCGTCGCTTAGCGATCGCTTTGATATTCTCGGTCACGGATTCTGCGGCGACGCCGACGCCAATAGTGTGACGATCGGTGGCCTGCGGGCCATTGTGTTGGCCTCCTCGGCAACATCTCTCGTGGTTTTGCCACCCGTCGATCTGGAACCCGGGCCCGCGCCGGTCAAAATCAGCTGCGGAAAAAATTCTTTTCAAACTTTTAACACCACTTTTCTTCAGTTGGAGCTGCACGCTGATGCCTCCCCACTCGCGCCTGGCGTACATCGCGAGCTGACCGTCAGCGTCCGCGGCACACCGGGTAAGATCGCGCTGGAAGCCAAAAACCTTGCGCAGGACATTGCTGAATTAACCGGCGGCGATGTGGTGCGGCAATTGTCCTCCGGCGGGCCGGAAAACGCTGCGCACTTTGAAGTGGTTGGTCGCAAGCACGGAAGTTTTGTTATTTCGATTCGCTTGGTTCCGGTGATTGCGCATCCCAAGACGAACTCGTCGCCGCCGGCCCGCTAAGCCACCGTTCCTCTAAAAACAAATCAATTAAAAAGAGCGGTTCACAGCAGGCTTGTCGCCGCTGAACTATGCGCTTTTCTTTACGGCGTTGGTTGCGCTGGTGGAATCTACAGGCAGAGCCAGCGTCCCCTGTACTTCCAACGCGGCTTGGGTGGAGCTGGTGCCCAGCAAATTGTCCAGCGTGTTTTGCGTTTTCTCCAGGCGCTTGTCGGCATCGTTGTAACACTGCTGGGAATTTTTGATGTGTGTGCCCAGCTTTTCGAAAACATCGGTGAAGGTTTCCATCTGTTTGTGCATTCCCGACAGGCTTGAAAAAATCCGCGTGGCGTTTTCTTCGATCTGCATGCCGCGCAGTCCCATAGCGATGACGCACAAGTGCGCGTAAAGCGTGTTGGGCGAAACGGCGATGACTTTTTTACTGCGGCAATAGCTGTCCAGTTGCTGGCCTTTGCTGTCGGCCAGCATGAGCAGTTCGTAATAGACGCTTTCCGAGGGAACAAACATCAGCGCCATATCCAGGGTGCCTTCCCCTGGCACGATATATTTTCTGGCGATGGCATCGACGTGCCCTTTCACCGCCGTCGCGAATTGCTTTCTGGCGTCATCGCCGTCGGTGGAGATGCGACGAAAAGCATCCAGGGGAAATTTGGAGTCGATAGACATCAGTTTGTCGTCGCGCAGGAAAATCACCGCGTCGGCGGTCTCACCCGAGGAGAAGCGGTATTGCACCGAAAATTGCGATGGCGGCAAGCAATCTTCCAGCAGGCGCTCCAGTGTCACTTCGCCCAGGATTCCGCGGCTCTTTGCGCCGCCAAGAATATCCTCGAGCGATTTTGTGGCCGAGGAAACGTTGCGGCTCAACTCGTGGAATTCGCCCAGTTGTTTCTGAATTTGGCCCATCTGTTCACGCGCGTTTTTTAGCTCCGTGGCGATGGCGGTCTGGCCGTGCGTCGCGATGGTAGCGGAATTGGCCACCCCGTCCTGCAGCGCTTTCGTGACACTTTCGAGGCGCTGCGACACGGTCTGGCCGATGGCGGAGATTTGCCCGCTGCTTTGCGCTTGTGCCGTGGCGATGGTCTGCAATTCATGGCGCAATTCGGTCAGTTGCGATTCCAGCACGGCGCTTTTTCGTTCGGCTTGCGTGCTGTGCATCAGCAGCCAAACCACCAAAACGGCAACCAGAATTCCCAACGTGATGGCCACAACCGTCATTCGTTCTCCTGTTACGTGCGGGTTACCTGTGTACTTATCTTATAGCATGCGGGGACAGAAAAACTGCGCGTGCCGGGACACGTTCTGCACGTGGACGAAACGCTGGACAACTTTAGATTGCCTTGTTTAGTGGCGTTCAGCGGCTTGTACCACCGATGCGCTGATATCGTCCCGTCGCGCGGTCCAGGCTTTCAAGGCGGTAGCCAGCGCAATCACGATCGCTGTAGCGAAGTTAGTGACGACCACGGCTTGCGCGCGCAACAAAACTCCATAAATGAACCACAGAATTGCCCCAATTAAATACAGCGCCAGCATCCCATACGATAAATCGCGCCCACCCTGCCTCCAGATTTTAATTAACTGCGGCACGAAGGCGAAGGTAGTACAAAATCCGGCCACTGTTCCAACGACAATAATCCATGAGTCCGCGGTCATCTCAACTCCATTTGCTGGAATAAACTTCATCGTAACTTAGGTGGGGGTCCTCAAGCAGCAAATTGAGTGATGGGTTGTCCTGACTAGGAAGGCAGGCGCACTAGCAAGGGAATTTAGAAGAAGAAGAATCTAACGAGACCGAGGGAGTGTCGTTACCTTTGCATGCGCATCTGGCTTTTATCGCCGCTTTCGTTAGTGAGCGCCGCTACTTGTTGAATTGAAGCCGTCGGGGGCACGGCGTGAAAATCAGTATTGATCTCCTCGGTGCGTACCGAAATAGTTTTGAAGAAGAGCGCCTTGCCGTTCATTTGTACATCCATGCGCGTCAATTCCCAACAGCCCGGGCCGACTTCCTGTTGTTTCACGTAAAAGGTGCCGCCTTTATCGAGATGCCCCAGCAGGCCGCCTGCGAATTTGACTTCACTGTTTAACCGCCCACTGATTTCTACCAGTCGTTTTTGTTTGACGTCGAGCGTCAAAGTCCCTTCCATATGGTGAAAAACGGATTCTGACGCGCCGGACGCCCGGAAAGCGGGGTTGGGAGTGAAGTGCAGCGTGATGCGGTTCCCTTCGCCGCTTTCCTGCTGGAACAGAAAGGCATCCGGCAACATTTTCAGCATGTGCGTGGCTTGTTCGCCGTCTTCGCGCTGCTGTTGTTTCTCTTTCTTCAATTGAGAGCGGTTGTTCAAAAGCCGTTCGATGCGCTGATTCTCCTGCTTCCATTGTTGCTCGGTCAAAGGCTTGCCATTGATGGCCATGAGACGATCGATCTCCAGCGCGTTTGTCTGGCACGCGGCAAATAGTTGCTGCTTGCCATCTTTGTCCGTAAGTTTGCGATAACACCACAAGGAATGATCGTCAGCCTGGGCGCGAAGTTCGTTCTGGAGGATGTCGCGAACCAAGGCGTTCAAATTAGTTGCCGATTTGTTTGTGGAAGAAGCAGTGGCAATCGACTGCTTGGCTTGCGGCGTGGCGCTGACCGCGAACAGTCCCAGCATAAGCGCCAACAACAGTGGCAAAATTAAAACAAAGTTTCGGCTCCAACGTAGTGGAGCGGGCGAATTGGCTATTTCAGCGCGCATGTTTTGCCGCCCTGAGCGCCTCAGTTCGAGTGCACACGGCGGGCCGGCGGCCTGCCTATTACCTGCCCGTCATTCAACAATGCATCCAACTGTTCCTTACCACATTCTTTACCACAGAGGAAGGCAGCCAATCCCAGAAGCCCGACGATGAGGAGAATTCCCGCGATAGCCAGCAGCATGTAGCACCTCGTTTTGGGGCACCCTTATGGAAGGTTCACTAGCCGGGGACGAAACAAAATACGCTCCTTATCCATAAAACGTCGATAAGGTGATTGCGGCATCACCCTACCAAATATCCTGTAGGTAAGCGAGTACCATTTTGCACAGCTTGCACAGCGAAATGGGATGCGTTTCAAAATTTGAGGGCTCGGATTTCGTAGTTCAGCGATTGTCGCGCTAAGAGGAAGACCTAACCAGGCATTTTGCGCAGCACCAATTTACGCAATTTGTTGCGGTCCTCGTCGTTCATGTGCACAAATTCCACGCCGTTGCCGTCCGCCGTGCTGTTCCGCACAATTGCGGTGCAATGAATTTTTTTCCCCAACCCAGAACGTACTTCGAGTTGCACGGATTCTCCAACAGAAACAGTCTTTGAACTTTCCAAGTAGGCTCCGCCGAGACTGATGGTCTTGACTCGTGCCACGCTGGCTCCTGCGGCTTTGGCACTGACCTGCGCGCGCAGAGGAGCATCCAGGGGCACGCGCATGTACCGTCGTGGAACGGCATACACCGCAGCGTGCGCGTTCGCAACATCGAACGTGGCACGGACGGATGGCGACGCCGGACGGTCCTCGATCAAAGCCAAGGCGTCCTGGGCCGCTGCTCGCAAACCGGAAGGTTCGGCGAAAGCTATTCCGCTGCGACGCTCGGCGAGCAGATGCAGCAATTGCATGGACTCAGTGGCTCTTAACCGGCCGAGCGCTTCAATGGCTTTGATGCGCACGAATTGGTCGCGCAGGGTAGTGTGTTCGCCGGCGGCAATCTCCATCAGTTGAGGGATCGCGGAGCTTTCGCCACGGAGCCCGATCTGATCGATCATCATAGGAACGACCAGCGGGTGAGCATTTACCATCACGCTGGAAAATACGGAAGCTGCAGTCTGCGCGTCGGCGATATTTTCCGGACGTGATAACTCGCTAATCGCCAAATCCTGCATGTTCCATTCCCAACTGGGTAAGGCGCGTGGGAGGCCGCGCAGCAACCGGTCCGGGTCCGCGGCCGCAAGCAACTTGATGGCGGCGGATACGCGCTGAGGCCGGGCGTCGTAAAGTCTTGTCTCGAGGATTGTCAACACCGGCACGCCGATCGTTCGTATGAGACGTGCCATGGCCGGCAACAAGCTCCCACCGCGTTCTTCGCCGAGCAAAAACGTAAGCCGGTCCAGCAATTTGTCAGCATCGCGAACCAACAACCTGGGCAATACCGGGTCAAGAGCGCGGTGTGCAAGGCCGGCATCCACCAGCAAGAAAATGCGTTCCTGCGTGAAGATACGTTTTGCCAACGCGGGAAGGTTAGCGCGATCGAAATCACGGGAAGGCTGCTCCAACGCCAGAAGCATCGCTTCGAAGTTGTCATAGTCTCCGCGTACTACCGCGATGTGGCTCAGTGATTCGATAAAGGTAGCCAGCGCCGCAGCCGTTTGCGGCTCGCGCTCGATTTGCAACGCCGCCAGCGCTACCTTGTTTAAATCCTCGGGTAACTGATTGGGCCACAACGATTCGATGATGGGCAAGAAGTCATTAATTCCCGCGGCCACTGCTTTTCGCGCTCGGGGATCCTCATGCTCCAGCTGTCTGGCGTAATTCAAAACGATGTGGCGTGCTTCACGGCGCGGCGCATCGGCACCGGCATTCGCGAGATTTCCCAACGTTTGCCGCAGCGCCGGGACTGGGACGCTCCACAAGTCCGGCCCACGTAACACCAGGGACTTTTCGCGCGGCGGGAGCTCCAGCCAGAAGCGCGTCACCAATTTTTCGCGATAATTTTCCCCAGCCCACGTCGTCGCTAACGATGAGCCCATCACGGAAGGCAAAGGAGCCTGGTTATTAGGGCTATGCGCGCCTGGTAACTTTCCCGCAGCCACCAACATTTCACCCAGCCGTTCAAACGTTGGCCGCACCAATACCGGCGTCATCGAACCCGCCGCGAATTCGGCGAGCAAATATTCAAATATTAGACTCTCGGTAAGACGCTTCACGTAAAACTGCGGCAGCTCACCTTCCTCCGGCGAATATTGCGAGATCGCGCTGAGCAGCAGCCGCACCGCATCATGACTAGCTTCTTCCATGGCTTCGTGAATTGCGCGCGTCGCTGCCTCAGGGGAAAGTTCGCGTGCCGGTTCAAAGGGAGCGGTTATACGTGCCAGGAGTCTTAATGTGGCAATGAGGTCATCAAACTCTGCCACACGCACGACGTTTTCAGCATCCACGCGCGGAGAATGACCACCGTGGGCCACCAGCGTGGCGATCAAACTGGTCAAAAGGGTGTCTACGTTACGGTCCACTTGGGCGTTAACCAGAATTCCTTCCACATCTCGTTCTGTCTGCCCTTACCGTAGAACGAAAGCGCGTCGCTGCGCACCATACTTAGCACCGCCGTGCTCATGTGGACATGTCTTTTACGAAACATTTATTTTTTGGGCAGACGAGCGATTCGAGACCTTACTTGAGGGTCACCACGATTTGCGAATCGGTATAAACCCCTGACGGCACTTCTGACGCATTTTTCTGGCCCTGGGTGCGCAATTCGATGCGCAGGGTTTTCTTTTTCTTGGACTTAAATTCGGCGCTGACAATGTTGGAAGTTTTTCGATTCGCGCCCTCCCCGGCTATCACGCGAAACTCGGTAACTCCCGGTGGCACGTAGAAGTCTTCAAACAATTGCTGGTTGTTGTTTCCGCCGCGTTCAAAATAAACTCTCCCGCTCATTTCCACCGTAAAGGCCACATTGGCAGGGAAGTGATCGGCTTCAATTTTTAATTTCGCGTTGGTGTTGGGGTCTAACTGTTTCGGATCGAAGTCCACACGCGGAGGAGGAGGCAGAGCCGCCACGCTAGTCCTCGGAGACGTTGTCTTGGCGGCGCCGCTCTTGGCCGGTTGCTTATTCGAATTATCTTTTCGCGGCTGCCGATTCGGAGCCGCCGCGTTTCTATCGGTTTTGGGTGTGGGTTCAGAGTTGTCTGTCTCAGTTACAGGTTCTGGCCCCGAATTGGGATCGAGAATTGCCGCGATACGTTCGCGGTTCGCATAGCCGTACCAACTGCCCGTCAGAAGCAGCGCGGCGAAAATCAAACCGATGGTCGTTCCAATCCAGCGAGTTCGCCTTTTCGGTGGCACAGCAACCGGCATTCTCGGATTTTTGTACGCTTGCTGGCCCTCGTGAATGGCCGGCGGGATGTCGGGATCAGAATCCAGAGTTACATCCGTCAAGCCGCCAGAGTTTCCGCCAGCGGATGTGGGGACGGGTGCCTGCAATTCTGCAGGCGAGCGCCCGGTTCGCAGCGCCGAGAGGTCGCGAGCCAGCTCTTCGCCCGAGGCGTATCGCTCGGAAGGCGCCTTCGCCAGACATTTCAAAATAATATGGTCGAAGGCGGCAGGCACAGCTGGATTCAATTTTCGAGGTGGGACCGGTTCGATATTTACCACCTTGTAGGAAACCGCAGTGACCGTTTCGCCCGAGAACGCGTACTCTCCCGTGGCCATCCAATACAAGATGACGCCTAGAGAAAATAGGTCGCTGCGTCCATCAATGGGCGCGCCCGTAAATTGCTCCGGCGGCATGAACGCTGGACTCCCAAGAATTTGCCCCGTGGAAGTGAGTTGCGCGGTGCCGAGTTTGGCGACGCCAAAATCGGTGATCTTGGGGCGCTCGACGCCATACTTTTCCTGGGAGGTCAGCAATATGTTGGCGGGCTTGATATCGCGATGAACGACGCCATGCTTGTGCGCATATGCGAGGGCTTCCGCGACTTGCTGGCCGATCTCGCAGACACGCTCGAAGGTAAATCGCTGGCCATTTTTTGCCGCTTCGGCCAAGGTGCGCCCCTCGATAAATTCCATCACCAGGTACGGCACGCCGTCTTGTTCGCCAACGTCAAATATAGTCACGATACCTGGATGCGAGAGCCCGCCTGCGGCGCGTGCTTCACGATAAAAGCGCTCGCGAAATTCATTGCCTTGCGGCCCGTTGAGTGCGAGTGAGTGGATCGTTTTCAGCGCCACGATGCGGTCCATGGCCGGATCGCGCGCGATGTACACCGCGCCCATGGCCCCGCGGCCCTTTTCCTCAATAATTTCGTAACGGCCGATTTTTTGTGCTTCTATCATCTTCGAGAATCAGGGGGTGAAAGTGTACTTTAGCACGGCCCTTTGCAGCGGGATTCGCCGTTACTTGGATGATTGCTTCATCGCCAAATGAGGCAGGCTGGTCCGTCGTCGGCGTAGTCGCCGGCTTGTCAGCGCGCTTCCTATGCCAGAGATTTGTGAGTTCGTGAAGGAACCGCTTGAGGCCGGACTTCGTTTATCATCTAGACGAAGTATCATGCCGGCGAATTGGCTTACTATCGCATTGTGAAGAGCTGATAGCGCGGACGCGAATGACAAATCTTACACGCTGGACAATTGCATTGCTGACAGCCGTAAGTTCACTCGCTTTAATTTTGTATTTGCATCCCACCCGCAGCCAGCAGCCTGCGGAGCTCCCTAAGCCGCACAAAATTACCATCAATTGGGAGAAAGCGCCGCACGCCGTCAGTTATAACGTGTATCGCCGGCCATATAAGATCGAAACGTTTACAAAAGTGGGAACGGTGAATACCAACAGCGATGAAGATCCCGCAGTGCAGGGCGGAGAAAGATATTGTTACGCGGTTACCTCCATCGATTCCAAGGGCCAGGAAAGCGCGCGTTCCAGAGAAATATGCCAGACTGTGCCACTCCCGTAACGAAACACAAAGGTCCAGATCGCGCTGTTTGAACAAAACGTGTTGACACTGAGTGTACGCCAGCGTACTTTGCCGCCAGGAATTTTCCGTGCTCAACACTAAGGACGCTCACCTCGCGTGTGAGCGATCAGGCTGAATAAATAAAGTTTAAGGAGATTACTATGAAGCGTGCATTAGGCTATGTCGCTGTTGTGTTGTTGGCAGCCATGGCGTCCACCCAGCTCTTTGCGAAAGACAACCCGCTGTTCGGGACATGGAAACTGAACCTCGCCAAATCTAAATATACGGGCATGCCTGCCCCAAAAGAATTGACGCGCAGCGTCGCCGCTGATGGCGATGCCGTGAAATATGTCAACTCGGGAACCGCAGCGGACGGCAGCGCGATTTCGTTTACCTTCACCGTGAAATACGACGGCAAGGACTATCCGATAACCGGAAAAGCGCCTTATGACGCGGACATGATCGCGATCAAGCGAGTGAACGACTATACCTACGAGGCGACCTTGAAGAAGGGCGGTCAGGTCGTGGGCACCACGAAGGTAACGGTTTCCAAAGATGGGAAAGTTACAACCTTGACTGGTACCGGCGTGGCGGATCCCACCAAGAACTCTGTGACCGTCTACGACAAGCAGTAGATGAAAACACACCGCGCCGTTTAACCCATGAATTCGCTAGACGGCCGCGGCACTAGGAATATCGAATGATCGCCAATACGCAGCGCACCAATTTTAAATGCCCGTGTTGCGTATTAAAAACTTATTAGAGTGGTGGGGCTGGCGAGATTCGAACTCGCGACAACCGGTTTAGGAATTCAGAGTGTTTTTTTGATGGGAGTTGAAAATTTTCGATTATATATGCAGTGTCAACCTCTTACGAAGCCTCGGTGTTGATTGGTTCTGATTCGTTTTGCCCGGTTTTGAGCCGAAAACCATGACACTTTTATGACACTGAGCTTCGACCAGAACGAAGCCTTCTAATTGCCGGAGACTCACTCTCGGGATGACGCAGAAAAAGGGGACCGCTCAGGGATTCCAGTGTCGCATGACCTCGTGCGCGGAGCCAGGAGTAGCTCCAATCGCATGGCTGCCGCTTAAACAGCTATGGCACCAGCAAATTTCAAATTGCGCCCGCATCCATGAGAGCCATTGCAAGAAAGGCGATCAGTAGAGCCGCCAAAAAACCGCATACCGCAGAGAGAGGCAGGCGAAACGAAAAACTGCGCAAAAAAGGCACCTGTACCCGCCCAAGTCCCTCCAGTCTGGCTGCGACGGCCGTCACGTCGTACGCTTACGCGAGGTTGCCGCTGATCTTTGGATTTAATCTCATGTAGTACAATCCCGCCATGTTGATACAGCAAGGTGGAATTTTTCTCCGCAGTGCGGCGTGGCGGGTGCTGATTATTTCTGCCTTATTACTGCTGCCATGTTTTTGGCACAAGCGTATCGAAGCGGGCGACCTTCCGAGCCACACCTATAATGCATGGTTGTCACAATTAATCGCGGAGGACAAGGCCCCCGGGCTTTATGTTGTATCGCGCTGGAATAACGTGCTTGCGGACATCGCGCTGGCAAAGCTTGGCGCATTAACCGGATTTCTGGTCGCTGAACATATCATTGTCCTATTGGCCGTACTCAATTTCTTCTGGGGCGCATTCGCTTTCATTAGTACCGCCAATCGTCGGCCTCCATGGACGGTAGTTCCTGCGATCGCCATGATTGCCTACGGTTGGACCTTTTATGTTGGCTTCCTTAATTATTACCTCTCAATCGGTTTTGCTTTTTGGGCTGTAGCACTTTTTTGGCAGGGGCGAGGAACCGACTTTCTAGCGGGTGCTGTCCTGGCTGTTCTGGCTTTGTTGGCCCATCCGATGGGTTTTATGTTGCTAGTGGGTCTAACCGTTTACCTTCGCTTATCAGATATATTGCACGGTTGGTTGCGTTGGATTCTTTTCATCTCCCCTTTTTTGATCGTTCTCACTGCTCATTATTACATCCGTCATATGCGCACTTTCATTTGGTACACCTGGAAGAACTTTTTCTGGATGAATGGTGCGGATCAGTTGAATCTGTTCGGAACCCGATATAAACATCTGGGTTGGGCCGTACTTATTTTCGCAGTGCTTTCCTTCATCTACGGTATGTGGTGGGAATGGAAAGACCCCGAGCTTCGTAGGCGTCTGAGGGCTCCTCTTGAGCTGTGGTTGCTACTGGTGTTCACAGCGTTGATGGTCCCCGAAGTGATATTTCTTCTCCATTCCCCGATGCCTTTTGCCCTGGCGATTTCGCGTCTCACGACCGTGACTGGAGTTTTAGGCCTGTGTATTCTGGGATCAATTAAACCCAAAATTTGGCATTCTGTGGGACTGGCAATATGTGCGCTGGTATTTTTTGTCTGGACCTACCATGACACCTGGATATTGAACGACCTGGAGCGGCAAGCGGAAACGCTTGTAAGCGGTCTGCCCTACGGCCGTCGCGTTACGTCTACGATAACTGCTCCTCCCGGTTGGCGTCTTCCCCTCATAAACCACAGTGTGGATCGTGCGTGCATCGCAAAATGCTTCGCCTACGGCAATTACGAGCCGTCTACGGGACAATTCCGCATTCGCGCTCGACAGGGTAACCCGGTGGTTACAGACTCGGTAGAAGATGACTTACAAATGCAGAGTGGATTCTACCCAGTCCGTCAGCGAGACCTGCCAATGGACCAGGTCTACCAATGCGACGAAAAGAATCTCGCGGAATTGTGCATCCGAGAGCTTTCCGCGGGAGAACAGAACGGTCGCATCGGTTATCGGCCACCAAGACGTTTCTGATACTCACGCCATCGGCGACAAGCCGTGCACGTCTTCTTAGTTGAATATGCCTTCTTGCGCTGATATGACACTCGGCCCGTGTTCAAGGCCTCCGTATGATTCCCTGCGCTGAGCCAAGGGGCAACTCAGGCTTCTTTCTTCCGAGCTTTGGTCTCCAAACAGCTACTAAGTCTACTCGGAGGAAGGAGCCGATATTGTCGGCAATCCCGGTGGATAGCTTCCGCGTACTGTACGCCTTCAATCGCCAAAGTGACAAGGCCGACCACATTTCCGGGTTGAGCTGATGTGCCCTTGTTGACTTGCGTTTGGGTGCAGCCTAACATGCGTCGAGAGAACTCCAGGGACAAAGCTTAAACCGCGAGAGTTGGCCATGACTCCAACGAAGTGGGGCCGGGTGAAAGCGATGTTCGGGGTCAAGTTGCGCAAGCAAATCAAGAAAACAGATCCGGCCGTCGAACATGCGCGAGAGGTTGGCAGTCAGTCGGAAACGCAAACCAACGGCCCAACGGCAGCAGGCAAAAGCACCGTTGACCACCTGGGACCTTCGAGTCTACCCGCGATCGATCACCCGTTGCGGCGTACAGCTCCTCACTCTTTGGCCTTCGGGCAAATCGTTGCTGGACGCTTTGAGATTCTCCGTTTCATAAACAGTGGCGGTATGGGAGAAGTTTATGAGGCGTGGGACTCCGACTTGCAAGAAAAGATTGCCCTCAAGACAATTCGACCCGAGACCGCATCCAGTCCATCCGTTATTGAGCGCTTCAAGCGGGAAGTAAAGCGGACGCGGGTCATCTCGCAATTGAACGTTTGCCGCGTCTATGAAGTGTTCTCACACACACAAGACTCGGGAGATCGGCTCTGGTTTCTCACCATGGAACTGCTTGAGGGGCAGACGCTATTGGAGCGACTGCGACGGCAGGGCCCTATTCCAGTCGAAGAGGCGCTCGACTTGGTCGAACAGATGGTCGCGGGCCTCTCTGCCGCTCACGACCTCGGCGTGGTCCATCGCGACTTCAAGAGCAGCAACGTGATGCTGGTAAATGCTGGGATAGGCAGAACCCGCATAGTGATTACCGATTTCGGCCTGGCGCTTAATCTTTTGACGGAGCATTGCGGCAGCCTGGAAACGTCTGGAGGAGGCACGCCGCTGTACATGGCTCCTGAGCAAGAGCGTGATGGTCAGGTTGGGTTGGCCGCGGACCAGTACGCCCTAGGCGTCGTCATCTGCGAAATGCTTACAGGTCGGTGTCCTTCTCGTCCTGATGGCACGGGAAGAGTGCATCTGCCGCCCTCCCGTTTTAGCCCTCGATGGGAAGCTGTGATGATCCGCTGTCTGCAGTTCCGTCCTGAAGATCGCTTCAAGGATGTCCGTGACGTGATTTCTACGTTGGCGCCGGAAATACCGTCAAGAAAGACTTGGATCGCAGCAGCTGCGGCTGCGCTGACCGCGGTGATCGTTGGTGTTGTGCTATTGAGGGTAGGCGTTGGCGGGAGGCGGGTGGAGGGAGTGTTGCAACTCACGCCTGCTACGGACCTCTCGCGCCGTCCGAGTCTGTCTCGTGATGGCAAGATTGTGGCTTACAGCTCGGACCGGGCCGAAGCCGGCAACCTAGACATTTGGGTGCAACATCTCCCCTCAGGTATGCCGATTCGGATCACGACTGACCCGGCCGCAGACGGGGACGCCAGCATCGCGCCAGACGGGAGCGCCGTCGTCTTCCGATCCGAACGGAACGGCGGTGGGATCTACGTCGCCAAAGTGCCAGGGGGAAGTGAGCGCTTACTCGCTCCTGGTGGCAGGGATCCACGCTTTTCACCTGACGGTGGCAGTGTCGTTTATTGGATCGGTGATCGGGACGAAACAGTTGCTTCGGGGCGATTATTTCTTTTGTCTCTTACAGATGGTTCATCCGTGCGCCTCGTCCAGGATTTCGTGGACGCCAGGTTTCCGGTGTGGAGTCCCGACGGCCAATACATCCTCTTCACCGGTTGTCGCACAGGAGATCAGCCGTTGCCGGCGTGTTCCGAATGGTGGGTGACAAGCCGAGACCAAACGACGGTTCAGAATACGGGCGGTTTGGCACTGTTGCGCAAGAAGCAGATTCTGCCAATGGACGTAGGTGGCTGGTATCGCGACACGATACTGTTCAGCGGCAGAAGGGGAGCCACGACAAGTCTCTGGGAACTTCCGAACTTCAAGGCCAACCTGCGGGCGTCTGGCACACCTCAACAGTTAACCGCAGGCGATGCCAGGGAGGTGGAGGCTTCTCTTGCCGACAACGGAACCATTGCCTTCGAGCATTTTACAGGTGCACTCCACATTTGGTGCATTGCCCATGCGTCCAAGCCTAAAGTAGCCGTAGCGAGTAAGGTGACTCAGGACGCGGCGGTTGATATTTCTCCGAACATCTCTGCTAGTGGGCGTTGGCTGGCTTTCTCGAGGGGCTTTGGAAGCCGACGGGATATTTGGATCAAGGATATGGCGACAGGGGCTGAATCCCTCTTCTTCTCGTCCGACGTGGACAAGCTCTCGCCGGTCGTTGATGACTCAGGAGAAACAATTGCCTTTGAGGAACGCGACGTGGAAGGCGCATCAGTCTTCGCGTTGACCCGCAGCCAACCAGCGAAGAGACTCTGTACAGGATGCAGCAATCCGACGGGATGGTTCGACGGGGATAGGGAAGTTCTTTACAGGGAAGGGATGCCTTCTAAGATCAAAATGGTGGACTCGAAAACGAGAGAGGAAAAGGTCGTGTTGGAGGCAGACAGCACTTCCCTAAACGACGCCTCCTGGTCTCCCCAGAATCAATATTTGCTCTTCACCGCTTCCAAGGATGGCAACACAAAACAGGTGTTCGCCGTTTTGTTTCCAAAATCAACGCGCGTGGCTACAGGTAAATGGATTCCAATCACAAGTGAATCGGAATTCAGCGACAGACCGAGATGGTCTGGCGACGGGAAGACAGTTTTCTACCTATCGACGCGCGACGGCTTCTCATGCGTTTGGGGACAACACTTCGATATCGAATCTGGAAGGGCCACCCCAAAGCCGTTTGCGGTCATGCACTATCACAACCCGCGGTTTTCTCCTGCCAGAGTGATGTCGCGTTCTTTCAACCTCTCTGTCTCGGGCGACTCGATCTATCTCAATGTGGGAGAAACAAATTCCAGCATCTGGACCGGAGTTCTGAAACCCAGAATTTTGGCTCCATTCTTGGAACGATTCCGATAATTGTAATTACGAAGTTGATACTATATATTGCCCGGAAAGGAGTCTAGTATGAAGAAAAAATCAAAGGCCAAGGCTCCCAAAAAGAGAAGTCGACCACCAGTCAAGATCCGGATAGAAGTTGGAAAAGGGACAAAGCCCACGATCGAAGTTGTTGAGCTGGCAATCAAAGAGAAGCTAGCTGCCTATCCTACGGATCTCTTCCGCGACAATCGGACCGTAATAATCCAGATTCAGGAAGAAGGAGGAAGACCACCTCGGGCCAAGCGGACTGAATAGCCCGAAGAATCAAGATGGACATCTGCCTTATCACCGCGCCGACTGTTGCCGAGTTTGGCGACCTTGCGGAGATAACCAGCGAGTCGGTCGTGCAAGCGGCTTCCGAGCCCCAGCTCGGGATTTTGGGCCTCGCTGCCGTACTGGAGGCGCGTGGAGACGCTCCGCGCATTGCAGACCTCAATCGCACATACCTTGGCTATTCACAGTCCGTTGGTCGCTCTCAGCTTTCAGAATTCACCGAATTCGCAGCGCAGGCCATCGCCGCAAACAACACCTCTCTTTACGGCTTCTCCTCAATCTGTAGCAGCTATCCTTTAACCATACGAATTGCCAAAACACTGAAGGCACTCCGGCCAGAATCAACAATTCTGCTCGGCGGGCCACAGGCGTCCGTTGTCGACATGCAAACACTCGCAGCATTTCCCTTTGTGGATCTGGTGTTGCGTGGCGAGGCAGAGCACACTTTGCCGCAACTGATGAACCAACTTGAAGGTGAACGTCGGCTCGATCAGGTCCCGGGACTGACCTATCGCCTTGATTCGCATCCGCACCGAAACGCTAATGCAAGCGTGATCGAGGACCTGGACGCGCTTCCTTCGCCAGCCTATCACCTTACCGGTGAGTTGCACGGCGCCGACAGGGCCTCCCTCGAATTAGGACGTGGCTGCCCGTTTGCATGCACGTTCTGTTCGACCAACGACTTCTTCCGCCGCAATTTCCGCCTCCGCTCGCCGGAGCGTGTGCTGCGCGACATGAGATTGATTGCCGCGGAGTATTCCATTCGCGATTTTGAGCTTGTGCACGACATGTTCACAGTCGACTACCGACGAGTGGCAGCGTTTTGTGAAGCCATGATCGCCTCTGGCGACCAGTTTACCTGGTCTTGCAGCGCTCGCACGGATCGCATCAATGAGGAGCTGCTCGATCTTATGGCCCGAGCCGGGTGCCGCGGGATCTTTTTTGGTGTCGAGGCTGGCTCGCAAAGGATGCAAGAGATCATCGACAAGCACCTCGATCCCAAACGCGCCGAGGATGTCATCGATGCCACTGAGCGGGCGGGCATCGGAAGCACGGTTTCCCTCATTATGGGCTTTCCTGAAGAGAAGTGGGAGGATCTTCGACAGACCATTCGTATCTTCATGCACTCAGTGCGGTGCCCAAAATCACACCCGCAGCTGAACCTTCTTGCACCTCTGGCGGAGACCCCGCTTCATTCCAAGCACAGGAACGAATTGGTCCTCGAAGAACTTTGCTCAGGCATGTCACATCAAGGCCGAAGCAACAACGACGAAGATTTGCAACTGATCCGCACCTATCCTGAGATCTTCCCGAATTTCTATGCTATTCCGACCCCGCACCTGGACCGTGGTAGCCTTCTCGAACTACGCGAATTTGCGTTAATGGGGGCGGCACGTTTTCGCTGGCTCCTCACCGCTATTGATCAGAATACGACCGGCATGCTGGCTTTCTTTTTGCAGTGGCGCAAGTTTAGACGCCAGAAACGCCCGGAACTCGCAGGATTCGAACTCCGGCATTACTATCGGACCGACACCTTCCAAGAAGACTTTCCGTCATTTGTACGATCGCATGAAGCAGGCAGCGCCCCAACTGTCGAAGCGTTGCTGGATTTCGAGGATACTTTGAGACGCGCCGCCTCAGCGGAACAACGGACGAGTCCCGCCGGCGCCTTGGTGGTGTCTGGAACCGCCTTACGACGGAGCGACAAACCTCTCAGGAAAAAGCGCGTAAGCGTGATCGAGCTCAGCTACGACATCCAGTCCATCGTTGATTCTTTGAAGCTTCGGAGTAGCCCTGTCTGGGAGCGCGGACCACACTTCTACGTGACGCGCGAAGTGTCCGCAGGCATCGACCGTTTGGATCGGGTGTCAGACTGGATGGCCGACCTGCTCCGCCTTTGCAACGGTCGGCGCAGGATTGAAGAAATCGTCCCGCGATTGTCCGTCAATCTGCCCGAAGTCAAGGCTTCTCTCCGCAAGTATGTATGTATGCGGCTACTCGTCGCGGCTCATGCCGAAAAGCTTATCGATATTTTTCGAAGCGCTTCTGTTGCCAAAACCCACTGCGATCGGGTGAGATCGCAACGTAACCATTCTGTTGCGCATGAGACACATGGTTAATCTAAAGATTCGCCGGTGTTCGACGTGGTACTCGCGCAAAATCCCATTGTCGATTTTGGACTCCCTAGACGACTATCGGGTAGAGCGTTCAGCCCCCACCCAATTGAAAAGGCGACAAGGAACCATGGAAGCAAATAGTGATGCATCCTCGGGTCGTCAATTCATCCTGCGCTGGCCCCGCTGTCAGACGGTTTGAGACCAGCGGCAACAGCCGACGACTTCTTCTTAGCGCGCAAGATTTTCATCCAACACAGGTAAGAGATGCAAATCCGATGGAAGCTTTTGGCCGCTCTAATGCTGATGGCGATGCCGCTCAGATTCCTTAGTTATCTTAAAAGATATATACATCTTCAGTTCCGCGATGCTTTAGAATGCCCCTATAGCTAGAACGCAATTAGACGCCCTCAGACGCCCGTTCGGCCACGGCTTGCCAATTTTTGCGTATTCGGCTTGCAACCAGGACAGCGACAACAATATCGATCAGGCCGACGTGTTA
>Ga0185299_10002115_pt1 | contig 32494 bp, 27 predicted proteins | sample PaiPotPPA55metaG_FD_128002 | JGI IMG/M metagenome (GOLD analysis project Ga0185299, IMG submission 128002) | Iron sulfur acid spring bacterial and archeal communities from Banff, Canada, to study Microbial Dark Matter (Phase II) - Paint Pots PPA... ...
CCGAGATCTATTTTCACGTTCTTATTGATCGAGGACGGATCGATGTCGATGTGGATCTTTTTCGAGCCTGGCGAGAAAGCGTCGAGCCGGCCGGTGATGCGATCGTCGAAGCGCGCGCCGATCGCGATCATCAAATCGCAATCATGCATTGCATTATTGGCTTCGTAAGTACCGTGCATGCCGAGCATGCCGAGCCAGTTCTTGCCCGACGCCGGATAGGCGCCAAGCCCCATTAAGGTCGAGGTGAGCGGAAACCCGGTGAGCGAAACGAGTTCACGCAGCAGGCGCGAGGCCTCGGGGCCCGAATTGACGACTCCGCCGCCTGTGTAAAAGACCGGACGCCTGGCCGCCGCCATCAGCGCGACGGCCCGCGCGATTCGGCCAGGATCGCCGTCGAGCTTTGGCCGATAGGTCTTGTGCTCGATGTTGCGCGGGCCGATGTAGGCGCCGACCGCAAATTGCACGTCTTTCGGGATATCGATCACGACCGGCCCCGGACGCCCGTTCTGCGCGACGTAAAAAGCCTCGTGCAGCACGCGCGGCAAATCCTCGATCTGGCGGACCAGGTAATTATGCTTGGTGCAATGCCGGGTTATGCCGACCGTATCGCATTCCTGGAAGGCGTCGGAGCCGATGAGATGCGTTGGCACCTGGCCGGTAATGCAAATGAGCGGGACCGAATCCATCAACGCATCGGTCAAGCCGGTAACCGCATTGGTGGTGCCCGGACCGGAGGTCACCAAAAGCACGCCGGGCTTGCCGGTCGAGCGGGCGAAGCCCTCCGCGGCATGCGCCGCCCCCTGTTCGTGGCGCACCAGAACATGCTTGATGAAATCTTGGTGAAACAGGGCGTCGTAGATCGGCAGGACCGCACCGCCTGGATAGCCGAAAATGGTTTCGACTCCCTGGTCCCGCAACGCCCGGATGACCATTTCCGCCCCGGTCATCGAATGGGTCACATCTTGTTCCAAGGGGTGCCTTTCGAAGAGATTGTTGCGATTTCTTGAATTTGGGCAACAAAAAAGGCCCATGAGGGCCCCGGATATGCGCCAGCTGAGGGAGAGCGGAGCCTATCTCCTTCCCTCCTCCGGCGCGCGCACTACGCTAAGAATGATTTTCATGGGACAAACCCTTGCCGCCAGCGAACTTGTCTTCATAGCCGATGCGCAACGGACGGTCAATAAGGTTTGTTTAGGCCGCAGGCAATCTATAGAACCGCGCGAGTATTCCTGACCGGAGGAGGAGACGGTGGCCTCTGGAGCGCCGCGGCGTAGCCCAACCGCCGCAAAGTCGCTTCGGCGTTTGAACATCTCGGCCGATGCACCCAGCGCCGTGTTGCCGTCGCGATCACCGCCTCCCTCTTACCGGCGCTTCAAAATGGGCTGGCGGACACCACCTTCGAAGCGGCGTCTCAGCCCGAAAGCGGCGGAATCCGAAGCACTTGGCCGGGAGAGAGCTTGCCAGGATTGGACAGCAAAGCCTTGTTGGCTTCAAAGATAAGATGATATTTGCCGCCGTGGCCGGGGCCATATTCGGTTTCGGCGATCTTCCACAGCGTATCGCCGGGCTTGGAGGTATAAAACTTCGCTTCCAGGGCTTTGGCGGCGGCCGCGATATCGCTATGGACCATGGCAACGCCGGCCGGCGCGGTCTTCCCGGCTTCCCCCGTCGCGGCGGCGGCCGCGGGATCGCTATGGACCATGGCATCGCCCGCCGGCGCCGTCTTCTCGGCCTCCCCGGTCGCGGGGGCGGACGCCGCATTGCCGCTCGCCGGCGCGGTCTTCCCGGCTTCCCCCGTCGCGGCGGCGGCGGTATCGCTATGGACCATGGCATCGCCCGCCGGCACGGTCTTGTTGGCTTCCCCGGTCGCGGGGGCGGCCGCCGCATTGCCGCTCGCCGGCGCGGTTGGCCCGGCTTCCCCGGTCGCGGCGGCGCTGCCCGACGGGACCACTCCGTCCCCTATGGACTCGGCTTTGGAGCCATCGAGACCGTGTTTCTTCGCCGCTTTCTTCGACTGGTCAGGGGATGCGGTGGCGGTTCCGGTCCCAGACCCCGACGCATGGGGCTCAAGGGTCGCGGCCTCTTCCCCCGTTCCGAAGAATGCGAGCCGAGTGAAGTGCGTGTAATCCGACTCGAACGCCATGATTGCCACGAACAGCAACACCGCCCCCGGCGGGGCCAGAATGGCATACATTAGGGCCAGCCGCTCCCAGGCCATGTGCATAAAGACAGCGACAATCAAGCCCGCCTTCACAATCATGAACAGCAGGATCAGAAACCATCTGAGAAACCCCTCGCAGCCCAAGTAGTCGACGAGAAAAGAGCACGTGCTCAGGATAAACAGCCATCCCCAGACAATCAGATAAAGCTTAATCGGGTGCTGTTGTCCCTCTTTGTGCACCATGTTTTTTCCACGTACCGCAGATGTTTGTGTCATGTTTTTTCCACTTACCAAAGATAAAAAAGTGCGAAGATGAAGACCCACACAAGATCGACGAAGTGCCAGTAAAGACCCAAGGTTTCGACGATCTCATAATTTCCCTTCCGGCTGGTAAAAAAGCCGCGCGCGTGACGGTCGTAGTCTCCCCGCCAAACTTTTCGCGCAATGAGGAGCAGGAAAATCACGCCGATCGTCACGTGAGTGCCGTGGAAGCCCGTGATCAAGAAAAAGCACGCGCCAAACTGGTCCGCGCCCCAGGGGTTTGACCAAGGCCGGACCCCTTCCAGGATTAACGTGGTCCATTCGAAAGCCTGGGTTCCGACGAATGTGGCGCCAAATGCCGCGGTCACCGCCAACAAGACCGCGGTTTTGACGCGATCACGGCTGTAGCCGCAGTTGACGGCCATGGCCATCGTCCCGCTACTGGTGATCAAGATCATGGTCATGATGGCGATCAGGAGGAGGGGGTATTTTGTGCCGCGGATTGTTAATATGAAGACTTCACTGGTGTCCGGCCATGGCACGGTCGTGGACATTCGCACCGTCATGTACGAAAGCAGAAAACAACTAAAAATAAATGTGTCGCTAAGGAGGAAGATCCATACCATGGCCTTGCCCCAGGGGACATTCTTGAACGCGCGCTGGTCCGAGGACCAATCGGCGGCAAAGCCTTGCCAGCCCCCAGGGCGCGCGGGGGCTTCCAACGTATCTGTGAGTGCCGGTTCCGTCATTTGTTCCCGCGAACTCCTCTCTGGAACATTTTCAGGCGCGGCGAACACCGGCTCATGGTCAGAAAATGCGACAAAGCAAAGAAACCAGACCGCTGTTCGATTCAATCGGATCGGTAAGCAGCAGCAGACCGAATAAGACCAGCCAGACAAAAAGCAGAAAATGCCAGTACATGGCGCATAACTCGACGCTCAAGCGCACGTTGCCAAGAGTGACACCTTGCCACGCCTTATCCATGGTTCTGCCCAGGGCCACCAGGCCGCCCAATAGGTGCAGCCCGTGCACGCCGGTGATCAGGTAAAAGAAGGCGGCGGCCGGGTTGGCCGTTAAGTAATAGCCCGCGGCGTCGAGTTGCCGCCACGCGATGAGCTGACCGGCCAGGAAAGCAAGCGCCATACCACCCCCTGCGAGCAGCCCGGCTCTCACGCCGTCCATCCTTCCCCGCCGCGCGGCAACCTGCGCCCATTGCAGCGCGCCACTGCTCAAGATCAACATGCCTGTGTTGAGCCACAGCAGCTTCGGCGCCGGCGCGGGCCTCCACTCCCCCATTTCCATTCGCATGGTGTAGGCGCTGATCAAGAGCGCGAAGAGGCAGCCGACGACCGCGAGAAACACCGCCAATCCAATCTTCGCGGCGGGCAGGGACGAGGCGCCTGTGGCGCCGACCGGCCCCACCTCCAACCAGGGCTTGGCTGTCAGCTTTTGCTGCGCTAACCACCATGCGACGATGGCCGCGATCACAGCCAAGAATAGGTAAAGGATATTCATGGCGGGCAGCCTAACGTGCGGGGATGGCCGGGGGCTGGTTTTGCGGCAGAAAATCCTGCCCGGCGCTCGGCACGCTGTAATCGTAAGCCCAGCGGTAGACGACCGGCAACTCCTTCCCCCAGTTGCCATGCCCGGGCGGGGTTTGGGGTGTCTGCCACTCCAGCGTGGTGGCCTTCCACGGATTGCCGCCGGCAAGCTTGCCCTTGTACAGGCTCGATATCAGATTGAAAAAGAACACCATCTGGGCGGCGCCCACGATCAATGCCGCTATGGTGATAAAGACGTTTAGCGTCGCGGCCGATGGCGGGACAAAGGCCGTCTCGCCCAGCTCGTAATACCGGCGCGGCACGCCGATAAAACCCAGGTAGTGCATCGGGAAGTATATCAGATAGGCTCCGAGGAACGTGACCCAGAAGTGAAATTGCCCCAGCGTCTCGTTCAGCATCCGCCCGGTGATCTTGGGGTACCAATGGTAGATCCCCCCGAAAATAACGAGGATTGGCGCGATACCCATCACCATGTGAAAGTGGGCAACGACGAACATCGTGGCGGAAAGCGGAACATCCACGATCACGTTGCCGAGGAACAGGCCGGTGATCCCCCCATTCACAAATGTGACGATGAATCCGAGGGCGAACAGCATCGGGACCGTGAGGTGGATGTCGCCACGCCACAGGGTCAGCACCCAGTTGTAGACCTTGATGGCGGTTGGGACGGCGATGATCAGCGTGGAGGTGGCGAAGAAGAATCCGAAAGGCGGGTTCATGCCGCTTATGTACATGTGGTGCCCCCAGACGACGAAGCTGAGGACGGCGATCGCCACTAGCGCCCACACCATCATGCGATAGCCGAAGATGTTTTTTCGCGCATGGGTGCTGATCAGGTCGGAGACGATACCGAAGGCCGGCAGGGCGACGATGTAGACCTCGGGATGGCCGAAAAACCAGAAGAGGTGCTGGAACAATATCGGACTGCCTCCACCATACTTCAGGTGTTCCCCGGCCTGGACGATGGCCGGCATGAAGAAGCTGGTCCCGAGCAGCCTGTCAAAAAGCATCATGACCGAGGCGACGAACAAGGCGGGGAAGGCGAGCAGCGCGAGGATGGTGGCCGTGAAAATGCCCCATACCGTCAAGGGCAGGCGCATCATCGTCATCCCTCGTGTGCGTCCTTGCAGCACCGTCACCACGTAATTCAAGCCGCCCATGGTGAAGCCGATGATGAACAAGATCAGGGAAACCAGCATCAGAATGATGCCCCATTGGCGCCCGGGAGTGCCTTCGAGGATGGCCTGGGGCGGATACAGGGTCCAGCCGGCGCCGGTGGGCCCGCCTGGCGCGAAGAAGCTCGCCACCAGGACCAGCACCGCGAGAAGATAGACCCAGTAGCTCAGCATGTTCACATAGGGAAAAACCATGTCTCGGGCGCCCACCATCAGCGGGATGAGGTAGTTGCCAAAGCCCCCCAAGAACAGCGCGGTGAGCAAGTAGATCACCATGATCATCCCGTGCATCGTGACGAATTGGTAGTAATTGCTCGGGGTGATAATTGAAAAGCTGCCCGGGAACGCCAGTTGCAACCGGATCAACCACGACAACACCAGAGCCACCAATCCGATGCTGATCGCCGTGATCGAGTACTGAATGGCGATGACCTTGGCGTCCTGGCAAAAGACGTACTTCGTCACCCAGCTTTTCGGATGATAAAGCTCGACGTCTTCGACTTCGGCAGGCGGGATAGCTTCGGCTGCGCCAATATGGACCATTAAACGTTCTCCTGTGTTCCTTCCTGCTTCAGTTCCAATCCGGGGATCCCCGCTTCCGCTAAAGCCGCATCCGCCTTATGCAAAACTAAATTTAGTGCGCCAGACTTACTTTTTTGGCGTGAGCCGATAACTCCGCGAAGGTATGCTGCTTCTCCAGCCACGCCTGATAGTCGTTCTCCTTCTCAACCACGACACTGCCCCGCATCGCGTCGTGACCGACGCCACAGAAGGCCGCGCAGAGGATTTCGAATTTCCCAGTCCTGGTTGGGGTGAACCAGAAGTAGGTGACGAGGCCTGGCATCAAATCCATCTTGGCCCGAAACTCGGGCACATAAAAGTCGTGCACGACGTCGACGGAGCGGAGCAATACCTTGACCGGCTTCCCGAGCGCCAGGTGCAAGTCGCCGCTGGCGATCACGACATCGTCTTGCCCGTCGGGATCGTTCGGATTCAGACCCAAGGGATTGTCGGAATTGAGGTAGCTTGGATCGGTCGTGCCGAGCCGGCCGTCCTTCCCCGGAAGGCGAAAGCTCCACTGCCACTGCTGACCCACGACCTCAAACTCCGACGCCCCTTTCGGGACCGCGATGTATTGGTACCACACGACCAACCCTGGCCCCAACAGGGCCAAGACGGCCACCGTGGTCCCGATGCCTAGCGACCACTCCAGCTTATTGTTCTCCGGCTGATAGGCCGCCCGCGTTCCCTCCTGGTGCCGGAAGCGGAACACGCAATAGGCCATAAACAAAATAATGGCGATATAACCGGCCCCGGTGATCCAAAACGTGAGATTGATCGTGCCATCGATGTAACCCCAGTTCGAGGCAATCGGAGTCATCCACCACGGGCTCAGAACGTGAAACAACACGGAGCCGATCACGACCAAAACGAGGGCAAGCGCGAAGGCTATAGCCATCTCTGATTCATCCCAGTCTCGAAAGGGTGTCGGTAGGAATTTCCGCGTCGAACCTGCGATCGTCGGGTTTTGGCTCAGCCGGCGGCTTCCGGTCGGGGCGAAGCTTGCCCGCGTCATGCCCAAGCTGCCGCTGAATGTCGCACCTTGGAGCACGTCTGGCAATTGCGCAAAATGTCGCCGCTCGGTCGCCTGCTCCGCCGCGTCCAGCAATCGGTCCGGTCCATGGAGATAACGCCATACCTTGCCCAAATATTCAGCACGGCGCTGATTAGAGACTAAAGGGCGATTAAATGCGAATCTTGCACCCCGCTCTCTGTACTCGGGATTCGGCGGCACACGCGCCGGGTTCTCGATTTTTCGCCGCCAGTGGCCCTGCACGATGGCGGCTTGCCCTTGGGCAGAAAATGCTTCAGCACCTCCGCCGCGGAGGCGCCATGTTCAAGCATCGCGGCGGCCTTGTTCATCCGCGCCGCGGCGCTTTTGTCCGGCAAGGTTGGTCGCGGCCGAGTCCATCGGGTAATTCAGCTAGGTGCAACCTTCAATTCGATTGATCGATTCGTGCAATTCTCCACATGTGACAACATAAATGGACATGGTTTTGGTCACCTTTAATCGGCTTGCTTCGGCTAAAGTTTGAGTCCGAGTCTGACCGCCTCTTGCCCTGGGCGCGCCGCGCTCGTGCATCGCCGCCCTTGCGCCGCACCCCCCAAGCCCATAGATGGAGACGAATAGACCCTTCCCTCCAACCGGCGGCGCCGGGCGAGTCCCTTGAGAGCTTTCATGCAAGATCATCCGTCCGGACGGGAAGGCTGGCATGCAACCACGATCATTATGGTCAAGAAAGGCGGCCGCACGGTCATCGGCGGCGACGGCCAGGTTTCGATCGGGCAGACCATCGTCAAGGGCAATGCGAAAAAAGTGCGTAGGCTCGCCAAGGGCGAAGTGATCGGCGGCTTTGCCGGCGCGACTGCCGATGCCTTCACCCTGTTCGAGCGTCTCGAAGCGAAACTCGAACAATATCCGGGCCAGCTCATGCGCGCCTGCGTGGAGCTCGCCAAGGATTGGCGCACCGACCGCTATTTGCGCAGGCTCGAGGCGATGATGCTCGTCGCCGACGCCGAGGCGGCTCTCGTTTTAACCGGCACCGGCGATGTGCTCGAACCGGAGTCCACCGCCGATGGCAGCGTGATGGGGATCGGGTCTGGCGGCAATTATGCGCTCGCCGCCGGCCGCGCGCTGCTTGCAACCGGTCTCGACGCCGAGGCGATCGCCCGCCGCGCGCTCGAAATCGCGGCCGGCATTTGCGTTTATACCAACGATCATTTCGTGCTCGAATCGATTGCCTCGAAATGACCGCGCGGCGACAGGAAAGGTTCAAATGACCGATTTTTCTCCACGGGAGATCGTCTCCGAACTCGACCGGTTCATCGTCGGGCAGAAGGACGCCAAACGCGCCGTGGCGATCGCCCTGCGCAACCGCTGGCGCCGCCTGCGCCTCGAAGGCGCGATGCGTGAAGAGGTGCTGCCGAAGAACATTTTGATGATCGGGCCGACCGGTTGCGGCAAGACCGAGATTTCCCGCCGCCTCGCCAAGCTCGCGGGCGCGCCGTTTCTAAAAGTCGAGGCGACGAAATTCACCGAGGTCGGCTATGTCGGCCGCGATGTCGAGCAGATCGTCCGCGATCTCGTCGAAACCGCGATCACGATGATGAAGGTAGAAAAGCGCAAGGCGGTTCATGCGCGCGCCCAGCTAGCCGCGGAGGAGCGGGTCTTGGATGCACTCGTCGGAACCAGCGGGTCGGCGTCCACCCGGGACAGCTTCCGCAAGCGGCTGCGGGCGGGCGAACTCGACGACAAGGAAATCGAGATCGAGATCACGCAAACCGCTTCCTCGATGCCGATGTTCGAATTGCCAAACATGCCGGGCTCGGCGATCGGCGCGATTTCGATCGGCGATATTTTCGGCAAGGGGCTCGGCAATCGCGCCAAATCCCGCCGTACCACCGTGAGAGACGCCCACGCCCCCTTGGTCGTCGAGGAAAGCGACAAGATGATCGATCAGGACCAGATCGTTCAGGAGGCGATCCGCGAAGTCGAAAACAATGGAATCGTGTTTCTCGACGAGATCGACAAGATTTGCGCGCGCGAGGGGCGTAGCGGCGGCGATGTCTCGCGCGAGGGCGTGCAACGCGATCTGCTTCCGCTCATCGAAGGCACAACGGTCGCGACCAAGCATGGCACGGTGAAGACCGATCACATTCTGTTCATCGCATCGGGCGCCTTCCATGCGTCGAAACCGTCGGATCTTTTGCCCGAATTGCAAGGCAGGTTGCCGATAAGGGTCGAGCTCTCGCCCTTGAACGAGGACGATTTCCGCCGCATTCTCACCGAAACCGAAGCCTGCCTCATCAAGCAATACGAAGCGCTTCTGCACACCGAGGGGGTCGAGCTTTCATTTACGCCGGAAGCGATCAACGCGGTGGCGCGGATCGCGGTGCAGGTCAATTCCTCGGTCGAAAATATCGGCGCGCGCCGGTTGCAGACCGTGATGGAACGTGTGCTCGACGAGGTGAGCTACACCGCGTCCGACCGGTTCGGCGAGAGGATCGAAATCGATGCGGCGTTCGTCGAGAAAAACATCGGCGACCTCGCGAGAAACGCCGACCTGAGCCGGTTCATTCTTTGACGTTCACAGGAACCATTGGCATAGGCTCGTTTGCCGCTGTTGCGGGCAGAAGTTCGTTTCGCGATAAAGCGCCTTTTGATCGCAAGGAGTTCCTCCGCGATGGCAAAGTTCGTTGAACAAGTTTTTTCCGGCGTACAGCCGACGGGGAATCTGCATCTTGGAAATTATCTCGGCGCGATCGCGAAATTCGTGGAGTTACAGAAAACCCACGCCTGCATCTATTGCGTCGTCGATCTTCACGCGATCACGCTGCCGCAAAAACCGGACGAATTGAAAGCGAGCATCCGGGAAGTGACGGCGGCCTTCATTGCCTGCGGCATCGATTTCGAAAAACATATCGTGTTCAACCAGAGCCAGGTTGGCGAGCATGCCGAGCTCGCCTGGGTGTTCAATTGCGTGGCGCGCCTCGGCTGGCTCAATCGCATGACGCAATTCAAGGAGAAAGCCGGCAAGGACCGCGAGAACGCCTCGGTTGGGCTTTATGCCTATCCTTGTCTGATGGCCGCCGATATTCTTGCCTATCGCGCGACCCATGTCCCGGTCGGCGAGGACCAAAAGCAACATCTCGAACTCGCCCGCGATATTGCCCAAAAATTCAATCTCGATTTTGCCGCCTCGATCGCAGCGCTGGGTCATGGCGATGCGTTCTTCCCTTTGCCCGAGCCGCTGATCCAGGGGCCCGCCACGCGGGTGATGAGTCTGCGCGACGGCTCCAAGAAAATGTCGAAGTCGGACCCTTCCGGCTATTCGAGGATCAATCTTTCCGACGATGCGGACACGATCGCCCAAAAAGTCCGCAAGGCGAAGACCGACCCGGAACCGCTCCCGTCTGCAATCGAAGGCCTCAAGCACCGGCCTGAAGCCGAAAATCTCGTCGGCATTTTTGCTGCGCTCAACGGCGAGACAAAAATCGATGTCCTGAAGACCTTCGGAGGCGGCAATTTCTCGGCTTTCAAATCGGCGCTCGTCGATCTCGCGGTGGCCAAACTCGGACCGATCGGCGCCGAGATGAAACGCCTGAAGGACGACCCAGCCTTTATCGACGGTGTTCTCGTCGATGGGGCGGCGCGGGCACGCGCGATCGCGGCCAAGAACATGGCGTGTGTGAAGGATATTTTGGGCTTCGTGCGGTAACTCCGCATCTAAAGCTGCTGCGGCCGTGGGCCGCGGAAATTGCGCGTATTCTTCTGCACTTGGACTTACCGGGATTATTGCCTGTGCCTGAGAGGCGCGCCGATGGCGGCGGTCACGGGGTCAATTTGCCCGCCAGGACGCTGGCCGTATAGGTAATTGCTGCCTTCGAAGCATCGAAGAAATCCACCGTCACTGTCGCTGTGCCCCCTGGAGAAAGGTTTGGAGTGGGCAAATGCACCTTAATCAACGGCGTGTCCGGCGCGATGCAAAGCGAAACGCCGGACTTCTTGTTTGTGGGAAACACTCCGGGCGTCAGGTTCTTGAACAGTACGTAAAGCGGCCCCGCGATGGGGGTTGGCCCGGTGTTCGTCAGCGTGATTGTCTGTACGTACTCGCGGATTGTGCTGTCGTAGGAGATGGCGCCCGGCGTCACCGCGACCACGCTCGAAACGTCGGCGGCGCAGAGCTGCGCCTCGAATCCGTGCAGCACTCCACTGCTGTCGGCAAAAGAGCCGGTGACGGCGCCCGAATTGTTGATGCCCCTTGGGAGGGTGCCCGCCGCGCCTGCGAGGTCGTACTGCAGGAATAGTCCCAACGGCCCGAAAAAGCCGTGAGTCTTGCCAGCGGTGTCGATGAAATATCCGTCGATCGTGCCGGCGTTGTTGATGCCTTCCGCGTGCGTGCTCACCGCTCCGGGGAAGTTGAAGGTGGTCAGAGTTCCGTCCGCCGTGCGCTGGAAGCTTTGATAATTCCCGCTTTTATCGAGGTAGACCCCAACGATGGTTTTGGAATCGTTCATTGCCTGTGGATAGGTGTTTAAGCCAGGCACGCCAAAGGTTACCGTTTTCCCGCCGGAGTTGAGGAAACCATGTGTAATCTTCGTGCTGCTCCCAAAATCGCCCGCAAAATCACCGTTATTGTTGATCGCCTGAATGCCGGTCGATACGCCGGGTTTGCCAATATCGTAAGTGCTGAACGCTCCGTCTGGCGAGAGCAGGAAGCCATGAAAGGTATCGACGACGCCGTTGGAGTTCTCATATTGGCCGACAATCGTCCCGGCATTGTTGATCCCGAGCGCGGCCGTGTGGTGCAAGTTGTCGTTGGGATCGATGATCGGAGCCTTGAACGTGCCGTTGGGCCGGAGCTTGAAACCTTCGGTGGCGCCGCTGGACGTGGTGTACGAGCCGGTCGCGGTAACGAAGCTCGAGAGAGCTTCTTCACCGTCTTTATGGCGCGAGGCATGGTCCCGGCGCTCGCGGGAGGATCGAAAGGCTTATAGTCGGTCACAAGGCCAGGCTTCTCGACAGAATAGGCCCGGCCATGGGTAGAACCCTGGCCTTGCTGGGTAGCACCGAGCGTTATCAACACGGAGAAATTGCCCGATGGGCCGATCCGCAGCGGTGTGGTAGACAAAGACACGAGGTGGTTTGATGTGTCTATGTTAAAAACATCATCCTTCCGTTCAACTTCGCTAGCCGTAATGACGCGCACCGTCACAGTACTCGGACCGAAGGACGTTGACGTCGCTTGTCCGCCCGCGTCCAGCGTGAGGCTCGCCTGCGCCCCCGGGCAAGCGCAAGATTGGTTCTCCTCGTAATAGGAGACCCCGGAATTCACTTCAGCGACGCTGGTTCCTGGCTGGACCGTATCAACCGTGGCTTCGGCCTCTGCTCTAGAAGATACTCCTGAACGTCTGAGAAAGGATTATGTGCCCAAGTAGCAATTGCGCTCGCCGTGCCGCTCATGGCGCCTGGTACCGAAATAGGTCCATCCGCCAACGCATCGACGCCCGGCCGGGAGCAGTCTGCCGGCGACCCGTCCGGGTTCGTAGGCTTTGGATGAAGAAGGTCGGGATAGGTGAGCGGCCCCCAGGTGGCACACACAGTTGGTTGATCGTCCCGGCCGATCCCCTCTAGCGTGCCGCCCGCCCCGCCGATTTCGGCCCACGTCAGGTGGGGGTCGCCCAGCAGTAATTCTTGTCCGAATCCGGGGCCGGCCGAAAGGGTTATCATCCCCGCAGTCAGGAGAAGAAGGCAGGTTCCCGCTCTCATTGCCACACCCCTCGGAACCGCAAAGCCTATCGCCGCCGCCTAAAATGGCAAGCCCCCGTTTGGGCTATTGGGGCCGGATTCCCCCAGATGCTTCATTGCCACCGGCCTTTGCTCAGCGAGCCATCGCTTGGAAAAAACGGTCCGGTTGCGCCCTAGGCCTTCTCTTCGAGCCCTTCGAGATCGGCGATCATTCCCTCGATCATGTTCAGCCCGATCTGCCAGAAGGCCGGATCGCGCGCATCGAGCCCAAACGGCGCGAGCAATTCGGAATGATGTTTCGTGCCCCCCGCCGCAAGCATTGCGAGATAGCGTTCGGCGAAACCTTCCCGCGCACCCTGATAGACGCCATAGAGCGAATTCACGAGACAATCGCCGAACGCATAGGCGTAGACATAAAAGGGCGAGTGGACGAAATGCGGGATATAGGCCCAATAGCTCTCGTAGTCGGTCCCAAGTTCGATCGCGGGCCCGAGGCTTTCGGCCTGTTCGCTCATCCATATGCCGCAGATTTGCACCGCCGTCAGTTCGCCATTGCGCCGTTCGAGGTGCAGCTTGCGTTCGAAGGAATAAAACGCGATCTGGCGCACCACCGTGTTCAGCATGTCCTCGACCTTGGCGGCGAGCATGGCGCGGCGCTGCGCGGCATTTGTCGTGCGCAGAAGCAGGGCGCGGAAGGTCAGCATTTCGCCAAAATCCGACGCGGTTTCGGCTAAAGTCAAAGGCGTCGGCGCCATCAGCGCGCCATTGGGGCCGGCCAAAACCTGATGCACGCCATGTCCGAGTTCATGCGCGAGCGTCATCACGTCGCGCGGCTTGCCCTGATAGTTCAAAAGCACGTAAGGGTGCGCGGAGGGCACCGTTGGATGCGCGAAGGCGCCCGGCTGCTTGCCCGGCCGCACCGGCGCGTCGATCCAGAGCTCGTCGAAAAAACGTTTTGCGATCCCCGCCATTTTCGGCGAGAAACCGTCGTAAGCGCCAAGCACAATGTCCCGCGCGTCGTCCCAGGGGTAGGTCTTCGCCGGGACATTCGGCAGCGGCGCGTTGCGGTCCCAATGCTTGAGCGCGGGCTTGCCGAACCATTTGGCTTTCAGCCTGTAATAGCGGTGCGACAGGCGCGGATAGGCGGCGCGCACGGCGCCAACCAGCGCATCGACCACCTCGCGCTCGACCCGGTTGGCGAGGTGTCTTGCGTCCGCCACGTCCTTAAAACCGCGCCAGCGGTCGGAAATCTCCTTGTCCTTCGCCAAGGTGTTGGTGATGAGCCCGAAGGTCCGCAGGTTTTCCTTGAGGCCGGCCCCAAACGCGATCGCGGCCTTTTCCCGGGTTTTTCCGTCCGGGTCCTGCATCAGATTGAGCACCGGCTCGATCGCTAGCTGCTTGCCATCGACATTAAAGCGTAGGCTCGCAATTGTCTCGTCGAACAGCCGGTTCCACGCGCCGTAACCGGTGATCGATTTTTCATGGAACAATTGTTCGAGCTTGTCGTCGAGCTGGTAAGGCTTGCCCTTGCGGATGTCTTCGAGCCAAGGCCTAAAATGCTTGAGCGGCCCCGCCGCCACTTTCGCCGCGAGATCGTCCTCGAGCCGGTTCAATTCGAGCTCGAAGAACAGAAGATCGGAGGAAGCGGCTGTGACTTTTTCCTGGGCGTCGCCATAGAATTTCATCCGCGCCGGGTCGGTCGTATCCTCGGCATAGACGAGCCCGGCATAGGCCATGACGCGGCCTAGCAGCTCTTCCAGCATCTCGTACCGCTGAATTGCCTCTAGAAGCCCTGCGGCAGAAGCTTTTTTGGCGAGCGCTTCGAGCTTGCCCTTATACGCGGCGTTGAAGGCGGCGCATTCGGCGGCCGCCTTGGCGAGGTCGCTCGCGAAAGCCGGCGAATCCATGGAAGGGTAGAGATCTTCGAGGTTCCATTCCGGCAGGGCGCCGAGTCCGGCCGCTTGCTTCGGCTTGGCGCTGGTTTGCGCCTTGCGGAACGTGCCGAGGGGTTTGCTGGAGCGCGGCATGGGAAACCCCGATCCTTGAAAGTTATACGGGAACGAGGTGATAGCCCACGGCCTCCCCGCGATCAACCTTTGCGGCGCAACATAGTTTCTCACCGATGACACGGCCGCAGATCAAAACGTCGGCGCCGGTTTGTATGATCGAGCCCGCCTCGCCGATAATGCCCGCCGTGCAATGAATGACGGAATCCAGCCACGGCCGGGATGCCATAGAACATGCGCGGGCGCCGATCTTACGAGATCGAAAGAGCGCCGCTTTTTTGGCCAGCGCTCAGCCGCCGGCGGCGCCCGAGCGGCCGGCAAGGCGCGTCGTCCTGTAGAGGGCTGTCAGCGGCGCCCGGAACCCAATGCTTTCGAGCACGAGGTCCCCCGCCTCGATCGCTTCCGGGGTCCTGGGCCAGGAGCCATCCGGGCAGCGGCGCAAAAGATCGGCGCCAATCGAAACGGTCCGGCGAACGACGATTTCCCGGACGCTTGGAATCGTCGTATAGGCCCAGACATTGGCCCAGGCCTCGGCCGCGTTGCTGGGCGAGAGAATTTCGACAATCAAGACAGGATCGGCGATGACCGGTTCCTCGGCCACATAGTCCGAACAGATCCCCGCCAGATCCGGGATCCGGACATTCTGTTCCGCCTGGACCCTGGGAATAACCCCCGGATTCGCGAGCACGCTGCACAAGCTCGACCGCTCCGAAAGATGGTTCGCGATAAGCCGGCCCAACTCGTTCTGCAACGCTCCATGGGTCCGGCTGGCGGGCGCCATCGCTTGCGGCTGTCCGTCCACGAGCTGCCACAAGCGGCCATCCCCCGCGTCCCAGGCGAGGAACTCCGCGACGGTCATCCTGACCGGGATCTTGGCAATCGCACCCATGATTACAGACTAGCACGAAAAGACGACTCGCCAAATGAATGCCAGCAGCGGAAAACACGCGTGCGCGTCGATGCCGGCGCCCGCATGCGCGGCATGAGGCGATGAACTAGGGCCGCCATTTGTGCAACTTGTATTCGTTAACGAAAGGCCAGCAGGCGATCCGCGAATTGGCGGGCGCCATGCGCGACAAGACGGGGAATCTCCCGCCGCTCCCTGGCATCTTCCCGGATTACGCGGCTCCGATCGTGCGCAATCAACCCGACGGCCGAGAACTAACGATGGCCCGCTGGGGCATGCCATCACCGGTGTTCGCTCTCAAGGTGAAGAAGTGTGATCCTGGCGTCGCCAATGTCCGCAATGTGAAATCCCCACACTGGAGACGCTGGCTTGGGGTCGAGAGCCGGTGTGTCGTGCCTTTCACCAGCTTTTCCGAGAACGAGGCGCTGCCGGACGGTACACACCCTCCCGTCTGGTTCGCATTCGACGAGACGCGGCCGCTCGCTTTCTTCGCGGGCATCTGGACACGCTGGACCGCCGTCCGAAAGGTGAAGGAAGGCGAGACGACGAACGACATTTTCGCGTTCTTGACAACCGAGCCAAACAAGGTGGTCGGAGCCATCCACGCGAAAGCGATGCCCGTTATTTTGATGACGCGCGAGGAAGTCGACACCTGGATGATGGCTTCGCCCGAGGAGGCAGTGAAGCTTCAGCGGCCCTTGCCCGACGATGCTTTGATGATCGTCGCCCGTGGTGAGAAGAAAGACGAGGGAGGCCTTGCGGCCTGAACGCGATGCTTGATTGCTGCTCAGGGCACGAGAACGGCGGCGCCTTCGAACCGGCCGGCGCGGAGATCGGCGAGGGCCTGGTTGGCCTGGCTGAGCGGATAGCGCGTGGTCTTGGTGACGATGCCGATCTTCGGGACCAGCCGAAGGAAATCGAGTCCGTTCCGCCGCGTGAGATTGGCGACCGACACGAGCTGCCGCTCTTCCCAGAGCAGCCGATAGGGAAAGCTCGGGATGTCGCTCATATGGATGCCCGCGCAAACCACGCGACCGCCCTTGCGCACCGCCTCCAACGCAAGCGGCACGAGATCGCCGACGGTCGCATAGATGATTGCCGCGTCCAGTTGCTCCGGCGGCATCTCGTCGGATCCGCCCGCCCATTTCGCGCCGAGTCTCCGCGCGAAGGTCTGGGCGGCCGCATCGCCCGGCCGCGTGAAGGCAAATACCGTCCGTCCCTGCCATTTCGCGACCTGCGCCACGATGTGAGCCGCGGCGCCAAAGCCGTAGAGTCCGAGCTTCGTGCCGTCGCCGGCGATCTCCAGCGAACGCCAGCCGATCAGCCCGGCGCAGAGCAGAGGAGCGAGCGCCACGTCGCTGCCAGCCTCGCCGAGCGAGAACGCATAGCGCGCATCGGCGATCGTCGCGGTCGCGAAGCCACCGTCGCGCGTGTAGCCGGTGAAAACCGGTTGATCGCATAGATTCTCCTGGCCGCCCACGCAATAGGGGCAAACGCGACAGGTGTGGCCGAGCCATGGGATGCCCACACGCTCCCCTAGGCTGAGCCCTTCGACGCCGGCCCCAATCGCATCGATCCGGCCGACGATCTCATGGCCAAGGATGATCGGCACCTTTGGGTCGGGCAGCTCGCCATCGACGACATGCAGATCGGTGCGGCAGACGCCGCAGGCGGCCACCTTCACGCGAATCTCGCCCGGCCCAGGTTGCCGATCGGCGAGATCTGTCCATTCAAGAGCGGTCCCAAGCTTCTTTAGCACCATCGCTTGCATGGTGTCCTCCGGTTCCGTGGGAAGCCTACGGTCAATGTGACACGAGCGATCACCATTGCGGAGCCGATGGCCTCATCCTGAGCCAAGCGGCGTCGAAACACGCTCGGCCGTCAACGACGGAGAGGGCCTGGGGAGTGCGGGGCAGGCGGCTACTCCCGGGCCCAGAGCTCGAAAGATCGAGATGCCGTACGATTTCAGCCCCGCCGCCGCTCATTTGGCATCGGCTCATCCTGATGCAGCCATCCTGGCCGCTGCAGAAACTCCTGGATTATATTAGGTGGAGTGCGATGATTACCATTACACCCAGCACGGCGATTATTACAAAGCCTACCAGATCATGAGGGTGGGAGGTCTGGCTCATAGCGTATTCCTCTCCGGTTAGTCTGGTGTATCCCCGACACGTGGCGTTCCAACCAATCTTCATCGCTAAGCCCTGACTCTCCTGGATGTCAATCAGTCGGAAACGGTATGAATGCGGCCTCACCCATAGGCCATGGCACGAATTGCGCGCAGCGTCGCGTCGACTTCTTTGGGTGTATTCACCGGCAACATGCGGATGGGATCGAAAACCAGCGCGGGCGATTGTAGATGGGAGATGGAGCCAATCTGCCGCGCCAACTCCATCTACCGGGAGATTCCATGTCTCTGCAGGCGCTCTTGCGCACCAAGTCGATCGAGCAACTCCAATCCGAGCTCCGACGAGCGGGGCAGTTTCGGCGCGTGCTTGGTCTGTGGCAGCTCACCGCTATCGGCCTCGGCGGACTTGTTGGGGCCGGCATCTTTGTGCTCACGGGGGTCGTGGCCGCCACACAAGCGGGGCCGGCCGTGTCGCTGTCCTTTGGGATCGCAGGCATTGCCAGCGCCGCCGCCGCCCTTTGCTACGCCGAGTTTGCCGGGATGATCCCCGTCGCCGGCAGCGCCTACACTTATGGCTACGCCGTGCTTGGCGAACTCGTCGCGTGGGTTATTGGCTGGGATCTGCTGCTCGAATATGCGCTGGTCGTCGCCGTCGTCTCGATCGGCTGGTCGGGCTATTTGCAAGCCCTGCTCAGCCAGCTTGGCCTGATGCTTCCGAGCTGGGCAATGGGCGCGTCAGGAACAGGGCCAGGCCACGTCTTGGACCTGCCCGCAATGCTGGGGAGCCTTGCGGTCGCGCTCCTCCTGACCCTGCGCATCGAATGGGGAGCGCGCTTCAACGCGGCGATGGTGATCATCAAGATCGCGGCGGTCGTCCTCGTCATCGCCGCCGGTCTGCCGCACGTGCACATCGCCAACTGGCATCCCTTCATGCCCTACGGCTTCGGGGGAGTGGTCGAGGGGGCGGCCATCGTTTTCTTTGCGGTCTTCGGCTACGATACTCTCACCACCGCCGCCGAAGAGGCTCGCGACCCGCAGCGTCAGCTCCCCCGCGCTGTTCTGCTCTCGCTAGGCATCTCTCTCGCGCTCTACATTACGATGTCCTTGGTGCTCACGGGCATGGTGCGCTACGACACGCTGAACGATGCCGCTCCGGTTGCGGCCGCGTTCACCGCGATTGGCCTCCCCTGGGTGACGCTCATCGTGTCCGCGGCGGCGGTAGCGGGCATCGCCAGCGTCATGCTCGCCTTCCTGCTGGGCTGCGCCCGCACCTGGTTCGCCATGAGCCGCGACGGGCTGCTTCCCGCGTGGTTCGCGCAGGTGCACCCGCGATTTCACACGCCACACCGCCCGACACTGATTGCGGGAGGGCTCACCGCCCTCGTCGCGGGTTTCTTCCCAATCAAGGAGGTTGCCGAATTGGTGAACATCGGGACGCTCTCGGCTTTTGTGATCATCTGCCTCGCGGTCATCGTGCTACGGCGAACCCGGCCCGATGTCCGGCGTAGCTTCCGGACGCCTCTCGTCCCCTGGATTCCCCTAGCTGGCATCGGGTTCTCCCTTTGGTTGCTATCAAAGCTCCCTGCCGTCGCCTGGGAACGGTTCATTGTTTGGATGGCGCTCGGCCTTCTGCTCTACTTTGCCTACGGCCGCCGGCACAGCGTTCTCGCAAAGAGGGAAAGCGTGCCGATCGAAGGCAAATCGGTGGGCGACGGCGAGAATTCTCGGCTGCGCTGAGGGTCGGCCGGGACCATTCCCGAGCCGGCCCAACCCGAACTTCGAACCCTGCAAGCTTGCCGCTGCCCGCAAGGAAGCGCGGCGTCCACGGCGCGTTTGCTCAGAAGAATATCTCCCCCTCCACATAAAAGGATGCGCTCGTCATAGAAGTTACAACGGCAGCACTAGCCGTCCGGCGCCAGTCTTTTGGCGACCTCGCGCTTGATCGTAAGCGCGCCGCGCGACAGCCCAGCGTCGTTCGCCTTCAACAAAAAAGCATCGAGGCCACCGCGATGTTCAACTGTGCGCAGCGCCGAGGCGCTCACCCGCATGCGGACCTTGCGCTGCAACACATCGGAAATCAACGTCACATTGCAGAGGTTCGGCAAAAACCGCGTCCGCGTTTTGTGGTTCGAATGGCTGACCAGATTTCCGGTCTGCACGGCCTTGCCGGTCAATTCACAACGACGGGGCATTCGCTTTTCCTCGCTATACTTCGGCCGATCAGATGACTACTACCCAGTCAAGCCGCAAAGGCCGCGGGCGAGTCGTCCGTTGCGCAGGATGGGAAGAGGCGTCTCATAGGCTAGGGTCCGAGCAGCGTCAAGGCCGGGCGACGGAAAACCCCGAGAGATCGGGTGAAGTGTGTGAAAGCCGGTAAAGTTCTGATTCCGTAGGGATCCTCTAATTCGAGTTGCGGATGGATGGCGATGGCGTACGTGCCGTTGCGCGGCCAGTTCTTCATAACTGGCTTGTTATTGGTGTGGGGCTATTCGCGTCCGCACTGTGACCGGGCCCCAGATTGGAGCGCCATGATAGCTCGTTCCCAATGACACCTGGCGCTCGCATCGCCGCGGCGATTGAAGTCGTGGAAGAAATCGAAGCCACCAAAAGACCCGCCGCCGATGCGCTGAAGGATTGGGGTCTCTCCCACCGGTTCGCGGGCTCGAAAGACCGTGCCGCGATCGCCTCGCTTGTCTTCGACGCGCAGCGCAAGCGCGCTTCCTCCGCGTTCCTGATGGCTGACGAAACGCCCCGCGCGAGCGTACTTGGCGCCTTGCGCCAAGTATGGGATATGAGCGCCGGCGCGCTGGCGGCGCTTTGTTCGGGCGAGGGGCACGCGCCACCCCCACTCACCGCGGGAGAGGCGGAACGGCTTTCGGCCGGCGACCTGACCGGGGCGCAAAGTTTTGTCGCGGGCGATTTTCCCGCGTGGCTGGAGTCTTCGTTGGCCGCGGTCTTCGGGCCGGCCGTTGTCGCGGAGATGAGCGCGCTTGCCACGCGCGCACCTGTCGATCTGCGCGTCAATACGTTAAAAACGACGCGCGAGAAGGTGCTCGCGGGTCTCTCGCATCTGCGCGCGGCGCCAACGCCGTATTCCCCTTGGGGGTTGCGTTTGCCTCCGGCGCCGGACGGGCGCGGCCCGGCGCTTGCGGCCGAACCCGCCTATATCAAAGGCCTCGCCGAAGTTCAGGACGAAGGCTCGCAGCTCGCCGCAATTCTTGCCCTCGCAAAACCAGGCGAACAGGTGCTCGATCTTTGCGCGGGCGCGGGCGGAAAAACCTTGGCGCTTGCCGCGTCGATGCAAAACAAGGGTCAGATCCACGCGACCGACCGCGATGCGGCACGACTCATGCGGAGCATCGCCAGACTCGAACGCGCCGGGGTGCGCAACGTTCAGCTGCATGCGCCGCGCCGGAAAAACAATGTGCTCGCTGGTCTCGAAGGACGCTGCGATCTTGTTTTCGTCGATGCGCCATGCACCGGCACGGGCACCTGGCGGCGCAATCCGGACGCCAAATGGCGGATAAGACCAGGCGCCCTGGCGATCCGTATCGCAGAGCAGGACCGGGCGCTGGAGGAGGCGGCGCGTTTCGTGAAACCGCGCGGCCGGATTCTTTACGCGACTTGTTCGGTCCTCCGCGAGGAAAACGAAGCCAGGCTCGCGGCGTTTCTTGGCTCTCATGCGGACTATGAAAGCCTTCCGGCGCAGGAACTGGCGGAGATGGCGCGGATGCCGGACCTTGGGCCGTTCGCCTCGCGATTTGGTTTTGGTCTGCGTCTCACTCCGCTAACGAGCGGAACCGACGGCTTCTTCATCGCTATGCTCATGCGTGGCTAGAGCACGATCGTTTCAAGCGAGCAGGAATTTCGAATATTGCACCTGCCGTGGCGGAGCAGTCTTGCTGGCTCGATTTGAATACCGGGTTTTGGCAATGGCAGAGGGCTTGCCGGTTGCCGCCGTTTTGGGCAAAGTCAGGGTTTGCGTTCAAGTAATCCGGCATGGGAGACCGCGCGCGTGAATATTTTGCGGCTCGTGCTGTTGGGCCTTACCGCATTTGCCGGGATAGTTACCGGCGCGGCCCTTTTGCAACGGGCGATCCGCTCGGGAACGCCGTCCGCGCCCTTGATCGCAACGGCGTCCCCGCCCCCGGGCGAGCCGAGGACGTCACCCGATGAGATCGACGCCGCCCGGCGCGCGGTTGAGGAAAAGCTCAAAACGGCGCCGGAATACGCGGCTTTCTTCGACCGCCTGAAAACCGTCTTTCCCTCGGAATACGAGTCTTTTCTCGCGGTCTTTGCCCAGGGTTCCGCCGCAAGCGGCGAGATTGCAAGCGCCGATCTGCTTACGGCGAAAGCCGTCCGCTCCTTGCGCCTTTCCCGCGGGATACTGGCGGCCAAAGCCGGTCGGCAGGCTCTGGAACATATTTTTGAATTGCATTTCGCAATGTTGCGAACGCTCGCGGCCAAGGATCCGCACCTATGCGTCAATTTTCTCTATGGCGGCGACAGCACCGCCTTTTTGGAATTTTCGGCGCAAAATCGTGGTCTTGTCGCCGCCATGGCGATTGCTGGCATCGACGCCATCCATGACGGCGAAATCGAACGGATCGAGAGGCCGGCACCGACCGGGCCGGATTTCGACGCGCTCGAAAAGGCTTTGCGCGCTAAAGGTCTCGACACCCCGGAAATCGAAGAGCTTCTCGACGGCAAGGCTGGCGATCCACCCATCGCCGCCGCAAAAATGTGCCGTGCCGGTCAGGTCTATCTCGAAACCCTCGCCGCGATGCCAGAGTCCACCCGGTTGCGGATTTACGGTCTAGCTGTCGAACTCATGGCGCGATCGTGATTGCATCGGCAGTTCATTTGGAACCCGAAACGCGCCTCGGACGCGCCGAAAAGAGCAATCCGCAACGCGAAATTCGGCGAGCGGCCACAGCCGCGCGGTCGGGCTTCGTCTCGAACGGGAAATTCACGCGAACAAAAAGGGGGGGTTGGCATTGCTTGACACACAATCGCCGGGCTCGAGCAGCGCCAACGCGTCTGGAGATTCCCAACTTTAGCCACGGCCCTTCGCGGCGCCGCTTACTGAAAGATTTTCGCGGCGTTCTTGCACACGCCCCAGGCGAGCGGAATTCCGACTGCCGACCAAGCAATAAACGCCTTGGCATCGAGACCGCCCCGGCCGATTCCATAAGCGCCCTTTGACCTAAGTGCCTGAGGCTTACCGCGGGACTTAGGCATGACGGCCGAATCGTCCATATGCCACTTGGCGTGAACCGGCCGGATCAGCGCATTGCAAAAGAAACCGGCGACGAGGAGGCAGGCAAGAACATAAAAGATCTGGTCGTACACATGGTCGCGCGGAACGCCTTGGGCCACGCGTGTGTCATGCAGGTAATTGACGATCACCGGGCCCACGATCCCCGCTGTCGACCACGCGGTGAGCAATCGGCCGTGTATCGCGCCGACGTACCGCGTGCCGAAAATGTCCGCAAGATAGGCCGGCACGGTGGCAAATCCACCGCCGTACATCGAGGCGATGATGCAAAACGCCGCCGCGAAAACCACGACCGCCTTCATGCCCGCGAGAGCGGGCGCGACGGCGTAACAAATCACGCCGAGCACGAAGAACGCAAAATAGGTCGTCTTGCGGCCGACCGAATCGGAAAGCGTCGCCCAAAAAAACCTGCCGCCGATGTTGAACAACGAGAACAGTCCGATGAACCCGCCCCCGATCTCGGCGGCCAACGTCTTTTGCGCGTCGGAGAACTGCGTGAAATCGACCGAAGGATCGCGGAATAGCGCCCCGCCGAATGTCCCCTGCAACATCGGCGATGCCGCGCCGATGATTCCGATACCCGCGGAAACGTTGAGACACAGGACCGCCCAAATCAGCCAAAATTGCGGTGTCTTGTGCGCGTGCTTCAGAGCGACATGATTGGCCGTTATCATGGCCCTTTGCGTGGCGGGCGGCGTCCACCCCTCCGGACGCCATCCGTCGGGTGGCAGCCGGTAGCCGAAGGCGCCGGCAATCATGTAGACGAAATAGCCGAGCCCAAGGACGACGAAGGTTTCCCACACGCCGACCGAAACCGGAGTCTTGAAATGGTTCATGAGCAGATTGGCGAGAGGCGAGCCGATCATTGCGCCGCCGCCAAACCCCATGATCGCCATGCCGGTCGCCATGCCGCGCCGGTCGGGGAACCATTTGACGAGCGTCGAGACCGGCGAAATATAGCCAAGGCCAAGCCCGATCCCGCCGATCACGCCCGAGCCGATCCAAAGCATCCACAGCTGATGCGTTCTGACGCCTATCGCCGATATCATCAGGCCGCCGCACCAGCAGAGTGCCGCGTAAACGCCTGCCTTGCGCGGCCCGGCATGCTCGAGCCAGCCGCCCCAGGCTGCGGCGGACGAGCCGAGCACAACGAAAAAAAGGGTGAACATCCAACCGAGATCGAACTGCGTCCATTCGCAATTCGTCGCCGTCAGCGCGGTGAGCGTGCCGAGGGTCTTGTCCCAAAATGTTGTCGCTGCGCCCGCGCAGGCCGGTACCTTGGCGCCGATCGCGGTCCCAACCGAACGGGACAAGGGCAACCAGAAAACGCTGAATCCATAGGCCATGCCGATGCACAAATGAATCGCGAGCGCGGCGGGCGGCACCAGCCAGCGGTTGAAACCTGCCTTCGCAATAATTCTTTCGCGGCTAAGAATTCCGCCGTTTGCGACGGCGGTCGTATCAATTTTGCTAGCTATGGTGGTCGTCATTGCCCCCTCGAAGTAAGCAATTCGCGCGCAACTCTTCCCGTCCGGCGCCAATTGCCCCGCGCGAAACTATTTTGAAAAAATGACACGCGAAAGACGCTCCATCGCCCTCGATGCGCATCGCGCCGAATGCCACTGCCGGGTTAGTAAAAGTCAGCGTCCCTATCGCTCGCCATAGTCATATTGCTCCGGGCCGAGCTCAGCCGAAAATGTCCGATCTCTAGCGTGGCGATATTATCCGGTCACCCGGTCGGCCGCGCCCCCTGTTCAGGGGGTGTGATGGCCGCTAATGTCCCTGGCACGCGGCAACGCCGGAGGGACCGATGGGGGCGGTGGAGCATCTCAAGACCCTGTGCTGTCTCGGTCTCAAGCCCGAGAGCGCGATGGTCGCCGTGACGCCTTTGCTGCACGAGATCATTCCGCATGGCTGGTCGCGCATGGGTCTTTACGAACCCGATGCCACGATGCGAAGCGCCTATGCCGAAAACCCAGAGATGGTGCTCTATAATGAGCGCTTCTGGGGGCTGTTAAATGATCCTTCGGGCATTATCGGCTCCCTATACTTACCTGACTTTAGGGCCGTCGGAATCGGCTGGACTTTGCATCGGCAGGGGTGGGGTTGGCTGGGGAGCGACTGGTACCGGGAAATAGAGGCTCCTGTCGATTCCTGCTGGTGGCTCGACGCGATGATTGGGGACGCCGGGCAGACTATTGCGGCTGTTCACCTGACCCGCCCTCGCAGCGCGCGCCCCTTTACGGCGGACGACGTGCAGCGTCTCGACGCGCTTCGGCCCTGGCTCGCGCACGCCTTCCGGCGGTCTAAATCCGGTAATGCGCGCCAGGAGGATGAGGCTCCAATCAGCACAGTAGGGGCGCCGGTACGAAGCGGTCAGTTGATTTTGACGGCGGACGCAAAGCTCGTCTTTCAGACGCCAGGGCTCGAACATTCGCTCAGAATTTTCATGGGAGAGCCGGTGGTTTACAAGCGCTACGTGCCAGTCAGCGACAGCCTGCCCGCTCCAGTTCTGAAGCTCATCCGGCAGCTCGTCGGCGCCGCGAACGGCACCTCCATCGCGCCGCCGCGCATGCGGCTCTCGACCCCGTATGGCGTTCTCACCCTCGAAGCCAAGTGGCTCGTGCCCGCTGGCACGCTTCCGGCAGATGCCGCCAGGGATCCGAAATCCTGTCTCATATCGGTTACGATCGACCTCCACGAGCACCCCATTGCCCATGCGGCGCGCGTGCTGCGCGAAAGCGGCGCCACGCCGGCGCAGATGAAAGTCGGGATTCAACTTTCCTTGGGGAAGTCAAAACCTGTGATCGCGCACGAGCTCGGCGTCCAAATTTCCTCGGTCACGGACCTCACCAAGAAGCTCTATCAGACTCTCGATGTTCACAATTCCGCCGAGCTCGGCACGAAAATCTGGCTGGACCAAAGGCAAGTCGAGGCGCGCCAAAGTTTGCGGCGCGCTGGATAAGTTTCTCCGGCGCCATCCCCGTGCCGCACGTGTTCCATCCACTGTCGACCATTGCACGATGACCGAAATCCGGTTCCCGCGTTCCCGCTTCAAACCAACTCGCCGTCTCAGTCTTGTTCGTGTTCACCGGATGACGGGCAGGCCCCGTGTCACTTCACGACTAGCACCGGACACTGGGCGAGTTGCATAATCCGATCCGCGCGGCTCCCGACCATCCGCTCGTACAGTGCCGAATGGCCCGTCGCCCCAATGACGAGCAAGTCCACGTTGAAATCGGAGGCAAGCTTGACAATGTCGCGCACCGGATGCCCCGCCACGACATGGGTATGAAGTTTCACATGGCTTTCTTCCGCCATCGCACGTGCGCGCTGGAGGACGCCGTGGAAGCGCCGGGCGGCGGTTCCCGTTTCTTCTCTAACCTCTTCGATGAATTCAGGCAGGTAGTCGATCTCTTCGACCGAAACCATGTGAAGCTCCGAGTTGTTCTGCTTCGCGACCGCAAGCGCCAGAGAGAGTGCATGAAACGCGTGTTCCGATCCGTCATTGGCGTGCAGGATCTTGGCGAACATCGCGTGCCTCCCAGATTATTCGGCCCCCCTGACAAGTTGCGGAAGCCTTGTCACCGGTCCCTGCTGTTGACCAGCCATATCTTCCCTTTCCGTCTTGGGCAACAAATGGCGTGGCAGATAGACGGCGTTGGCAATCACCGTGGGGATCACAGCACTCCCAATCACGGCCGCTACCAGCGCCGAATATTGGCTCTTATCGATGATTCCATGGGACAGGCCAAATAAGGACGAGATCGTTCCGAAGGTGAGCCCCGTCGACATCAGAAGGGTTGTGTACATGGCCTCCTTGTTAGGCGCGCCGAAGAGCTTCGTAACCGGGTAGACACCAACGATTTTCGTAGTAACTTTGACAATGAGGAAAAAGACAAAGGCGGAAGGCGCGGCGATAAGCGCGGGTATTGAGACGAACGAGCCCGCACGGATGAAATAGAACGGCGTCAGCAATCCGAACGTCAGCGTCCGCAATCGTCTGATTAGGGCGTGATCCTTGCCGACGGTCCCGGCGAGCACCATTCCGATAAGGTAGGCGGGAAGGACGGCTTCACTATCGGCCCAGGTGGCGAGCGCCCCCATTCCGAGCAAGCAGAAAAGCAAAAACTTCGTTTCGAACTCCGAAGGCCGCCCGCCATAAAGTTTGAACAAGCCCTGCGTCGCCGACGGCACGAACACGATGGCCACTATACCGGCAACAAGAAATATCGCGGTCTTTATCGTGAACGGCGCAAAGATGAGGCCCAGCGCCACGACAGTGCCAAGATCGGTGATGAAGCAAGCGGCCAGAATTGTCTTGCCGTAATCTGTTACGTTGAAGCCGAATTCCAACATCACGGCATAGACAACCGCGACCGAAGTGGTCGACATGGCGACGCCGGCGAGCCAGCTCGGCATGACTTCCCATCCGAGCAAATAATGGGCCGCCGCCGCGCATCCGAGAAAAGAGAAAAGAAAGCTCGCGAGCGCCTCTTTCCACTTGAGCCTGAAGACCTGCGGGTCGAGTTCGGCACCGGCGAGAAACGTCAGGACAATCGCGCCTATCCCCGCGAGAAACTTGACCCAAGGTTCGCCGGTTCCGAGCACTGCCGGGCCGAAAGCCAAGCCGAGGATCAACTGAGCGATTGTTCCAACGGCGATTTCGGACAATGCCGTCGAGATGCGCAGCCAGATCGAGAAAAGGCTCGCCAGCACGGCAAGACCCAGCCACAGTGCTGCAAGTGCCCATACACTGGTCATGTTTTTTATCCTGTCAATTAAGGGGTCGTTCGTCGATCGTGCACGGTTGAGTCCGGCAAGCGTCGCGCATCATCCGCCGGATCAAGACCATGCTTGCCGGTTAAGAATCTGCGCGAAAACTCGGAAAACCGCACTGCTTGGCAGATAAACGAAAAACTCCCGCTCGTTGCTGTTGCACGGCAGGAGTCATCAGCCTCTTCGGCGATTTCGGGGAACCCCATCCCCTTTTTCGATGATCGATTCTAATCGAGAATCAACCGATAGCACACCTAAAAATCCGGCGCAAATGAGATGGGCGACGTGAACCGCCGCACGATCCAATCTTCAAGCAATTCTTTCTACAAGCAATTCTTTAAGCAATTCTTTCTAGGTGATGAGTCTCATTCATGCGTTGCACGCAAATCCGGCCATCGAGGATGTCGATCTCATTGATCGCGCATGGCTCCTGGGCGATCCGCCAATACGCTGAGAGGGGTTGATCGAGAAGCTGCAAAAGCAGGGCTCGATTGACGCTGTCGTGCCCGACAAAGACGACGGTCTCCGTTTCGGAAGCGTGGCGTTCCAACACGAGGCGAAGCGCGTTGGCGGTCCGGGCCACAAGGTCCTGCAGCGAATCGCCTTCCGGGAAACGCACGAGATGCGGTGTCGTATGCCAAGCGGCAAAGACTTCTGGCCATGTGGCCCGGACCTCGTCAAAGGTCCGCCATTGCCACTGACCGTAATCAAGATCGTTAAGTGCCTCTATTGATTCGCTTGCGACGCGGCAAGCCCTGGCAATTTCCTGTCCCGTTTCGACGCAGCGGCCCATTGGGCTTGTGTAGACCTTCGCCGGGTTCCAGGCTTTGGCGATCCGCGCCGCGACCGCCTTTGCCTGGGCCCAACCTAATTCTGTCAAAGGCAGCTCGGTGCGGCCGCGGAAGCGCGCGGGTTTGATCCCGTCGACATGGCCATGGCGGGTTAGAATAATTTTCGTCATCTCGCCTCCCTGTTACGCATTTCTCGATCGCAATGTACGTAAGTGCGCAACTTTTTGGCGGCGTTTCGTCCTAAGCCACGGGGGTTGCCCGCCGGCCTGGCGTAGAGCGTAAGACCTGCCACAGAATTGCCAAGGCCGCGCCTTGCAGCAAGACGGAGACAGCGGCAAGCGCCGGCACGGACCAGTCGTAAAGCACGCCGAGCAAACTGCTCCCGGCGAACCAGGCGAGGCCATAGGCGGCGTTGAAAATTCCATAGGCGGTGCCCCGTTGCGAATCCCGCACGAGTGGTGCGATCGCCGCGCGCATCACCGATGCCTGGGCGCCCATGCCGATGCCCCACAACACCAAGCCGGTCATCGCCGCGGCCGGGCCACCAAGGAAGGCGAGGGGGGCGCTGACCGCCGAGGCGCAAGTGGCAAGGATCATCGCGCTGATTCCAATCCGGTCGAACAGGCGGCCGAGGAGCAAAGCGGCTATCGCTTCGGCCGCCATGGCGAGGGAATAAGTAACGGGGATCCAAACCGGCGCGATCAAACCCGTCTTGCCGAAATGAAATGCGATCAACGGAAAGTCGGCATAGCCCGCCGCGATCAAGGCCGCGGCAATGACGTAGACCCAGAACCGGCGCGGCAAACGGCCAGCCGTCAAATCGGGGGGCGCCACGTCGAGATCGCGCGGACGCGGATAGAAATGGCGAGCGGCAAAGAGCACCATCATCGCGAGCACGGCGGGAATAGCCAATACCGCGAATGCGACCTGATAGCCGCCTTTCAAATAAAGCGCGGCGCCGACGATCAGGGGCCCAAGAATAGCGCCGGTCTGATCGAGCGCGCCGTGCAGGCCAAACCCCCAGCCAAGCCCGGTTTGGCTGCCGGCGTGCGACAGCATCGCATCGCGCGCGGGGGTGCGGATCGCCTTGCCCGCCCGCTCGGCCACGATCAGGAGGACCGCAAGCTCCCAGCGCCCCGTCAACGCAAGGAGCGGCACGGCCAAGAGATTGACGCCATAACCGATGATGGTGATTAGCCAATAGCTGCCGGTGCGATCGCTGAGATAGCCGGAGACAAGCCGCAATGCGTAGCCAAAAAGCTCGCCAAATCCCGCGACAACGCCGACTATGGCGGCGCTCGCTCCGAGGACGCCAAGGTAGGGGCCGGTGACGCTGCGCGCGCCTTCGTAGGTCATGTCGGCGAATAGGCTGACGACGCCAAGCAGCACGATGAACCTTACGGCGCTGCTTCGGGGAAGGTCGATGCTGGGGGGCGCGGTCTCGCTCAATTGCAATTCTCCGTGCGTTTAGCGGGAGGCAACCTGATCGGCGGGTAATCGGTTCAGAGCGATCGTGTTTCAGTGATCGCCGTCACGCCTTGGCGAGGCGCGAAACGGTTTCCTCGATAGGCCGGGCAAGCGCGAGTATCAGGCTCGCGATGGCCGCGATGTCGTCAAGGTGGGCATGCGGCAAATCCAACGGCAGACCGTCTGCCGCGTCGGTCGCGAGCGCGGCGATCGTTGGGTCCTCTGGGTAGAGAAAAGGCTTCGCGTTCGCCGCGCGATGGACCTCGATTTTTGCGTGCGCATCGCGCTTGTAGCCCTCGACGAGAATGAGATCGGCCGGACTCATGCGCCGCAGAAGTTCGGCAAGGCAGGGCTCTTCGGCCCCGCGCAATTCATGCATAAGCGCGAAGCGCCGGGACGACGCAACGAGGACCTCGCGCGCGCCGGCCTCGCGATGGAGATAGGAATCCTTGCCCGGCTGATCGACATCGAACGCATGATGCGCGTGCTTGAGCGTCGAGACAGCGATGCCGCGTTCGCGCAAGTAGGGGATCAGCTTGACGATCAAGGTGGTCTTGCCCGCGCCGCTCCACCCGGCAAGGCCGATTACCCGCATGGTTCGAAACTCCGCAGGGGTTTGCTGGAAACCTAGGACCGCTCCCTACCTTGCTTTACGCCAGGTTTAAAGCGCCACCGAAGATCAGGCTTCGCTGCGACAATCTCCGGTAGTATTTGCCGGCCTCGCCTCTTTATGGGATTTCCAGGCTCATGCGCCGCCTTGCCGTCTCCGTCGAACGTTTTCCTATCCTCGGCAATTTTGTGATCTCGCGCGGTGCGAAGACGGAGGCGGCCGTGGTCGTGGCGGTGATCGAGGACAGGGCGTGGCGCGGGCGCGGCGAAGGCGTTCCCTATGCGCGCTACGGCGAGACGGTCGAATCGGTCCTCGCGCAAATCGGTTCGGTTCGTTCCGCGATCGAGGCGGGCGCGGATCGCGGCCTTTTGCAAACCCTTCTGCCCCCCGGCGCCGCCCGCAACGCGATCGACTGCGCGCTTTGGGATTTGGCGGCCAAGCGAAGCGGCGTTCCGGCCCATGTGCTCGCGGGCGTCGCGCCGCCGCTGCCGGTCACGACCGCCTTCACGATCTCGGTAAGCGCTCCGGACGAAATGGCTCGGGCGGCGGCGTTGGCACGCGCGCGGCCGCTCCTAAAAATCAAGCTTGCCGGCGAAGGCGATGCGGCGCGGCTTGCCGCGGTGCGCGCCGCCGCGCCCGATGCAACCCTCATCGCCGACGCCAACGAGGCCTGGGCGGAAGCCGATCTCGAACGCAATCTCGAAGCCTGCGCCAAGGCCGGCGTAATTTTGGTCGAGCAGCCGCTTCCGGCGGGCCAGGATTCGGCGCTTGCCAAAATCGAACATATCGCCACGATTTGCGCCGACGAGAGCGTTCACGATCGCGCCGGGCTCGAAGCCCTGCGCGAACGCTACGACGCGATCAATGTCAAGCTCGACAAAACGGGGGGGCTGACAGAGGCATTGGCCCTGGTGAAGCAGGCCGAAAGCCTCGGCTTCGAGCTCATGGTCGGCTGCATGGTTGCGAGCTCGCTCGCGATGGCGCCGGCGCTTCTTCTCACGGCCCACGCCCGTTTCGTCGATCTCGACGGCCCGCTTCTGCTCGCGCGGGACCGCCCGGATGGACTGACCTACGAAGGCTCGATCGTTCACCCGCCCCCGCGCGAATTATGGGGGTGAGGCATGATTAGGGATCATGTCTCGATTGCGCCGCAGATTGAACCCGCCGGTTCGCCATCAGCGTCGGCAACGAGCATGGATTTATGATTGTCGAAATTCTTTTTGTGAGCCGTGGCGGCAACAAGAACGACACCTTGAAGCTCCGAATCAGCCGATCGCCAAGTAAGGCGCCTCACGATGGCCGGTATTCCGCTCGCCACCGCGCCTGAACCGCACGCGGCCAATCGGGTGCTGAGCAATTACGAAAATGACAATAGTTGCAATATTTTTGTTGCATCTTTATATTATTTTGTTATTGTTGCTCATCGATCAACGGGCACTGCGGCAAGAATAATGACCGACCCTCTCAAACGCCATGGGCGCACTGGAATCACATCCAAGGCTCCTTGTTTCCCTGGCTTCTATGTTGCCTCAATGCACGTCAATATCGTCAATTATTTTGAAAGAGGCTCACATGTCTAAACGATTTCATCCTCATGCTTTCTTCCCTATCGGCGTCCTCGCAATAACTGCTTTTATGCTACCTTCCGCAACATTCGCGGCAACTTTCTACATCGATCCCAGCGCCGCTTCAACGGGTAATGGCACGTTAGCGCGCCCTTTCAATAACTGGAATGCGGTCTCATTCCAGCGCGGAAATACCTATTTGCAGAAGGCGGGGACAACCTACTCAGGGTTATTGGCACTCATGTCGGTCCAAGGCACAGCCTCCCTCCCTGTCGTCATCGATAGTTATGGCACTGGCGCCCCGCCGACCGTCACGAATGTTGTCCTCTTTGATAATTCTTCCTATATCACTTTTCAGAATTTTACCCTCGCTGGCGGTCCCCCATACCCCAGCCTAGTCATCCGAAATGGCAGCACTCATATAACGGTTAACAACAACTCGATAACCAACGCCGCCTCATCTGGAATATTCCTTGGCGGAAACGGATGCAATAA
>Ga0185299_10002116_pt1 | contig 32493 bp, 23 predicted proteins | sample PaiPotPPA55metaG_FD_128002 | JGI IMG/M metagenome (GOLD analysis project Ga0185299, IMG submission 128002) | Iron sulfur acid spring bacterial and archeal communities from Banff, Canada, to study Microbial Dark Matter (Phase II) - Paint Pots PPA... ...
GCGTCTTCAAATCCTACGACGACATCCTCGACCATTGCTGCTTCGCCTGGAACAAGCTCATCGACATGCCCTGGAAAATCATGTCCATCGGGACCAGAGACTGGGTCTACCGGTCATGATCATCAAGACTTGGTATTAGGCCGTCCATAAGTATTTTCTCATTTTTTATTGACCGCGCGGAGCCCATCTTATTCATTGAGGGCACGGGAAATGACGATGCTCGCTCACTCGATCAGGCGGGCGAAAGCCCCTCGGCTGTCGCGGAGCTCTGGGTGTTACCGTACGAATCATGTACGGCTGGCTTGCGCGCTCGGAAGACTACGCACAGGCGAGCGTGGAATGGGTGGGCAAGGAATTCGAGCGCCGCCCGGACCATCCACCTTCGAGATCCCTTTCATGTTGCCGACGTAGAACGCGTCCTGGGCGCCGCAGTAGCCTGGGCATTTGCTCTCGAATTTGGCCCGTGCGCCTCCTTTTCGGTTTTGGCTTTCTCCAAGGTGATGACCTGCGCCTCGGTCAAGGGCAGGCCGGTTCAATAGAATTGATGTTCGGAGCCAGGTTATCCTTGATAATCTGTTCCGCCTTGGTGTTTGCATTGGCGACATCATCCGAAAAAATATCGGTCTCGTACTCCTTGGTGGAGGCCTTCGTCAGCGCGGCATTCGGCGACTGTCCCGTGTCACGGATGTCGATGGAGATCTCGGTGGACAGCCCCGGGCGGATAGGGTGCTTCAGGATCTCGTCCTTCCGCAAGCCGATGCGCACGGGTACGCGCTCCACGATATGAATGAAATTGCCGGTCGCGTTGTCCGGGGGCAGTAAGGCGAATACGCTGCCTGTGCCAGGCACCAGCCCCTCCACGGTCCCATGATAGGTGTAGCTCTGGCCGTAGAGATCGACAGTAACCAGCGCCGGTTGGCCCGGCCGTACCCAATGCAGCCTGCTCTCCCGCAAATTCGCCTCGACCCATAGATGGTCCAAGGGCACGATCGTCATCACCTGGTCGCCTGGCCGGACGCGATCCCCGACTTGCGCCTTACGCTTGGCTATGTAGCCTGAAACGGGCGCCCGGATCTGTTGCCGCGCGAATTCGATAGAGGCGTCGATAAATTTATTCCTGGCCACCTCTATGTCAGGATGATTTATTCTGGTGGTGCCACCCACCCGCGCTTCGATGGATTGGAATTCGGCTCTGGCCTCCTTCAAGTCGGCTTCGAGGGACGCCCCCTGGTCCTCGGCATTTTGCAGGACCTGCTCGGATACCGAACCGCTCGGGAGCGCCTGCCGGTAGCGGACGATATCGTGGCGCACCTTATCGAGCAGAGCCGCGCGAGAGAGGATTTTTTGGCACAACTGCTGGCGCGTCGCGAACAGCGCGCCGACCGCGCGCACCGCGCGCCCCACCTCGCCTTCGGCCTCGCCGAGAGCGGCCCTGGCGCGCTGCGCGTCGAGACGGATGAGCAGGTCACCCTTTTTCACATCCTCGGTTTCCTCGTGAAGGACCTCGGCGACGATGCCCGTCGCGTCGGCATACACCGGGATGAGATTGCCGGTGACGAATGCATTGTCGGTTACTACCCAGAAACGGCCGAAGAGCCACCAATTGACGGTATAAACAAAAGCCCCCGCGGACAGCGCAAGTGCGACGAGCAAAAGCAAAAGATTGCGGCGACGGCGGATTGTCTTGCGATCAACTTGCATGGGTGAGTCAAAAGGTATCCTTAGTCAGCGTTCGATTTCAAAAAAATGGGGCAGCCCTCATTCCGCTCTTCAGTTTCGAAAGAAGGGCAGGAGAGTGGGAGCCAGGGTTTCAAAGGACCATGCGGGAGTCAGGGTTTCCAAGCCAGATAGGCCTTGTTCCGGCGCCAGCTGCGGACGAGACAAATCGATGCCGTTCGAATATCCACCGCCCATGGCCTGGATGAGATCGACGGCCGCAATCAAATGGTCGGCTTCACTAGCCTTCAGCGCGAATTGCTGGTCAAGGAGCCCGTGCTGGATTGTGAGTATCTCCCGCTGATCGTTGAGGCCGGTTCGCTGGCGCATTTGCGTAAGACCTACTTCATGTCGCGTTGAATTGAGCAGGTCGCTGTGCACCTTGAGTATGGAGCGAGTCTGCTTCCAGTCGGTTAAACTGTCGGCGACTTCCTGAACAGCATGCAATAGAGTGTCGTTATAAAGTTCCACCGCTTCATCGTATTGCGACCGTGCTACCGCCAATTGCCCGCGAAGACGCCCTCCCTCAAACAAGGGAAGATGGAAGCCCGGTGCGACCAAATAGTTGAGGTCGCTGCCCCGGAAAAGAAGGCCTGGTAGAGTGCCAATGCTCTTCGTGGCGACGGACGCTTCCAAACCGGCGGTGGCGGCCGTCAGATCAACCGAAGGCAAAAACTGCGCTTTCGCCACATGGATTCGCTTCGCAGTCGCTTCGGCCCGGTACATGGCCGCGGCGAGATCGGGCCGGTGAGCGAGGAGCTCGATCGGAAGACGCGCGGGAAGCGAGATCCGAGCTGGAATTGAGATCCTTTCTCCAGCAAACAAATTCTGTGTCGTATCAGGCCCCTCTCCCATCAGCCGGGCGAGCAGGTTCTGCTGCGTGATCAAAAGTAAGCGCGTGCTGGCCTCGAGCCTAACGTCATTTTCCAGATCGACGCTGGCCTGCACGATGGCGTCGGCCGGGCCAAGACCCGTGTGGAACCTGGTCTTGGCCACGTTTAGCGATTGACGCCTGACCTTGACCATGTCCCGTATCAACGTGAGCTCCTGGGCAAAGGTAGCGCCGCCAATGTAGGACCGGGCGATGGCGGTCGTGAGCAGCAGCCGGGTTTCGGCCAACTCCGCCTCCTCAGCCGTCGCCTCGCCCAAAGCTGCTTCTAAGGCGGCGCGGTTCTTGCCCCAGAAATCAAACTCGTACCGGATCGACACAGGATTGAAAGTATCCGAGGTTTTTTCTGTCCCGCCCAAAGTCGGTTTGTACGCGGCGACAACGCCGTGCTTGGCATAGCGAAGCTGCCGGAATGTGTTATCCGAATCCAACCATGGCAGCAGTCTTGAGCCTTCAACTTGCGCTACCGCATCTGTCTCGCTAAGCCGCGCATACTCTTTCTTTAGACCGGGATTCCGTCTCAGAGCAATTTCCATGATCCGGTCGAGATCGGGGCTTTTGAACTGTCGCCACCACTGGTCGTCCGGCCAAGCATTGAGAGGGGCGAGCGGCTCTTGGCGGCTGGCCTGGGACAAGGTGCGCTCCATGGGTGGAGGCTCCTGAAACTCGGCGCGGTCCCCTCCGGGCGGCATCCAGGCGCAACCGGAAAGCAGCAGCACGAACCCGGCGCGGGGCGCGAAGAACAGCCGCTTTTGAGGCAGGGACTGGCGTATCATATCAATTCCCCGGCGCGGACTTCCCTCAACTCTTCCGCGCGGGTCGCATATTCGACATGGGTCGGACGTGCGAGCCACACGAACGCGGCCAATCCGAGAAAGAGGAAGCCGGACAATAGAAATGCGTCATTCAATGATAAGAGGGTCGCTTGCTGATCGATGAGAGCCCCGAGCCGGCTCGTCACCATGCCCGCACTGACGCCGGAATTTTCCAGCTTGCTGGAGAACTGTTGCAACAAATCGAGGGAAGCGAACCGCCTTCCCCCAAAAAAATCCGCCAGATCGAGTTGATGAAAAGGTGTACGCCGGTACAAAATCACTCCCTGCAAGGTGATGCCGAAGGCGCCGGCCGCGATCCGCAACAAGGCTGCCTCTTCGGCTGCACGTATCAGCTGCCGGCTCGGCAACCCGTGCAGCGTGAGCATGGTCAGCGGCGCAAAAAAAGTGCCTAGGAAAAAGCCCAGGGTCAGCATGGGCCAAAAAATCTGATCGTAGAAAGCGGGGACGTCGAACAGGCCTATCCAGAACAAGGTGAACGCAAAACCCAACAGATTGAGGCAGGCGAACAGGCGAGCGTCGGCCAGTTTGCGTATCTCGTGCATCATCGCGGTCAGCGGCGCCGCGAATAGAATGATGGACAAATAAACCATGCCGGCGAGAAAAGAGGAATATCCCAGAATCAATTGAAGCTGGACAATGAACAATGAAAGCAATCCTTGGATAGCGAGAAATCCCAGCGTCAGGCAGGCCACGCCGATCGCGAAATTGCGGTGGGCAAACAACTTGACGTGGACAGCGGGATGCCGCTCTCCTAGTTCCCATATGATGAAACACGGCAGGGCCACGATGACGGTAAGGAGCACGCTGCTCAGGAAAGATGATTGGAACCACTCGAAATCATTGCCCTGATTGAGGACGGTCTGCACGCCGCCGAGGACCACAGCGAGGAGAATGAAGCCGAGGCTATCGAAGCGGGTGATGCGGCGATGGAAGCCCCGGCCATAAATCAGCGCGCCGATGACCGAAGCGATCGCCAAGGCGACCGGGATATTCAGATAAAAAAGGTAACGCCAGCCGAGTTCGTCAGCGATCCAGCCGCCCATGGGAAAGGCGATGGTGAACGGCATGACGCTGAACAGTCCCCAAACCCCCAAACCCGCCGATTTGAGCCGTGGCGGATATTCTTGCAGCATCAGGGTTTGGCCGATGGGGAGGGTAATGCCGCCCGTGAAGCCAAGAAAAACACGCGCAGGCAGAAATAACCACAAAGTTTCGCTTACTGCACACAGGTAAGACGCCAGGGCGTAGACGACACAGGCCGCGATGAACACGCGATAATCGCCAAATCGGCCAGAAAGCCAGCGGCTTATGGGAAAGGCCAGCGCCAAGGCGATTACGAAATCGGTTTGCGCCCAGGTGCCAAAGCTCGGCAACACCCCTCCCAAATCGCCGGCCACATGCGGCAAAAGCGCTATGTAGGACCCTAAACTGAACAAAACGGTCATGTGCCCAAGGCCGAGCGCGACGTTGAACAGGATGAAGCGCCAACCGCGCAGACGGCGGGAGAAAATTACCGGCATAATTGGATGGAGGCGATATGCCGACGAGGCCGGACCGGCATTTTCGTGGCGGGGTGCGGCTGTTTCTCTTGCATTGCGATCGGTCCTTAGCGGGCTTGCGTTGACCGCGCCGCTGGCCGGATCGAGGATACCGCGCCCGATCTGAAGCCTTGCGGAATTCTGGCGGCCCGGCAATGTGTGGCCGGGCGAGAAACCTTTGCTTGGGGAAAGGTATATCACGGGATGAAGTTATGTCACCTCGATCCACGTTAAAAAACCCGATTCGCCACTGTCGAAAAGAGTTCGAGAAGCTTGCCGATTTCCGGTACAAGCTGCGCCGGTGCTCGCACTTTAGCGAGGAGATCACGCGGAGGCTTGGCGTCACGCCGCTGCAATATTTATTGTTGCTCAACATTAAGGGATTTTCTGGCCGCATCTCGCGGCGGCTTAATCCCGAGCCAGCTCAATGATTGGTGCATACCAGGTTCTAAAAACGGCGACCGATTCTTTGTGAGGCATGCCTTAAAGCGGCAGGCGGATGGTTGCGACGGCAAGCGACGCGATGCCTTCCTCGCGCCCGGTAAACCCCAAACCCTCCGATGTCGTTGCCTTGATGGCGACACGGTCGAGCGGAATTTCCACGATTCCCGCGATGCTGGCCCGGATCGCGTCGCGGTGCGGTCCCACCTTCGGTCTTTCGCAGACGAGGGTGGCGTCGATGTGGGCAATGACGCCGCCCCGGGCGCGCACTTTCGCCGCGGCGGCGGCAAGGAAAATCCGCGAGGCCGCGCCGCGCCATTGCGGATCGCTCGGCGGGAAATGGCTGCCGATATCGGCCTCCGCCACGGCGCCGAACAAAGCGTCGGTGATCGCGTGACTTAAGACATCGGCATCGGAATAGCCTGCAAGTCCATGATCATGCGCTATTTTTATTCCTCCAAGCCAGATGTGGCCGCCCGGCCCGAACGCATGCACGTCGTAGCCTTGGCCGATCCGGACATCGGCCAGATTGCCCATCAGCCTCGCCTCAGCCACGGCGAGGTCCTCGCTGGTGGTAACCTTCATGTTCGACGCTTCCCCGGCGAAGACATGGACACGATGGCCGGCCCACGCCGCGACCGCGGCATCGTCGGTGAGATCCAGAGCGCCCACCGAGGCCGCGTTTCGATGCGCGGCCAGGATCAGATCGAAACGAAACGCCTGAGGCGTCTGCACCGCCCGCAAACGCGCGCGCGGCGCGGTTGCGATGACCGATGCTTGCGTATCGATCTCTTTAATTGTATCGGTTAGCGCCACCCCGGGAATGGCCGCACCATGTGTTTTCGCGGCCACGACGGCGCGCTGAACTAATGTGGCGCTAACAAACAATCGTGCGGCGTCATGGATTAAAACGATTGCCGGGGGAGGTTGTTGCACGGAAAGCGCCTCCAGCCCGAGGCGGACACTTGCTTGCCGCGTGGTCCCGCCAAACACCGGGCCCGCGAGGCAGAAATCTGCCTCGAAACGGGTTGCGCTGGCGCGATAGAGGTCGAGGTCATCCTTGTGAATAACGGGAAGAACCGTTGCGCCAGGCGCTGCGCGCATAAGTGCCCCTAATGTCCGCGCGAGCAGCGGCTGGCCCGCCAGGCTCCTGTATTGCTTTGGAATTCCTCCCCCCGCGCGCGCGCCTCGTCCGGCCGCCACGACGAGGATCGCCAATTCTGACGCTGCGTTCATGAATTCTCGGCTTGCACCAGTTGCGAGAACATGACCCTCCTTCATTTCGCCCATGGCGTCAATTTCTTCCCTTTTGATACCAAAATAAGCAGTTACCTCGTTGCCGCGTCGCACAAAATGACTATGATATAGGCATGACTGAGCTTGCTAACAATTTAGGCAGCGCTGGCGGCACCGCTCTCCAAATTGGCAGGCTGCATCTCGATGGGCGCGCGTTTCTCGCGCCCATGGCGGGGGTTACCGACCTCGGCATGCGTCGTCTGGCGCGCCGCTTCGGCGCCTCTCTTACAGTTTCGGAAATGGTCGCCGCCGGTCATTACGCCTGCGGCGATGTCGCCAACCGGCTGAAAGCAGAGGGCGCGGGCGCGGGGTTCCATGTGGTGCAGATCGCCGGCCGCGACCCTTATGTCATGGCGGAAGCGGCGCGCCTTGCGCAGGACGCCGGCGCCGCGATGATCGACATCAACATGGGCTGCCCGGCAAAAAAGGTCACCAGCGGCTATGCTGGATCGCATTTGATGCGCGACCTTGGCCTTGCGGTCTCGCTCATTCGCGCCACGATCGCGGCCGTGCGCATACCGGTCACGCTCAAAATGCGGCTCGGCTGGGATGGCCAATCGCTGAATGCTCCGGAACTCGGCCGGCTGGCTGAAGCGGAGGGGATCGCCATGCTCACCGTTCATGGCCGTACCCGTTGCCAGTTCTACTCGGCACACGCGGACTGGACAGCGATCGGCAAGGTGAAGCAGGCGGTTTCGATTCCGGTCGCCGCGAATGGCGATTGCGCGAGTCTTGCGGACGCTGTGTCGATATTGGCGCAATCCGGCGCGGACGCGGTGATGATCGGCCGTTCCGCGATCGGGCGGCCATGGTTCGTCGGCGATGTCGCGTATTATTTGGCGCATGGCAAAGTCCGCGCCGAACCGCCGCCGGCCGAGCGCAAGAGCGCGGCGCTCGAACATTACGAGACATTGCTCGAAATGTTCGGCACCGCGCAGGGCGTGCGCCATGCGCGCAAGCATCTTGCCGCTTACGCCGCCCGGGCAGGCGTCCAAGATGGCGCTGCCCTGCGCCAACGGCTGGTCGGGCTTGAGTGCCCGGGAGCGGTCAGATCCACCCTTTGCCAATTATTCGGCTCTCCTTCATTGTCGGAGGCGGCATGAGCAAACCTTTCGCATTGCAAGGATCGCCACCGGCCGGGACGGCGGCCACCGGATGCGACGCGGCCAAACTTTTGAGTGCTCTACCGCATCCGGTGGTCGCCGTCCTGCCGGACGGTTCGATAGCCGAAGCCAACTCCGCCGCCGAAGCATTTTTCGGGATGAGCCGGACTTCCCTTTGGCAACAGAGACTAGCCAATCTCGTCGTGGCCTTCTCGCCGCTCCTGTCCCTCGTCGAGCTTGTGAAGTCCGGTGGCGCGGCGATTAATGAATATCGAGTCGCTCTCAACTTGGCAAAACCGGGAGGCGGCCGGCTCGTCGATATTTTCGTGTCGCCGCTGCAGGAACCCGCCGGGGGCGTCGTTATCATGTTGCAGGAGCGGTCTCTCTCCGAAAAAATCGACCGGCAACTCACCCATCGGGGCGCCGGGCGTTCGGTCGCCGCGATGGCGTCCGTGCTCGCCCACGAAATCAAGAACCCGCTGTCTGGGATCAGAGGGGCCGCGCAACTTCTCGAAGCCGAAGCGACCGACCCCGATCGCACCCTGACCAGGCTGATTTGCGAGGAGACCGATCGGATCGTGAAACTTGTCGACCGGATGAGCGCATTTTCGGAGGGGCGGCCGGTCGGGCGAGAAAAAGTCAATATCCATGCCGTGCTCGACCACGTCAAGAAGGTGTCCCAGGCCGGGTTCGCGCGCCATATCCGCTTTCATGAAAACTATGATCCCTCGCTTCCCGCGGTTCTTGGCAATAAGGATCAGCTCATTCAGATCTTCCTGAATCTGGTCAAGAACGCCGCCGAAGCGATTGGCGAGTCGCGCAGCGACGGCGACATCGAATTAACGACCGCCTTCAGGCCCGGCGTGCGCCTGCAACTTCCCGGCGCGAAAGCGCCGGTGAGCCTGCCGCTGGAATTTTGCGTGCGCGACAATGGGTCCGGCGTCGCGCCAGAATTGTTACCCTATTTGTACGATCCCTTCATCACCACGAAAGCGGCCGGAACTGGCCTGGGGCTTGCTTTGGTTGCCAAGATTGTTGGCGATCACGGTGGTACCATAGAATGCGAGTCGTTTCCCCGCCGCACGACGTTCCGGGTTCTCATGCCCATGTATGCGCCGTCCAGGGCGTGAAGCACGGCTAAGGCTAGCCGGAGCTAAGAAAACCACGCAAGGTTTAGAACCCGGCACTTGCGAGCCGGTTTTCCGCCCGCGGGAAGGTGCAGGTTGATGGCCACTGGGAATATCCTCATCGCTGACGACGATGCGGCCATTCGGACGGTCCTCAGTCAGGCTTTGTCGCGCGCGGGCTACGATGTGCGGACGACCGGAAACGCGGCCACGCTTTGGCGATGGGTGCAGTCGGGCGAAGGCGATCTTGTCATCACCGATGTCGTCATGCCGGATGAAAATGCCTTCGAGCTTCTGCCCAAGATGAAAAAATTGCGGCCGAATCTTCCGATCATCGTCATGAGCGCGCAGAATACATTCATGACCGCGATCAAGGCGTCCGAGCGTGGCGCCTATGATTATTTGCCGAAGCCTTTCGACTTGCGGGAATTGGTTTCGATCGTCGGGCGTGCGATGAGCGAGCCAAAAAATCGCGTCCGCGCCGCGCCCAACGCGGACCTGGAGGGAATGCCTCTCGTGGGGCGCTCCCCCGCCATGCAGGAAATCTACCGTGCCTTGGCGCGCCTGATGCAGACCGATCTCACGGTCATGATCACCGGCGAATCCGGCACCGGCAAGGAGCTTGTCGCGCGCGCGCTGCATGACTACGGCAAACGCAAGAAAGGCCCGTTCGTCGCCATCAACATGGCGGCAATTCCTCGCGATCTCATCGAGAGCGAATTGTTCGGCCACGAAAAAGGGGCGTTCACCGGCGCCAATCAGCGTTCCGCCGGGCGCTTCGAGCAGGCCGAGGGAGGGACCCTCTTTCTCGATGAGATCGGCGACATGCCGATGGAGGCGCAGACCAGGCTTTTACGCGTGCTGCAACAAGGCGAATATACCACGGTTGGCGGCCGCAGCGCCATCAAGACAAACGTCCGCATCATCGCCGCGACCAATAGGGATTTGGGCGGGCTGATCCGCCAAGGCCTCTTCCGCGAGGATCTGTTTTTCCGTTTGAACGTCGTCCCTTTGCGGCTGCCGCCGTTGCGCGAACGCCTTGAGGATATCGGCGATCTCGCGCAACATTTCTTCGTGCTCGCCGCCGCCGAAGGCTTGCCGCTCAAACGGATCGAACCCGATGCCCTTGAGCGCCTCAAGCGCTATCGCTGGCCAGGCAATATCAGGGAACTCGAAAATCTCACCCGCCGGCTCGCCGCGCTCTACCCGCAAGAAGCCGTCACGGTTCAATTGGTTGATATGGAGCTTAGCGTCGATGCGCCGGGGACCGGGTCGCATTATCCGGCTGCGCTCGACCCGGAGAAACGGCGGTCAGGGGAACCCGAGCCGCGCCCAACACTTGCCGGCGCGATGGAGCGGCATCTCTCCGAGCTTTTCCAAGCACATGGTACGGGCCTGCCGCCCCCCGGACTCTATTACCGGATCTTGCGGGAGATCGAATATCCGATGATTTCCGCGGCGCTCGCCGCCACGCGAGGCAATCAGATCAAGGCCGCCGAACTTTTGGGGCTGAACCGGAATACCTTGCGCAAGAAGGTCCGCGATCTCGACATCAGGTGGATACGCTCGCCGCGCTAGGCGGTATTGCCCCGGCAAACCAATGCCATCGGCCCCTTGGCTTCCTTATTATTTACTCCAAAAAATCTGCGGCTCGTGCTCAACAATGATTCGGCCTCACACGCGAATCCAGTCCGGATGGAATTTTCGGATGGGACGAGTCAAACGGCCGACAAGGGAAGGACGATGAGCCTTGCTAGGACATTGAGTACTGTCGTCGCAGCCGCCATTTCAACCGCGGCATGCGGCGGGGACTCCGCTCACGCTGCCGCCATCACCTACCGATGCACCAATCCGAAAAGTGGAATGACGTGGGAGGTCAAAGTCGACTACGACCGCAGCATCGCCGACTCGTTTCCGGCCAAGATCACCGGGAGCCAAATCGCCTGGCACGACACTTTGCACGGCGGCTACTACTTCCTGGATCGTGCCTCCGGCGCGCTGACGTTCCAGAATGCCTCGAGCACGGGCGGCTATGTTACCCACCAAACATGCCATGCCGACTGACGGAATACGATCAATCAAGCCTCTATGCCACCGTCGCGTGCGGACGCGCAGCGATCCAAAACGGCGGCAAGCGCTGTCATCTGGCTGGTAAAATTCTAGGCTTTTGCCTAAAATTCAGGCAATGCGGGATGAAGGAGATTCGAGCACGGAGCGCTGCTGATCGATCAGAACCAAATTCAAAATCAAAGAGTTGGAACATGTCGGAACCGAAAATGGCGAGCAACTTTTTTAAGGACATGCTCTGAAGCACAGTGTTTCTAGCTGTTGGCGCAGCTTTTGCTAAAGCGGTTGATCGCGAGCGTCGGACCCGGACTCTTGTCAGAATTCTGCCGCTAGTGGCGATGTTGCTCGGGAAGCATTGCCAGGGTCAAAAAACAAAAAACGACACGCCTCTCGCAATTCGAGAAATTCAATCGGTCGGGCGGCGACCTGACCTGACGGAGGAGAAACGACATGCTGCTGCCATCACCAGAATGGTTGAATTCGGGCAATAACGCCTGGCAGCTCGCGGCTGCAACTTTTGTCGGTTTGCAGAGCATTCCAGGCCTCACCATCCTCTACGGCGGCATTGTCAAGAAAAAATGGGCGATCAATTCCGCGTTCATGTCGATGTACGCCTTTTCCGCGGTGCTGCTGGTCTGGCTGCTATGGGCCTACAACATGGGCTTCGGCGAGCAGTGGTTCCCATTCGTGGGTAAACCCGGGCCGGTGGCCTCGGCGGCATTTGAATTGGCTCCGGCGATGGTCCCGGAGGCGGCATCCGGAATGCCTGCCCTCACCTTCCCGATGGCCACGCTGGTCTTCTTCCAATTCGTGTTCGCCGCGATCACGGTGATCATTCTGGCTGGCTCGGTGCTCGGGCGGATGAACTTTAAGGCGTGGGTGATTTTCTGCCCGATCTGGATGACCTTCGTCTATACGATCGGTGCGTTCAGCCTGTGGGGTGGCGGCTGGCTTGCGACCCTCGGGGCCGTCGACTTTTCCGGCGGCTACGTGATCCATCTCGCCGCCGGGACGTCGGGCTTCGTGGCGGCCGCGGTGATCGGCCCACGGCTGCAGGCCGACCGGGACAACTCCCCGCCCAACAATCTCCTGGTAGCGTTGGCAGGGGCCGGCATCCTGTGGCTTGGCTGGAACGGCTTCAACGGTGGCGATCCCTACTTCGCCAACGCGAATGCGGGCGCGGCCGTGCTCAACACCAATGTCTCGACCGCGACTGCGCTCTTGGTCTGGACGATGATGGACACGCGGTTCAACGGCAAGCCTTCGATCGTCGGCGCCATCAACGGCATGATCGCGGGCCTCGTCGGGATCACGCCCGCGGCCGGTTACGTGAACGGCTGGGGCGCCCTCATCATCGGCGTCTGCGCGGGCATCATTCCCTGGCTGAGCCTGAACAAGCTGCAGACCTCGGCGCTCATGAATAAGGTCGACGACACGCTCAGCGTCTTCTCGACCCACGGCGTGGCAGGGCTCATGGGCGGTCTCCTGACCGGCGTGCTGGCCAATCCCGACATGCTTCTCTACATCGGCACCGACAAGGACGCGCCCGGCATCAACGCGACGGGCTGGTACTACGGCAATTTCACGCAGCTCAAATACCAGGTGGTAGCCGCGCTCTTTATCATCGTGCTTAACGCGGTCGCGACCTTCGTCATTCTCAAGATCATCGGGATTTTCGTTCCGCTGCGGATGGACGAGAAATCGTTGCAGATCGGCGATATGGCTGTGCACGGGGAGGAGGCCTAGGCCAAGAGTTCCGATATTCGAATCATATCAACCGACCTCTTGAGTTTGGAGGACCAGGAGAGTCGCGCGAGCGGCGGCTCCCAACTGCTCTTGGCAGCATCGATTTGACCTTCGCGGTCACGGCGTGGCCAAGATTTCGTGCGCGCCGCCGTCCGGATGTGTCCATCGGCCCCACAGGTTGCAACGCGCTGCCGCGTGATGTAGCCGGCGCCAAGGATCCGTTCAATCCAAATCGCCTTCGCGTCATACCCCTCGCTCCCCGTGATGCCCCGTTTGGAGAAAGACGATACAACGATTCAAAAATAACTCATTAAATCAATGTGTTATTGCGCGTTTTTTATCTCATAACTTAATTTGCATCGTGATCGCCTCCGGATAATTGCGGCCTTCCCGGTTTAACGAATGGGCGTTCATGCGCGGCCCCCGAAATGTCGCAATCTTGCAACAGCGTGATATTATGGCGATTCACCTTGTTTCTTATGGGGCGGCGCGTGATCCTTCCCTGTCTTTTTGCCGGCGACGATGGGTAATCAAAAAATATCGCGGCGGGCTTTGGGCGGAAAAAATAACCAACCGAGGGTTACCGCCCGGTTCGGTCCCGTGGCCGTTATCCTTGCCCTCTTCATCGGCCTCGTCAGCTTTCTGATTTTTTCCGGCTACACGCCGATCGCGCCAACAGATTCCGTCGTTCTGGGGCTGTTTGTCGCCAACATCCTTGGCATTCTCCTCGTCTTCTGTTTCGTCCTTGGCGAGTTCTATGCACTCTTCATGGCGCGCCGCGCGGGCGTCGCCGGGGCGGAGCTGCATGTTCGCATCGTCGGACTTTTTTCCATCATTGCCGCCGCGCCGGCATTGCTGATGGCCTGGGTTGGTTCGGTGACACTAGAGCGCAGTCTTAATCCGGCCTTCATGCAAGATGGACGCGGCTTTGTGCAAAACACAATCGACGCCGCGCGCCTGTTTCGAGAAGGTCAATGCAAGTCGTTGCTCCAGGAGGCACGGCTCACGGCGTCCGATCTCGATCGCGGCAAGCTCATGTTTGAGGTGGACCGGCCGCTGTTTCGTGAGTTTTTCACCTCAAGGGCGCGTTTTCTTGGCTTCACCGCCGCGGCTCTTTTGAAGTCCGACGGCATAGTGGTCGAGCGGGTGGACACAGGCGCGGTGGTTGGCAATGCCGTCGTCCGTCCGGAGCCTAGCGACTTCGACGACGCAAAAAAAAACGAGCCCTTGTGCCTGATCCTCGATGAAGGCCGAACTTTCGTCGCCTTGCGGATGCTCCTTTCCTTCCAGGACACGTTTTTATATGTGGCCCGGCCGGTCGATCCGTTCACGGTGGAGTTTCCGCGCCAGGCCGCCAAGCTCGTCGCGCTCTATGATGATTTCGACAATCACCGGCGCGGCATAAGGATCGCTTTCGCGACCATGTTCGTCCTGATCGCCCTCATTATGCTTTTATCCGCGACATGGCTCGGTCTTTCCTTCGCCGACAGTCTCGTGGCGCCGATAAGGCGCTTGATCGCGGCGACCGACGAGGTCGCCTCCGGCAATCTCCACGTTCAGGTTGCGGTGCATAAGTCCGAGGGCGATCTTGCCCATCTCGGCGAAACCTTCAACAAAATGACCTCGGAATTGAGCCTGCAGCAGCACCGGCTAATCGCGGCGAGCAAGCTCATTGACGAGCGGCGGCTCTTCACCGAGGCGGTTCTCTCCGGCGTTCCGGTCGCGGTCGTGGGCATCGGACCGGAAGGCGAAATTACCGTGCTCAATCCGTCCGCTGAAAAATTGCTTCCGCAAAGCGGCGAAACGGCCGCGCGGATCGCGGGTCAATCGATTGCAACCGTGCTGCCGGAACTAGAGGACATGCTGGCCGGCGCGCGTTCCGGTCAATCTCGGCTGGTCCAAGGACAAATTTCGCTTTCCCGCGCGGGCCTCGATCGTCTTTTCAATGTGAGTATCAGCAGCGAGCCGAGCGAACGCGCCGACAAGAGCTATGTCGTCACGCTCGACGATATCACCGATCTCGTCACCGCGCAGCGGACGGCGGCCTGGGCCGATGTCGCCCGCCGGATCGCTCATGAAATCAAAAATCCTCTGACTCCGATCCAGCTGTCCGCGGAACGGCTGAAACGCAAATATGGGCGTCTGATCGAGCAAGACCGCGACGTTTTCGATCAGTGCACCGATACAATCGTCCGCCAAGTCGACGACATCAAACGCATGGTCGATGAATTTTCGTCTTTCGCGCGGATGCCGAAACCCCGCCTCGAAAGCGGCGACCTTGGCGAAAGCGTGCGTCAAGTCCTGTTCCTGATGCGGGTCGCACATCCCGGCATTTTGTTTGAAGACCGGCTGCCGCAAGACGCGGTCTGGGTCCCGTTCGACCGGCGGCTTTTGGCTCAAGCCTTGACGAACATCGTTAAGAACGCAACCGAAGGGATTGCCGCGCACACCAGCGAAACCGGATTCCAAGGGAAGATATCCGTGGCGGTCGCGGTTGCCGGGCGCGCCGTCACCATCGACGTGATCGACAACGGCAAGGGCTTTCCCAAGGAGAACCGGCAAAGGCTCCTCGAACCCTACATGACGACGCGCACTGACGGAACGGGACTGGGCCTCCCGATCGTCGTTAAAATTCTCGCCGATCATGGCGGCGGGCTCGAATTGCGGGATGCGCCAAGTGGGCGTGGCGCCTGGGTCAGGCTGTATTTTCCGTTGGTACACGATCAGGGCGGGCAAGAGCATGTCGGGGATTGGGCCGAAACCATGCCTGCCGAAGCCGGAAAGGGAGGGTGAAGAAATTCATGGCGAGCGACATTCTGATCGTGGACGACGAAGCGGACATCCGTGAAATTGTTTCCGGGATATTGGCGGACGAAGGCCATGGCACGCGCACGGCCAAGAATTCCGACGAGGCTTTGGCCGCGATCGGCGCAAGACGCCCAACCCTCGTCTTTCTCGATATTTGGCTTCAAGGCTCAAGACTCGACGGCTTGCAATTGCTGAAGATCGTCAAGGAGCAGAACCCGATGCTGCCGGTCGTCATGATTTCCGGTCACGGCAATATCGAGACGGCGGTCTCTGCGATAAAGCTCGGCGCCTATGATTTCATCGAAAAGCCGTTCAAGGCGGACCGCCTGGTGCTGGTCGCGGAACGGGCGCTCGAAGCCTCGCGATTGAAGCGCGAGGTCACCGAGTTGCGCACAAGGGCCGGCGGAGCCAACCGGATCGTCGGCAAATCCGCCGTAATCAACCAATTGCGTCACGTGATCGAGCGCGTCGGGCCGGCCAATTCGCGGGTTCTGATCACCGGCTCGCCCGGCGCCGGCAAGGAACTCGCCGCCCGCGGCATCCACGACTCGTCGGCTCGCGCGGACGGCCCCTTCGTCACCATCAACTCCGCGACGATCGCGCCGGAAACGATGGAAATGGAATTGTTTGGAACCGAAGCCAAGGAAGGAAGCAGCCGCAAGGTTGGCGCGCTCGAGGAAGCACACGGGGGCACGCTCTACCTCGACGAAATCGCCGATATGCCCAGGGAGACCCAGGGCAAGATCCTGCGGGTGCTGGTCGAGCAGAATTTTCTCCGTGTCGGAGGCGCAACCCGCGTTTATGTCGATGTCCGCATCATCTCGTCGAGCTCGCGCGATCTCGCGGCGTTGATCGCCGATGGTTCGTTTCGCGAGGATCTTTTCCATCGTCTCGCCGTCGTGCCGGTTCGCGTCCCCTCGCTAAGCGAACGCCGCGAGGATATTGCCGAACTCATCGCTTTTTTCATGGAGCAGCTGTCGGCGACAACCGGCATGCCGCGGCGGTTGATCGCCGACGACGCGATGGCGGTTCTGCAATCGCACGATTGGCCCGGCAATATAAGGCAATTGCGCAACAACGTGGAGAGGTTGATGATCCTCGCCGCCGGCGATCCCGAGGCGGCGGTCACCGCGGAAATGCTGCCCTCCGAGATCGGCGCGCTCGTTCCTTCGACGCCGAATGGCCCCGGCGGCGAAAAGCTGATGAACCTTCCTTTGCGGGAAGCGCGCGAAGTCTTCGAGCGTGAATATTTGGTCGCTCAGATCAACCGGTTCGGCGGCAACATTTCGCGCACCGCCGAATTCGTCGGCATGGAGCGCTCGGCCCTGCATCGTAAGCTAAAGTCGCTTCAGGTCGATTGAAAATAATCTTCGCACATGGAAATCAATTCCGCGGCCATGCCTACGCAAAAACAAAAAAGCGCGATCTTGTTTGAATGAACCCGGATCTCATTCTGCCGCGCGGTGGATCCGACGAATCGCGCCATGGGCTGCATCCAAAGGCCCTTGACTGGCACAAGCCGCGCCCCAAATCTTTACGGCTGGCTTGGCGGGGGCGCTCGGCATGTCGTGAACGCCTGAAACGACCCAGCTCAAGCCGGCACCTTGCGACCATGATTGCAACCGCGAATACCGGCGCCGCGCCGTGGTCAGGGGGAGTGCGGTAGCGGCGCGCGGGCGCGGCCGCTCCACGCTTCCGGAAATGCGGACCGCGGCAGGTTTTCGCGCACAGTGCGTCCACTCAAATCTTTGGAGAATAGGCCATGAACATGCGTGATCTCATTCCTTGGTCCCGGAGCCAGGATCTCCTCCCTGAGTATTTCCGCGACGAAAGGTCGAGCCCGTTTCTCACCTTGCACCGTGAAATGAACCGCCTTCTGGAAGAAGCCTTTCGCGGCTTCGCCTCTACTTCGCTTGCGGGGCGCCGGACGGAGTTCGTGAACTCCGCCTGGCCGAAGCTCGAAGTCGCTGAAACCGAAAAGCAAATTACGGTCTCGGCGGAAATCCCCGGCATGGAGGAAAAAGACGTCGAGCTTCTCTTGAACGACGGCAATTTAATCCTTCGCGGCGAGATGAAATCCGAGACGGAGGACAAGGAGCGCCAGTTCAGTGAACGTTTCTACGGCCGCTTCGAACGGCAAATTCCGGTCGGCATAGACATTGACGAAAACAAGATCGAGGCCTCGTTCAAGAACGGCATTCTCAAGGTCGTTTTGCCGAAGACCGAGCGAGCGCAGACAAAGGCAAAGCGGATCGCCATCAATGCCCCGACCAAGCACTGATGCTTGAGCCTCGGGGATCATGGGGACCGGCGCTTCCTGCCGCGTGAAATCGGCGGCAGGAAAGCCGGGCGCTTCTCCAGGGCCTCCTGGACACGCAAATGTTTGTCGCTCCGACGGTCTTGCGGAACTTTCGGCCAATGCTCGCGAGCTTGACGCCGCCCTCACGCAAACGCCATGATGACGGCATCGACCGCGACGGAGTCGCCGGGCTTTACGTTTATTTTCTCAACCGTCGCATCGAATTCGGCGCGCAAAACAGTTTCCATTTTCATCGCCTCGATGACGCAAAGGGTTTCGCCCGATTTCACCGTCCGGCCAGCAACGACCTCTATCGATTTGACGAGGGCGGGCATTGGACATCGCAGCAATTTCGAGCCGCCGGAGGCTTTTTTCTCCGGCATGAGCGCGGCAAGCTCCGCCTCGCGCCGCGTGTAGACCTGCGCCTCAGCCACAAAGCCACCGTGCGCCAAGGTATAGCCATTCAGAATGGGGCGCAATTGAACCGCGACCCTTGCCCCGTCGATCGTGCCGTTCCAAACTGGCTGACCTGGGACCCAATCGGAACTGCAGATATGGGCGTGACCAGTCTCAAATCGCACAACCAGGCCTTCGTCTCTCTCATCGAGCGTCACGTCATGACGATTTTTGCCAAGTATGAGCGCGCGCGCGCGGGGAAACCCGACAGGGCGCGCGGTGCGCATCTGGCCCGAGATCGCACGCTTGCGTTCATTCATCACATGATCGGCGGCCGCCGCGACGCTCGCGAGCAGGCGCGCGCGCGCTCCTTCCGGCACAAGAGGCGCGAAACCATGCGGATATTCCTGCACGATGAACCCGGTCGAGAATTCGCCCGCCCGAAAGCGCTTGTGCGCCATCACGGCGGCGAGAAAAGCAATATTGTTGCCGACACCCTCGATGACAAACGAATCGAGCGCTTGCGTCTGCGCTTTTATGGCTGCCGGTCGATCCGCCGCATGGGTCACGATTTTCGCGATCAACGGATCGTAATGGATGGAGATCTCGCTGCCTTCGCGGACGCCTGAATCGATGCGCAGCGTCACACCGTCGCGATGGACCGGTGCCGGTGGCCGGTAGGTTCTGAGTCGCCCGGTCGAGGGCACAAAATTCCGGGTCGGGTCTTCGGCAAGGACCCGGCTTTCGATCGCGCAGCCTTCCAGATGCACGTCGGCCTGACCGGCCGGCGATTTCTCGCCGGAGGCCGACCGGATCATCTGTTCGACGAGGTCGATGCCGGTGACAAGTTCGGTCACCGGATGCTCGACCTGCAACCGTGTGTTCATTTCGAGGAAAAAGAAATTTTTGTCTTCGCCAACTATAAATTCGATCGTGCCGGCAGAATCGTAGTTGACCGCCTCTGCCAGCGCAATCGCCCATTCGCCCATCTTGCTGCGAGTTTCCTCGTCGATGAAGGGAGAGGGGGCTTCCTCGATTACTTTTTGATGGCGGCGTTGGATGGAACATTCGCGTTCGCCAAGATGAATGATGTTTCCGTGCTTGTCGCCCAATACCTGAACTTCGATATGGCGCGAATCGGCGATAAATTTTTCGATGAAGACCCGGCCTTCGCCGAAAGCGGATTTCGCCTCCGACCGCGCGCGGGCAAAATTTTCGGCGATTTCCTTGCGCGCGGAGACGATGCGCATCCCCCTGCCGCCGCCGCCGGCCGAGGCCTTGATCATCACCGGATAGCCGATGGCATCGGCGATCTTCGCAGCCTGGGTTATGTCGTCGATGACGCCGGGGAATCCTGGCACGGTCGCGACACCTACCGATTGAGCGAGTTTCTTCGCTTCGATTTTGTCGCCCATCGCCTCGATGGCCTTCGGGTTCGGGCCGATGAAGGCTATGTTGTTCGCGTCCAATGCGCGCGCGAACGCCGCCTGCTCAGACAAAAAACCGTAGCCCGGATGCACCGCCTCAGCGCTCGTCGCCTTGCAGGCCGCGACAATGTTTTCGATGACGAGATAGCTTTCCGCCGCAGGCGGCGGACCGATCCGCACGGCCTCGTCCGCCATATCCACATGCGGCGCATCCTTGTCGGCATCGGAATAGACGGCAACGGTCGCAATTCCCATTCGCCGCGCCGTCGCAATCACCCGGCAGGCGATCTCGCCACGGTTCGCGATGAGGATTTTTTTGAACATCCACGGCCCCGGAACAGCGGCACGCAGGTCGAGGCGTGCCACCACGCCATGTCGCCGCCCGCGCTTGTAGGCGAGCGCGGCGAGCGCGTCCATCGCGCAAAATAAGGGGCAGGAGCTAGACCATCAGAATATGATCATATCACCGTGGTTCCGGCAATTCTACGGATAGCATGGCATTTATATTACTTATGACCTGCCCTCATAGTTGTATGAAGGATTAACACGACTCGAAGCGCTGGGCCGGCTTCGCCCGGTTCCTCGACGACGCCCCATCTGTCGCTCCAACGACGCCGCCGAACGGGCCGTGCGCGGCATCGACATCGGCCCGAGGGTAATTGGACGCTCGCCGGCTCGGACGCCGGAGGGCACGGGGCGGTGGCGGTCGCCATGCCGATCGAGACGTGCGAATTAAACGACGCCGATCCACCGGCCGGGCTCGCCCACGTTCTCGCGAAGCCGCGGGATCGTCCCGCGAAGCGGCGCGACGGCTGGCCGCCATGGAATTGGACGCCGCGCCGGCAGGGCAATCGCGGAAGCGGCTTGAGCCACAGCGGCGTAGTCCATCCGAAACACCCGCGGCGCCGGCCGAATGGATCCGACTGATTCGCGTATCGCGAACCGGATGATGCTTGAGAGCCCGAACGCTGGCGCGAGCCTGCAGAGCCAGCCCATCCAAGGCGGTAACTTTTGTCCCCCGGCGGAAGGGGCGGCCAGTTCTAACGCAAATCCGAAAGAATCACCGAATTGTCGGAGCCGATAACCTTGATCCGCACTAGCACGTCGCCGTCGAACCAGACCTCGCGCGCGAAGTCTCCGGTCCGGGTGTCGGCGATTTTGTAGTGATGGGCCTCATGCGTCACGCCATGAATAGTCAAGTCTTCGTTGCCTAGATCGGTAACCTGGATCGACAGAGGTTTGCCGGTGTCCGGATCGAAAGCGTCCAATTGATGGATCGCGTCCTTGCCCCATAAGCTTGCCGGCGCGGCCGTCTTTGGCAGATCTCTGTGCTTGCCGTCGGCATCCATGCTCAGCTTGTCCGGCGCAGCCGTGACGTCAATGGAATGCTTTGTGCCATTATCATTGGTCCGCGATTTAAAGGCGATGAGTTGACCGTTTTTCCAGGTTTCGTTGCAGGAATGTTCGTAACGATAGGCCTCGATGAACATTACTTTGACGGAAAGATCGGTCTTGATCTTGACCGTCGTCGTATCGTTCTGACGCTCGATGTCGACCGTGTCGGTGCCGATTTTGTCACCACTGCGGACGATGTCGAAGACCTTATGGATCTTGGCCGCGGCTTTATCGGCGCCCGCTGGCGCCATTGATAGGGCGAGGAGAGTTAGGAAAGGGGCGATTGTTCGCATGATGATCACCGTTTTTTTGCGGATTGCCCGCGACATTGCACCGTAAAAGCGCCAGTAATGAGACATAATGGCGATTGGCTGTGGAGTGCCGCGGGGCTATCTTGCAGTCCCGCTCAGCCCTCGTCATCCGCACGGTCACTCCTGGCATATTCCGCAATCGCCTGAATCGCGACGCAAACGACGCTTACAACCATTCGCACATCCACGCGCCAATGATGAATCAAGGGCCACCCAAATTGTGTCGACTTGTGGTCTTTCCAGCAAAATCGTGTCCGTCATGAAAACTCGAATAAGTGATTCGCCTTGCGCGAACAAGGCGACCAGGCCGGAGGCGGGCCTTGGCTTGCTTCACGGGACCGGGAACGAGGTTCTCGCGGCAGTGCGTTCTTCCCGAAGACGAATAGAACCCTGGGCCCGCCCGCGATTATAAGAACGCTTCTGAATCAGACTGACCGTTTTTGCGCCAGTTAGTGCACTCCTGCAACCAGAATCCAAGGCATGCGGTTTTCGATGTACTCCGCAAGCAACGAGGCCCTGAGGCGGTTCGCCAATGGCATTGGATGACCCTCGCCCTCGATGTGGAGTTTGGCGCCGGCGGCTTCGTCTTTCGCGAGAGAAACATCGACGACCATGGCGCCGCCATCCCGCAACCGCTGGATGATCTCGTCATCGCTGAAGCCCGTCCCATTGAGATAGCCGTCCGCCGGGATATAAGGGATGAGAGTGGCGACGCCGTATTTCTCCTTCGCCAGGCTCACCGCGGCGAGCAAGATCCTAACATAGAGCTCAACGTCTTCGTGAGTCCCCTTCTGAAGATAAGGCTCGATGAACAAACGATAGGAAGCCATGTTCTCGAGCCATTCCCGCACGCGCGCGCGCACGCCTTCGTAGCAGGCTCCCTTCAATGCGACATGGCCGTTCTCCAGCGCATATCGAGGTCCCAGGCGCGCCCAAACGGGTTTACACGCTGTTCGCTCGGCATGTTCGGCCATCGTCATAAAAATGAAAAGCCGGGGCTGCGCACCGATCGCGCCGTCAAAACGGCCGGTCTGCAATTCCGCAAAGAATTGCGGCGGTCCATAGCCGGAAAAGCCAAGATTGAGCACTCTTTGCTTGCGTCCTAGCAAATCCGCGAAGAGCTGCGGTAGCGTGTCGGCATCGTTCAGACCTTCTCCAAAAGTAAAGGAATCGCCGAAAAAAACGATCGCTGGGCCGGTTTCGACCGAGTGGGTCTCACGCAGCAGATTCGAATCGATCGTGTAATCCGCCCGGTAAATCGAAACGCCGGATTTAGGATCTGTTTTCTCGGCATGGAAGCGTCCGGCGCGTTCAGGTCCCCAGCCGATGATGGGCTGGGGAACCGACTCCCCATTCGTTACCACGTACAACTCCTTGGTCTCTCTAATAGCGGCCGTGGCTTCGATAATGGAGAGGCCGAAGGCGAGCGAGGCCAAAACGGCAAGGCCGCCGCGCAGCTTGCCGCGCAGCCGCGAAGCCATGCCTGCCAAAGCCAAGAAGGCAAAGATGAAAGTAGCTAGCCGGAAAGTCGGGAAAGGATGGCGCGCCTCCATCAGCGCAATGAGGCAGAGAAGGATGAATATAACCGCATAGGACGGCTTGCGGGAGAGCTTGCGACTCATGGGTGGACTAGCTTCTTGGTTGTTTGCATTTGCGGGAAAAGAGCAAATACGATGCTTTGCAGATATATGTCCGGCCCTTAGAGCTCGGACAATAGGCTCCCGCAGATCGCAGCGCGCGCCACAAGGCCAAGTTTGGCCAAGCCTTTGGCCGATTTCCCCTTTGTCTTCCGCGCCAATTTTCGGTTAATGCAAGGCGGCAAATTCGTTAGGGGAGGCAAAGGTGTCTTAGCCATCGGAGTTGGAGCCATGCGGTCCCGCAACCAGAATCCCCGGCATGCGGTTTTCGATGTATTCCTCAAGCAACGAGGCCCTGAGGCGGTTCGACATTGGCGTCGGATGGCCGTCACCCTCGATGCGGAGTTTGGCGCCGGCAGCTTCCTTTTTCGCAAGGGAAACGTCCACGACCGTGGCGCCGCCATCCTGCAACCTCTGGACGATCTCGTCATCGCTGAAACCCGTCCCATTGAGATAGCCATCCGCCGGGATATAAGGGATGAGGGTCGCGACGCCGTATTTCTCCTTCGCCAGGTTCACCGCGGCGAGCAAGATCCTGATATCTAGCTCCACGTCTTCGTGAGTAGGCTTCTGAAGATAAGGCTCGATAAATAACCGATAGGAAGCCATGTTCTCGAGCCATTTCCGCACCCACAGGCTTAAGCCGTCATAGCAGGCTCCCTTCAACACGACCTGGCCGTTCTCAAGCGCATATCGAGGCCCGTCGACAGCCCAAACGGGTTTACACGCCGTTCGCTCGGCATGTTCGGCCATCGTCATAAAAATGAAAAGTCGGGGCTGCGCGCCGATCACGCCGTCAAAACGGTCGGTCTGCAATTCCGCCAAGAATTGCGGCGGTCCATAGCCGGGAAAGCCAAGATTGAGCACTCTTTGCTTGCGTCCTAGCAAATCCGCGAAGACCTGAGGTAGCGTGTCGGCATCGTTCAGACCTCCTCCAAAAGTAAAGGAATCGCCAAAAAACACGATCGTTGGGCCGGTCTCGACCGAGTGGGTCTCACGCAGTAGATTCGAATCGATCGTGTAATCTGCTGTGTAAATCGGGATGCCGGATTTCGGATCTGTTTTCTCGGCGTGGAAGCGTCCCGGATGCTCCGGCCCCCAGCCGATGACAGGCTGGCGAACCCATAAACCATTCGTTGCCACGCGCAACTCCTTGGTCTCTCTGATAGCGGCCGTGGCTTCGATAATCGATACGCCGCAGGCGAGCGAGGCCAAAACGACAAGGCCGCCGCGCAGCTTGCCGCGCAGCCGCGAAGCCATGCCTGTCAACGCCAAGAAGGCCAGGATGAAAGCGGCTAGCCGGAAAGACGGGAAAGGATGCCGCGCCTCCATCAGCGCAATGAGGCAGAGAAGGATGAGTATAATCGCATAGGGCGGCTTGCGGGAGAGCTTGCCACTCATCGGCGGAACCGCGCTTTGCGTGTTTGCTTTCGTGGGAGCTGTTCGCATTCGTGGGAAATGAACAAATACGATGCTTTGCAGATATTTCGCGGATCGCGGCGCGCGCCACAAGGCCGGCTTGGCCAAGTTTTTGGCCGATTGCCCTTTTATCCCATGCGCCAATTTTCGGTTTATTCAAGGCGGCAAATTCGACTGTGAAGGCAAAGGTGTTTTTACCCTTTGGAATTGGAGCCGGCCCCTCGCGCGTGGAATCGCTTTCGCGCAGTATATCACGATATCACGGTCCACCGGCGAGGATCGGAACGGACGAAAGCCTTTCTTGCAGCGCGGCAGGGGAGACTCCGTCCTGACGCAGAGCCCGGAGCGATTTGGCCCTTGAACTTTTTGACAATTTCTGTCCCGAAGCATCGCGCAGAAGGGCATGATGGCGATAGGTCGGAGCGGGAAGATCGAGCAGGGCCTGCAACAATCGATGGAGGCTCGTCGCCAGGAAGAGATCTTCGCCCCGGACAACATCGGTTACGCCCTGTAGGGCATCGTCGACCACGACGGCGATGTGATAGCTTGCCGGTATATCCTTGCGTGAAAGCGTCGTATCCCCCCAAAGAGAGGGTTCGGCGGCCACTTCACGAGTTTGCGCAGAGTGGCCCATTTCGCGCCAGGCGAGCCCGCGGCCGGCTTTCGCGATGGCCGCTTCCATGTCGATCCGCAGCGCTGCGCGCCGGCCGGCCGATATCCGCCGCTGTTTTTCCTCGCGCGAAAGATGCTTGCATATCCCTGGATAGAGCGGCGAACCGTCCGGGTCCCGCGGCCAGCCGGTCCGCCCAGTCACCGCAAGCATGATTTCGCCGCGCGAGCAAAAGCAAGGATATGTCAGGCCTTGTGCGGAAAGCTTGGCGAGCGCGCTTGCATATTCGGAAAAATGCTCGAATTGGCGGCGGACCGGCGTTTCCCATGCGAGCCCGAGCCAGCCGAGATCCTCATAAATCGCCTGTTCGAATTCGGACTGGCACCGCTCGATGTCGATATCCTCGATTCGCAGCAAAAAGCGGCCGCCCGCCGCGCGCGCCATGTCGAAATTGAGCAAGGCCGAATAGGCATGGCCAAGGTGAAGATAGCCGTTGGACGACGGCGCGAAACGGAAAACGCGGTTGGTAAAGGACCGTGTCATGGCTTAAGCTCCAGGCCGGCATGACCGGCCGCGCAAGCGACGGCTACGCAGGGCCGCCGTTTCGGACCACGCTTAGAGCGGCTCCTTAAAAAAGGTAACAGACTTTTTCGCCAAGGACCTGCTCCAACCCTTTGATTTTGAGCGATTCCTTTTCGATCGAAAGATTCCATGGGAAACGCGCGAGCGGAAATGCGCCGCGAGCCCAGGCCTTGCAAACGACATCCGCCAGGAAGGTTGACGATCCTGGTGCTCCTCGGCCTTGACCTTCGCGCGAAAACGAGATTCCTCGACAAAACCAAACCCGAACCAACGGACAATAATAAGATGGCGGTTACGCTCGATGGACCACGCGTCGCGGCAAAATCAACGGCGCCGGAACAGCTCGTCGTCTTTCTGCATGGATATGGCGCCAACGGCAACGATCTAATCGCGATCGCCAAGCAATGGCGGAATCTGCTGCCCGGCGCGGCATTTGTCGCGCCGAACGCGCCCGAGCCTTGCGCTCAGGCCCCAGGCGGCCGCCAATGGTTCCGTCTGACCATGCGCGATCCAAACGAACGCTGGACCGGCGTCAACAAGGCGTGCCTGGTTCTCGACACGTTTCTCGATGCCGAACTCAATCGTCACGGACTGGACGACGGCAAGCTGGCCTTGGTCGGATTCAGCCAAGGGACAATGCTCGCTCTTCATGCCGGGCTGCGGCGTGCGCGCGCGCCGGCCGGCATCCTCGGCTATTCCGGCGAGCTTGTCGCGCCGCCGGAGCATCGCGACCAGGTCATCGCGCGCGTGCCCGCCGGCAAACCCCCGCCAATTCTCCTGATCCATGGCAGCCAGGACGACGTTATTCCGGCCGAAGCGCTATTCCTTTCGGCCGAAGAATTGGCGGAGGCCAAAATTCCCTGTCAGTGGCACCTTTCGATTGGTCTCGGACACGGGATCGACGGCGAAGGCCTCGTGCATGGCGGCCTCTTTTTGGCCAAATGCTTCGGTCTGAAGCAGGCCCCGGCACCGTGACACGGCCATGAGAGGTCGGTTCAGCCTCTCGATTGACGGCGCTGGCCAGTGTTCACGGGGCAAGCCGCAACGCCGGTGAGACGCCGGCGGGTTCTGGCACAAGGACAGGTTGGCGGCGCGGTGCGGCATAGGCCATCGACCGGTGCGCGCCGACCGGCCGATACAGCAGTTTGGTTGCCTCGACGATCAAAACTCCGCCCCACGGCAACGAAAGGCTTCCGCCGATCTCTTCGACAAAGCCGGCCGCATGCAACCACGTCCGGCGCTGAAACGGCGGAATATAAAGCGCTTCCGCCCAATAAGCCGGCGAAAACAGGGTTTCGCGCAGGAGTTCACCCAATTGGCCACGCGAATAAGGCCGGCCGTGCCCAAACGGTGTCCGGTCGAGCCGCGCCCACAGGCCAGAGCGGCACGGTACGACGACGATGACCCGGCCGCCGGGGGTCAAGATGCGCCAGATTTCGGAAAGAAGCACGTGCGGATGTTCGGTGATTTCGAGCGCATGGACAATGAGCGCCCGATCGATGCAGGAATTCGGCAAAGGCATCGCGGTTATTTCGACGAGCGCCGAAGAGGACAGACCCGAGGGCGGCCAATTCATGACGCCTTGTTCGGCCGGCATGAAGGCGAGCACGCGCACGGCTTCCTCGCGGAAAACCTCGAGATAGGGCGTCGCGTAGCCGACACCGAGGATCGAATAGCCGGTGCAGTTGGAAAAACGCTGCCGCACGATTTTGTAAACGACACGCCGCGCGACCTCACCCAAGGACGAGCTGTAGAAGGAACGAAGGTCGATGACGTCGATTGGCATGGGGTTTCCGCAGTGCCGGATAATCCGCTTCCCGCGCGCAAAAATAAAGCCTTGATTCATGGTCAAGACGGAGGCGACGGAAAGTGAATGGCGCCGGGGCGGAGTCGGGTGCGATGCCTGGTCTTTGCCCGGAGTCGATTTTCAGGGACGAACGAAGCCGTGGCAGCCCATATTCACCAATTCCTGTGCCTCAAGGATAATTTCGGGGTGCTCCTCCACGATCCGCGCGCGCGCTCGACGGCGGCGATCGACGCGCCCGAGGCGGGCCCGATCTTGGCCGCGCTCGCGGCGAGGGAATGGGAGCTGACCGATATTTTGATCACCCATCATCATGCCGATCATGTTCAGGGCATCACCGGACTGAAGGCGAAATATCCCCGCGCGCGCGTCATCGGCCCGGCCAAGGAGGCCACCAAGATCGGCGGCCTCGACCTCGCGATAGGCGAGGATGACGCGGTCGTAACCGGCGCGCTCGAAGCAAAAGTCATCGAGGTTCCGGGGCACACCGTGGGCCACGTCGCTTATTGGTTCGAGGACGAGGACATACTTTTTGCCGGCGACACGCTGTTTGCGATGGGCTGCGGCCGCGCCTTCGAGGAGCGCTCCGCGGTGCTGTTTCATTCGCTGATGAAACTTGCCGCGCTTCCGGGCGAAACGCAGGTCTATTGCGGCCACGAATATACCTTGGCGAATGCCCGTTTTGCCCTAACCGTCGATCCCTCGAACGCGATCTTGAAGGAGCGCGCCGGGGCGGCCGTCCGTCAGCGCGAGGCCGGCGAATTCACCCTTCCAACCACGATCACGATCGAGCTTGCGACGAATCCGTTTCTTCGCGCCGACGACCCCGATATCCAGGCCGGGCTCGGCATGGCTGGAGCCGATCCCGTCGCGGTGTTCACCGAATTGCGCGAACGCAAGAACCGGTATTGAGCTGGCGCTCCTCATCTCAACAGCAGACCCAAAAGGGCGATAGCAATTGGGGGGAGCCCAAATATTTTCGTTTCCGGTCCTCTCGCCGGCGCTCTTGACAACGATACTTTTCACTGGAAAGCTTTAGCCGTTGCCTTGGGCCGAAGACCGTGACTCCTCTCGATCTCGTTCAGCTTCCCGAATTGATGGCACTCACCAACCGAGGCTGGAATAGTAGATCCATGGGGATCAATCGCGGCGGTGCCACTCTTCAATGCTGTTTATGCCGGATGCTACTGGACATGTGTTGCCTGGCCGACGCTGGGCCCGGGGGACGAAAGGCTCCCTCGCGACAGATGGGTGGGTTGTGCTGACTACTGTAAGGACTTGCGAGTGTTTTGAGCCGTAAGGGTATAAAGTTGTTAGATAGCGTGCCTGCTGGAAGCCGATAGGGGGTAACTGAAATGACAATGCCAAGTTTTACCGCGGGAGCATCGCTCTACACGACGAGCCAGCACTATGGCTATTCAGTTGTCGGCGCCTTGGGAATGTTCGACTCTGTCCTCGCACAACAACTGTGCAGGCATTTAGGAGAGACGTGCGGAGGAATCGACCTATTTTGCTGCCGAGGTTTGAGGTGTACCGCGGGGTTAGGTGGGCAGGGCATTTGCGTGCCGCAGCACCGCCCGCGCTGGCCTTGGCCCCGTCGCTGGTTCGAGCCACCCTGGTGCCAATTCTGCCCTTGAGAATTCCTCGCCCTCATCCTTTCGAGACGCCACTTTGTGGCTCGTGAGGATGAAGGCTGACGGATCATGCTCTTTTGAGGCAAACCTCGCGCGAAATGCCGGTCGATCCCATCCCTGGCCGAAGCGCCGCCGAAATCATCCGCCTGCTCGATTTGCGTCCGCATCCAGAGGGCGGCTTTTTCCGTGAAACCTTTCGCGATCCGGCGCGGGATGCGCGGGGCCGGGCCGTCTCGACGTTGATTTATTTTCTTCTCGACGCCGGCCAGGTTTCGCGCTGGCACAAGGTCGATGCCACCGAGGTCTGGCATTTCTACGCCGGGGCACCCTTGGAAATAAGCATTTCGCCAAACGGCAGCGAGACAAGCGTGCATCGTCTCGGCACGGATCTCTTTGCGGGGGAACGCCCGCAGTTCGCCGTTCCGGCGCATTGCTGGCAGAAGGCGATGAGCCTGGGAGCGTGGACGCTCGTTGGCTGCGGCGTCGCGCCGGGCTTCGAATTCTCAGGCTTCGAACTCGCGCCGCCGGGCTGGCCGCGCAGTTCGTGCAAAGTGAGTCCGGGCGGGAAATAACAGATACCACGAAGAGCGAGCCTTGGCTTCACTCCTTGGATGCAAGCGCTTCGATCCGCTTCTGCAGCTGATCGAGCTGGCGCTTCATTTCCTCGATATCGCTGTTGGAATCTTGTTCGGCACGCTCTTCCGAAGGTTCGTCCGTGGGGTTACCGGCGGGCTTTCCGGACGGCGTCTGGAGCGGATTTCCAAACGGGTTGAACATCGCAAGGGCCTGCTCGAACAGGGCCATGTTCTTGCGGGCCTGCTCCTCGATCGAGTCAAAAATCGGCGCGGTCAATGGACCGCCAAAATTCTTGGCGACCTTATCGCGGAACTTCGCTTGCTCGCTGGTCAACTTGCCGATGGTGAATTCGAGATAGCTTGGCACCAGCATTTGCATGCTATCGCCATAGAAGCGGATGAGCTGGCGCAGGAAGTTAATCGGCATAAGGCTCTGCCCGTCCTTTCCTTCCTGTTCGAAAATGATTTGGGTCAGCACCGGACGCGTAATGTCATCCCCGCTCTTGGCGTCGAAGACCACAAAATCATCGCCTTTCTTGACCATGGCGGCGAGGTCCTCGAGCGTGATATACGCGCTCGTGCCGGTATTGTAGAGCCGCCGGTTCGCGTATTTTTTGATCGTGATGGGTCTATTTTCCTTGGCCATGACCGGTCCCTGCTGCATGGAAGTCATTGGAGAACCTAAGCAGGTTTGTCTTGATCGCGCCAAGGGTTTTGGCGGGGACAAACCTTGTTTGGCCCTCGCGAGCCCACGGCGCCGTTTGCATCAGTATACGGATAGTTGCATAACGCCGCAGCCAAAAACCGTCGCAATTTGGCTCGCGAAAAATTGCACCCCGTATGATAACACCGCCGGAACCCTGGCTCGCTCGCGGCTCTGGCAAGTGCTAGAATAGCAGAAAAGCTCGTGGCGCGCGTGCCGCGGTCAATGTCCAGGAGGCCACCCAATGTCAGGTGAAATCGTAATCGTGAGCGCGGCGCGCACCGCCGTGGGGTCTTTCAACGGCGCCTTTGCCGCCACGCCCGCGCATGAGCTTGGCGCCGCCGCGATTAAGGCGGCGCTCGCCCGCGCCGAGGTCGATGCGGGGGAGGTGGACGAGGTTATCCTTGGCCAGGTCCTGACCGCGAACCAGGGCCAGAACCCGGCCCGTCAGGCGGCGATCAAGGCGGGCATTCCGCAGGACAAGACCGCCTTCGGGCTAAACCAAGTGTGCGGCTCAGGCCTGCGCGCGGTCGCACTCGGCATGCAGCAGATCGCGAACGGCGACGCCAAAATCGTCGTCGCCGGCGGCCAGGAGAGCATGTCGCTGTCCCAGCACGGCGCTCATTTGCGGACCGGCACCAAGATGGGCGATCTCAAATTCGTCGATACCATGATCCGCGATGGCCTCATGGATGTGTTCAACGGCTACCACATGGGTCAGACGGCCGAGAATGTCGCGGCGAAATGGCAGTTGAGCCGCCATGAGCAGGACCAATTCGCGCTGGCTTCGCAAAACAAGGCCGAGGCGGCGCAAAAGGCGGGCCGGTTCAAGGAAGAGATTGTCCCTGTCACCATCAGCGGCCGGAAGGGCGACGTCATGGTCGATGCGGACGAATATATCCGGCCGGGCACGACGCTCGACGCTCTCGCCAAGTTGAAGCCGGCCTTCGCGACGGACGGCACGGTGACCGCCGGCAACGCGTCGGGCATCAACGACGGCGGCGCGGCGCTCGTCCTGATGAGCGCCAAGGACGCCTCCACGCGCGGGTTGACGCCGCTCGGCCGCATCGCCTCCTGGGCCTCCGCCGGCGTCGATCCGGCGATCATGGGCACCGGTCCCATCCCGGCCTCGCGCAAGGCCCTCGAAAAGGCCGGCTGGAAGGTCAAGGACCTCGATCTCGTCGAGGCCAACGAAGCATTCGCGGCACAGGCGCTGGCGGTCAACAAGGACATGCGCTGGGATCCGGCGATCGTGAATGTCAACGGCGGGGCGATCGCGATCGGCCATCCGATTGGCGCTTCCGGTGCCCGGGTCCTCGCCACGCTTCTGCACGAAATGCGGCGCCGCGGCGCAAAAAAGGGCCTCGCCACGCTTTGCATCGGCGGCGGCATGGGCATCGCGCTGACCATCGCGCGGTGACCAGCATTTTTTAGCTCGGCACAAATCGACGACAAGAAACTGCGCGAGATCAAGAAACCAAAGGGGCGAAACTAATGGCTCGGGTAGCGGTGGTCAGCGGTGGCACGCGCGGGATCGGTGCCGCCATCGGCAAGGCCTTGCAGACGGCGGGTTACACGGTCGCCGCGAACTATGCAGGCAACGACGAAGCGGCGGCGAAATTCAAGGCGGAGACGGGGATCGCGGTCTACAAATGGGATGTGTCGAACTACAAGGCCTGCGCCGAAGGACTCACAAAGATTTGTCATGAAATCGGGCCGGTCGATATCCTCATTAACAACGCGGGGATCACCCGCGACATCATGTTCCACAAAATGACGCCGGAGCAGTGGCATGAGGTCATCAACACCAATTTGAATTCGCTTTTCAACATGACCCGCCCGGTGATCGAGGGCATGCGCGAACGCGGGTTCGGCCGGATCGTCAATATCTCCTCGATCAACGGCCAGAAGGGCCAGGTAGGCCAGACCAATTACACCGCCTCGAAATCGGGCGACATAGGCTTCACAAAATCCCTCGCCCAGGAAAACGCGGGCAAGGGGATCACCGTCAACACCGTTTGTCCCGGCTATATCGCGACCGACATGGTCAAGGCGGTTCCGGCCGAGGTTTTGGAGAAATCCGTCCTGCCGCACATTCCTGTGCGCCGCCTCGGCGAACCGGAAGAAGTCGCCC
>Ga0185299_10002117_pt1 | contig 32472 bp, 31 predicted proteins | sample PaiPotPPA55metaG_FD_128002 | JGI IMG/M metagenome (GOLD analysis project Ga0185299, IMG submission 128002) | Iron sulfur acid spring bacterial and archeal communities from Banff, Canada, to study Microbial Dark Matter (Phase II) - Paint Pots PPA... ...
AAGATCGTTGTGCTGACCTAGCGACATCGGCAGGAAAGCTGGAATCCTACTTCAGACAATGCTCGTATAGCGGAGCGATGGGAAAGAGACGCTAGACTCCGTCGGATTAGTACCGACAAACGCCTTTCCAGGACGTCATTCCGGGGAACGTCGATCTTGCAGCGACGAAGAACCCGCCGCTTCCGAAAACGTTGTACGCCTGTTGTACGATTAATTTATTTGTCTGTAACTAATTGATAACAAACGAGATAGTGGTGGAGGCGACGGGAGTCGAACTAATCACTATGTTGACAGCACGTAAGTTATTGATTCCAGGAAGTGCCACAAGGGCGAAAAAGGCGCAATTGCCCAATCCATTGTACGTTTATTGTACGAAAATGCTTTTCGCTCTGGAATCCAACGGACACAGATAGTGACCACAGTATCCCCGACAATTGTCATCTGCTGGTAGTGGGCTACTTTGCTTTAGTCGCAGATTTAGATCGTTGCTTTATTTTCTTTTCAGCGCAAGTTGTGCTTCCGCAGCCAGGCTTTCTCTTTCGTAGTCTGACATGCTAGTGGGATAGTCCTGACGATTATGGAATGGAGAAACGGACAACATCGGTAAGGGTTAAAATGAACGAGACCGACTACGCCAAGCTTGCAAAAGCAGCCAATCACCTCTGGCCGAAGGCTCTGCTCACGCGCTCAAGTATAGTGCTCGGCCTCGCCCTGATCGGCGCGGAGAGTGTCTTGCCAAAGCGTAAAGACAAAAAAGCATAGTACTCAGATGCGGAGAGGTCAATGGTGCTGGCATGACAGACCGTATTCGGTTCATTTCTCACGATGGTAAGCAGATTCTTCTAATAGACTTTTCACACTGTTCGGCTGCCGAGGTCGGAATGATTTGCCGAGAAGTTCCCAACTTTGTCACTACCCTTCCTCGCGGTTCAGCCTTGCTACTTTCCGATTTCACGGGAGCATCCTTTGACGAGGAAGCCATGCGGGTTATGAAAGAAGCCGCCGTCTTTGACAAGTCTCATGTCAAGAAATCCGCATGGGTGGGAGCGGAGAATTTTCCTAAAGTGTTCTCTGAGAGCTTGCGTAGCTTCTCCCGCCGTGAATTTCCCGCTTTTAAGACCCGCGAGGAAGCTCTGGCATGGTTAGCGAAGGACTGAATAGCAATAGAACATGTGAAAGTGTAGCGCGGTGCCAGCCTATACCAAGGCATAATAGATTTCCATCGCGTTCCGCTGCTAGTTTCTCTCGTATGGGTACCGAGAGGACTAGAGTTCTGGGATATAAAGCCACAAACCATCCCTCGTGGTCTGCCTTCCCCCATATTCCCTTGAACTTTTCGGGCCCGTCGGTAGCCAATCGCGCAACATCCGGCAGCACGGGTGGCTGTGCCGTGCAGGCATCTCAGGCGGGACTGAATTAAAGCAGACACAAGAGACGAGGTTCTTGTTATGGATGTGAACAATAAGTCCTCCGACACACCTCCTACTCCGGCAACCAAAAAGAAGCCATACGCAAAGCCTTCCTTCCGGCACGAAAAGGTTTTCGAAACGACCGCCATTAGCTGCGGAAAGACCCCGAACTCTTCTTTTCAGTACAACATCAGCCCTAGGGCGTCGTGAATTCATCCACGCTCCGCAAGGGCAGCCTGTAGGATAGCGGACATACACCATTATGGAGTTACTTAGTGAATGGCGATTTAGGTCCACGTTCTAAACCAAGGTCAAAAATATTGATAAACAGAGTAAGCTCGGAGCTAAAAATCGTCTGTTCAATATTGATCACATCGAATTCCCGCGTCCGGAGATCCGAACTGCATGCTATGCTTTCCGGTCGCATCTGGCGAACCGAGGGGCAGCCATGAGTCTGGAATCCATTGCACACGAAATACGGAAAGAGATTGAGAAATTGACTGAGGTTCTGCATCTGCTCGAAGGGGGGGCGAAGAAGACGACACGGGCACGGCGCAAAATATCAGCAGCAGGCAGGAAAAGAATCGCAGCCGCACAACGGGCAAGGTGGGCGAAAATCAGGGCATCAAAGAAATAGAGAGAAGTCCCGACTCGCAAGAGTGCCCACTCCAACATTTTGGAAGTGGGCGTTTTTTGTGCGCGGCAGATGTCTCCGTGTATGTTGCCAGCGACGCATTCAGTTTTTCGAGATTGAGTTTTTTCCGGGCTGGCATTCGGGGATTCTATAGCGGAGCGGTTCGGAACCGGGTCAGTTCGTGTAATGGGGATTTTTCGCCAAGTACAAAACGCCAATGTTGCTCGAGTGGCCGAGGTACTCGATTCGGAGATGGCGCTGGTCTGGCATTCGTTCGACCGGGAGTGGGCGGGTTCAGTCAACACAACTCCGGCTTCAACCCAGCAACGCATCAACGATGGCTTCGACATGAATCACGGTCGTGTCGAGAAACTCGGTGCCTGTGTCGCCGGAGTCGCGCAAAAGAAGTGGGAGCTCCGTGCCCGCTAGGATTAACGCTTCTACGCCGTCTTCGGCTTTCATCCGGTGCGCAATACGCAGAATTTCCGTCCTTGTTTCCGGCAGGAATTGAGTATTTAGCAGTTCACCGATGTACTTCCTGTGAATGAATTCCCGCTCTGACTCTTTCGGTAGGACCACGCCGATTCCCGCTCGCTGTAACTCCTTCGGGTAGAAGGTCGCTCGCATGGTAAATCCGGTTCCAAACAGGCCCACTTTCTTCAGGCCGAGCGCCTTTGCACGATCAGAGGTGGCACGCACGATGCTGAGAAGGGGGATAGCTGACCGCCGCTGGACTTCGTCGAACACGAGGTGTGGGGTATTCGCGGCGATGAAACCAAGATCTGCGCCTGCCCGCACCAGCAGTTCCAGGCCGGCGGCAAGATAATTGGCCAGCTCGTCAAGGCGGTCTGCATCGAGCATGGCGAGGCCCTTATCGACGTCGAGGCTGTTGATGACCACGTGCGGATATTCCCCATCGGGCCGCCGGGCGCGATAGCGTGCGATGATCGAGCGATAGTAGTCGATAGTGGACTCAGGCCCAAGCCCGCCGATCATGCCTATGGTTCGCATGTTACCGGGAAGAGATGCATACCGGGCAGTGTAGGATTCGACTAGAACCACCCACCGCACTGCAGACAGCACAGGAGCGTAGTTCAACGACTCCCCTGAGCGTGTACAGCTGTTTGTAATCATTTACACTTCTAAGCCTGTGGTTACGAGTGAAATGGCGAATTTTCGCCAACAATTCCTGAACGAGGGATGCGCCACGGTGTCCTGTCCTCTCGGGGGAATTTGTGCCTTGGGAGCAGAGTTGGCTCAGGTGCCGAAAGTTTTGGCAGCTTACACATTGAGAATTACGTTGTATTCTTATTGAGTATAGCTGCCCACATCTCAGCGACAGGGGTTGGTGTATATGTTCGCCAGAACAAGGAACCATCTGGACGCAGGAGTTCTCCCTCTCTGGAATGCAGTCTTCTGCCTGGATTGCGAGGTCATCAGCAGCAGTCGAGGTGACGAATGCACTGCTTGCAGAAGCCGCTCGCTCGTGAGCCTGGCTCGGATGCTCGGGGGTAGTTTGCTCGCGCATAGGGCACAACACTTTCAAGAAGAAGGTGGGTTGTTCGACATCACAATTACGGTTGAATTGCAGAAGATGCACGCCAAAGACTTGAGCACTACCGTTGAGAGGTTAACCAGTGTGATTGGTCCGAAGCTCGCACGAGACCGAGCGTCATTCCATGTCAATGTGAAGCCGGCAGTAGACAAACTCGACCTACAGCCCTCGCTTTGCTTCCCAGAACGGGTTGCCGCATAGAGCATTGCTAGTACGTAGGGTCCAGCGGAACTTTCACTTCTTGCCGAAGATCTGCCTCTCGTCCCAGGTTTCTTTGAGCCTGGGACGTTTTGTTTTTGCTTCCGATCGGGTCAATGAGTGTAATCGGGATGTTTCGCCAATTGACCGTGGCTTCATCGCTTCCGAGCTGCCGACTAATCGGGAGTTGGCACCCAGTTTGCGGCACCCGGCATCTAATTTTTGAATCCGGTGGTGAAAACAGGCGTCCCTGGTTTCATCGCACAAGGTAGATGAATATGGGAGCCAAACGACAACTGGAGCAGTCCATGGAAGAGGAACAAATACGTGAAGCCCTGAATGCGCACTGGCACGCGTCGGCAGTCGGCGACGCAAACGCGGAACATGATATTTACGATGACGACGCCATTTGTGACTATCCCCAGTCAGGTGAGCGAATCCTCGGGCGCAGCAATTTGCAGGCCTTGCGGAGTCATCATCCCGGCAAGCCGTCAGGTTTCAACGTCAAGCGAATTCTGGGGAAAGGTGATCTCTGGATTACGGAATACACGATCACCTACCAAGGGCGGCCGTCATACACAGTGAGCATTATGGAGTTCCGCAACGGCAAGGTCGTCCACGAGACACAGTATTTCGCGGACCCCTTCTCGGCTCCGGACTGGCGGAGGCAATGGGTTCAGCTGATCGCGTGACGCCGCACTGAGGATGAGGAAATTTGCTTGGCGGATAGCCGACCCTCGGGAAGTTGCGGGATTGTGGGCGGTGACGGGCTATTCGGCAGTTAACTGTCACCATCAGGCGTTTACACCAAGAACCCGGTTGTTGGTGAAATGGCGACGTTGCGTCAACAATCGCTCGGTTCCGGGTAGACGCAAGGCACAAGGTCAGAATCGCAATGCAGCGAGCCAGGACAGTTTATCCGGATGTTCGTGCCGTGGCGGCTTTTGGAGCCGCCGGGGTCTCATGCGAGGAAGCGGTCTCTCGCGAACTTTCGCGGGCTTTGCCCGCCAACATCTTGCTGATCTTGCGTCCGAGGTCTGCAGGTGCGAAGGGCTTCTGGATGAGCGACACGCCTGGAATCAACATGTCAGCCCGGAGAAACTCGCCGCTGTAGCCGGTCATGTAGAGTATCTTCGTTCCCGGGCAGAGCAAGCGGACTTCCTTTGCAAGAGCCGGGCCGTTCATTCCAGGCATAACAACATCTGTGAGGAGGAGATCGATCGTAGTCTGTCGTTGCTTAACGATCCGTAAAGCTTCCTGGCCTTCGCGCGCAGATAGGACGGTACACCCAAAGTTAGTCAAAGCTTCGCAAATCAAATCACGAAGTGATCGTGCATCTTCGACCACGAGCACGGTTTCTCCCGAAAACGTAGGGTTAGCGCTGTCTTTGCCGGTTTCGTGATTCGCCTTTGCTTGCTCCACAGCAGGGAGATAGATCTTGAGGGATGAGCCATGCCCCAACCTGCTTCGCACTTCGATATGGCCGTTGCTCTGCTTGACGATTCCGTAGACCGTCGCCAGACCCAATCCGGTGCCCTTGCCCAATGCTTTTGTAGTAAAGAATGGCTCGAAAATGTGTGCCTGGGTCCACTGGTCCATACCTGTTCCGGTGTCGGTCACCTCCAACAGCACGAAGCGGCCGGGTGGTATACCTGCTCCAGCAGGAGCGGAGTCCTCATCCACTCGCACATTGTTCGTCTGGATGCACAGCTTTCCCCCGTTCGGCAAAGCATCGCGGGCATTGACTACCAAATTCAGAATTACTTGTTCGATCTGCCCGGAGTCTGCGTTTACGCGATCGAGCGTGGGATCCTGCATCACTGTGAATTCGATGTTCTCCTTGATTAAGCGTCGGACCATCTTTTCGGTATTGGCAACGATCTGGTTAATGTCCAAGATCACTGGTTGAATGACCTGCTGACGGCTAAACATTAATAACTGGCGGGTGAGAGAAGCGGCACTGGTTGCAGCTTGTTTAATCTGCTCAAGCTTTGCTCGATTGGGGTCAGAGGAGCCAATACTCTCCAACAACAGATCGCTGTAGCCGTTAATCACTGCGAGCAAATTGTTGAAATCGTGGGCTACTCCTCCTGCGAGCCGACCGATAGCCTCCATTTTCTGGGATTGCAATTTTTCAGATCCAGTGACGGCGTCTTGTGTGCCTGTGTCTTCGTTTTGCAACTGATCAAGTACGAAAGCTAAGGTCCATACCATGGCCACAAACAACACAATACCGTCTGCCCGAAGATGAGCCTGGAAGACGTACCTAGACAACCCGAGGAGCCCCAGGGCGACCACCATGACTGCGATAGCGCGCATAATGTGTTTTCGCTGCAGCCAGCCGAGGAGGGGACTCGTTCTCTTTGGGCGTTTGACCATCTCATCCAGTCCTAAGGACGTTCAACGTTGCGCAGAACGTTTCGAGGGCTACAAAAGAGAATCCTTAGTATTGTCGAATTGTTTGGCGGGTCCGAAAAGAGTACCGACGATTCGCAAAGAAGATTACAAACGTAACCCACAACAAGACTGGGGTTAACATTTGGGCATTTTGATCCAAGGGCTTGAGGAGACTTGGCACATTCGGGGAAGATACTCACTTTTTCCCGACGTCCACGTGGAAACTGGCGACCGTCAAATAAGCAGATTTTTCGTTTCGCCCCACTTGGATAACCACCTGATTCAGGTAACGAGAACGAAGCGCGGCGTTAGTCGTGCAGATTCGGGGAACAGACCAGACGGCGCCCGCTAGAACGGTCGTCCAAAGCGCGATGGCGGCGATCTTTACCCCGTAAGCGAAGTGTTCTTCGATGACGACGGTGCCGGCGCAAATGTCTCCCAGGCGGCGATGCATTTTCGAGCAACCCGCAACCATGGCGCCCACCAGGTAGAAAGCGAGCCCGTCCACGACCCGAAGGAGATTGCGGATTGCGAGAGCCGCAAGCGGGTTACGCTCGGTGGTCTGAACAACCCGGATGCCGACCATCGCCTTCCCCAGGGTGGCGCCGGAGATCGCTTCCAGCAGCCAGAGGTAGAGAAAGAAAGTCGCGGCATTAAGAGATTCGGCGACGAGGAGCGCGGCGAGGGTCAGCTTCAGTTCCGTTCCGTCGACGATGCCCCAGCGCATGAAGGCCCACGCATCCAACATGGCAAATACACCGAAGAGGAAAGTGCAGTCGAGGGCGAAAGCGATCAGTCGATCGCCCAGCGTTGCCATCCGGTAATAGGAATCGTCTTTCAGCTCAAGCGGAACCTGTTTGGGCGGCGGGCTAGTGGCCGGGGGCTCGGGCGCGATTATGCCTGACTCCTCAAGCAGGTGCTGAGCGGGGGGAATGATGTTGCCGCAAGATATGCAACTCGGGGCATGAAGGCTTGTCTGCCGGTGGCAGTGTGGGCATTCCATAGCTGGGGCGAGACCTGCTCGTGAATTGAATAATGATTGCGCTCGGCGTTCGAGATTGCAGCGTCACGAAAGGACAGCATCCGAAGGCCGTTGTTCTGCTGGCACTCTGGAGCTATGGCACAGCCAATGCCGGAAACAGGTGTTTGCACACAGAAACCGTCAATGAGTGAAATGGCGATATTACGACAGTGAAGCCAGCTAATCCGTCGGTTTGCGGCGCGGCTTCTGTTTTTTCGAGATTGATCGAATGACCAGTTTGCCTCTGCCGCTCGCAGGCAACGGCCTCTTAGCCTGTGCAATGGCAGCGGCGATGAGCTCCTCGACCCCCGGATGCGCCAGCGTCGCCGCCGACTCGATCCTGATGAAACGGTTCTGGCTGCCGCTGCCGAGAAGCAACTTGAGCGGATCGGGGAGAGAGGCCCCATAGTAGAATGACAGCCCAACTCCGTTCGCGGCTGCAGCAATGGAGACGATGCAATCGGATGGTCGTTCGGTCGAACAATACCCAATGACGAAGAAGTTGTAGTTGTCATAGACCAGTTCGTTCGCGGCGGGGAGGCGCTCGCGTAATGTCTTGCGTGCGGAGCGGATCAGAGCTGCGTTCTTTGAATCAAACTTGTCGATAAAGATTTCAAGTTGGTCCTCGCCTGAAGCTCCGACCTGCGGCGCAATTCTTGTCCTAGTCTTCATGGTGGATTGAATAGTGCTATGAGCTTATCCCAACCAGGTGGTTGACGAAAACCGCCGTGGCCGTTGAAATAGTCGTTTTCTTCAAGAAGAGACTGAAATTGGGGGATAGAAAATGTCTACCCGACCCGAGAAGATCGTTTCTAGCGCATCCTGACGCGTTTTATTTTTGCGAATTTCGCGAGAAAGAGTTTTTCAACAGCCACAGGCGATTACACTCACAACCCGGTCAGTGAGTGAAATCGTACTCGAGCTTGTTGGTAGGCTGCATCACTTCACCTCTGCGAGGCAGCTCGAGAGCTCGGCCTGGATCTGTTCGGTGCGACGCTGACCCTCGGCTCGATCCTTGTTGACCTTGGTGAGCTTGAGCTTCACGCCGTCGATCATGCGGTTCCGACGTTGGATCACGGTGGCGTCGTCTGTACCGTCGAGCTGATCGATCACGTCTTGGTCGCGTTGGATCTCCTGGACCTCGGTGTCGATCGTCGCCGTCGAAGGTTCGAGGGAGTTGCGCTTCTCGAGGTTAGCGCGGTAGCACGCGGCTCGGTGAGCCCGAGCTTCGTATGACCTGCGCACGCCGTAAACGATCGCGACGACCAGTGACAAGAACAACAGCAGGAATAGCTTTACAGCGATCGGGTGCTTCTTCACGGTGACACCTCCTGAACGATCCGCTGTGAGTCGAGCAGGAATCGCATAGCGTCTGCAAGTGGATCGTCCTCAACGGCTACTGTATCGCCTCGTGGGTGAAATGGCGATATTTCGACAGCCGCGCGCGAAGGCTCCTCGGGCAGGTCCTTCCGTAACGTTCTACCGTTCGGAAGCCCGGAACATACTGGCCTTGAGCATGACTTCGCCATCGCAATCAGAAGCTCATTCGCGACCGCCACGACTGAACTTGCTACGAAACAGGCGGTTACACCAACTGAGGATGGTTCGTGAAATGGGGATTTTTCGCCAACCTCGAATCATCGGGTAGATTCAGGGCGCGGGGTATTATCTCGGTGATGTCACCTGTGGATTGGCGTGCCACGATGAGGTGGCAAGATCAGTTGCAGGAAGGGGACGAGTTTGTCGGAGCGATCAGGAACCCTCGCTGACGATCCGTTCAGTGGTCGGCACCCAACCAGTCACGAACGGCTGACGGGACTGCCCTGGGATGCGTCGTACCACGACGGCCCTGCGCCTTGGGATATTGGCCAGCCGCAGCCAGCAATAGTGCGTTTGGCATCCGAAGGCGGATTCGCCGGAGCGGTGCTCGATGCGGGCTGCGGGACCGGCGAGAACGCTCTTCACGTCGCCTCGCTGGGATTGTCGGTTCTGGGCGTTGACGTGGCGGAGACGGCACTGGCGATCGCGCGAGAGAAGGCCGACAACCGTGGGATCGAGGTTGAGTTCGCTGCCGCTGACGCGTTCCAGCTGGACCGTTTGGGGCGCAGGTTTGAGACGGTGCTGGACTGCGGACTGTTCCACACCTTTGACGGCGACGAGCGACCAGGATACGTGGCGAGTCTAGCGTCGGTGACCGAACACGATGGAACCCTGTATGTGTTGTGCTTCAGTGACGATGGTCCCGATACTGGCCCGCACCCCATCAGTCAGGAGGAGCTGAGAGCGGCGTTCAACCCCAGCACCGGATGGAATGTCGCCGCCATCGAATCGGACCGGATTCAGACGAGATACCACGACGACGGCGCACCGGCCTGGTTCACGACAATCAAACGGATCTAGACTGCGGAACTGGTCGGCCCGGTGAGCATCACAGCGGGGCTAGACATCACTCACCAACATCCGCCATTTCGTGTACCGCTAGGCCTTCATTTCAAATGCAACTGGCATGCCACAACTCCCTCTATGCGAGCTGTGCGCGATTTTCGGGAACTCAAAAGAGGTTATAGAAATCACAAGTGCTGTTAGCCCCAAGAAAGTCCGCCGCCGTTCATGAACAATTTCCTTTGATAACCCCTCATTCGATTGCAGATGACGCGGACGTTTTCTAGAACTCCACCTTTGTTCTGAATCCGAAAACAACCGCCCGCTGCACGCCCCCTCCCACGTTCGCGTAGTACTGGATAACGGGCTGCAAAAGCAGCATCGGTCCAACGTCCAGCAACACGTTAAACTCGGCGCCATGCTCGGTCTTTCCGGGAGTGCCGGGTGGAAGAAACTGCGAACTTAGGCTGTTCCGCACGTAGCCCAGCGACATCGTATTGTGAAAGTGCAGAGGCAGCGCCTCGTTGAAACGCAGCCCGGCGGTGAGTAGTTTGTTATTGCGATTTACGTCTGCCGGACTCCAGTCGAACGCGAACGTTCCATCTACGCCTTTTGCTCCCTTCGGGTCCACCCGCCAAAGGGCTTGGCTTGCCATCCAGTACAAAAGGTAGTTGCCCGACCGCGGAGTCGTACTCGTCGGCACCGCGAACTTTCCGGGATTGTAGGAGGCCCCGAACTGATAGAGCCCGGAATATCCCTTCCGGCTTTCGACGTTGTCAAACGCCCGAACAGATGACGCCTTCTTGCCCGGAGTGAACCCAATCTCCGAAACGCTCACCGGATCTCCGCGGAACTGCGGAACCAGGCCGGTTGGTTTATGCGAGAAAGGCGACCTGTCCCCGGCCAGCACCATCGATTTCACATAGAGGTTGTGAACCGGCACGACACGCAATTCAAACGCGGGAGTCGATGGAGGATCGAAGGATTCGAAATCCGTGGACAGGTTGCCTAACGCATAGCCCATCGGCTCGAAGATGAAGGACGCCGCGTAGTGCTGGGCTCCGTAGAAATCTTGACCGGCAAACTGACCTACGCGTGCAGTGATACGTTCATCCAGCCATCGCTTCTCGATCCACCAGGAATCGAGGCGACATGTGTTCGCGCTGGACATCCCGCTGGGACTGGTCAGGAGCCCCAGATAGGTCACGAGTTTGCCTCCACCCTGCCACAGCGCTGTCGCATGGAAATACAATCCTTGCTCACCCATCAGCGCACCGAAATCGATGTCGACCGTTCCCCGGAAGCGATTCCAACTCGCAAATCGCTCCTGCTGCTCGCTCTTGAGGTTCCAGAGGGAATCGCTGACGTACTGAAAATCGAAGTTCACTCCACGCTCTTGCAGGCGCGTCCGCTCGCCACCCCAGTCCCCGAAGAGGTGACCGTGCGGGCCCTCACCCGTTTCGTGACTATCCGGGCCAGGGAGCAGTTCCTCTTGCGCACTCTGGGAATGAGCGGGAAGTGCAAACGCATAGAGACCGCACCACAATAAAAATAGAAACCGCAGCCGTCGCCCGTACATGAAGCACCCTCTCATCACCTGTGATTCCTCCTCCTCAGCTGCGATCGTTAGATCGTTCATTTCCACCCCAACGTAACTGCCATGCCGGCCAGCGCGACTGGAAATGACCAGGCCCAGTCTCCCAGCAACGAGACGGCCGCGGCGGCCACAACGCATCCCCCCAAAAAGCCGATGAGGAGATGACAGGAGCCTCTCAATCGTTCAGCGTCGCCCGCCATCAACGGTCGGGTTCGAGCCAACGTATCCAGCAGCGACAGCACAGTGTTCGTCAAATTGCCGGTCATGACGGCGGTGGACGGCGCGACCGGCAGGGCCAAGCGCAACAGAGCAAACTGACATGCCATGGCGGAGACGGCGAGCATAGCGGTGACGCCGGCCATCAACCCGTGTGGATTGGCGGACGGTTTGGTGATGGCGCTGAAAATCAAAGCGCCGGCGAGCAGTAGAAACTGAATCAGGAGAAGCAGCCGCGCCAGGCCTGGACCCTGCCTGCCCGATGCTCTGGCCAGCAGCCACATGGCGGCGACGCCGAGGATGAAGACGGGAATAGCCAGGACCTGCGCCGGGTTCATCCGTCCGCCGCGCACCACCAGAGCCGCAACTACAACAAGGTTGCCGGTTATGTGGGCCGTGAATAGATTTCCGAGGTTCAAATAGCCAGTCAGGTCGACCATGCCCGCGATGACGCTGAGCAGAGTCGGAAGACGCTTCTCCAATCGCGACAGCGCCGCTGCGTCGTCCGGTTTGTAGGGAAAAGGATGCGTGGCGCGGGAATCGGTAGTGGACATCGGCATATTCCTTCTCCCCTCAAGGCCTCGCCTGCGTCGCACTCTTACTTACTAGATCGATGATCATCTTCGGAACGATGAGGCCGAAACTCATCGCTAAAATAATCGTGACGGCGGTCATGCCGTCAGCGACTGTCGCGCTTATGAGCTCCAATGTCGCATGCGAACCGCCAGCAAGTTGCACAAGGCCGCTAGCCATCCTGAATAGGAAGACGCCCGGAATCATCGACACCACGGAAGCGAAGCCGATGGCCGCAAACGGCATGTGCCAGCGGCGCGAGACCTGCGTGAGGATCAGCCCGACGATGAGACAAGCGACCAAGGCGCCGGTCGCGGCACCGGAGCCAAGTACAACAAGTGACCACCACCTCAGACCATGGGCCAGCATGCCGACCGCCACTGGCCAAGCCAGCATGCGCAGCGGCGTGGAGAAGAAGACGCTGTAAGCGAAAACAGCGACGCCGGCGGCGATCGTATCAAGCCACAGGGGCACGGCTCGGCCGGCCGGGTCTACGGGAAAGGAGACGCCAAGAAGGGCAAGTCCAAGCAACAGTCCCGTTGAGATCGCCACAACCACGAGGCCCGCATAGATCCAGCGGGCCGCGCCGAGATCGACGCGGCCTTTGACGAGATCCAACGCGCCATTGAGCACATGCGGCCCCGGCACCAGGACCATGCACGGGCAGACCGCGACAAGGCGCAGCGAGGAGCTCAACTGGTAGCGAACCGCTAGCGCGCCGATAATGCCGGCGATCAACGCCGCGCAGAATGGTTGCAGGAAGACGTTTGCGCTGTACTGCGCCAGGCTGCGGCGCAGAATGGCACCGGCCGCCGCGCTCACGAATATGAGCGCCGCCGCCGCTAAATGTTGGACACCGAAGATCACCGCTAATGCCACGGCGCCCGCCGCGGCCGCGAGCGTGAAGAGCCATGTCGGCGCCGGCGGCGCCTGTGAGATCGCGCTGATCGCCTCCATTGCGGCGGCTGGCACAAGCCGGCCGCCGCTGAGCTCTTCAATTGCCCGCATCGTGGAAGCTACGCGATCCATGTCCACGCCGGCAGGATCGGCCGCCGCTGCGGAGATTAGTCTGGCGTCCCTGTCCTCAGCCTGAAGTAGTAGCTCTCCCCACCGCGGCATGATCTTGGCGCGCAGTCCGAGGGTTCCACCAAGCCGCTCGGCCGCGTCCAAAGTCTGGTCCGTAGATTGACCATTGACGTATAGAACTCGGCCAAAGGCGAGGACAAGATTGGAACGCTCCTCCAACGTCATATGGGTTCCTCACAAGTCGTGTTTTAGAAACTGGCATGGCCCTCTAACCTAAGAGCCCGGCAGACTGGGAAAATGGAGCCGGCCCGAACCCACCGAACCGGGCTCCAACCTAGTGAATGTCGATGCTCAATGCGGGCCTATGGTTTGGGCGGCAGCGGTCGCCACGTAGGGTTTAACCATTTTTCTCGGATCGACAACGCGATCGAATTCGGCCTCCGTCACGAAGCCGAGCTTCAGCGCGGCAGCCTTCAGCGTGAGGTCGTTGTCCAGCGCGTAGTGCGCAATTTTTGACGCCTTGTCATAGCCGATCACGGGGCTTAGCGCCGTCACCAGCATCAAGGAGCGGTCCACATACTCCTTGATCTTCGTCAAATTGGGCTTCGTCCCCTCGACCAGGAACTTGCGGAAGTTGGTGCAGCTGTCGGTCATGATCGTGATGGAGTGCGTAACGTTGAAGATGATCAGGGGCTTGTAGACGTTCATCTCGAGGTAGCCGCCGGCGCCGCCAAAGCCCACCGCCACGTCATTCGCCATCACCTGGACGGCGACCATCGTGAGCGCCTCGGCCTGGGTTGGATTCACCTTGCCCGGCATGATCGATGAGCCCGGCTCGTTCGCCGGGATCACCAACTCGGCGAAGCCGGCGCGCGGCCCGCAGGACATCAGCCGAATGTCATTGGCAATTTTGTAGAGCGAGACCGCGAGAGTGCGGAGTGTGCCGGAGAGCTGGACCAGAGCATCATGGGCGCCCTGCACCGTGAATTTGTTCGGCGCGCTGACAAAAGGCAGGCTCGTAAGCTTCGCAATTTCGGCAGCGGCCGCCTCGCCGAATCCGGGAGCTGCATTGATGCCGGTTCCCACGGCTGTGCCGCCAAGCGCGAGGTTGTACACACCTTTAAGCGCATCCTCGATGCGCTCGAGATTGTCGCTGAGCATGCCCGCGTAACCCGACCATTCCTCGCCAAGCGTGATCGGTGTGGCGTCTTGCATGTGGGTGCGACCGATCTTAACGATGTCCTTCCACTCCTCGGCCTTTGCCACGATCGCATCGCGCAGGGCTTTCACCGCTGGTATCAGTCGCTCTTTCATATTCACAGCCGCCGCAATGTTCATCGCGGTGGGGAAAGAATCGTTGGAAGACTGCGACATGTTGACGTGGTCGTTAGGATGAACTGGCGTCTTGCTCCCGAGCGGCGTTCCTGCGAGCTGGCAGCAGCGGTTGGAAATCACCTCGTTCACATTCATGTTGAATTGCGTCCCACTTCCTGTCATCCAGACGTGCAGAGGAAACATGTCCTCATGCTTACCGGCGAGGATCTCATCACAGGTTTGAACGATCAGTCTGTGCCGCGCGTCGTCGAGTCGCCCGCCGGCATGATTGGCATTCGCCGCTGCTTTTTTCAGGGTGGCGTACGCCGCGATCATTTCGCGCGGGATCAGATCCTTCCCAATGTTGAAGTGTTCAAGCGAGCGTTGCGTTTGCGCCCCCCACAGCTTGGTGCTCGGCACATCGACTTCACCCAGACTGTCGGTCTCTTTGCGAACACCCATTACCTTTACGTTACTGATTGCACTCATTGTTTTCTCCTTCTAGAAACTTCCTTTCAAAGACTTTCTACAAGTCGTGGCGCCGATCGTGAGTTGCCCCGCGTTTCGTCGCGTCTGCCAATCGGCTACATGTCCTTCTTGAAACCGTCAATGCTGGTTGGCAGCATACGGCGCGTTTTGCATGATGCGAACATCCATCGACTCATTAACCGCTACACCAACCGTCTCTCCTGTTTCGTCGTTGATGACGCGCGAAGGACCTTCAAAGAAGATATTGTTCGGGTTCTCGAAGACGTCGAGCTTGCTAAACGGCTCCAGCGTGTAGAGGCGGCTGCCCTCCACCTCGACTGGAAACTCATAGCTCCAGCCCCATGAGAGCCATACTCCTCGCTTGGGCGTTTTGAGGTAGCCGTTCTGGCGGACGAGAAACGAATCAAGCCATTGCGTGGAGCCGCCGGCCTTCTGGTAGGTTGCGACCTGGTAGCCGTTGGCGAAGTTGTACAGGTTGACTCGGGCGCCGTTGGAGAAGCGCAGTGAAGACCACTCCCAGGACTTGGTCAGGAAGTCGCCCCACTGGCGGTCGACCCATCCCTGCCCGGTTACATCGATCTCGCGTCGGACGCCGTCTTTTCCGGTGTAAGTGACCCGGCCTGCGATCTCGACGCGCGGCAGTGAATAGTAGTAGCTCCGGTCCTCCTGCGCTCCCTCCTGAATGAAGCCCTTGATGCCCAGCTTGTCCTTGGCGTACATCACCTGCTCCGCACCTGTGAGGCGCAGATCGTAGGACAGCTGCGGGGAGGCGACCGTCAGGTTCATGGTGTCACCGTTGAAGGTCCACTCGGAGCTGTAGTCGCCCGCCGCGAAACGAAGCGCGTTGGTCCTCGGATCCCAAGTGTCGGCCTCATTCACGACTGCTGCCGGGAAATCAGCGATGCGGAAGTTGTCGCGGTAGTCCGTGAAGCCGGTCATAGCGGCGATCGCCCTTTGGTCACGCGGAAGGCCCGCCGATGCCGGACTAGACTTCTCGCCGCTGAAGTGGAAGGGACACCAAACCAGGAAATAAGGGTTCCCAGCAGTATCGTGGACTAGTGCGGTCAAGTACCACCACTCGGTAGTGGACTCGCTCTGCTTACCATGAGGTTGCCACTCCTCGACGGGTGATCGAAGAGTGGGCTGTGTGATGCTGTAACTCAGTGTGGTCATGTTGAAATTCTCCTTGTCTGCATTCAAATCCAGGCCATTCAAAACACGTGCGGTTAGTGAAACAATCCAACTCTGCGAAGAAAGCAGGCCGCAGGAACGACGCGTGGGGCACCTTCCTGATCCCGGCCGGCAAATTAATTCCAGTCCCCCACTAGTTCGACGACGGCGTGGCCTGTCGCAGGTTCGCCCTGTATTTCGCCACTGACCTTGCTCGCGCCCTCGTATTTGTGTATGCCGATCGGAGACACAAATTCCTGCTCCCGGACCAAGGGCTCGACGCTCAGGCGCGCCTTCAGCGCCGGAATGGAGACCACCCAATGAGTTGGATAGCGACGGCCGGTCGCGGCGCTTGTCCAGATGCTCGTGGCGCCCTCGGCGAGAGGCTCAACATCGACGATCTCGTGGCAGCCATCGGGATGGAGCAACGTCGCGAATGCGTGCTCCTTGTCACCATCGATGATGTCCCAGAGGCTGATACGATCTCCATTGTCGAGACTGATCCCCATCCAGCTCCATTTCATGTGCGCCCAGAACGATGACGCCATCTGCCCCCATTGCCGATCGAACCAGGAGACGCCTTCCACCTGGTAGCGCTTCCCGTCGATCACGACGGAGCCGGCGGTCTTCATGTTGGGCAGGGCGTATTCGTAATTGATATCTCCGTAGAACGGGAGGATCCCCGTCGCCAGATTGGCAAGTAGCGGTCCCTGGCGCGCCAGCGTCAGGTCGACATTGATCCGCTGAAAACGACCGGTCACGTGCATGGCCGAGGCATCTCCGCTCAGACCGCCGGAGGGAGTCTGCACATCGAGAGACGCTGTCGAGAAGGTGGTTTCGGAAGGCTTATAGTCTTTCTCTTCCGACAACGATTTGCCGCTGACAGGATCCAACACGGATACCATCGTCTGTATAACGGGAGCATCGGGCAGTGTCAGCCGAATGTAATGAATCAAAAGGTCCAACCGATCGCTGCCAGAGGTCAGGTGACTGATGACGAACCACGAATCTTGCGCCACACCCTCCTTGGCGACCAGGTCCGAATCTGCTGCGATGAACAGTGGCGCGCCTTTGCTTGAGCCGGACGCTGCGACGGCCTGAGCAGCCGGCGTTATCATCGGCGACTCTGCCATAGAGATTCTTTCTTCGAGCTTACCCTTGTTTTTCTCCACAGCACCTATGTCTTTCTCCTGATCAGCAACAGTCGTCATACTTCTCTCCTTAGTTTGTTATTTGATTACTAGCTTCTTTACGCTTTCATGCGTGCCCGTTAAGCTCGTCAATGCTGGTTGGCGGCATACGGCGCGTTTTGCATGATGCGCACGTCCATCGACTCACTAACCGCCACTCCAACCCTCTCTCCTGTGTCGTCGTTGATGAGGCACGCAGGACCTTCGAACATGACATTGCCCGGGTTCTCGTAGACATCGAGCTTGCTAAACGGCTCCAGCGTGTAGTGGCGGCTCCCCTCCACCTCGACCGAAAACTCATAGCTCCAGCCCCACGACAGCCATACTCCTTGCTCGGGCGTTTTGAGGTAGCCGTTCTGGCGAACAATAAAGGAGTCCAGCCATTCGGTAGAACCGTCGGCCTTCTGATAGGTCCCGGCCTGGTGGCCGTTGGCGAAGTTGTACAGGTTGACTCGGGCGCCGTTGGAGAAGCGCAGTGAAGACCACTCCCAGGACTTGGTCAGGAAGTCGCCCCACTGGCGGTCGACCCATCCCTGCCCGGTCACATCGATCTCGCGCCGGACGCCGTCCTTTCCGGTGTAAGTGATCCTGCCCACGATCTCGACGCGCGGCAGCGAATAATAGTAGCTCCGGTCCTCCTGCGCTCCCTCCTGAATGAAGCCCTTGATGCCAAGCTTGTCCTTGGCGTACATCACCTGCTCCGCACCTGTGAGGCGCAGATCGTAGGACAGTTGCGGGGATTCGACTGTCAGGTTCATGCTGTCACCGTTGTAGGACCACTCGGACATGTAGTCGCCCGCCGCGAAACGAAGCGCGTTGGTCCTCGGATTCCAAGTGTCCGCTTCATTCACGACTGCTGCCGGGAAGCCACCGATATGGAAGCTGTCGCGGTAATCCGTGAAGCCGGTTAGAGCGGCGATTGCCCTCTGGTCGAGCGGCAAGCCTGCGGAGGCCGGACTAGTCTTCTCGCCTATGAAGTGGACGGCACTCCAAACCAGAAAATATGAATTCCCGGTCGTATCGTGGACTACTGCGGTCAGGTACCACCACTCGGTCGTGGACTCGCTTTCCTTGCCATGAGGTTGCCACTCCTCGACGGGTGATCGAAGAGTGGGCTCTGTGATGCTATAACTCAGTGTGCTCATGTTGAAACTCTCCTTATCTGTGTTCAATGATCCTTAGTAAACAAACCATTTACGTGAAGAAAGCCGGTCGCGGGAAGGGACTCGCGGGACACCCTTCCCGACTCGGGCGGTAACTCAATTCCAATCGCCGACAAGCTCGACGATCGCATGACCCGTTACAGGTCTGTCCTCCATTTGGCCGACAACGCTGCTTGCGCCCTCGTATTTGTGTTCGCCCATCGGCGATACCACTTCCTGCTCCCGGACGAAGGGTTCGACGCGCAGGCGCGCCTTCAGCATCGGGATGGAAACCACCCACTGGGTTGGATAGCGATGACCGGTCGCGGCGCTCTTCCAGATACTCGTCGAACCCTCGGCGAGAGGCTCGACGTCGACGATCTCATGGCGACCATCGGGATAGAGCATTGTCGCGAACGCATGCTCCCGGTCACCCTCGAAGATGTCCGAGAGGCTAATGCGAATTCCGTTGTCGAGGCTAATTCCCATCCAGGTCCATTTCTTGTGCGTCCAGAAAGAGGGACCCAACCGTCCCCACTGCCGGTCGAACCAGGACGCGCCGGTCACTTGGTAAGGTTTTCCATCGACCACGACGGAGCCGGTGGTCTTCATGCTGGGCAGGGCGTATTCGTAGTTGATATCCCCGTAGAGCGGGATGAGCCCCGTCCCCAGATTGGCGAGTAGCGGGCCCTGGTGCGCAAGCGTCAGGTTGATATTGATCCGCTGAAAATGTGCGGTCACGTGCATGGCCGAGGCATCTCCGCTCAACCCACCGACTGGGGTCTGCAGATCGAGCGATGCCGTCGAGAAGGTGGTTTCAGAAACCTTATAGTTCCTCTCTTCCACGACAAATTTTCCGCTGACATGATCCAGCACGGATGCCATCGCCTGCACTACGGGATCACGCTGCGGTGGTGTCAACCGCATATAGTGGACCAGGAGGTCTAACCGATTGCTACCCGACGTGAGGTGGCTGACGATGAACCAAGAATCCATCTCCACTCCCGTCTTGGCGACCAGATCCACATCTGCTGCGACGAACAGCGGCACGCCTTTGCTTGAGCTGGACGCTGCGACAGCCTGAGCAGAGGGAGGTATCATCGGCGGCTCTGTCAGAGGGATTCTTTCTTCGAGCTCATCCATGTTTTTCTCCCTGTTACCTAAGTCTTTCTCCTTATCAGCAACGGTTCTCATCTTTTCTCCTTGGTTGTTACTTGTTACTGACTTCTCCCAATGTGCTCCATAGTCTGTTCAGCCGCCGCGCACCGTTCCCGGACACCTGCTTCAAAAGTTGATCGCAACCCGAACTCCGCCTACGAATGCGTTGGAAATCCGACCAGTACCACCGGGCCGGATGATGTACTGCAAGTCGGGCTGGAGGAACAATGCATTGCCTTTAAGCTGGAAGCGGTGGGTTAACTCGAGCGCCGTCTCGTGTCGCTGCACTCCGACGGTGGGATTCGTCAGCTGAGCACGTCGCTGAGAATCTTGCAGATCACTGCTGAATTGCCCAAAAACGACGCCGAAGCCGGTCGCATCCGTCGGCCGCGATGGGAAAAGGCCGCGGACGAGGAACCGAGCATTGGAAAAGAACGGCATCTGACTGACGGATTGGTCGGGAGCGATGAGAACCGAGCCGGTGACGCCGAGACCGCGGTGGTCGCCAGGCTCGCCGAACCGAAATAGAACCTGGTCGAACAGGCCATAGTAGCCCCATTCTCCTCGAGTGACGCCGGGGGCGTGGCCGCGCGCGACCGTGTTGAAGTCAGTGAATTGGCTGTTGTCGTACCAGAATCCGGCCTTATAGTTGCCGGTCCGACCCTGGTCGTTCGGAAGACCGTTGCGTTGGTACCCTATTTCCCCAGTGGCGAAGAGCGGCCCGTCCATCGACCAATCCAGACCGTGATGCTTATTCGCGTGGATAGAGGGGTCGCCGTTATACAAGCCGCCCATCGCGTACGTCCGCTTCGTCGGTCTCCCCTTGACGAGAGCGCCCCACGTAGCGTTGGGGTAAGGGGTCATGCCAGGCGCGTCGATGAAGATGCTTACCGGATTGCCGTCGAAGCCGTTTTGTACGAACACATAGTTGTAGGGAGACACGAGGAAATCGTCCCCGGCGGCGATGCGGCCGACTTGGAACTCGACACGGTCGTCCAAGAGCTTCTGCCGGTAGGCCACATTGACGAGGCGGAACGTATTTTCTCCGAAGATCGCTTGCACGCTGAAGGCGTTGCCAATGTATTTCCCTGAAAGGCTGGCGCCAAAGCGCTCCGACATGGAGAGTTGGAATGAGCCGCCTTTGGGCCCGCCTAGCTTCTCAAGATTGAAGTTCAGATCAAGGGCGATGTTGTTTCCCGTGGTGAAGCCTTGCCGCCGGCCGCCGGCCGGGTTGCCTAGAGCGTCGGTGGCAAACGTCAAGGTGGGGGTGATACCGTGCTCCTCGAGCCAACTGCGTACACCGTACCGGTCGCTGAGCAGGTGCTGGCGGGACAGGATCAGTTGGAACGGCGTTTCTGTCAAAGTGCGTGTTCCGGCAGGGGCGCTCGGGACGTCCTGGGCACGGGCGACAGCCGTCCCAGCGAGGAGCGCAAGCATGACGACGAGGACATGCCTACTAGAGATCACCACGAGCGTTTCCCGGACTTGGGAGCGATCGCGCCCGCGTGACCGAAGCGTGGTCTCTGTGACGCTGTAACTTAGTGCGGTCATGTTGATGTTCTCATTCAAAGTGCGCACCAAGAACGGGAAGATAGGACCCTGCCCCCTGTGTCGGGCCTTTCAGGCGTTCGGCGAGAGCGGGATAGAGCGACTCCGCATTCCGATGAGCGATGGAACAAACGTCTGTGTCGCTGAAGCCGTTCCAGCGCTGCGTATCCTGAATGGCAGGTGGAAACGTCCATCCCGGCATGAACGGATTGTCAAAGCCCATCATCAGGTGGGAGAGCGGCACCATCTGCTGCAGAGCGAAGAGCTGCGCTGGAGATGTTGCTGCAGTAAGGTCGTAGTAGAAAGAGGCCAGACCTTCGCGGATCTCCGATGGACTCAGGCAGGCACGACCCTTGCCAGGACCGAAGACCTGTTCAAGAGTTTCGATACGCGTCATCAAATATGGAATCGTTCCTCCGCCATGGGTGGAAATGATCTTGATCTTCGAGAAGCGCTTCTTGGCCCCGCTGAAGATGATATTGGTGAGCATGCGGGTGGTGTCGAACATGAACTCCAAAAGCGACACGTCGATGCCGAGATCGACGGAACGAGATGCCTTGGCTGGGACAGGGTGGACAAACAAGGTGACGCCGCGGCGGTTCATCTCCTCAAGCCATGGGTCGTAACGGGTGTCGCCAAGGTAGATGTCATCGGTGCTTGTCGTGGTCGCGACGCCGTCAAGCTTCAGCGTATCGAGTGCGTATGCCATCTCTTCGAGCAGACCGTCTGTGGCCGCCAGCGCCGGTAACGTCGCCATCGCTCCGAAGCGCGTGGGATGTTTTGAGACGATGTCGGCCAGTTGTTCATTGATTCGCCTCGCGAGTTGGCAGGCCTCCCGCCCTTTCGCGTGACTGGCCGAATCAGGCAGCGATAAGACGGATGCGGAGATTCCATTCGCATCCATGATTGACAAAGACTGCTCGATCGACCAAGCCGGCAGCTTGTCCGTCGGCGCCTGCGATCCCAGGTTCGTAATGATGTGGGAGTGGACGTCGATGATGTCTGTCATCCTTCGTGCGGAAGGAGTGGACTGGTTGTAGTTGTTCTTTAAGTTCGACATTGCGTTAGACCTCCTGGCGATTGGTGAGTAGTTAACCGTCCAACGGGTTAGCTCGGCAGTCTTGGGGATATGGTCTCGGATGCACGTTTTTTTCGCTCTCCCGCGCCGCTCGAACACTCCCGATCAGGGCTTCGTTGTCGAACGGCGTTAATTACATTTATGTGGCGTGAAATTGAACTTTCACCTTTCCGCGAAGTATCTCTGCCGTTTCATTCATCGCCTTGTTGCCCTTTGCGTCGACTGGGTTCTCGTTCGCGGCGAAGACCTTCCTCGAAGGTCTGCCCAAGAAATCTGAGCAGTTCTTCCGTGGACCGGAACTTCAGCCGCTTGCCGGTATCCACTTCTTCCACCGACCCTTCGAACTGGCCTTGTGCGGAGTCCGTTTGGGGTCCGAGTCGTACTACAAATGCTCCTCGCATTGACGGGTAGCGTAGGCTGTTTCAGAGATCAAGGTGTGCGGTTTCCGTACGTTTTTCGTCCGATTTTTCCTTCCGGTAGGTCTAACACCGGTCGAGCGAAACCTCAGTGGGACTTTGCGGCGAGGGCGGCCACCGTCCGAGCGGCGGGCGACCAGGAATGGGTAGCTGTTTCTGATTTCGTTGCACGAGGTTCCAGTCGCCGCGCTAAATCCTTAGTCAAGAAACAGCTAGCTCGAGTTCGTACGCGAGACTCCGTGGAGACCGTATCCTTTATAGGGGACCAAGCATCCCTGTGAGTACGAGATGACAAGGTTTCAATCGTTCCGGCTTGATACCGCTAACCTCTGCCTATGGAATGGCGGGGCTCGGGCCAGCCTCACCCCGAAGGCGTTCGATGTGCTTCGCTACCTGGTCGAGCACGCGGGTCGACTAGTGACGCCGGACGAGATACTGGAGGCGATCTGGCCGGAGACCTATGTCAATCCGGAAGGTCTGAGAAGATACATCCAGGAAATCCGGAGAGTCCTCGGAGATCGGCCCGACAGGCCGGAATTCATTGAAACCCTGCCCAAGCGGGGATACCAATTTGTGGCGCCTGTCATCGAAGAAGTCATTGCTGGGACGTTAGATTTACCTTCGGAGTCGGCGAAAACGATCGTGGGTCGCGAACCGGCCCTAATCGAGTTGAACCGCTGTCTAAGTAGGGCCCTGCTGGGGCAGCGGCAGATCGTTTTTATCACGGGGGAGCCGGGCATCGGGAAAACCGCCTTGATCGACGAATTCCAGCGGCAGGCTGCCGCCAAAGTAGTGGACCTCGGTATTGCTCGCGGACAATGCGTGGAAGGCTACGGAAGCCAAGAAGCGTACTACCCCGTGCTCGAAGCGCTGGGTGGCTTGTGCCGTGGTTCGAAAAAAGAATGCCTTGTCCAGACATTGGCCGTGCACGCTCCTACCTGGCTGGTGCAGTTTCCCGCACTGGTAAGACGAGAACACCGTGAGATGCTGCAGCGAGAGATTCTTGGCGCCACACGGGAGCGCATGTTGCGGGAAATCAGTGAGGTTATGGAGGCGATCACCTCGGAAAATCCGTTGCTGCTGGCTTTCGAAGACCTACACTGGGCGGATCACTCCACGGTCGATTTCATCTCGGCCCTGGCACGCCGACGGTCGCCCGCCAAATTGATGCTGATCGGCACCTATCGCCCGGTAGATGTGATCGTGTCGGAACATCCCTTGCATGTTCTCAAGCAGGACCTGTCAGTTCATCACTTATGTCGCGAGATCGCTCTGGAACCGCTGGGCGAAGCCGAAGTGGCCAAATACCTCGCGGCCGAGTCCGCGGGAGCCAGCCTGCCGGAGGGCTTGGCCAGCCTGCTCTACCGCCGATCGGAGGGCAACCCGTTGTTCATGGTGACGGCACTGGACGACATGACTGAGCGGGGCCTGATCTCCCGGAATAAGGAATGCTGGCAACTCGAGCGCGCTCTGAAGGGAATCGATCTGGAGGTGCCGAAAAGTCTGCAGCAGATGATCGAAGCCCAGATTGACCGGCTGAGCACTGAGGAGAAGCGGGTCCTAGAGGTAGCAAGCCTGGAAAGCGTCGGACGTTCCCGATTCGCGGTCGTCTCCCGCGCTCCGGTAGTAGGCCTGGAGCCGGAAGTGTTTGAAAACGTGTGTGAAACACTTTCGCGGCGGCACTGTATTGTTCGCACGGCCGGCTCTGAGGAGTTCCCAGACGGGACGGTCTCCGCATGTTACGAGTTTGTGCACGTGCTCTATCGGCAGGTGTGCTATCGGCGGATTGCCCGGGGGCGCAGAGCGCAGCTGCACAGGCGATTAGGGGAGTGGGTTGAGGCACACTTGGAACCATTGAACGAGGCGGCCTGGCTGGCGGGTCACTTCGAACAGGGCGGAGATTGGCTGCGTGCCATCAAGTATCTGCAACTGGCGGCAGACACCGCGGGGCGGCGGTTCGAACCTCGGCAAGCCGCCGAGATTCTTGAGCACGCTCTCGAGCTGGTAAAGAAACTGCCCGAGGCCGAACGAACGGTCAGCGAAATCGAAATTTTGCAGAGGCTGGCTACGACTTACTTGGCGCTGGGCGATGGCATGCGCGCCATCCAAACCTTTGAAGTTCTGGCAGCACGTGCGGACCACGATGGTCTGATCGATGTAGAGGTGCGCGCGCTCCTCGACATGGCTTTCCCATTGTCGTGGAGCAGTTCTCAGCGTTCGCTGGAAGTCCTGGAACGGGCGCTTCGGCTCAGCGCCCGACAGGAAGATCCTTTCCTGCGAGCGAAGACGCGTGCGCGCTGTTTTGCCTTGCGCCTGTGGCAAGGGTGGAATCCCCAGGATGCGGAGGAGTTCCACAATGCATTCGCGGAGATTCTCAAGGCAGATGACCGCCGCATACTCGCCCTTTGTTTGCCCGACCGCGGCTTCATAAGCTGGTTGTCCTCCGATTATGCCGAGGCGCGCCGGAGCTTCATCGAGAGCCGTGTCATCCAGTTCGAAACACTAGAGGAGAACCCCTATTTAAGTTCCCCAGATATATTCGGTCAACACCTCGTCCTACCACTCAATCTTCTGTTTTTGGGAGAGTGGGGCGAAGCGCTGCGAGAGTTCAAAGATGTAATTGCCAAATTGGACAAAAACGCCTTATATAACTGGGGGCAGGAAGTGCACCTCAACCGCGCCTGGCTGCATCTGCTGGCCATGGACTTTGCAGGCGTGCTGGCGATTTGTGACTCAGTGCTCCCCTTGGTCAGAGATCCCGCACTTCGCCCCGCGCCTGACCATCCAATTCCAATTCCACCTGCGTTCCGGAATCGCCTGATTCTGACGGGCTCAGCGGAGACGGCTTTGGGAAATTATGAAAGTGCACTTGAGCACTTGCTGGCAGCGCGGGCAGACATGGATCGGCTGCCGATCATCTTTAACTGGTTCTGGCGCATCCGTCTCGAATCTGCTCTCATCGAACTGTGGCTTGCGAAAGGCGAGCTAGCCCAAGCGCGAACGCAGGCAGAAAGTTTTCTGAAGACGGCGTTGGCGACTGCGGAACACACCTGGCAGGCGCTGGCCTGGGAAGTGAATGCCCGCGTGGCTATGGCGGAACTTGACCTGACGAAAGCACAAGACTGCATCGCCAACGGGTTGTCTGCGATGGAAGGCTTTGAGGTTCCGCTGGCCGCCTGGCGCGTTCACGCCACCGCGGCCGAGCTTTACCGCCGGATGAAATCGAGAAAGTTGGCGGAAAGCCAACTGGCACTCAGCCGCAAGACAATTATGAAGCTGGCGAATTCTCTTGCTGCTGAAGAGCCACTTCGACATATATTCCTGTCAGCGCCAAAGATTCGCAAAATCCTCGGAGAAGGTGAAACTCTTGGATCGTCTTACGTTCCCTGAGGTGTGATTCCACGGAGCCTCTTTGTTCTGCTTGCCCATGGGCTTGCTCTAGCCGGGACACGCTCTCTCCAGCTTCTCATTCCAACGTCGCTCTAGCTCCGAGGCCACCAAACGATTCGAGAGCAACTCGCATGCCACAGCTCCTCCACGCGAGCTGTGCACGATTTTCGCGAACTCAAACGGGGTTATAGAAATCAGGTCAGTAGAAACATGAATTGCGGACCGCCAGATGTGGCGTCGACGCCAAATCCGGACACCAAATACGGAGTCTATATCTGCGGAAGGTGAACCCGGGAAATGGGACCAGGTCTGAGATCAAGCTCTCGCAATCAATAAGGTCCGCTTGAAGAATTCGGGCCGCCACTCTTTCTGAAACCTCTCTATACGCAAGAGATCGGGGGTTCCTTACGAGCACTCGCGAAACATTTATCCGCCGGGAAGTCAAGAATGTTCGATTGACCTTCTTACGTTTGGTCATGAAGTTGCTTTTCTCTGAGTCGTAGTCAAGGAGAAAACACCACATGGCCCGTAATCGACCCCATGTTCATGCGCAGCTTGTGCCCCCATTTGATATTTCGCGCCGCGACGTTCTCGTTGGCGGTGCGGCGATGGTGGCTGCTCTCGGATTGCCGATGAGATTACTTGCCGATCGACCAAGCCCTGCGAGCGATTCAGCTCCGCGTGGCAATAACCAAGGAGAAAATCATATGAGCATGATCACTACTAAAGACGGAACGCAGATTTACTACACGGACTGGGGCACCGGGCAGCCGGTGGTCTTCAGCCACGGCTGGCCGCTCTCGGCGGATGCCTTCGAAGATCAGATGTTCTTTCTGGCTTCGCGCGGATACCGCTGCATAGCGCATGACCGCCGCGGCCACGGACGCTCGGGCCAACCTTGGAACGGCAACGATATGGACACGTACGCCGACGATCTTGCGGAGCTCGTTCAGAAACTCGATTTGGAGAATGCCGTCCATGTCGGCCATTCCACGGGCGGTGGCGAGGTCGCGCGCTATATAGCCCACTACGGCACGAAGCGTGTGGCAAAGGCGGTGCTGATCGCTTCGGTACCGCCGCTGATGCTTAAGACGCCCGCCAATCTCGGAGGAACGCCGATCTCTGTCTTTGACCAAATTCGCGCCGGTGTCGTCGCGGACCGCGCCCAATTCTTCAAGGATTTCAGCTTGCCGTTCTACGGATACAACCGTCCGGGCGCAAAGGTTTCGGAAGGGGTACGCGAGTCATTCTGGGAGCAGGGAATGATGGCGGGTTTTGCTGCCGCATACTTCTGCATCAAGGCGTTCTCCGAGACGGATCAAACCGAGGACTTGAAGAAGTTCAACGTGCCGACGCTCATCATACAGGGTGACGACGACCAGATTGTTCCGTTCGCCGACGCCGGCCTGCTCCAATCCAAGCTCATTAAGGGTGCGATCCTGAAGGTTTACAAGGGCGCCCCGCATGGCCTGTGCACGACCCAGAAAGAAAACGTGAACGCCGACCTGCTCGCTTTCTTGAAGACCTAAATGCGAAAGAGATCTCGCTGGATTGACGGCAGGGCCAATTGAAAGGTCAGGCAGCAGGGTGATGCCGTTCTGAACGGGAGGCTCATACAAGATGCAAGCAACAGAGGAATACATCGGAAGTAAACAGCCCAGCGACATTCGCATTCCCGAGGCAAGAACTCGGGAAATGCAGGACGCCCTCTCACGGTACCGACCGATGTTGCAGAGAAGGGCATATCAACAACTGGGCAATGCAGCCGACGCGGAGGATGCGGTTCAGGATGCGCTGCTGTCGGCATACAAACACTTGGACCAATTCAAGGGCCAGGCGCAAGTGTCGACGTGGTTAAACGCCATTGTTACTAATTGTGCGCGGATGCAGTTGCGCAGAAGGCCTCGCCAGCTCCACCTGTCGCTGGATGAACGATTCGGAGACGAGAAGGAATTTTGCTTGTCAGACCAATTGCCGGCCAGCGAACCAAGTCCTGAAGATGAGAGCCGCAACTTCGAACTGCACAGAAACCTGCTGCGCTTCGTAGCACAGCTCTCGCCTCCGTTACGTAAGGCGTTCCAGCTGCGTGAATTGGACGGCTTGAGCACGAGCGAAGCAGCGCACGTTCTGGGAGTCGCAGACGGAACGGTGAAGGCCCAGCTCGCACGGGCACGCGCAAAGCTCAGGCGGCTTATGAAGAGAACGCCCGATGCAAAGCCTGGTTTAGCGTCTGCGAATTGACGACAGACGAAAATTGACGAACTGGAACGGGCAATCTCGGGAAGTGGTGGGAACGGCGAGGAACACAGGGAAGGGAAGGACACAGCAAGGAACGAGCAGTCACAAAGCGGGGTCGTAGTTCAGCTGAATGAGGATGTTGGTGATCTTGCGCCGATCACACGAGTGATCATTCGATATCCTTGTCCTTTTGGCCGGCATCAGTGCGACGTTGGTTTTGAGACCTGCTTCGTCGCAATTAGGTCGTTCCGGCCAGCGAGACGGAGGCGGCAGCCGGAATCAGCCATGGGCAATGAATGTAGTCTGCAATTCGGTCAATCTTCTGGCCGATCGCGTTCATGCGAATGGCCGAGTAAGATGTCCATGTGTCCGCACCACGTTGAAGAATAATCACCACCGGTTCACCGTCCAGTTCACCCAGAGCCAATTTCCAGGGCCAAGGCCAGCGGTCGTAGTTGAAGAAATACGGCGCATCCGCAAACTTCCCGGCAAACCTATCGGCAACGCTGAGTCGCGCGTCAGCACTGATCAGTTCGCGCACCCCGTCCCAGTCGCGTCGATTAAATCGATCCACATACAGTTGCATGATTCGTGCCAGATCCGGGTTCGCCGTTCGAGTCGGCTGCGGAGCAGGTGACGAAGCCAATTTCCGGCGGCCGCGGCTGAGGGCTGCCTTGACGCCTCCGACAGTGGTATCGACCAGTTCCGCAATCTCCTCCAGCGAGCAGTCAAATACGTCCTTCAATAGAATGCATGCGCGCTCCTTTGGAGGGAGGGACGCCACGAGCTGTTCAACCGCTTTGCCGATCCCTAGTGTGGCTGGCTCGACTGGCAACACTGCTTCCGGCATCGCTGCAGCCGCCTCGGCTTCGTCCCGCACTCCCTTTCGCCGCAGGAAGTCGATGGAGCGGTTGTGGGCGATTCGAAACAGCCACGGCTTCAAGGGCCGGCTCTCGTCAAACTGATCCAGCTTGCGGTACGCCTCGATCAAGGCCTCCTGTACCACGTCTTCGCCGTCCATCACCGAACCCGTCATGCGGGCACAGTAGCGATGCAGGCTCGGCCGAAGCATGGAGATAGTCTCCAGGAACGCCAAGTAGCGGGCGTCGACAGGGCCTGAGGCTGCGACGAACTGATCCGAGTCCATCATCATCGAGAAGCCTTTTTCCGTTCCCCTTTTTCTTTCTGGTTGGGGCGCCCCTTACCTGTCTCAATCAAGCTCTTTAAACTGCCGTTTATATAAGAGCTCCATGCGTTTGAGCAGACGTTGAAACATTCATATTCGGGGACTAGACCCTCGTGAGTGAAACGGAGTTGCGTTTTGTTGTCTTTTTTAGAGACTTCGAAAATGACCTTTGTGCCCTTCCACTCGGTTTTGTCTTCAGTGAAATTGAAATAGTTGTCCAAAACGAGCCAGACGACTCTTTTGCCGGGGATGAATTCGGTTATTTTCATCCTGCAACGGTGGACGTCTTCGTGGTGATATGTGAACTCAGCCCCAAGTTTGTCGGTGGCGCCTTCAATTTCTTCTGACCACCATCCACGTACGTTATGGATGGCTTTGAAGACCTCTTCTGTGGGCTGGTCCACCGAAAGGGTAGTAGTGAAATTCTGATTTGTCATGATCGTCCCTCTAAGCGAATGCGTCTGGCTGAGCTTTACCCGTGGTGATCAGCTGGCGCAAATTCCCGTTAATGAGCGTGCCCCATGCGTTCGAGCAGCTACCGTAGCATTCATATCGAGGCACTAGGCCTACGTGCGTAAAGCGGACCTCCGTCTTGCCAGCGCTTTCAGAGATATCAAAAACAATGTCCGTGCCACTCCACTCGCTTTTGTCTTTCACGAAGTTAAGGTCGCTGTCTAAGACGTGCCAAACGACTCTTTTGTCAGGAATAAATTCTGTGACCTTTTGTCTGGTACGGTGAACATCTTTGTAACGGTAGGTGAACTCGGCGCCGAGCTTGTCGGTGTCGCCCTCGATTTCTCCTGACCACCATGCACGTACGTTGTTAATCGCAGCGAAGACGTCTTCGGGAGATCGATCTCCCGAAATGGTAGTAGTGAAGTTTTGATTTGTCATGACTCACTCTTCCGTGCTTTCCGTTGCTAGTTTGGCATACCGGCACGGCCAAATCCTTGCCGTATTGACCTTTAGTGTGGCAAACACCACGACTCTTTGATCTTGCAAAGCCGCACAAGCATCCCTTCATATTCCTTGGTAATAGCATCCCTTTCCGTTACACCGCGAAACTGGACCATGTATCCATGGGGGCCATGAAGTATGAGAAACGGATACGGAGTGTCCGGCCAGCGCCCATGCTGGCTGAAGTAACGCAGTTGTTCGGGATTTGGTGTCGCCGCCCCTATCTCTTCATTGGATACATTAGGGGCGTAGTACATCACGTGTGGGACGTTAGCGGTAGCTATGTTCTCATTTTCATCCGGATTCACGTAAGTCCTGAGGATTGGAGACAGCATGTATGAGACACCGGCTCGTTCCGGCGCTTTGTAATAGCGTGTCTTGTAACGTTCCTGGATGATTTTCTTCAGTTCTTCGGGCGGAGTTCCCTTCGCCTGCATCTCCGCGGCATCAAAGAAGACCCGCATCTGTGCCTTGGCGCCCGCTTCATCAAAGGAAATCGGGTAGAGAATATCGTCTCGATACTCCCTCAGGGGCCAAGTCCCCCTGAACGTATCATCGCCGGTTCGAGCAACAAGGGCCTGGAATCCATTCGTGCCTTTACGGGCAACTTCAAAGCCCTTGTCAGGGTTTAAGACATATACAGTCGCATTGTCTCTGAGGTGCGGTGGCAGAGCGCTGAGCGCCAGCTGGATTTCCAAATCTCGGGAGAGCGGCTCGAGTTTCTTGGGGCCCTCGCCATTTTGCGCGCTCGCTGTGATCGAGAACAGCAGAGCTAAAATCACCGAAATAGTCAGAACCTTTCTCATTTGAGCTCCTTTAGGTTTCAACTGCCCGTATCGAATCTCCGATCATTTCTGTCGCTACTTCACGGAGCTACGCGGCCTTCGTCGCGCTTTGCGGCACGAAAGCTGCGAACTGGCGCTCAAGCGCCTTGGCTATGCCGGCGCGCCAGCCCTCCGCGATCGACTGGGACGCGGGATCGGGGAAGATGTCCTCGTCGCCTTTCTCCAGGCCGTCGAAGATGCCTCGCGCCGCGGACTCGGTCGAGACCTTGGGTATGTCGAACCCCCGGTTCATGTCGGTGTCGACGGGGCCCAGGAAGACGGCATGGACCGTCACGCCCTGGCTAGCCAAAGGGCCCTCAGCGATTGCGTCATGTTGGACGCCGCCGCCTTGGAAATGGAGTAGCCGGGTATGACCGGCAAGGGGGCCAGCGCTGCCAAAGACAGATTGTTGACGATGGTTCCGTTGGAGCGCCGCAACAGCGGCAAGAAAGCGCGCGTTACTTTAAACATTCCGAAGAAGTTGACAGCCAAGTGCTGCTCGATGGCGTCAGAATTGATCAGATCATCGTAAATAGCGACGCCGGCATTGTTAATGAGGACGTCGAGGGTGCCGACCTCATCGACGGCCCGCTGGATCTGCGAAAGGTTCGTCACGTCCAGCGCCAGTGGCGTCACACGTTTGTCAGGGTGTTGCAGTGTACTGCGTGTCCCCGCATATACCCTCTTTGCACCCCGTCTAAGCGCCTCATCGACGAGGGCCCGACCGATGCCTCGGTTCGCGCCGGTGATCAAGATTGTCTTATTTTCGATGTTCATACGGTTCTCCTTTCGATCTTTGTACTTTCTATTGGCTATTACGCATCGCTTGCCGGGGAGGATACGTCCCACAGGGAAGATTTGGCAGGCCTGGAAGATCGCACGCGCTTTAGGTGTGTCAGAGCGGAAAGATTTGGCCCGATTCGACTCTCTGCAAGCCCCTACTACTCGATTGCAGGACGCGATCTTGAGCGTGAGATTGTTCCACTCCTTAAGTCTGAAAAAGTGGGCCTTTTGGTATGGGGTCCTCTCGCCGGAGGACTGCTCTCCGGTAAATTTACTCGTCATAACCAGAAGCCTGAAAACTCTCGACGGTCAGTTCACGATTTTCCAATTGTGAATAAAGATCGGGCCTGGAACATTATCGATGTGATGGGGCCAATCGCGAAAGCTCACGAGTGCAGCCCGGCGCAAGTGGCACTTGCGTGGATATTATTCAAACCCTTCGTCACCTCAGTGCTTATGGGGGCAAAGCGCTTGGATCAGCTAAAAGACAATTTGGCGGCGATTCATCTAAAACTCACTCAAGACGAGTTAAAGAGTTTGGATGAAGCGAGCCAACTTCCACCCGAGTATCCGGAATGGAT
>Ga0185299_10002118_pt1 | contig 32441 bp, 28 predicted proteins | sample PaiPotPPA55metaG_FD_128002 | JGI IMG/M metagenome (GOLD analysis project Ga0185299, IMG submission 128002) | Iron sulfur acid spring bacterial and archeal communities from Banff, Canada, to study Microbial Dark Matter (Phase II) - Paint Pots PPA... ...
GGCGGTGGCCGGGATGGCGTAAAGGATGGCGCAGGCGAGTATGATCGGACCCACGACACGGGTCAGGTCCATCGCGAACCCGGTTTCCTGCAACATGCTCGCGATCTGTGCCGGCGCGAAAAGCTGAATAGTGCCGTCTGCCACCAGAGCGATAACGACAAACGCGCTCATTATCCGGCCGGCCCACAGGGCGCGATGCAAGGTCATAGTTTCAGGCACCTGATGCAGGTTCATAGTTTCGGACACTTGTCATTCTCCGATGGGGGGATTCCCATATCCGGAGCTTACTGTGTCTCTCAGGTATGATAAACACCCAGGAAATGAACTCACTGTTCTCTCTGCGGTGAACAATACCGAGGCACGAAAATGCAGAATCTCGAACCCATCCTCATTTTCATAACGGTAGCGGAAATGGGGAGCTTCACCCACGCAGCCGATAGCCTGGGCATTCAGAAGGGAAGGGCCTCAACGGCGGTCCGGAAGCTGGAAGAAGATGTCGGTGTCAGGCTTCTGCACCGGACGACGCGTAGCGTGCAGTTGACGGAAGACGGACGGGTATTTCATGCACGTGCCCGCGATCTGCTTGCTGAAGTTGATGATCTGCACTCAATGTTCGCAAGCGATCGAGTGGCACTTCGCGGGCGCTTACGGGTTGATCTGCCGAGCGAGCTGGCGCGCACCACTATCGTGCCGGCCTTGCCGACCTTCATGGCGACTTATCCCGAGTTGGAGCTGGAGGTGTCGAGTACGGATCGCCAAGTTGATCTGGTTCAAGAGGGGTTTGACTGCGTATTGCGACTTGGTCCCATCGGGGACGAGACGCTGCTTGCCCGCCCGCTGGGCAAGTTACGCATGGTCAACGCCGCCAGTCCTGCCTACCTGACGCGCTATGGCGTCCCTCGATCGCTAGAAGATCTGCAGCATCAGGAACATCGGGCAATTCATTTCGCGAGGACGCTCGGCGCAAAACCCTATGGATGGGAGTATCCGCACGGCGACAGCTACGCGAGGCTCCAGTTGCGAGGTGCGCTGCACGTCAACAGCGTGCAGACCTACGAAGCCGCTGGTGTCGCCGGTCTTGGCCTGATTCAGGCACCACTGTTGGCGATTGGCCGTTACTTGGAGAGTGGAGCGTTGATAGAGATTCTACCCGATTTTCAGCACAAGCCGCTCGTCGTCTCCCTGGTCGTAGCGCATCGGCGCAACCTGTCGCGCCGAGTCCGCGCATTCATGAAATGGATCGAAAATGTGCTCGCGCCCTATCTAGAATAGCGAAACGAACCGCTTCGTCCTGCCCTCGAAATCAACATTCTGAGTTATGTCTGTGGGCGGCGGTTGCACCGTGGGGCTGATCGCACCGCTTGGCATGGTCGATACAAGCTTCGAGATGACCGAGGGGTCGTGGCGCGCCGCTTCGCGCATCCGCTCACGTCCGGTCTGGCGGGCGCCCGGGCCGCTTCGTGTGGTTCGTCCGCATCACTTCAGGGGCGAGAACGCGACCGGGGTGAGAAAGATGCTCTCCTGGTGCACCAGGAACGGCAAGATCCTGGGCGTGAAGGCGGCCCATTCCGGGTCCTGCGCCAGCTTTTGGCGCTGCGCGGTGCGATGAGTGAAATCATCATAGGCCCAGATGAAGACCACCGAATTGAGCACGCCGGTTTCCTTGGTCCAGCAGCCAATCAGCTTGGCGTAGCGGGTGATGATGCCGACACCCTCGGCCTCGTAGATCTTGAGGAATTCCCCGGCCTTGCCGGCCTGAATCTGGTAGGTGCGGTGCTCGTAGATCATCGTCGGTGGTTCCTGTGGCGTAACTCTGCGGGGGGCGAGGGCCGCGAGACTAGCTTGTCGGCAGCCGGGTGCAATCGTAATCTGTCGTCAAATGACGATTTAGGAAAGGGCAATGGACATGCGGGCGCGATCCAAACTGGTCAGCGGAACGCCGGCCGCGCGGCCGGCGGCACGGACAGGACAGCCGGCGGGCAAGGCGGCCGTGGTCGTGCGGCTGCCGCCGGCCGAGCGCCGCGCCAGAATCCTCGCCGGTGCGACCGACTACTTTGCCGAGTACGGCCTGACCGCGCAGACCCGGGCACTGGCCGCCGCTTGCGGCGTCGCGCAGCGGCTACTCTACCGCTACTTTCCGTCGAAGGCCGCGTTGCTCGACGAGGTCTACCGGGAAGCGATCGTCTCACCCTTCAAGGCAGTCTGGCTAGTGCAGCTGCGCGACCGCCGCCGTCCGCTCGAGCAGCGGCTGCTGGAATTCTACGAGAACTATTACGACACGGTGCTCACCCGCAGATGGTTGAGGCTCTTCCTCTACGCCTCGCTGGCCGAAGCCCGCATGGCGCCGGACTACATCTCCGCCATCGTGTTCGAACTGCTCGAGACTATCGTGCGCGAGACCGCGCACGATCTGAACGTTGACCTGCCGAAGGACCCCGCGCTGCTGCACGAGGTGGGCTGGATGCTGCATGGCGCGGTGTCCCACCTCGCGATCCGGCGGCACCTCTACGGCGCCGGCCTCGACGTCGCCGAACGGCGGGTCCTGGCGCTGCATGTGCGCGGATTCCTCGGCGGCTTTGCCGCCCTCGCGGCGCGGGCGCGCGACTTCGAGGTGGCGGCGCGCTAGATCTGCCGGCGGATGCCCACCGGAGCGGCATTCTGCCCATAAGTCGTCAGTTTACGACTTAAATATCCGATGTTAAGGTTTGCTCCGGCCCGCTCCCGCCTGCCCGGCGGGGTGCCGAGAACAATCATCCGATTGGGAGATTATGCCGTGACCGCATTTACCCCGTTGAACCGCCGTTCCTTCCTGAAGACCGCCGCCGCGGGCCTGTCGGCCGCAGCCGTCCTGGGTCGCGCCGGACGCGCGCTGGCGGCAGAGCCAATCAACTTCGCCACCTGGTCGGCCGGCGTCGATACCGTGAAGAGCCATATCGCCGCCTTCGAAGCGAAGACCGGCGTCAAGGTGAACTACACCAACAGCCCCTGGGCGCAATACCGCGAAACAATGATCACCAGGTTCATCGGCAAGGCGCCGATCGACACGCTGTGGGTGTCGGACAGCTGGCTGCCCGAATGGGCTGATGCGGGCTGGATCGCTCCAGTCGACCAGTACAAGACGCTGGTCGACAATTCCGATGTCGACCAGTTCTGCGTCGACTCCATGACCTACAAGGGCAAGCAGTACGGCAACACGTATTACAGCGACTACATGGCCTTCATCTACAACGCCGACATGCTGGACAAGGCCGGCATCAAAGCGCCGCCCGCCACTTGGGCGGAGGTCGTCGACCAGGCCAAGATCATCAAGGACAAAGGCCTCGCGCAGTGGCCAGTGCTGATCTCGATGGCTCAGGAGAGCTGGTTGATCGAGTTCATGACGGCGATGGTTTATTCCAGCGGCGGCCGCTTCACCGACGACAACGGCAACGCCGTGATGCAGGATCCGGCCAACGGTGCCGGCCCGGCGCTGCGCTGGTTGGTGGACGCGGTGCAGAAGCACAAGATACTCTCTCCGTCCTGCGTCGAGACCGGCGAGCTGGCGGTCCTGAAGGCCTTTTCGTCGGGCGACAATGCCTTCGGCCTGATCCCGAAATACCGCCTGCGCACGCTGAATGATCCGGCGCAGAGCAAGCTCGCCGGCAATGCCAGGATCGCCTTGATGCCGAAGGGCGAGAAGGGCTCCAACGCCACGGTGGGCTGGATGCGCTTCTACGGCATGACGCCGCGCGCCCAGGCCGACGCCGAGCGCGCCGCCGACACGGTGAAGCTGATGGAATGGTTCGGCGGCAGGGCCGACGGCGAATACAAGTTCCAGAAGATGCTGTTCAAGGATGTCGGCTCCGGCTTCGGCCAGAAGTCGCTGTTCAACGATCCCGAAATCCGGGCCGGCTACGCCGCCTATGGCGACGTCGACCTGATCGGCAAGCAGCAGTCGCTGGCGCGCAAGAAGGATGTCGTCACGCCTTGGTTCGGCGAGTGGAACGATGTCAACGGTACCGCCTGGCAGCAGGCCATCATGGGCAAGGCCAGCGTCGAGCAGGCTCTCAACACGTCGGCGGCGAAGTGGACCGAACTAAAGAAGCAGAGCTAAGACCGTCGTGAGGTCGTTGCCATGACGTCGAGCGCCGCGACGCCGCGCCTTCGCGGCGCGCTCAGCTATGACGAACGCTCTGCCCTGCTGTTCGTGGCGCCGCTCGCCGCGGTGCTGCTCGCCGTTGCCGTGTTCCCGATCCTCTATTCGTTTTACGTCAGCTTGTTTTCGCTGAAGCTGACGCGGCCGGGCCGGATGCCGTTCGTCGGGCTCGACAACTACGTCGCCGTGCTGTCCGATTCGCATTTCTGGCTCGCGGTCGAGCGCACCGCCTACTTCTCCGTACTCTCTGTGGTCGCCATCGCGGTGCTGGCGCTGCTGGTGGCGCTGCTGCTCAACGAGGAGTTTCCCGGCCGCCGCGCGCTCGGCGCCATCCTGCTGGTGCCTTGGGCGATCCCCTACGTCGCCAACGCACTGATGTGGAAGTGGATCTACGATTCCAACTATGGCGCCCTGAACGGGTTGCTCTATCAGCTCGACTTTATCAATTCCTACATGGTCTGGCTCGGTGACGCCGACAAGACGCTGCCGCTGATCGCCAATGCCTTTGTCTGGAAGGAAGTGCCGCTCGCCGCCATCCTGCTGCTGGTCGGGCTGAAGACGATCCCGCCGGATTTGCATGCGGCGGCCAAGGTGGACGGCGCCAATGCCCTGCGGCGCTTCTTCCACATTACGCTGCCGCAGCTCACGTCTGCCTTCGCTCTCGTCGTCGTCTACGAGACGATGATGGCTATCCGCCATTTCGACCTGTTCTTCATCCTCACTGAGGGCGGTCCGGGCGACGCGAGCCACGTCGTCGCCTGGCGCATCTATGTGGAGACCTTCCGCAGCCTTTCCTTCGGTACCGGTGCGGCCATGGCCTATGTGCTGGCGCTGGCGACGCTCGCGCTCGCCTACGCCATCATCCGCGTGCTGGCCCGGAGGATCTGAGATGACGGCAATGCCCGCGACCGCGCCATCCGCCATCCGCCACTACCGCGCCCGTTCGCCGTTACGCCGCCTCGGGCGGGGCGTGGCGCTTGCGGTGGCTTCGTTTCTGTTCCTGGGCTACGTGCTGGCGCCGATCACATGGCTCGTGTCGTCCTCGTTCCAGAACGAGCGCGAGATCATTTCCAAGCCGCCGCACTGGATTCCTGACGCGCCAACGCTGGAGAACTTCAGGGCCATCTTCGCCGCCAAGGACAAGGCCGTCACGTACGCAACCCGCAAGTCGGCGGATCCCGCCAGCGGAGGCTTCATCCCGTCGACCGCGACCAATCTGCTGCCGGCCATGCTGAACAGCCTTGTCGTCGCCTGCGCGGTAGTGGTGCTCAATCTCGTCGTCGGCGTGCCGGCGGCCTATGCCATGGCGAAGATCCATTTCCGCGGCCGACAGACTTCTATCTATGCCATCCTGGCCACCCGGGTGATCCCGGACATCGCGCTGGTGGTGCCGTTCTTCCTGTTCATCCGCAATCTCGGCCTGCTCGACAGCCTCTGGTCGCTGATCATCACTTACCTTGCGGTGACGGTGCCGTTCTCGGTGTTTGTGCTGGTGAGCTATTTCGAATCGCTGCCGGACGAGCTCGACAAGGCGGCCCGGGTCGACGGTTGTTCCCGCCTGCAAACCCTGCTGCGCGTCTATCTGCCGCTGGCCCGGCCGTCGCTGGTCGCCGTTATCCTGTTTGCTTTTCTCGCGAGCTGGAACGAGTTCCTGCTGGCGCTGATGTTCACGCAGACCCCGGCCTCACAGACGCTGCCGATCATCGTCGCCTCCTTCACCTCGGATTTCACCATCAGCTTCTCCTTCATCAACGCCGCGGGCGTACTGGCGATCATTCCGCCGGTCATCCTCGCGCTAGTCTTCGAACGCTACATCGTGTCCGGCCTGACTGCCGGCGCCGTGAAGGGGTGAGGTGCGCCAAGCATGGCCCGGATCCGCTTCAAGTCTGTGACCAAGCGCTACGCCGGCGACGTCGTCGGCGTGAAGGACCTCGACCTTGAGATCCGCGACAAGGAATTCGTGGTGCTGCTCGGCCCCTCGGGCTGCGGCAAGTCGACCACGCTGAACATGATCGCAGGACTGGAAGATGTCACCGAGGGCGAATTGTGGTTCGACGAGCAGATCGTCAACGCCCTGCCGCCGCACCGGCGCGACGTCGCCATGGTATTCCAGAGTTACGCGCTCTATCCGCACAAGACGGTCTACGAGAACATCGCCTTCGGGCTGCGCATGCGCAAGGTCAACGGCGCCGAGATCGACCACCGCGTCCGCGACGCCGCGGCGAAGCTCGAGATTGCCCATCTGCTGCAGCGCCGCCCGAGCCAGCTGTCCGGCGGGCAGCGTCAGCGTGTCGCGCTCGGCCGGGCAATGGTGCGCCAGCCCGCGGTGTTCCTGATGGACGAGCCGCTGTCGAACCTCGATGCAGCGTTGCGTATTTCCATGCGCGCGGAGATCAAGCACCTGCACACGGCGATGCAGACGACCTTCGTCTACGTTACCCACGACCAGGCGGAGGCGCTTACGCTGGCCGACCGCATCGTGGTCATGAAGGACGGCGTGATCCAGCAGATCGGCAATCCCGACGAGGTCTACGAGCGGCCGCGCAACATGTTCGTCGCCTCGTTCCTCGGCAATCCGGCGATCAATTTTCTCGAAGGGACCATCGCGCGCGGCGGCGAAGGACCGCTGTTCCGCTGCGGCGGGCTGGAGATAGCGCTGCCCGCGAAATTTGCCGCAGCACTGCGCGACCAGGATGAGCGGGCGGTGGTGCTCGGGCTGCGCCCCGAGGACGTCTGCGCCGCCGAGGCGGCGGGGCCGGGGCTCATGCTCGCCGGCGTGGTCGATTCCGTGCTGCCGGTCGGGTCGGACCGCTTTCTCGGCCTCAAGGTAGAGGGCCGCGACGTCTTCGTCCGGGTCGACAAGGAGGCGCGACACCGGGAGGGCGTCGCGATCGGGCTCGGCCTGGTCGCCGAGCGGCTGCATCTGTTCGACAAGGCGAGCGGCCTGACGCTGGCCGGGGAGGGCGCGCCATGAAGCCCGCCCGTTTTTCTTATGAAGCGCCGACTTCCCTCGACGCGGCGCTGAAGAGTCTGGCGACTTGGCGCGGTGACGCCAAGATAATTGCCGGCGGCCAGAGCCTCGCCCCGATGCTCAACATGCGGCTCGCCCGGCCCGACCACCTGATCGACATCAACGGCCTCGCCGATCTCGGGCGCGTCGCCGTCGACGACGACAACAGGCTGTCGATTGGCGCGCTGGTGCGCCACCATCAACTTGGCCACCATGAGCTGGTGGCACAGCACTGTCCCATGTTCGCCCATGCCGCCGAAACCATCGGCCATTATGCTATCCGCCAGCGCGGAACGATCGGCGGCAGCCTGGCCCATGCCGATCCGGCGGCGCAGCTGCCGTTGGCCGCGCTCACCCTTGATGCCGAGCTGGAGCTGCGGACGGCGACGGCGCGCCGCACGGTGATGGCCGACGCCTTCTTCGTCTCGATATTCACCACTGCGATCGAACCGGACGAACTGCTGGTTGCGGTTCGCCTGCCGCGGCGAAAGCCGCGCGAGGGCTGGGGCTTTCGTCTGTTCAACCGGCGCGCCGGCGACTTCTCTATCGTGTCGGTAGCGGCGACGGTCGCGCGCGGCGAGGGCGCGGCAATCGAGCGGCTGCGCCTCGCCATTGGCGGCATCGGGCCGGTGCCGGTGCGGGCCGAGCACCTGGTGCCGGCGGAGCTCGTGACCGCGCTCACGGAGGATTGGCCGGCGCGGGTAGCGGCCGCGGTGGCTGCGACCGTGGAGATCGAGGACAACGAACGGACGCCGGTCGTCTTCCGTCGCGAACTGGTCGAAAGCCTGACGCGCGACGCGCTCGACGAGGCGCTGGAGCGCGCGCGATGACCGGCAGTGATCCCATTCCCGTCACCCTCACCGTCAACGGCCGCACCTACCGCGTGTTTGCCGAGCCGCGGCGGCTCTTGTCCGACGTGCTGCGCGAGGACTGCTGCCTCACCGGCACCCATGTCGGCTGCGAGCATGGCGTCTGCGGCGCCTGCACCATCCTGTTCGACGGCGCGCCGGCCCGCGCCTGCCTGCTCTATGCCGTGCAGGCGCAGGGCCACGCGATCACGACCATCGAGGCCTTCGCGGCGAACGGTGAGCTATCGGTCGTTCAGCAGGCGCTGCACGAGGAGCACGGGCTGCAATGCGGCTTCTGCACGCCCGGCATCGTCGTCACCATGGAGGCCTGGCTCGACCGACATCCGGACCCCACCGAGGCTGAGATCCGCGAGGCGCTGTCGGGCAATCTCTGCCGCTGCACCGGCTATCACAACATCGTCGCGGCGGTGATGAAGGCGGCGGCGCGGCGGCGCACGGAGGTAGTCCGATGACACAGGCGCGCACCATCGGCGCGGCCCTGCCGCGCAAGGAGGACTTTCGCTTCGTCACCGGGCAGGGCCGCTATCTCGACGACATCGCTATACCGAATTGCCTGCATGCGCATTTCGTGCGCTCGCCGCACGCTCATGCGCGCATCGTCGCGATCGATTGCGAGGCGGCGCGCGCCGCCGAGGGCGTGGTCGCCGTGGTGACGGGGCGCGAGCTCGCCGAATGGACGACGCCGCTCCGCATGGCGCCGCCGATCGAGGGGTTGCAGCCGACCGAATTTCCGACACTGCCGTTCGACAAGGTCCGCTTCGTCGGCGATCCGGTGGCCTGCATCGTTGCCATCGACCGCTATCTGGCGGAGGATGCCGCCGAGCTGATCGAGGTCGCCTACGAGGCGCTCGAACCGGTGGTAGACCTTGAGCGGGCGCTGGCGAGGGACGCGCCGCTGGTCGACGACAATCTTTCGTCGAATCTCGTTGCCCATCAGAGCTTCAGCGCCGGCGATCCGGGCCGCCGCTTCGCCGAGGCGGAGATCGTGGTCACGGCAGAATTCCGCCAGCCGCGGCAGACTCACGCGCCGATCGAGACGCGCGGCTGCTGCGCGCTCTGGGACGGCGGCCGGCGCCACCTCACCATGCATGTCGGCAACCAGGTGCCGCACCCGTTCCGCACCCAGCTGGCGCGCCGCCTGCGCTTGACGGAGTCGCAGGTGACGGTCATTTGTCCCGATATCGGCGGCGCCTTCGGCCAGAAGATTGCGCTCTACCGCGAGGAACTGACAGTGGCGGCGCTGGCGCGGCAGCTCGGCCGGCCGGTGCGCTGGCGCGAGGACCGCGCCGAGAACCTGATAGCGGCGAGTCACGCCCGCGAGGACGTCGCGCGCACCCGCGCCGCGGTCGACGGCGACGGCCGCATCCTGGCGCTGGAACTCGAGATCGCCGAGGACTTCGGCGCCTACTGCTTCTACCCGGCGAACTATCTCGCCCGCGTGGTGGGGATGATCCTGACCGGGCCGTATCGGATCAACGACTACGCCTTCGACATCAAGGTCGCGTTGACCAACAAATGCGGCAACGGCCCGATGCGCGCGCCGATGGCGATCACGAGTTGGGTGATGGAAGGGACCATCGAGGCGATCGCGCGCCGGCTCGGGCGCGATCCCATCGAGGTGCGCCGCCTCAACATGCTGCAGGCGGCGGACCTGCCGTTCACCATGCCGTCGGGGCTCGTGGTCGAGGACGTCACGCCGCGCGAGACCATGGAAGCGGCACTGCGGATCTTCGACGTCGCCGCCTTCCGCGAACGCCAGGCGCGTGACCGCACCCACGGCATCCATCGCGGCTTCGGCCTGTGTTGCGTCGTCGAGTCGACCACCTACGGTTCTGCGTTCTACAAGGCGGCCGGCATTCCCGGCTCCGGTCACGAGTCGGGCTGGGTGAAAATCGAGCCTTCGGGCGCGGTCAACGCCTCGGTCGGCCTGATGGCCTCCGGCCAGGGTTACGAGACCACCTTCGCCCAGGTGGTGGCGGAGCCGCTCGGCGTCGATCCCGCCAATGTCCAGATCCATCTCGGCAACACCGACACCGCGCCCTACGGCATGGGCAGCCGCGGCGCCCGCGGCGGCACCGCAGGCGGCAGCGTGCTGCTGCTCGCCGCCCAGGCGCTGCGCGACAAGGTGCTGATCATTGCCGCGGCGCTGCTCGGCCTCAACAGCAGCGGCGAATTGCGCCTGCGCGGCGGCCGCGTCGAGCGCCGGCTCGGCGGCGAATGGCACGCAGCCGGCCCGTCGCTCGCCGATATAGCCCACATCGCCTATCTCGATCCGCTGCGGCTGCCGCCGGGCCTCGAGCCCGGTCTCGAGGCGCACCGTGCCTACGATCCGCCGCCGATAACCTTTTCCAACGCCACGCATCTGTGCGAGGTGCGCCTCGACGTGGCGACCGGCCATGTCGCGGTGGAGCGCTACCTGGTCGTCGAGGACTGCGGCACGGTCTACAACCCTGCGATCGTCCGCGGCCAGCAGCAGGGCGCGATCGCCATGGGCATCAGCGGCGTGCTGCTGGAAGAGGTGATCTATGACGAGACCGGCCAGAACCGCTCGGGTAGTTTCGCCGATTACCTGCTCGCCACCGCCGTGGAGATCCCGCCGATCGAGGTGGTCTCGCAGCACACGCCGAGCCGGCACACGCCGACCGGCAGCAAAGGCATGTCCGAGGGCGGCGTGATGGGGGCTATCGGCGCGCTGCCGAGCGCGGTCAACGACGCGCTGGCGCCGTTCGGTGTCATCGTCGAGCGCCAGCCGCTCAGTCCCATGTATCTGCGCGAATTGCTGCGCGGCCCGGGCCGCGAGAAAAACTGTCTTGACTAACTGGTCAGTTCTCCGGAAGCTTGAGCATCGCTATGCCGGATCCCGCGATGCATTTTCGGCCTGGCGAGCGGATTGGTCGGTCCCGCCGTCCCTCTGTTCGGAGAGCATTTTGTCCAACGACACCACCGGTTTACTTCTGACGCTGGCTGAAAAAGTCGATCCAAACCACTGCGCGCTCCTCGTGATTGATGTGCAGAACGACTTCGTGGCTGACGGCGGGTTCTTTGACAAGGTCGGCGGGGATTTGAAGCCCATTCAGCGAGAGCGGGTGCCCGCTCTGCTTCGCTTGATCGCGGAAGCCCGCAAGGCCGGTGCTCTGGTGATCTTCGTTCAGGCCATCTACGACCCGAAGGACCTGTCGGCACCGATGCGGGAGCGCAATGCCCGGTTGAAAATGGAGATGCCGCGCTGTCTTACGGGTTCGTGGGGCGCCGATTTCTACGAGGTGAGACCGCGGCCCGACGAGCCTGTCGTGATCAAGCATCGCTATAGTGCGATGGTGAACACGAATCTTCCTGACCTTCTCAAGGAGCGCAAAATACAGAGTCTGCTGCTGACGGGAGTCGCAACAGACACCTGCGTCGAGTCGGCCGGTCGCGATGCCTATTTCCTCGATTATTACGTGACGATCGTTGCCGATTGTTGCGGCGCGGCCAGCGAACAGGATCATCGCGGCGCGCTCAAGAGGTTCAGCCGCGACTACGGCCAGGTCGTCGTTTCCACCGACGTCGTCAACATCTGGAACGCTGATGCGGCCCATGATTGTTCGGCCACGCCGGCTTCGGCTTCAACATAAGGGTCGGCCACACCGCCGTTCGTTGCCCATGACCTTGTATCGAAACCTGCTCACCCCGGCGCTGTTTGCTCTGTCCGCCGACCGAAGCCACGGCCTTGCGCATGCGGCACTGCGATGGGCGTTGCCGTGGCAGGTGCTGTCGGCCGCGAGTGGTCTGGACGTTGTCGATCCCAGGCTGAACACGACATTCGCCGGCGTCGAATTGTCCAACCCGGTGGGACTCGCCGCCGGCTTTGACAAGGACGCGGAATTGTTGGGCTCGCTGTCCGCTCTGGGATTCGGATTCGTTTGCGTCGGGTCGATCATGCCGGAGCCGCGCGATGGCAATCCGTTTCCGCGGCTGGTGCGCTATGCCGAAAAGGAATCGATTGCGGATTCCATGGGTGTGCCGAGCAGGGGGCGCGCCTACGCCGTCGAACGGCTCCGGCAACCGAGGGCTCGACGCGTGCCGGTGTTTGCCAATGTCGGCGGATTTTCAGCTGAAACCATTGCCGACAGCTTGCTGGCGGTTCAGCCTCATGTCGATGCCGTCGAAATCAGCCTGATGTGCCCGAACCTATTGAAGGCCGGCGAAACATTCGACGAGGTCGGCATGTTGCGCGGAGTTCTCGACCGCATCGATGGCCGCACCGCGTCGATCGTTGTCCGGGTGCCGAACGACACCACGCAATTGCATGACCGGTTTGCCGAACTCATCGAGCTTTGCGTGGCGGCAAAGGTCGGCGGATTGAAGGTCGGCGGCGGCAGTCGGTTGGTCGAGCGAAGGCTGGGTACCGGCATGGGGACGCTCCACGGCCGCGCGATCTTCGAGACGGCATTGGCGAATGTGGAGCGCGCCGCCAAATTTGCGCGCGGACGAATTCCGATCAAGGGCAACGGAGGCATCAGTTGCGCTGCTGACGTGCTGGCGATGCGTCGCGCCGGTGCCGTCTGTGTCGATCTCTATTCCGCCTTCATCTATCAGGGCTGGACGGTTGCCCGCGACATCAACCGCGAGTTGGTCGCGCTGTTTGAGCGAGCAGCCAAGGGAGATGCGTCGCTTCCGCGCGGCATTCGGACGCCCGAGCCGGAGCCAGTCTGAACGGTCCACGGCCCGCACCCCAAAATTCAATTCTTGTCCATCCGCCGACAGGCAGCCAGGAGATTCGATGATTATCGCGTTGGAGGAACACTACTTCGACCCCGACTGGAATAACGCTCTGGACACCCGCCACCATACGCCGCGCACGCCGTCGCCTTTGGTGAAGCGGATGGAAGATCTCGGAGCCCAACGCATCAAGGAAATGGACGCCGCCGGGATCGACCTTCAGGTCATCTCTCACGGCCCGCCGGGCTCGCAGGGCTTAAGGGAGGATGTCGCTGTCGCATGGACCAGCGCCGCCAATGACCGGCTGCATGCTGCCATCCAGAATCATCCGACGAGATTTGCCGGCTTCGCATCGCTGCCGGCCGCGCACCCGGTGGCGGCGGCGGACGAACTGGAGCGCGCGGTCACCAAGCTGCAATTCAAGGGCGGCATGCTGCACAGCCTGACCGAAGGCCCGTTCCTGGATGACAAGCGTTACTGGCCGATCTTCGAGCGGGCCGCGGCGCTGGAGGTGCCTCTGTACATCCATCCCGCGGACCCGAACCCCGCGGTCATCAAGGCGTATTACGGCGACTATGCCAAGACGCATCCGATGTTCATCCGCGCCGCCTGGGGCTTTACCTTCGAGGCGGGAACGCAAGCCATGCGCCTCGTACTCAGCGGCCTTTTCGACGTGCATCCGGGGGTGAAGATCATCCTCGGTCATCTTGGCGAGACGATTCCCTATACGCTCGCCCGCATTGACGAAGCCCTGTCGCGCGATACGCCAATGAAGAACTTTCGCGAGGTGTTCAGCTCTCATTTCTACGTGACGACCAGCGGGTTCTTCTCGGACCCGGCGTTGCTGTGCTGCATCCAGGAAATCGGCATCGATCGCATCATGTTTTCGATCGACTGGCCTTACGCGTCCAACACCGCCGGTGTGCAATGGATGCACAAGACGTGGCTGACCGATGCAGACAAGGCGAAGATCTTCTCGGGCAATGCCACGCGCCTGCTGCGCCTTTGAACGAAGCGCCCCGCTTCACCGGCGCGTCGCGTCCTACAATACGATCGCCGATCGCCTGTTCTCGATACAGCGCAGCAGGCTCATCGCCGTCAGGCTGGAGCTTTTGGGATTGCCCGTCAGCGGGCGCCCCGCAATGGTTGCGGAGAATGTCCCGAAGGCTCCGCCGGCTTCCAGGAGGTGAATGTTCTGCGTGATCGTCGGATCCGCGATGATTCGAACTTCAGTCCTTTCGAATCCGAGTCCGGCAAGCGCGATGGTTGCGGCGACATTGGCATTCTTGGGAAATTGTAGCGCGGCGTCGCGCGCATTGCCCTCGAACACGATGCTTTCCCGGTCGGGCGGCAGTGCCTCGGACAGGCTTGCCGGCGGCTTGCGTGACGAATAGCGGACCCAATCGAGCCCGCCGCGCCGCGCCGCAGACAGTGCGTCGATGCCGGCGATCGCCCCAGCAGGCAGCAGGATTTTGCCGCGCGTCGCCGCTTCCTGCAGCGAGAGCCAGAGCGCTTCATCGGCGAGCGCGCCGATCGAAGCGATCACCAGATCGCTGCCTTGCTTCAGTGCGGCGACACCGTAATGCGCCAGCGCGCCGTGCCCGGCGACCTCGACGACCACGCTCGCCCTTGGCAGCGCATCGCCGCGGCGAATGATGATCGGCTTCGGCGCGAGCCTTGCCTCAAGCCAGGCGCCAATGGCGCCGCTTCCAATCAGGGCAACGGTCATGACGGCAATCTCCGCGAAGCGGCGTGTTGGGCTAGCGCGGGTGGCGCACGGAAAAACGCTTGATCATCAGATCGACATTGCCGCCGACGTTGTCTCGCCAATGTGGGCCGACCCGCGCCATCAGCGCACGCAAATCGTCGGGAATGGCTGGAAGGCCGGCTTGTGGATTCATCATGCGCAAAGGTTTTCATATGACGTGAGGAGACTTGTGACGTGAGGAGACTTGCTGTTCGCGATGCGGAACCGCGCAGGCATTTCAACGAAGCGGTCACGGCCGACCTTGATTGAGGCTCACGCTGCCTCGTTAGTGGTCGCGTCCCAGCCTGACGATACCTGCCACGGCATTAAACTAACTAAACGGTTAGCCGTCAACGATTCCAGGTCGGAATGCTGCCTGCATCTCGATCCCCCCGAGCCGCGAAAATGAGCAGTCCGGCCGCGTCTGGCGTAACCGACTAGTTAGTCAGCATTGACTTTACCAGGTGCTCGGTAATAATCCGCCGCTCAAGGCGGGCCGAAATCAGGAGCGCGGCAGATGTTTGCAGGTTCAGTGACACGGCGCGGAGTTCTCCGGGCTGGCGCTTCTTCGGTTGCCGCCTTGTCTTTGGCTAACCTTTCTTTGCCTGGCCTTGTTCGTGCGCAGTCGTTAAAGCCACTCCGGCCGATCAGCCTGCAGGCAGATTGGGTTTACGGAGGTCCAAATGCCGGTCTTGTCGTAGCCAAGGAAAAGGGGTTTTTTGCCGACGCTGGTTTCGATGTAACCATCAACCAGGGAAAAGGATCTGGAAGCACCGCCCAAATCGTTGCCTCAAAGGCGGCACAGTTTGGTTTCGCCGACGGGTTTGTCGTAGGTAACGGCGTATCCAAAGGCATGAAGCTGAGGATGGTCGCGGGCGTCTTTCGCCGTAATCCATGTGCGGCGATGGTGCTCGAGGAGTCGGATATCGTGACGCCCAAGGGCATTGAGGGGAAAACCGTTGGCATCGCCACGGGGACCGCCCAGTTCCAGCAGTGGCCCGCGTTTATGAAGGGCGCCGGGTTGGACGCCAGCAAGGTGCGCGTCATCAATGTCGACGGCGCAGGTGCAGGGCCTGCATTGATCTCCGGCCAGGTCGCGGTCATCGCCGGCTTCGCCCAAGGCTACATTCCGGCGATCGAAATTCGTGGAAAGAAGAAGGTTCGTCCGTTCTGGTATGCCGACGAGGGTGTTACGGCCATGAGCAATGGCCTCATCGTTCATCAGGACATGCTGTCCGAGCCGGACGTCATTCGTGGAATGGTTCGCGCCTGCATGAAGGGCTTTATCTATGGGCGCGCAAACGCCGAAGAGATGACGCGGATTGTAAAGAAATTTCAGGAAACGACCGAGCTTGCGATCACGCTTCGAGAGGCGCAGTTGTCGTGGAGTACCTGGGTCACTCCGACGACGGCGAACAAGCCGCTGGGCTGGATGGCTCCACAGGATTGGGCCGCAACGGTCGAGGTGCTGAAAACCTACGGCGGCGTCGCGACCCCGCTGGAGGCATCGGAGTTGTACACCAACGAATTTGTGCCGACCGAAGCCGAGTTCATTCCGCCGCAAAGCGTTTGAGCGAGAACAGGCGGATGGTTGCAAGGCCCAAGGGCACGGTGAACCTGATGGCGTGGAAATTGCCTCCGCTTTGAGCAAGGAGGCTTTGAATGACGATCAGGCTGAGCGGCGGATGTTTGCTCCGCCCGCTGCCGAGCGAGGACCCCGTTGTCGATGCAAGCCAGTTTAAATGCGGTGGCCGCGACCAGCCCCAGCCCCGAACCTGCGTATCTGCAGGTGCAGTCGCTCAGCAAGGTCTATCCCACCGACGACGGGCCGGTTCGCGCGCTTGACCGCGTCTCCATGAGCCAGCGCAAGGGCGAGTTCGTGTCGCTGGTCGGTCCCAGCGGCTGCGGCAAGAGCACGCTGATGATGCTCGCCGCCGGCCTGACCCCGGCATCGGACGGCCAAATTCTCGTCGAGAACCAGCGTGTGACCAAGCCGCGCACCGATATCGGCATCGTGTTCCAGAATCATGTGTTGCTCGATTGGCGGACCGCGCTCGAGAACGTCATGTTGCAGGCGGAGGCGCGCAAGATGGATCTGCGGGCGGCCGAGGCGCGGGCGCGTGAACTGCTGGTTGCCGTCGGCCTTCGCGGCTTTGAGAACAAATACCCCAAATCGCTGTCCGGCGGCATGCGCCAGCGCGTCTCAATTTGTCGGGCCCTGCTGCACGATCCCGCGCATCTCTTGATGGATGAGCCGTTCGGCGCGCTCGATGCATTGACCCGCGATCAACTCGTCCTGGATCTGCAGAACATTTGCAGCAAGCGAAGCGTGTCGATCCTGTTTGTGACGCACAGCATCGCCGAGGCCGTGTTCCTGTCCGATCGCATCATCGTGATGACGCCGCGGCCCGGCAAGGTCGACAGGATCATCGACATCGACCTGCCGCGCCCCCGAACGCTGGCGATGCGCGAATCGCCCGAATTCGCCGCCTATAGCCGCGAAGTTCTCGATATTTTTCTCGCCCGCGGCGTTCTGCGCGAGCATTGATGGAGGAGCCTGTCATGCCAGCGACAGTCGAACAGACCTCCGGTCTGTCGATCGAACAGGTCGAACAACGCGTTCAGAGCGAGAGCAGAAGCCGACGATCGCGCAGCCGGCGGACCGAGATCGCTTCGCCAATCCTCGTCGCCATCGGCATCGTGGTGGCCTGGGAGGTTGCCGCCGATTTCTTCAAGGTCCCGACCTATTTGTTTCCGGCACCGAGCGAAATCCTCGCCGCGTGCCGTGAGAACGCCTCGCTGCTGCTTCGTGCGTCCTGGGTGACCACGGTCGAGATTCTGCTGGGTTACGCGCTGAGCATCGTGATCGGTATTCCGCTCGCCCTTGGCCTGTTCCACTGGCCGATTTTCGCCAAATCGGTCTATCCCTTGATGATATCGACGCAGGCCATGCCGAAAGTGGCGATCGCGCCGCTGTTCGTGGTGTGGTTCGGCTTCGGACTGCTGCCGAAAATCCTGATCGCATTCCTGATCGCGTTCTTTCCGATCGTCATCAATACGGTGATGGGACTGAGCGCGATCGAACAGGAAAAGATCTTTCTGGCGCGTTCGATGGGGCTTTCGGGCTTTGCCACCTTCCGGCTTATCCGGCTTCCGAACGCGCTGCCTTCCATCTTCGCCGGCCTCAAGATCTCGATCACGCTCGCGGTCGTTGGCGCCGTGGTGGGCGAATTCGTTGGAGGCGATTCGGGCCTCGGCTATCAACTCATGGTGGCCAACGGGAATATGAACACGGCGTTGCTGTTCGGCGGCGTGCTGGCGCTGACGATCCTTGGCCTGATGCTGTTCGGAGCGGTTGAGCTTGTGGAGCGAATGGCCATGCCGTATCGCGACCGCGCGACAGGCGAAATCGGATCCGGAACGATGTGAATTCCGCTTTGCGTCCCAACATGCGGGACATCCGCGGCGAGACGGCCAAACCCTGACGGCCTTTCTCGCTGGCGCGATTGCCGCGAAGGCGATCGCCACGCAGATCGCGTCGGGCATTTCCAGTGGGGTTGCCTCGCGCCTAACTAAATGGTTAGGATTGACGCGAAGGCACCCGCGCCCGGCTCTGATCGCTCATCGCTGAAGTGAAATCATGTTCAATGCGACTTCCTTTATTCCTCGTGTCAAGCCGCGCGAGAGTTCGTATACCGATTTCAAGCGCCCGCAGGACGGTGCATTGGTGGGGCGGATCGCCGAAGCGGGCGAGGCCGGCGTCGATGCAGCGGTAACCTCCGCGGCCGCGACCTTTCGCCTTCATCGCAAAACTTCGCTTGCAATCCGGATCGGCTGGCTGAAGGCTGCGGCGGAGGCGCTGCGCGCATCTGCAAAAGAGATCGCAGACTTGATTTCCGATGACGTCGGCAAGCCGATCCGGATGGCGAAATTCGAGGCCAACAGGGGAATCGATTTTATCGAGGCCTGCGCGGCGGCCGTCCCGCAATTGAAGGGCGAGGTGCTGGCACTTGATTCAGTCGCTGCGGGTGTGGGCCTGATCGGACTGACAAGGCGTGTGCCCTATGGCGTTGTCGTCGGGATCACGCCGTTCAACGCGCCGGTCAATCTGCTGCTTCAGAAAGTGATTCCCGCAGTTGCAGTCGGAAACACGATCGTCGTGAAACCGGCGCTGGCCGGTACGCGCGTGGCCATCCGGCTTGCCGAATTATTTGTCGCAGCCGGATGGCCGGAGGGCCTGTTCAATGTGGTGACCGGGGATCGCGCGACGGCGATCGCCTTGGCATCCCACGCCGGCGTAGCCGCGATATCGTTTACCGGCGGAACGGCGGCGGGCAACGATCTCGTCCGTGCGGCAGGCGCGCGCAAGTTTCTCGCAGAGCTCGGCTCCAACGCTGCAAATCTGGTTCTTGCCGATGCGGACATCCCGTTGGCGGCTACTAAAATTGCCTCGGCGGGATTCGAGGCGAGCGGTCAGCAGTGCATTTCAGCGCAGCGCGTCCTGGTGGATCGAACCGTCCTTGAGGAATTTCTGCCGCTGTTCGTGAAGGCTGCTCTATCGCTGAAGGTGGGGCCGGCGTCCGATCCTGCAACGGATGTCGGTCCTATGGTCCACGTCGCAGCAGCCGAGCGCGTGATGGCGATGGTGAAGGACGCCGTCGACCGCGGAGCGGCGCTTGCGCTCGAACCGAGACGGACCGGCGCAACGGTATCGCCGGGAATCCTGCTCGATGTGCCGAGGGCCTCCCGGATGTGGAACGAAGAGGTGTTCGGTCCGGTCGTCGTCGTTATCCCGTTCGATACTGTCGATCAGGCGCTCGAACTCGCCAATGACTCCGATTTCGGCCTGCAAGGCGCGGTGTTCACGAAAAGCCTCGCCGAAGCGATGCGCCTGGCCGACGATATCGAGGTAGGCTCGCTCTGGATCAATGAAGCAAGCCGCTTTCGTCTCGATATGTACCCTTTCGGAGGCGTGAAGCAGAGCGGCATCGGCCGCGAAGGCGTTCAATATGCGATGGAGGAGCTGTCTCAGGTCAAGTTTATCGGCATTCGCCCCGGCAACTGATCGGCCCTCTCGCGGGCGTGCCACCGGCGGAGCCGGGTTCAAGTTCGCGTCGCTTGCTTCGTGGAGTAGGCTGCTCGGAAGTCCCGGACAAGAGCTGCCCCGGGTTGACCGGCACAAAAATGGTGGGTTGTCGAAGCTTGTTCCCCTTAGGCACTAGATTGCCTGCGGCCTCAACCGCTAGTGTTCATCGCTGACCTATTGAAAGCCCCACATCATGCATAATGGATTGCCGGTCCGCAAAAGCAAGACGACGAAAAAAGTGCTGGCGGTCAAAGGCGGGAAGGCCGTTGCCAGGTCTCCCGTTGCCAGGTCTCCCGCTGCCAAGTCTCCCGCTGCCAAGTCTCCCGCGGCAGCAAAAAAACCATCAAAGTCGGTCGATGGCGCGGCAAACCTCAACAGGACGCGACAACGCATCCTGAACGTCGCCACTCGGGAATTCTCCGCCAAGGGATATGACGGCGCGCGCGTCGACGACATCATGCGCCTCAGCAAGGTCAGCAAGAATCTGATCTATCACTATTTCGGCAGCAAGGAGAAACTGTTTATTGCCGTTTTGGAGGCGGCCTATCAGGGTATGCATGCCCACCAGCTGACGTGGCCGCTCGACGTCTCGTCGCCGGTCGATGGTATCCGCAAGCTCGTGCAGTCGACGTTCAAATACTGGCGCGGTTCGCCCGAATTCATAGGTCTGCTGAATTCCGAGAACTTCCACAAAGGAAGGCATTTACGGAAATCGAAACTGAGCAAGGCCGGCTATTCGGGTCTTCTCGGCAACATTGCCAATCTTCTGAAGGAAGGCGAGAAGTCCGGCGATTTCCACGCCAATGTCGACCCCGTCGAACTCTATATTTCGATCTCGGCGCTGGCCTACCACTATCTGTCGAATCGCTACACGCTGTCCTATCTTCTGGATCGCAAGCTTTCAACGGAAGACGAAATAAAGGCGCGCATCGTGCATATCGAGGATCTCACGCTTGGCTATCTTCGCTACCGTGCACCCAACTCGAGATAGATAGTCGCGGCAAACCGGTCGCGACCTGGTTTCGATCGATCGTGGGAGATGGCAATGCCGGCGACCGCCATCGGACGTGTCCTCTGCCCAACTTTGCCTTATTGCTTTAGGTGGTCGCCGCGGCGTTTGAAGAGTTCTTCGTCGGCATAACCCATGGTCTCGGGCTTTCCGCGGCCGATCATCACCTGGAAATACACCGGCTCGAGGCTGTCGTTCTGATAACCGTGGATGACGCCGGCAGGGCAGGAGATGCACTCCCAAGGTCCCAGTCGCCGCGTGATCCGTCGGCCATTTTCGTCCTCGACGAAGACGTCGAGATAGCCCTGCAGCACGAAGAACACTTCCTCGACTTCATGCGTATGTGCGGCATTGCCCTGACCGGGCGGGACGAACATGATGGACAGGGTGAAGTTGCCGGCGGGGATCGACGATGCGTCATTATGCTTGCCGGAGCCGCCGGCGCCAATGAATCGGTGCTGGGCCCTCTTGAAGCCCTCGATCTTTGCGTCCTCGAACGCAGCCCAGTCCGCCTTCCGGTCGGCAAAGCGTGCAACGTAACGTTCAATGATATGGTCGATCGATACGCCTTCGAGTTCCTTCGGGCGCGCGTGTCTCGCTGTAGCCATGTCCATCTCCTGCGAACAGCTTTGGGACCTGCGGGTGGCCGTCCCATCAATAAACAAGTATTTTTTGTTGACCAGGCAGTCAACTGAAATCCGCGGGGTTCGAAAGTCTCCGAAGGTGGGCGATGCCTGACAGAACCCTGGATCGCCGCATCCGCGCGGCGTTACGCCAAACGCTCCCCGATATCTGCCGGGCGCATCCACGTTCAGTTGACTAGTCGGTCAACATAAGACATGTTCCAAGCACTCTTCGAGCTGCCGTCCGTGCGCTGTCAGTTTCAGTGGTGCGTTTGCCGGCAGGCGAATAACGCCGTTCAGCCCAGCCGGGCAGCGCGATCGATTTTTAGTCCTGTCTGGGGGCCATATGAAGCCGTCCGCCTTTGAGTATGCATCGCCCGCAACGCTGGCAGAGGCTATCAGTTTGCTCCAGGCCGGCAACGGCAATGCAAAGCTGATCTCGGGCGGCCAAAGCTTGATGCCGATGCTGGCTTTCCGACTTGCCACGCCTGAGTTGCTCGTCGATCTCAAACATGTCCCGGACCTCAACATGATCCGGATCGAAGACGACGGTGTCAGGCTGGGTGCGAAGGTTCGGTGGTGCGATATCGCCAATGATCGTCGGCTGGAGACGGCGCATCCGTTGCTGGCGGAAGCCATCAAGCACGTCGCGCATTACCAGATCCGAAATCGCGGCACGGTCGGAGGTTCGCTTGCGCATGCGGACCCGTCTGCCGAGCTGCCGGGTATTGCAATGACCTGCGATGCGCGGATGACGATCGTCGGGCCACACGGATTGCGGACCGAAAAGGCTGCTGACTTTTTTATCGGTCCGCTGCAGACGAGCCTGGAGTCGGACGAAATACTGACGTTGGTTCATCTTCCCGCTTGGCCGCTTGCGCGGCGCTGGGCTTTCCGGGAGTTCGCGCGTCGGAAGGGCGATTTCGCCATGGCGGGCGTCGCGCTTTTCTACGACCTCGACGAGAAGCGGCGTGCGGTCGACGTCCATATTGGGGCGATTGGCATCGCCGATCGCCCTGTGAGGTTGACCGCGGCCGAAACGGCGCTGAACGGAAGCGTTGTCAACGACAAGACCATTGCCGTAGCCGTAGCGGCCGCGCGGGCCGAGATTGATCCGCCTTCCGACATTCATGCCCCGGCAGCCTATCGCCGCAGTCTTGTCGCGACGCTCTTGGCGCGCGGACTTACCCAATCTGTCGGATGATAACGCGAGGGAACCGGATGCAAGTTGAATTCGAGCTCAACGGTCAAGCCGTTGCAGCAGAGGTCGAGGCCCGCACCAGCCTGGCGGACTGCCTTCGGGACAATCTCGGCAAGACCGGCACGCATCTGGGATGCGAGCACGGGGTTTGCGGGGCGTGTACGGTCCTGGTGAACGGGGATGCCGTGCGGGCCTGTCTCATGCTCGCGGTTCAGGCCGATGGCGAAAAGGTCGTGACGGTCGAGGGACTGTCCGGCGACGAATTGTCGCCGCTGCAGGCGTCGTTTCGCAGGCACCACGCGCTGCAATGCGGCTTCTGTACGCCCGGCCTCATCACGACGGCGCACGCGCTTCTGTCCAGCGAGCCGGATGCGGACGCGGAGCGGATTCGCGAGGTGTTGTCGGGCAATCTTTGCAGATGCACCGGTTACGTTCCGATCATCGAAGCCGTTCTTGACGCCGGCAGCTTCTATGCGGGCCAAAAGGAAAACGCATGAAAGTTTCCAATTCATACATCGGGCGACCGATGGAACGCGTCGAAGACCTGCGTTTTCTGAGGGGCCGCGGTACCTACGTCGCTGACGTCAATCGGCCAGGCCAGCTTTATGCGGTCATTCTGCGCAGTTCCGCGGCGCATGGGATCATTCGTTCGCTCGACGTCTCGCGTGCGCTTGATCTGCCCGGCGTTCGCCATGTGCTTGTGGCCGCGGATCTCGGTGCGGTCGTCCCCAAAATACCGCTGCGGCTGCAGCCTTTGCCCGAGCTTGAGCCGTTTCATCAGCCTGTGCTTGCCGACGGCAAGGTCCGTTATGTCGGCGAGCCGGTCGCGATTGTCCTCGCGGACACGGCAGGTATTGCGGAGGATGCGCTAGAGCATATCGATCTGGCCATCGAGTCCCTCCCGGCAATCACAAACCGCGAGCAGGCGGAGGCGATGCCGTCGGTGCTATTCGAGGGCCACGGCTCGAATGCTGCCATCACATGGAAAGCGTTCCGCGGCGATGCCGACGCCGCTTTTGCTTCGGCCGACTACGTTCGCCGGGAGCGATTCGCAATCCAGCGCCACGCCGCAATGTTTATGGAGCCGCGCGGCTTTGTTGCCGAGTGGAACGCCGTCGATGCCAAGCTCACCGTTTGGGGGGCCGCCAAGACGGCGTGGTACAATCGCAAGGTCCTGGCCGCTGCACTTGATCTGGAATTGGAGGCCGTCGATCTGATCGAGGTCGATGTCGGCGGCGGGTTTGGGTCCCGCGGAGAATTCTATCCGGAGGATTACCTGATCCCCGCGGCCGCCAAGTTCGTTGGTCGCCCGGTGAAATGGACCGAGGACCGGCGCGAACACATGATGACGGCCAACCACGCCCGCGACATCGCCTGTGACGTCGAGATTGCCGTCAGCCGCGATGGCCGGTTTCTGGGACTTCGGGGCCAGATCTGGGCTGACATCGGCGCCTATCTCCGAACCAATGGTTCGGTCGGTCCGCGCAACGTCGCGCAATACATGTCAGGTCCCTATTGCTTCGAGAACATCGACCTGAAAAGCACGATGCTGACCACCAACAAGACGCCGAGCGGCACCTATCGCGGCCCAGGCCGGTTCGAGACCGATTTCATCCGGGAGCGACTGATCGATCTCGTGGCAAAGGATCTGAACATCGATCGCGTCGAGCTGCGCCGGAAAAACCTGGTCGCGGACAGCCAGATGCCCTATCCGCTCGCCAGCATCACGCCCTTTGACAGCTCGACGGAGCTCGACAGCGGCGATTACCACGCGGTGTTCGATCTCTGCATGAAGGAGTTCGGCTGGGCCGAAAAGAGCAAGCTGAGCGGCAAGCTGATTGACGGCTACTACCACGGTGTCGCCGTCGGCAGCTTCATCGAAGGCGGCGCCGCCGGGCCCAAGGAGGATGCGCGGCTCGTTCTCGAAACCGATGGTTCGCTGTCCGTTTATTTGGGATCGTCTTCGGTCGGGCAGGGACTGGAAACGATCATGGCCCAGATCGCCGCCGATGCGACAGAGCTTCCCTACGAACGAATTACCGTCAATCATGGATCGACCAGCCACGTGAAGGATGGCTACGGCGCCTACCACTCACGCTCTACGGTGATGGGCGGCTCGGCCATCCTGCTCGCCGCAGAAAAGCTCAAGGACCGGATTCGTGAGACAGCAGCAACGCGGTTCGGTTGCGGAGCGGGCGATGTGATGATCGACGGTGATCAAGTCAGCTGGTCCGGCAAGACATTATCGCTCGCCGGTTTGTCCGACATTCCGCTTGAAGTGGAGGCGTCGTTCTTCAACAAGAAGTACACGTGGGCTTACGGCACCCAGGCGGCGCATATCGCGGTCGATCCCGGAACGGGCCACGTCAAGGTTCTCGATTATCTTTCGGTTGAAGATGTCGGACGAATCATCAATCCGTTGACGCTGCACGGGCAGGCGGTTGGCTCGATCGTGCAAGGTCTTGGCGGCGCATTCCTGGAACATCTCGTCTATGACGAGAACGGCCAGCTGCTGACCGGTTCGTTCGCCGATTATCTGATGCCGACGGCATCGGACTTTCCCCATATCCGGTCGATCACCCTTGAACTCAAGCCTTGTCCGAACAATCCGCTGGGCGCCAAGGGAGCGGGCGAGGGCGGCCTCATCCCGGTCGGAGGGATCATGGCCAATGCCATTGCAGACGCGTTGTCGCATCTCAATGTCCAGCCGATGGAGTTGCCGCTTTCGCCGGCGCGAATCTGGCAATTGGTCGAAGATGCCAATGCCGCCCAGGCTGCTGGTTAAGCTGGCCTTGCGGGTTCGGGGGAAAATTCGGAGCTGAAACGACGATGCGGGAATTCGGCGGGACATCCCCGGCTGTCGGACCTTGCGGTTAGTCGATCGTCTGGCCTCGGGGAATTGCGAATCGCGTGCGAACAACTTCATCGAGCCGCTTTCGACATGGAGGAACCTTTGCGTGGCACCTCGTAGCAACGACCCGTCTCGCGTCCGTGAAAAGATCTTGAAACAGGCGACAGAAGAGTTCGCCCGAATCGGTTTCGAGGGCGCCCGCGTCGATCGCATCGCGGAGCGCTGCCGCGTCAGCAAGAACATGCTGTACTATTATTTCAAGTCCAAGGAAGGCCTGTTTGTCGCCGCCCTGGAGCAGATGTATCAGGACCTGCGCGACCAACAAAGGGATCTGTCCGTTCGCGCCAGCGATCCTGTGGCGGCGATGGAGCAGCTTGTTCACCACACCTTCTACGCTTTCAAGAGCAATCCGAGCGCCATCCGGCTGATGAACGAGGAGAACAAGCACAGGGGCAAATACATCCGGAAATCCGGCCGGATGCGGGACTTATACAATCCTTTGGTGGAAACCATCCGCTTCGTCCTGGAGCGCGGCCTGAAGGACGGAATTTTCAAGCCGGGCCTTGACCCGACGATCGTATACCTGACGCTGTCCTCCCTCTGCTACCATTACCTCTCCAACCAATACACGCTCGAAATTGCGCTCGACCGCGAACTCGGATCCGACGACGCGCAGAAGGCGTGGCTCGACCACGTTAGCGGCCTCGTTCTGCTTTATTGCCTGTCGACTCCGATCGCCCCAACCCGAAAGAAACCCCAGCGCGAGACCGTGAACGGTTAGTGGCCAGCCGACCGTGCCCGCGCTTGCGATAGCCAAAGCCGCTGCTTTCCATGCGCTGCGGGGGACCGCGCCCCGCGGTTGTGCCGCAACATACTGAAGTTGCTCGCGGGCATGCAGCCGGGAACGGCCGCGGCAAGCCGGATCGCTTATTTTGCTTGCAGAACGAAAGCGCGCGAGCCGGGTACTCGTGGCGTGTCCGCGCGGGCCCGTCCGGCGAGCCGATTATCAATATGGATTAGACCGGGCTCGAATCAATCTGTTGACTGGTTAGTCAACTGTGACCTATCTTTGATCCAACTCAAAAGAGTCCTTACGTCGACAAGTTCGGAATAATGACGAAGCAGGCAGCGCGATCGGAACGAGGCGGCGAGGATGATGTCGTTGATCCTGCGACTGATCGATCGTCGCCGGCGCTAATCCGCGTTGTCGGCCTGGAAAAGCGATTTTCCGCACGATCCGGCGGGACCGTGACCGCGCTTTCCAACATCACTCTCGATATTCGGAAAAGCGAGTTCATCTCGGTCGTCGGCCCCAGCGGATGTGGCAAGACCACGCTGCTGCGGATATTGGCCGGTCTCGAACAGGCCTCTGCGGGAGAGGTGTATTCCGGTGGGGAGCGTATCACCGGACCTCGCGCAGACGCCGGCGTCGTCTTCCAGCAGGCGGTACTGCTTCCCTGGAACACCGTTCTCGCAAACGTACTGTTGCCGGCTCAACTCAAAAAGGACAACTCTGCTGCAACGATTGCGCGTGCCGAGAGGCTCCTCAAGTTCATGGGTCTTCAGGACTTCGCCCAAAAATATCCGTTCGAACTTTCCGGCGGCATGCAGCAGCGGGCTTCAATCTGCCGCGCCCTGATGCGCGACCCCAAGATACTGCTGATGGACGAGCCTTTCGGCGCGCTCGACGCCATGACGCGGGAATCCATGAACATCGAACTGATGCGTGTGTGGTCTGAGGAGCGCATGACGGTGTTTTTCATCACACACAGCATCCCGGAAGCCGTCCTGCTGGGGGATCGTGTGGTCGTGATGTCTCCACGGCCCGGGAGGATTTCGGATATTGTCGATATCAATATCGATCGCCCTCGCAGCCTCAAGACCATGGGGACGCCACGCTTTGGCGAACTCTGCGATCATATCCGCGGGCTGTTTGGTGTGGAAGCGTCTACGGTGTCGTCGCTGTGAGCCAGGTGAAAATGCTGCTCAGTTCCCACCGGCTGCAATCGACTTTGCTGGCAATCGCCCTGATCGGAGCCTGGCAGGGTTCCTGCGAATATTTTGATATAACGCCATTGGTGCTGCCGCCCCCCGGTGCGATCGCAGTCAAACTTTATACGCTGGTGGCGTCAGGAGAAATCTGGCCACATCTGTGGGCCACCATTGTCGAGGTCCTGTCCGGATTTGTCCTGGGTGTGCTGGCGGGCCTGGCGATTGGAGCGATGATTTCACTCATTCCGGTGGTCGAGCGCCTGGTCTATCCCTATCTCGTCGCGCTCCAGACCCTCCCGAAGGTTGCGATCGCGCCACTTTTCATCATCTGGTTCGGATATGGGCTGACCTCGAAGATCGTCATCACGGCATTGGTCTGCTTTTTTCCGATCCTGGTCAGCGTCGTCGCCGGGTTTCATTCGACGGACCGTGATCAACTTGACATGATGAAGGCATTCGGCGCCACCACGTGGCAGACGCTGCTGCGTCTGCGCATTCCATCCGCGCTTGTGCTTATCTTTGCTGGGCTTGAGATTGCTGCGGTCCTGGCAGTGATCGGTGCGATCGTTGGCGAATTCGTCGGTGCACAGGTCGGCCTCGGTTATCTGATTATCGCGCTCAATTTCAATCTCGATATTGCCGGCGTCTTTGCCGTGCTGATCGTGCTGTCGGCGATTGGATTGGTGATGCATGGCGCCGTGCGGGTTGCGGCGCGTCGTTACATTTTCTGGATCCAGCGCAATGAAGCGCCGGTGCTGGTGTAATCCTTTTAGAAAGCGGGATGCGCATGACGCACGTTGGTATTGGACGCAGGGTTGCCGGGGCCGTTCTGGTCGCGGGCCTGACATTTGGTTGCTCGCAGTCGGCCTGGTCCCTGGAAAAGGTCCGCATCCTGATTCCGGTCCGGGCCATCGATGAGGCGTTCTCGCCGTTCGTCGTCGCGAAGCAAAAGGGATACTTCGAGGCCGAAGGATACGATGTAACCCTGCTGGCGGTCGGCGGCTCGAACGAGGCGGCCCTGCAGGTCTCCGCCGGAAATGCTGAAGTCGCTGCCGCGTCGCCCGGAGAGGCGATCATCGGCATTCAGTCCGGCCAGCTCAAGATTCGCTACTATTACGACCTGTACTACGCCAACATCTGGTCGGTGGCGGTGCTGCCCGAAAGCCCGATCAAGACTCTGACCGATCTGAAGGGCAAGAAACTCGGCGTTCAATCGATGGGAAGCGCCGGCACAACCTTTGCGAAGGCGTTCGTGAAGGAGGCCGGATTGGATCCGCAGAAGGACATTTCCTTCTTGCCGGTCGGTCTTGGTGCGCAGGCGATCACCTCGGTTCGGCAGCAGCTCGTTGACGGCGTTATTTTCTGGGATGCGGCGCTGGCAAAGCTGGCCTTTTCGGGGCTGAAGCTCCGCGAGGTCCCTGCGCCAAACGATCTGCGTACACTTCCGGATGTCGGCCTGCTTGCGCGCAACGACACCATCGACAAGAACCCCAAGATGCTGGTCGGAATCGCCCGCGCGATTGCAAAAGGGTACGATTTCAGCATGGCGAATCCCGAGGCGGCGGTGCTGATGACGTGGAAGATCTATCCGGAGTCGCGCTCTAAAAATCCGGATCCGGCCGAAGCGCTGAAAGAGGGAGTTGCCGTCAATCAGGGGAGGCTGGCGATCTGGAACAGCGAGAAAGTCGGCGCCAAGCACGGCCTCTTCATCGAAGCCGACTGGCAGCGGTTGCTGCAGTTTCTCAGGGATCAGGGCGCCATGTCCGAAACGCCTCCGATCGACAAGGTCTTCACGAACGCGTTCATCGATCAGATCAATGTCTACGACCGCGCCGGTGTGATTGCGGACGCGAAGAAGGAAGATCTCTCCAGGCTTCGGTAACCCTCTGCTCGAGTGGCGCCGATGTGCGTGTTACCGGTCTCGAGTCGGCCGATGCCATTCAAGACGTGGCATGCGGGACAGTCGGCCGGCGTGTCTGGCGTCCGCACGTCGACGGACAAAGGCAAATTGCCGTGCCGGCTTTGTGTCAGCTGACACGACTCTTCAGACACACTGCACTGTGAACGAGAGGACAAGAGTTCCGGTTTCTTCGCCCGGCAACTTGCCGGGCTTTCGCAGAGGTCGCGACATCTAGCCAACGATGAGGGCTCACCATTTAGGCAAAGCGCAGTCTCGCGTTGGCTTTCACAGGTTCGCAAAACCTTCGAAGTTCCCGCGATTGATCGCTGCGGGTGTTTTGATCCGGCAAATGCCAAGAGAAAGCCGCCACAGTGGCAAACTTCCGACACACGACAGCGGCGAAAAGGGAGATCCTACATGACGCTTGCGCGAAGGCTTATACCGATTCGCTTGCGCGAAGGCCTATACCGATTCCGTTTTGCTGTCGTGCGCATATTCAAGGGGGCCCTCGTGTCGCACAAATTCTTCCGGTCGATCCTGCTCGCCTGCGCATTGTTTGCCTTCCCTGCTTTCGCTCAGGCCGGCGCTGAGCCTAAGGCAGCCGCCTCAGTCGCGAACAATACCGATGCACTGACGCCCGACCAGGCGAAGCGGGCGCTCGATACGCTTCAGGACGACAAGAAGCGCGCGCAGATGATCGATACGCTGCGCGCAATCGCCAATGCCTCGCCGCGGGCGCAAGCCGCGCCCGAACCGCAACCCGTCCTCCCACTCACGGCGGACAGCCTCGGCGCACAGCTCTTGCTGACGGTGTCCGAGCAGGTCGGCGATATCTCGCACGAGATCGCCGCTATGGCGCGGACGGTGACGCACTTTCCAGCGTTCTATTACTGGATCGTGCGAACGGCCAACGATCCATCCGCCTACGATCAGTTGCTCGATATCGCGTGGAAACTGGCGTTAGTGTTCGGTTGCGCCTTCGCCGCCGAGTGGCTGGTCTTCCGCCTCATCAAGCGGCCGGTGGCGATTTTGGAAGCGCGCATTCCCCAAACGCCGCGGGCGCCTGCGCAGACGCTCGCAATAACCGATCCGCCCTCCTCGGCGGCGGATGTTATCGCGGAGGGCGAACTGCATCGACGGCGTCTTAGCCTGGCGCGGGCCTGGCAGTCGCTAGTCCGCCTGCCGTTCGTGTTGGGACGTCTCACGCTGGAACTGCTCCCGGTGCTCGTCTTCGTCGGTGTAGCCACGATGTTGCTAGGGACCGAGATCGGCGATCCCGCAACCACACGCCTCGTGATCCTCGCGGTCGTGAATGCCTATGCGCTGTCGCGCGGGCTGATCTGTGTGGTGCGGACCTTGGCGGGGCCGTTCGGTCTGTTCCGCGTTAGCGCCGAAACCGCGGCCTATATCGAGATCTGGGCGCGGCGCATCGTCACGGTCGCCGTATCGGGCATCGCCTTTGCGAATGTGGCGCTGCTGCTGGGGTTGCATCGCGCCGGCTACGCGGCGTTGCTGCGTCTGGTGATGCTGGTCGTGCACCTGTTCATCGTCGTCATCGTCCTGCAGTGCCGCCGTCAGGTCGCCGAGGCCATTCGCGCGCCGGCCGGCCGCGAGGGCGCAGCCGCCAAGGTGCGCAATCGCGTCGCCGGGCTCTGGCATTATCTTGCGATCGCCCTGGACCTCGCCTTGTGGGCGGTGTGGGCGCTCAATATCCGCAACGGCTACGCGCTGCTGTTGCAGTATTTTGTCGGCACCATTGCGGTCGTCCTGATCTCCCGTCTCGCCGGCGTCGTGGTGCTGAGCCTGATTGATCGCGGCTTCCGCATCAGCCCGGAACTGCTGCAGCGCTTCCCGGGCCTCGAGACCCGCGCCAATCGCTACCTGCCGCTGCTGCGCAAGATCGTCTCGGCGATCGTCGCCTTCATCGGCTTCGTGGCATTGCTTGAAGTCTGGGGCGTGGATGCCATCGTGTGGTTCTATGGCGGCCAGATCGGCAGCCGGTTGTTGTCGGCGGTGGTGACGATCGGCATCGCAGCTCTTGCGGCGGTGGCGATCTGGGAGGCGGCCAACGCGCTGATGGATCGCCAGGTCAATGCGCTGTCGCGCGACGGCCACTATGCGCGCGCGGCGCGGCTGCGCACCTTCCAGCCAATGCTGCGAACGGCGTTGCTGTGCGTGATCGTCGCGGTGGTCGGCTTGACGGCGCTGAGCGAGATCGGCGTCAACGTCGCGCCACTTTTGGCCGGCGCCGGCATCGTCGGTATCGCCATCGGCTTCGGTTCACAGAAACTGGTGCAGGACCTCATCACCGGGCTGTTTCTCCTGTTGGAAAACACCGTTCAGGTCGGCGACAACGTCACGGTGTCCGGCCTGTCGGGGACGGTCGAGAATGTTTCGATCCGTACGATCCGGCTGCGCGCCGGCGACGGCTCGGTGCACATCGTTCCCTTCAGCGCCGTGACGACGCTCACCAATTCAAGCCGCGGCGCCGGCAATGCGGCCGTCAGCGTCAACGTTGCCTACAAGGAAGACACCGACCGCGCCGGCCAGATCCTGAAGGACATCGTCGCCGAAATGCGTCGCGAGGCGGAATACCGGCAGGCGATCCGCAGCGATCTCGAACTGTGGGGCGTCGACAAGGTGGACGGTTCGATGGCGTCGATCGTCGGCCAGATTCGCTGCACCGACAGTGGTCGCTGGCCGGTGCAGCGCGAATTCAACCGCCGCATGAAGCGACGATTCCAGGAGTGCGGAATCGAAATCGCATCCGCAGGTCAAACCATTCTGATGCAAATTCCGGCACCAGACGACGTAGCCTCGGATTCGGTGCCTCGACGGGCGGCTGGCTAGAGCGTTTTCAAGCGAAGTGGAGATCGGTTCGCGTCAAGAAAACGCGGTAAATCAAGAATCTCGAGCCCGTTTCAATTCTATCGAAACGGAAAAGCCTCCAGTCGCAAACTGCACCTTCATGGAGAGGAGGCGGTCCAAAAGCTGACTTTGCGAGGACGTCCGGTTTTCGCGCAAAGCGGACCATCGCAGGGCGTTGGTTCTGGTCGCATTAGTTCCGGGATTGTCCAGGAGCTGCTGGAGCAGAAAAAGTCGCAAACAGGAATTTACGGCGAGAGGGTCCGCTGCAGCCACGCCCGAAGCCTCGCCACCGTTTCTGGCTGCATCGGGCGGCCTTCGCGCGTCTTGCATTGCCCTTGCCCTGCGGTTGAAAATGCCGCCGCAACCCCAAAGGATCACGGCGGCAAGTCTAGGGAGGAAACGCCCAAAGGAGGGCAGTCACCGTCTCTCGACGGTCTCGGTCAGCCCTA
>Ga0185299_10002120_pt1 | contig 32402 bp, 26 predicted proteins | sample PaiPotPPA55metaG_FD_128002 | JGI IMG/M metagenome (GOLD analysis project Ga0185299, IMG submission 128002) | Iron sulfur acid spring bacterial and archeal communities from Banff, Canada, to study Microbial Dark Matter (Phase II) - Paint Pots PPA... ...
GGGGTAACCACAAGCGGTTTCTTAGGCCGTCCAGTGCGCATATCCAAGTATGCATCGTTCCCACTACTTATGCAACGTATTTATAACTCAGAACACTAGATAGATAGCGTTCTTTTTCTTTATTCCTGCGATGGTCATTGACGATGTGCTGGCACGCCTGCTGCACGTGACGGAGGGAGTATTCAGTTCCTGATTATGAGCGTTGTTATCTTTCCTTTGGTTACCCTCAAGGATTGGCTCTCCGCAAAAGAATGACGCACCAAGATGCGACGGGCATGAAAGCATATATCCCCGTGGTCCCTTTGATGATCAAGGCCTTCTTGGTTTCAGCAGTACTTCAGGTTCCATTCATACTTATGCAATTTAGTCACTCACACACACTGGATGTGCTTGGTACACTCTTCTTCGTTCCGTCCATTCTTCTTCTTGAGCGTCTGCCACCGACACTTCACTTGTTCCGCTCGACGCGAGACAGCAATTCACTAAGTTAAGTGCTGGCGGTGGTTACTTTTCAGTTCGTGATCGTGGGCACCTTCATCTCTGGGATACTGGTGGTCGCAGGCGCGATTAGTTCGAAAGAGCTAGGCTGGGGAAAGACGTTGATGGATACCTAATTAAATGAAATCCAAAGTTCCTCTGAAGAAACCCGGCAGCAAGGCGAAGCGCGAAGAAGCGCTGCTTTCGGTGGTCGGCATTTGGAAAGACAGAACCGACCTGCCCGATACAGAGACGTATCTCCGCAGCCTACGAAAAGGCAGCCGGCTGGCCCGCCTGACCTAATGAAAAAGCCGCCCGGGTCGCCCTGGACGGCTTCTTCTCCTCTGGCTGTGCTCGTCGCGATTAGTCCCCGAAAGAACCCACCTCTTCGCGATCTACCTCTGACTTTGGCTTGGCCGGCGGAGCTGGCGCGATGGACCCCAATTGCACCAACTCCGGTCCGGGCTGTTCTTTGAGCACGTGCTGGCGATAAAGCTTCGCCATGCGCTCGTTCTCCTGCTGCTCGCGCAGCTTTTCGTCGCGGGCGCGCTTCTTTTCCTCGCGCGCGTTCTTGGCGATCCCCAGCTTGTCGAGATCAGTCTGCTTGCCGTGGTTCACATCGTCCGCACGAAGAACCAGCGAGTGATTCGCGCTCTCGAGGCCCACCTTCTTGCCGCCGGCAAAGATCTCGTGCCGCCCGCGCTCCTCATACCATTTGGTGAGCGTTGCGGTCATGTGCATCTTCTCGATGATGTTGCGCCAGCCGACGCCGGTATTGTAGGCGCAGAAGGAAATCTCACCCTCCTGCGTCGCGTAGGGAATAATGCACTGCTCGGTGCGCCGGAAATCGTAGTTGAAAAGATCCTGGAACCACATGCCGGCGATGAACAGGAAGTTCCAGCGATCCTGGCGCCGCTGCGTAATATCGGCCATGGTGCGGTCGCCTGTAACCTTGCCATAAGCGCCGGTCTGCGCCTTTTTCGACATGCCGAAGCACTTGTCGAACTTGGCGATCATGTCGCTCAGCTTGAAATGTGTTGGCGAATTGAATGGGTTGTAGTTGCGCAGCAGCGCCAGCGTAACACCCATCACCGAAAGTTTCTTGCCGCGCGCCGCGTCGTTGATGCGCTCTATGTCTTTGGCCAGCCGCTCGGCATTGAGAAATGCCGTCACCGGCACGGCTTCCTTGGTCTCCTTGTCGCACATCACCGCCATGCCGATGCCGCAATTGGGATGGCAGCCACAGCTCAGCTGACCCCACTCCGCTGCCGGGCCATGCACCAGGTCGGCAAAGTCCGAGAAGGTGCTCATGAAGGAAATCGGGAACCAGTCGCGTACGGGCACGCCGAGACCGGTCTGGTTCTTAACGTCGTGAGCCAGATGCGACAGCGTATAACGCTGGGCCTGGCGGCGCTCGTCTGTTACTGCTTCGTCGCGGCCGGTGAAAGAGACGGGCTGGAAGCTCAGGAACGGAATCTTCTTGGGATTGTCGAGAGCAAAGCGCACCACGGCGCCCACTTGCTCGTTGTTGATGCCGTTGATGATCGTAATCACAGGCACGATGTCGACGCCGGCGGTCCACAGATTTTCGATGGCGCGCATCTTGACATCAAACAGGTTGCCGACCGCCCGGTGTGAATTCGCGGCGTTGCCGATGCCGTCAAACTGAAGATAGGCATAGCGCAGTCCGGCTTCAGCGGCCTCCTTACAAAACTCGGGACTCTTAGCGAACTCGATTCCGTTGGTGGCAGACTGCACGCTGTTGTAACCGACTTTCCGGGCATATCGAACGGCATCCAGGAAGTGGGGCGATAGCGTCGGCTCGCCGCCGGAGAACTGTACCGACATCTGGCGGCGCGGTTTGATAGAAATCGCGTTGTCGAGCAGCGTCTGGATGTCTTCCCAGCTCAACTCGTGCACGAACCCTACCTGATTGGCATCCATAAAACATGGATCGCACATCATGTTGCAGCGGTTCGTCAGATCGATGGTCAGCACCGACCCGCGGCCGTGCAGGATTGTGCTGGTCCCATGATTGTGAAGTTTTTCGTCGTTGTGCGCGCGAATATCGCGGCCCGGAAACACGTCTTCCAGGTGCTTGAAGAACGCCGGGTCCATCGCCATGACGTCTTCGAAGAGCCCGTGCTTGGGGCACTCCTTCACCATCAGGATCTTGCCGTCGCGCTCGATGACCTTGGCTTTGATTTCGCCGACTTTTTCGTTGAGAAGGATCTCGTGCGGTAGTTTGCCATCCACGATCTGCTGCCGGATCTCCGGGATGCAGCGGGGGCACAATGAGTCGGTCTCGCGCGGCCAGCCAAGCGGCGGCTTCTGCTTTTCGTAGCTCTTGAGCAGCGGCTTATCGGACCAGTTCGGCTTAAAAGACGGGTTCTGGTTGATCTGGTTGAGTTTATCGAACACAAACCAGGCCCCGCCCGCGGCCAGCGTGACAGCCTTTTCGACGTACTTTATGGGCTTATGCATATATCCGGTATGACTTTATCGAGTATAAAGCCAGGCCCATTTGGAGGCTAGGCGAATGCGTTAAAGCGCCCATTTTCTAACCTCGATGGGGATATCACCCATTGAACGGGCGCGGCGTTGGCGGCCCGGTCCCCATTGAAAAGACTAGGTTTATCCCTTAGTGGCTTCGTTTTGTCAAGATGGGAGGGTGACAGCCGATGAGGTAAAGCGCTTAGCCCGGGAGTGTGGCTTCGAACTAGCCGGCATCGCGCGCGCTGAACCTCTTCCCGAGGACAACCGGCGCTACCTGGACTGGGTAGAGCGCGGAATGGCCGGCGCGATGGGTTACCTGACCGACCGGCGCGCGACCATCCGAACCGATCCGAAACTGCTGCTCTCGAGCGCCCGCACGATCATCTGCGTTGGAAAGCTTTATAACGGGCCCCAGGCCCGTTCCACCGAGCTGAATGATTCCGAAGCGGGCTGGATCTCCCGTTACGCCTGGGGCGACGATTATCATGACGTGATGCGTCAAGGCCTGGAGCGGCTGGTTGGGCAATTGCCAGCCGGGCATGACTACAAGATTTGCGTCGACACGGCGCCGCTGCTGGAGCGATCCTATGCCCGCGAAGCCGGGCTCGGCTGGATCGGCAAAAACACTTGCCTGATCAATCAGGAGATCGGGTCGTGGTTCTTTCTGGGCGAGGTGGTCACGTCGCTCGAGGTCGAACCCAATACCCCGCCGCCCGATCGCTGCGGGACCTGCACGCGCTGCATCGATGCTTGTCCGACTCAGGCGATCGCCGGGGAAGGATACGAGATCGATGCCCGGCGCTGCATTCCGTATTTCACGATCGAGTTGCGCGGATCTGTACCGGAATCGATGCGTGCCGGTATCGGGCGGCATGTCTTTGGTTGCGACATCTGCCAGGATGTGTGCCCCTGGAATCGCGACGCGCCCGAGGCCAGCGAACCGTCGTTTGAGCCGCGCCATTTCGCGCCGCCGCTGGAGAAGCTCGCCGCTATGAGCGAGGAGGAGTTCCGCGAAATTTACGCGCACAGCCCAATCCAGCGGACCAAATATGCGGGTTTCCTTCGCAACGTGGCCATCGCGATGGGCAACAGCGGGCTGGTTAAGTTTCGCGAGCCGCTGGAAAAACTGGCGCAAGGTCCAGACGAAATAGTGGCTGAGCATGCCCGTTGGGCATTGGAAAATCTTGACCGTTAGCCCGGTGTCTTATCATGGAAGCCATGTCTCCTTCCGAAGAGTTGCACGAGCACTCCGAGCACGCCAAGGACCCGTTTGATAAGCGCGTAGCCGCGACGATGGCTATTCTTGCCGCCACGCTGGCGATTGTCTCAGTGGCCGGCCACATCACCACGACTGAAGAATTGCTGCTACAGCAGAAGGCTTCGGACCAGTGGTCGTATTATCAAGCCAAATCGATTCGCCGCTACGAATCGGAGGTCGCTCGCGATGTGTTCGCTGCCATGCGGAACGACGCCAAAAGCGAGGAATACACCAAGAACGCCGAGCGCTATCGGAAAGATGACGAAGAGATCCAGAAGCAGGCACAGGACCTCGAAAGCGAGAGTCATATCAGGGGACGCCAGGCGCTGCGCTTGCACTTCGGCGAAGTGTTCCTCGAAATCTCGATTGTGTTGGCCTCACTAGCGATCCTGAGCAAGCGAGCCTCATTCTGGTATGCGGCTATGGCCGGCGGAGCTGTGGGGGCGATTATCGGGGCCACAGCGTACTTCGTCTCTTAACGATTTGGCGGCAAACTTTCTTACGATTGCTTGTCGATTCTCCGGGTCCCCGTTCGTTATTAGGGTGCAAGACGCAAACACTTGAGGAGAACCCAATGAAAACACAATTCTTTCTAATCACAACACTGATCGCGGCTTCGGCCGCCCTGCAGTCCGCCGATTCAAAGCCCAATTCCTCGTCCAACGCAGACGCGGCTTTCGCCCGCCTCAAAACGCTGGTTGGTGAATGGGAGGGTACTACGAACTCGGGGAAAGTGCATCTGAGTTACGAACTGGTTTCCGGCGATACAGCCCTGCTGGAACGGGAGTCATCCGAAACGATGCCGACCATGCTAACCGTTTACTACGTGGATGGCGGCCGCTTGTTGCTCACTCATTACTGCGATGTCGGCAATCAGCCACGCATGCAGGTCAAGGCATTCAATGCCGGCACCGGCGAGCTGGATTTCCAGTTTCTGGATGCCACCAACCTGACCAGTCCGGGCGCAGGCCACATGCACAATGTCAAGATTCGTATCGTGGATAATAGCCACTTGGTCAGCGAGTGGCAGTTCTACGAGAACGGAAAACCGAAGTTCAGCGAGACTGCGCAGTACACGCGCGTACGTTAGGAGAAAACGATGCCACAATACATGCTTCTTCTTTACAGTGATCCGGCGGCCTGGATGAAGCTCAGTCCGGAAGAAATGCAGAAAGCCACCGAAAAATACTTTGCCTGGACGAAGAAACCTTTCACCCGGGACAGCAAGCGGCTGGCCGATGAACCCGGCCGCGTGATTCGCTCCGTCGGAGGTAAGCCCAAAGCGACGGACGGTCCTTATAGCGAAACCAAAGAGATCCTGGGCGGCTACTACACTATTGAAGCGGCGAGCTATGACGAAGCTGTCAAGCTGTCGCTTGAACACCCGCAGCTTGAATACGGCACGGTGGAAGTGAGACAAGTCTACGGATCGTGACCGCAGCGGCTGAGACCGGATCGCTGCTGGAACATTTGTTCCGGCATCAGGCGGGTCGGATGGTGGCGCACCTGACTCGTCTGTTCGGTCCGGCGAACATCGATCTCGCCGAAGAGACGGTGCAGGAAGCCATGCTTCGGGCTCTCCAGAGCTGGCCCTATGAGGGGGTTCCGGAGAACGCCGGTGCATGGCTTTTTCGCGTGGCTCACAATGCCGCGATCGATGCAGTGCGGCGTAATCGGCTGCTCAGCGACAAGAGCGATGCCATCGTCCGCGAGCTTTCCCGATCGGCGTCCGCTCCCGAAGATAGTCCAGATCTCGAAGAACAGCTCCGCGATGATGAGCTGCGCATGATCTTCATGTGCTGTCATCCCGACATCTCCCAGGACTCGAGCGTGGCATTGAGCCTGAAGACCGTCAGCGGATTCAGCGTACGCGAAATAGCGCGGGCGTTCCTGGCCGACGACGCCGCGGTCGCGCAGCGGCTGGTGCGCGCCAAAAGCCAGATCCGAGAACGGCGCCTGACCCTTGATATGCCCCGAGGAGCCGAGCTGAAGTCGCGCCTTGCTTCGGTGCTGGACGTGATTTACTTCATGTTCAACGAGGGTTACACGGCGCATGAAGGCCAAGACCTGATCCGCCGTGATCTTTGCTTTGAGGCGCTTCGTCTGGGCTGCCTGGTGGCGGCTTCGTCGATCGCGATACCGAGTGTTCATGCGCTGGTGGCCTTGATGGCCTTTCAAGTGTCGCGCCTCGCAGCCCGCGTTGACGAAGCAGGCGACCCGGTGCCGTTCGAATTTCAGGATCACGGGCTCTGGGATCAACACTTGATCGGCCTGGGGTTCCATCATTTCGATCGATCGATGGCGGGCGATGAGGTCTCTGAATACCATGTGCAGGCGGCCATCGCAGCCACGTACGCACGTGCGCCGGAGTGGCATGCCGTCGATTGGCCCATGATCCTCCGCTTATACGATCAGTTCCTCGCGATCAACCCTTCTCCGGTGGTCGCGCTGAATCGGGCGGTCGTCGTCAGCAAGGTGCAGGGGCCTGAGGAGGCTCTAGACGTCATCGCACCGCTCGAGAACAATTCGAAGCTACGCAGCTACTACCTGCTACCCGCCGTGCGCGGACATCTGCTTCTGGAACTGGGGCGGCACAGCGAAGCGGCGGCTTGTTTTCGCGCGGCTTTGGTCTGCCCGTGCTCTGAGCCAGAGCGGCGGTTCTTGCGGCGCAAACTTACGGACTGCGAGCGCGCTACAATTCTTGGTCAGAGCTAAACTTGATTAGACCAAGGAGCGCCATGATGCCACACCCAAGTCGATTCAGATTCAAGATCGCTGGAGCCCTAATCGCGATCAGCAGCGCAACCATGTATGCCGCAACTACCGAACCGAATGCCCAACCCAATCCCTATCGAACGATCGAGAACTGGGCCAAGCTTCCAGAGGGCCGAACCTGGGGATCGGCGGCCGGAGTCAGCCTTGATTCACACGGCCATATCTGGGTAGCCGAGCGGTGCGGCGCAAATTCCTGCGCCGGCAAGATGGACGATCCGATTCTCGAATTCGACGCGTCGGGCAAGCTGCTCAGGAGTTTTGGCGGCGGAATGTTCATTTTTCCGCACGGCCTTTATGTGGATAAAGACAACAACGTTTGGGTGACCGACGGCCAGGGCAAAGACGGAAAGGGGCACCAGGTTTTCAAGTTCAGTCCGGATGGAAAGGTCTTGATGACGCTCGGCAAGGCCGGCGTTACTGGCGATGGTCCCGATACTTTCAATGCCCCGTCCGCCATGGTGGTGGCTCCGAACGGCGATATTTTCGTCGCCGACGGGCATGGCGGAAACACGAATGCACGAATCGTGAAGTTCGACAAGGACGGGAAATTCATCAAGACCTGGGGACACAAGGGCTCGGGTGAAGGCGAGTTCAATGTACCCCATGCTATCGCATTCGATTCCAAGGGACGCCTGTTCGTAGGCGATCGCGGAAACAATCGCATCCAAATATTCGATCAGGACGGGAAGTTTCTGGAAGTGTGGGCGCAGTTCAGCCGGCCGAGCGGAATTTTCATCGACAAGAAGGATGCGATGTATGTGGCCGACTCCGAGTCGAATGACAGCAATCACCCGGGGTGGAAGCGCGGCATGAGGATCGGAAGCGCCAAGGATGGGTCAGTCGCCGCGTTCATTCCCGATCCACAACAGCCGCCGGTCGGTGGCACCACTGCAGCCGAGGGCGTCGCGGCGGACCCGAAAGGTGTAATTTACGGGGCCGAAGTGGGTCCGAAAGATTTGAAGAAGTACGTCAAGAAGTAGGCGCGAGCGGCCGGCCACAGAGCGATTCGAGGATTTCAATCGGCGCGTGTTGGCGTGCCGCCAGGGACTCACGTCGGACAATGACCGTCTGCTCCAGCGCGTGCTGGCCCGATAGCACGGCGTGCGGAACGATATCGGTGAAGACCATCCAGGTCGAGTCAGGTGGAAACTCGAAGCGATATTTCGCGCAGTCCCGTTGATAATCGCCGTTGAACTTCAAGTAGTCATGGAAACCCAGCATGAAGCGGTCGTAGGCCGACCGATCGGCGACCGGCAAACCGGCGGCGCGCAAAAGATTGCTCGGCCACGAACCTCCCGGCCGCCTGGCGAATTCCGGTAGTCCGGCATCCATGGCATAGCGCCGCGCTAGCAGTTCGAATGGATCGGAAGTGAGCCATACGCGTGGCTTCGTTTTGTTGATATTGGTGAAGACGCGCAGAATCAAGTCGCCCTTCGTCGGCCGGGTGGGAAAGGCATCCACGTGCAGCAGATCGTTGCGCTTCTTGGTCGGCAGTTCGCGACCCTCTTCTTCTTGTGGGCGAAAACTTGCGAAATCGACCTTGCAGCCCTCCGTATAACGCGGCACAAGCGACCGCAGCAGCCCAAGCGCCCGTTGCGAATAGGATCGCAGTACCTCGCGCAGCTTCTCGGAATCGTGTGCCATCGACTTATCGAAGCCCGTGACTTTGTCCGCAGCCGGACGATAAGCAATGTTCTTGTGCAGGCCGCCGCCGGTCAGGCTGGTGTTCCGTAGTACCTCGCGCTCGTCTTCCGATAACTCGAAGGGCGTCCGTGGAAAGAACAGAATATTGCCGCGTTCGAGCTGAAGATAGTACTCTTCGCGCGGCTGAACCTCGCTGACCGTTACAAGTTGCATGCTTATACTTGCCGCCCAAATGCGGCACAATTAAGTTTAATGCCCACGGCGGATACAAGCCAGTGAAAGTTTCCCTATTCGTGACCTGCATTGTCGATCAGGTCTTCCCCCAGGTTGGAATCGCAATGGCCGAAGTGCTCGAGCGCCTGGGCTATGAAATCGATTTCCCGCCAGCGCAGACGTGCTGCGGCCAGCCCGCGTTCAATAGCGGCTACCCCAAGGAGGCGTGTACGGTCGCGCGCCACTTCCTGGACGTCTTCCGCGATTCCGAATATATCGTGGTGCCTTCGGGCTCGTGCACCTCGATGATCACGCACCACTACGAAGAGATCTTCAAGGACGATTCGAAGCGGTTGGAGGAGACGCACCGCGCGGCGCCGCGTGTTTGGGAGTTTTCCAGATTCCTTCTGGAGGTGGCGAAGGCCGAGGATGTTGGCGCGCGCTATGACGGCGTCGTCACCTATCACGATAGCTGCCACGCCCTGCGCGAGCTGCGCATCAAAAACGGACCGCGCCGGCTGCTCGCCAAGGTTCAGGGTTTGACGCTGCGCGAGATGGACGTGGCCGAAGAATGCTGTGGATTCGGTGGGACGTTCTCGATCAAGTTTCCGGAAGTCTCGGGCGCGATGGCGCGGACCAAGATCGAGTCCATCAGGAAGACCGAGGCCGGCGCGGTCGTGTCCATCGATTCCAGTTGCCTGATGCAGCTCCAAGGCGTGATCGACCGCGCGGGTCTGCCTATCCGCACAATGCATCTGGCCGAGGTACTGGCGTTCCGATAAAACGAAATGACAGGCGCACCTTCAGAAACCATCAAACAAACTCTCGACGATCCGAGACTTCAACTGGCCATCTACGCTGCCAGCGGCCGGCTGATGGACCACCGCGCCACTGCCGTCGACGCCGGCGTACTACCTGAGTATCAGGATCTTCGTACGCAGGCGAATCAAATCAAGAAACACACGATCGAGAATCTCGATTACTATCTCGAGCAGCTCGAAGCAAACGTGGTGGCGCACGGCGGTACGGTGATTTTTTGTAGGGATGGACAGGAAGTTGCCGATTTCGTACTGGGACTGGCCAAGAAGAACGGCGCACGTCTGATCGTGAAATCGAAATCGATGACCAGCGAAGAGATTCACTTCAACGAACGACTGGAGCATCATCAACTGGAAGCGGTGGAAACCGATCTCGGCGAATATATCCTTCAGCTCGCGCACCAGCGGCCGTATCACATCGTCGCGCCGGCGCTGCACATGACGCGCTATGACGTCGCGGATGTGTTTACCCAACGGCTAGGCGTCGAGAAAGAAGTGGTCCCCGAAAACCAGACTAAAATCGCGCGCGCGGTGTTGCGGGGAAAATTTCTGCAAGCCGACATCGGCGTCACCGGCGCAAATTTTCTGATTGCGGATTCCGGAGGGGTTGTGGTGGTCGAGAACGAGGGCAACGCGCGGCTGAGCTCGTCGACGCCGAAGATTCACATTGCGGTGGCGGGCATCGAGAAACTTATCCCGCGAGCGCAGGATCTGGCGGTATTTCTGGATCTTCTGGGACGCAGCGCGACGGGCCAACCGCTCACAGTCTACACTTCGTTTCTATCGGGACCGAGGCGTGGCGATGAAGTTGATGGCCCGGACGAGTTCTATCTTGTTCTTCTCGACAACGGCCGCACCAAGCTGCTCACCGATCCGGAGAAGCGCCAGTCGCTGTACTGCATTCGCTGTGGCGCGTGCCTCAATCACTGCCCGGTGTACCGCAAGATCGGCGGCCACAATTATCCCTGGGTTTATTCGGGGCCGATTGGCGCGCTTATCACGCCACAGTTCCACGACATCACCGAGAATGGATGGCTTCCGTTTGCCTCGAGCCTGTGCGGAGCTTGCGCCGAGGTCTGTCCGGTGAAGATCGAAATTCCTAAGCTCTTGTTGAAGCTGCGCTCCGAAGTTACAGAGGCGAAGCAGAAGCAGGGGGCAGAGGGCCTGGAACGATTGGCGTTCCGCATGTTTGCCTGGATAATGTCGCATCCCCGGATTTACCTGCTGGCGGGACGGATTGGCGCGACACTGGCGCCGCTTGTACCGCCTGTGGGTCCGTTGAACAAGTGGGCCAGCCAGCGAACGCTTCCGCGGCCGGCGAAGCAAAGCTTTCACCAATTGTGGGCTGCTAGGAAGCGCCAGTGACGTCGCGCGATCAGATCCTGGCTGATATACGAACGGCGCTGAGCCGTAGCCAAGGCCAGCCGCCTGCACCTCTCGCCGCGCCATTGTTGCGAGGACCACGATTCGATCGGAACCTTTACGTTCAGACTTTCGTTCAACGGTTCGAAAAGCTCGCGGGAAAAGCATTCGTCGTGCCGGATGCTGCCGCAGTCATACCGCAGCTCTCGTCGCTTCTTGATGGAAAGCGCGTGGTCGCTTCCAACGCCCCGTTTCTGGAGGCTTGCGGCATTACACGGCTAGCGCAGGTGCAATCGGGATTCACCGATCGCGATGCGTTGCGCGACGCCTGCGCAGCGGCCGACGTCGGGGTCACGAGCGCCGATTACGCTCTGGCTGAAACCGGAACGTTGGTGATGTTGTCGAGCAGGCAGGAGGCGCGGCTTGTTTCGCTATTGCCGCCCGTGCATGTGGCCATCGTTCCGCGCTCGCGCATCCTCGCCAATCTCGATGAGTTACTAAGCTTGCTTCCTAAACCCGCCGAGCAATCGAGCTCAATGGTGCTGATCACGGGACCCAGCCGCACAGCCGATATCGAGCAGATTCTGGTGCGCGGCGTTCATGGCCCAGGCGAAATCTACGCCGTCATCGTGGAGGCTTAGATTGCCCTTGGTCTCAAACCATCATCTGGAGGGCATAGTAACGCGCGCTAACTAACTTGGTGCATTTCTGAAGACCCAGGCGGAACTATCGAGAGAACGTCAAGGGAAGAATAGCTGAGTATGGCCGCTGCATACCCAGTCTTGTTTCCCGCGCGAAGGTCGGTTGTTACGCGAAACAATACGTAGAAAAGCGTCTCGAAAGGCATGCGTCCGCACCGAGATTTCGATCTCTCAATGACCGTGATATACGACTTCGATGGGACGGAAAATCCGGGCATGTTCGTCATGGCTCTTAAGAACTCCTGCCTCCCGGGTGGGTAGCGCTCCGGATGTGTCGTCATATCCTGAATACGTTTGATCCCATCTTCTTGTGTAGGTTTATTTCGCCAGAAGCTGTCGTTGACCTCTTCTTCGCGCGCGTCCTCATCCGCGAGAAGTCGCCGAATTTCTGGCGCATCGTACGCCAAAAGTACCGGTGCGTTTGACAAGCCGCTATAAATCCAGGATTGCCGATTCGGATTGATTAGCGTGCATGCCGACAAACCCAGGGCAATAACAGCCGTTGCGCAAAAGAGCGGTTGCCGGACCCAAGCCGCGGCCCCGCTACTTGCTCTTGCTCAGTTTGCGGAAGTAGTCGGCCACTGCGCCCGAGTAACCCTGAGGAATCGTTTCCGAGCCGGCGCTGCGAACCTGATCGCCGTTCTTGTCATCCAGCTTCCGGCGCAGCTCGAGTTCCAGCCGCTCGATGTCGGGAAGCACCTCGCGATTGAGCCGCTGCGTCAATTCTCCGTCGTTCTGATAGGCCGGATTCAGCGCCTGCATGAGCTGCTGGACATCTCCCGAAAATTCCGGATGTTCTTTCAGGAAATCCCGTAGCTGGCCCAGATCCCGCAGCGATTCGCGATAGCCCTGGTCCAATGGAACCGGACCATCGCCCATATAGCCGTTGTGCGGAGTGACCGGCCCACCGCCGCCGTAGGGCCCGTAGGCTCCGCCGGGGTTAGGCGTTCCGAGACCGCCGGGTCCATATTGGCCGCCTTGTCCTTGCTGGCCACCGGCTTGGCCTTGGCCTTGGGACTGGCCGCCCTGCTGCCCTTGTCCGGCCTGTTGTCCGCCCTGTCCTTGTTGGCCTTGCTGGCCAGATTGCCCTGACTGTCCCGGCTGGCCTGGTTGCTGACCCTGCTGTCCTTGGCCGTCCTGGCCGCGCTGCAGTTGCCCACCATTTTGCTGGTTGCCGTTGCGGCCTTGGGCTCCGCTGCGATTCTGCTGAGCCTGTGCGAGCTGCTGCATCCGATTGCGCATCGCTTCCACTTGCGCCAGGGCTTTCTCGATGTCGTTCTTGTCACCGCCGGGACCTTTCCCGTTTTGGCTCGGGTCCTGCATAGCGGCTTGCGCCTGCTGCAACTGGTCGCGAAGATCGTTGAGTCCCTTGGTGACCGAGTTCTCGCGCACCCAGGCCGACATCCCGTAGCCGCGCCGGATGTACTCAGCGTTGCGACGCATGTTCAACTCGATTTCGTTCTGCTCGGCTTCCGAGAGCGCGCTGCGCAGTTTGTTCGAAACCGGATTCTGCGCCCCGGCCATGCTGCGGGCCGCCTCGCTCATGTCCTTCTCCAACTGCTTGAGCTGTTCGGCCATCTGATCCTTCTCGCCTGCCATCTTTTCGGCTTGCTGCTGCGATTGGCCGGGCTGCTGTCCGTTGAAGCGAGGGGTGTCTCCGGTGGCGCCCACTTGTTGACGCAGCCGGTTTTGGAAGTCGGCCTGTTGCCCGGCTAGCTGGGCGGCACGGCGCGCCATATCATCCACCTGATTAGAGGCCTTCTGATGCTGCATCCCATTCAGGATGTCGCGAGCTTCCTGGAGCCGCTCAGCAGCGCGGCGCTGGCCGGCCGTGTCTTGATTCCCGTTCTGCTGGTTCTCGGCATTGCGCATGTCTTCGGACGCCTTCTGAAGACGCTCGATAGCCTGCTGCAAGCGTGGATCGGCGATCGATCCGGTGCGGCCGCCATTGGCACCCTGGCTGGGCTGTCCGTTAGCTTGCTGCCCTTGCTGGCCCTGTTTTCCTTGCTGACCCTGTTGTCCCTGCTGTCCTTGTTGGCCCTGCTGGCTGGCCTGGTTGGAATCGCCGCGCTGCAGTTGCTCCATCTGGCGTTGCAGTTGTTCGGCTTCGCGGCGCAGCATCTCTTGTTCCCAACGCTGCCGGAAGGGCTGCTGCTGATCTTTCTTGGCTGCCAATTCTTGTTGCCTGCGCGCCAACTCGGCGAGTTTCTGGAGTGCGTTGTCGATCTCCTTGGCGCGACTGTCGCCGGACGATTGCTGCTGGCCGGTCTCGTACTGATTCTTTTCGCGGTCCAGTTCCAGATCGGCCAGATTCTCGAGGTCGCGGCCCATGCTGCCACCCCCGCCTCCGCCGCCCTGGCTTCCAAAGGCGACCTGGATGTCGCGGAACGTGTCTTCAGCCCGAAGAGCGTGCTGCAATCCCTGCTGTTCGGGTGTCAAGGCTTCCTGGAACTTCTGCGACCGAAGTTTTTGAGCCGACTCGGTCATCGCCTTGGAAGCTTCTTCCATATTCTTGGCGTAGGCCTGAAACTCCTGATTGCTCTCGCCCAACTGGCGCGCCTTCACGCGATCCACCAGCGATTTAGCTTGAGCAGCCAGTTTATCTTCGATATCCCCGAGGAATTTGGCATCATCCGCTGCGGTCGCCGAGCCTTTAGGAGTACCCTTGAGTTGGTTCCAGGTGGCCGCGATGATGTCTTTCTGGCGCTGGGAAATTTCCGACTGTGGATCGTCCCCGCCCATGCCGCCTCCGCCGCCCCCGGCCTGCTGCGACTGCGAGTAATTGCGCTCGAACGGCTCGGCCTGGATGAAGTAGATGTCCGTCTTGGTGGTGTTTCTAGCGTCCCGCGCGGTGGCGTAGAGGCTCACCAGATCGCCCGGAGACATCTTATAGTCTTCCAACGCGATGAGGTGATTACCGTCGGAAGTCTTGACGCCTTTCTGTCCCAGCATCGAAACAGTCTTCTCGGCTCCGCCGTTTACGGAGTAATGCAGGGTGACTTCGTTCAATCCGAAATCGTCTTCGGCCGAGACGTTTACCATGACTTCTTCCACCGGGTTGACCTTCATGTCGCGGCCGGGCCGGTTGATCTTAACGCTGGGCGGCGAGTCCTTGCGGGCCTCGATGAAGAAGTCCCCGCTCATGCGGACGTTCTCGCCCTGCTCGAGGGCAGCCACGTGATACATGCCGTCTTTATCGATCGGCACGCGAGCGGTGAGCCAATTCCCTTCTCCGGACTTGAGCGCGAGTTGCTTATCGTCGCTCAACATCAGCAGCCCTTTGTTCAACGGCATGTCGGTCTGGATGGCGACTTCAGCTTCGGTGCCTTCGACAGCGCGCAGATCGCCGCCGGGATCTTCCACCGAATCCTTCATGCCGCTCCAGGCGGGGTAGTGATACGTGACGCGGATCTTCTTGATGGCCGGAAGATCAATCACCTTCAGGTTGAAATGTTTGGATTGGACGGCGCCGGCTTCGACATAATATTCGACTGGATTCGCCAAGCCGCTGAACAGAAACTCGTACGTGGAAGCGCCGGGTGAATGCTGCATGTCCACCGGTTCCCACTTGGATGCGCCCTTGTATTGGGCGAACAGCCGGACTTTTGGAGAATCGAACCCGATGAGCTGTGCGGTAACAAGTTGATCGGATCTCCGGCGCACTGTGCGATCGCCGGGTGAAACAACGATATCGTAGAAAGCATGCAGGCCCGCTTTGGGCGCGCCGGCCCACAGCAACGAGGTTCCGTAACCGAGATATCCGGGACCAGCCAGTATCAGCCACAACAGCACAGCGACGGCGAGCCCTGCTGAGGTAAGAAAACCAACAATTGGTCCGGTAGGAGCCAGGCGAGCGGGCTGATTGGATTGCGCCATCTTCATGGCATCGCCGGCTAAGAGATGGACGAAAGGATCGGTGGAATTGGGTTTCTCGGCCAGCGTCAGCAGGCGTTCTTGAAAATCGGGAAATCGTTCCTCGGCCCGCTTTGCAGCATTGCGCCGATTCATACCCAACAGCGGGATCACCAGGCCGAACGCGATGGCGGTGGCGACCGAGAGGAAGAGAAGAATGCGCGCCCACAGCAGGCTAGCCGCCGAGAAGGCATACCGGTTGATGATCCAGACCAGCAGAACCGTCATCACCAGCGCGGCAATGGTGACGATCGACGTCCCTTTCGAGAATGCAGACAGCCGGAGCCGTTTTTCCAGCCGTTCCAAGTAGGCATTCAGTTGATCGAGGGCGTTCATGCGGCCTCCTTCTCCACCGACAAATATCGGCTGGCTATCAACGATTCAATTATCGCGGTTATCAGAACCAATAGCAAAGCGTAGCGCCACAAACTCCAAGGCCGGGGCTGGTTTGCGGCTTCTCCATTGGCTGTGACCGGGTCGGGACCTTTGCCGGTATTACGCCATAGATCGAGCGTCTCTTGAGGAATGGGCGTGAGGTCAGACTCGCGCCGGTCGGCGTGAACCGCGACCATTTCCTGGCGGCCATTGCCGCGGTGAATCTCGTAGAATCCTTCACGGTTGACCTGGAAAGATTGCGCCGAGGCTGCCTCGTTGAGCGAAAGCGGCTGCTTGCCGTCCGGGTCGGTCACTTCCACCGCGGCGCCGTGTTCCTTGGCGGAGCGAAGCTCGATGTAGGAATCCACCGCAACGTTGGTGGAACTGTCCTGCTGCCTGCCGAGATAACGGGCGGTCTGTTCGACGAACGGCACAAAGGAAGAGTGCAATGGAAAATCGTTGGCCAGGTTGTCGAAGGTGGACGTGAACACCAGCACGCGGCCTTCGCCGATTTGCTTTTCGAGCAACAACGGATCCTGGTTGGTCAGGCGCGCGATCACACGCGATTGGCCCGGTTCCACTCGAACATCCTGCAGAAACTGTACGCCTTCCAGCTTGTTGGCTCGCCGCAGCGAGGGATGTTCGGCATCGGCGGATGCGACGGTTTGAAAGCGGTCGCCTTCACGCGAAGCGTAGCTGGACGACTGAATCGCTTCGCCCGACACCGGTACGCGTTGCATAGCGACGGATGCAGGACCCAGCGCCACCAACAGCGATCCGCCACCGTTCACGTAGGCACGCAGGCTATTCTCCAGGCCAGCCGGCATCGATCCAATTTCCGATAGCACGACGAACGCATATTTCGAAAACGCCTGGTTGGTGGCCTGTTCTACCGGGAGCGGCTCGATCACGAAGCCTGCTTCGGGCACGGACTCGAGGGCCGCCCGATAATACAGCTCACCGCGACTCTGCCCGCCCTGATGGAGAAACAGCACCGGGTGCGGATCGGCGCGCTCTACGGCAAATGGGAAACGGTCGTCCTCGCGCAGCGAGTCGTCCGGTTGAATGCGAATCTCGGCTTTGTGGAAGCCGTAGGGCGATTCGAGCGACAGAAACTCCACCGTGGCGCGGCCGTTGGCGGGAACGTCTACGCTCTTGCTTTCGAGCGTCTTGCCGTCCAGCACCAGCGACGCGGTGCGTTTGGTGGCCTCGGTCCCTACGCCTGCGATCACGGCCTGCACATGCACTTTCTTCGGATCGTAGATTTTTCCGGGAGCGATCACGCTTTCCACCAGCCAGTTGGGGTCCTTGGAGTCGGCCACGGAATGAAAGATGAGGTTCGTGTCGCCGCCAAGGCGCAGGTCCGCGAAGGCCGGAGGCATCGACGATTTCTGCATGTCGCTGATGAAGTGTACTTCCAGCGGTATTTTGGATGCCTGGGCGATAGTCCGCAGCGCGCGCGCGAATTCGCCGTAGGAGCTTTGCTCGTCGGTGGGCTGGATGGCTTGAATTGCGGCCTTAAGCTGATCGGCGTCTTCCACTGGCTGGGTGAGGAACTGGATGTGCGAGTTTACTGCCAACACCTGCCCGCGCTCGCCCGAATTCAGATTGGAGACGGCCTGTAGAGCCTGCTGCTTGGCGCGCGCCAGGTGATCCCCATAGCGCATGCTGAAGGAAGTGTCGGCTCCAATGATCAGCATTTTGCGGCCGCTTGCGCCCACTGAGGTTCGCGTCACAAAGGGATTGGCGAAGGCGAACGCGATCAATAGTAGTAGCAGCACACGGAGCGAGAGCAACAGCAGATAGCGCAGCCGGCGGTGTTTGATGGAGCTTTGCGTCCGCTGCTCGAAGAACATCAGCGAGCTGAAGGGATGCGGCGTGCTGCGGTATTGACGCAGAAGATGAATCCAGAATGGCAGGCAGATGGCCGCTAAACCGGCCAGAAACCAAGGCGCCAGGAAACCCACTCACATCCTCCCTTTGCGGACCAGGAAATATTCACGCATGGCGTCGTCCAGCGGACGGGTGGTTTGCAGCAGGCAATAATCGATGTTGGCGGCGGCGGCTTTTTTCTTCAGCGCTTCGATGTGCGCGTCGATCTTGGCGCCGTATTCCTCTTTTGTGTATTCCGGAGAAACTTCTAGCGCGTCCTTAGTCTCCATATCAACCAACAAGCGCGGCTCTTTCAGCTTGGGCCGGATCTCCTCCGGATCTAAGACGTGGAACAGCACCAGATCGTTGCCACGGTACTTCAACGGTTCGACGGCGCGGATCACCACGTCGGGCTGTTCGTAGAAATCGGAAATCACGGCCACAATACCGCGGCGGATGTGGAACTGCTGGAAATGCAGGAACGGCTTGGAAAAATCGGTACGCGTGCCAATCTCCGCCTTCTCAATGGCGTGCGCCACACGCATGAACTGGCCCTGCCGGGTGGACGGCCGCACATAATTGCGCACATCGTCGTCGAAGATGATGACTCCGGCGGCGTCGCGCTGCTGGTTGGCCAGATAGGCTAGTGAAACCGTCAGGAAGCGGCCGTAATCGAGCTTGGTGATGCCGTGCGAGCTGTACCCCATGGAGGCGCTGGTATCGAGCAGCATGGTGAGCTGGCAATTGGTCTCGCCGCGATAGCGCTTCAGATAAGCGCGCTCGGTGCGGGCATAGACGTTCCAATCGACGTGGCGCAGATCGTCACCGGGCGAGTAGGCGCGATATTCGGCGAATTCCTGGCTGAATCCGAAATCGGGCGAGCGGTGCAGCCCCGCCACGAACCCATCGACCACCGTCTTGGCCACCAGGTCGAGATGCGAGATCCCGGCCAGAATCGACGGATCGATAAAGCGGGTTGGAGTCGAAGGCAGCATTTAGACAGTTTCCAGTCTTGGGTTTCTAGTTTCTATTCCTGGTTCCTCCGCTATCGCTTCCCGCCTTCTGCTTCCTGCCTTCTGACTCCTGTCTCCTTACCTCGGCTCGGGCTTCCACTCTAATAGACGCTTGAGAATGGCATCTGAATCGAGACGTTCGGATTCGGCGTGGAAATTGAGCAGCAGACGATGGCGCAGGATGGGCGCGGCCAGGGCGCGGATGTCCTCATAGGCGACGTGATAGCGGTTGCGCAGCAGCGCGCGAGCCTTGGCCGCTAAGACGACGAACTGCGCGGCGCGGACGCTGGCGCCGAAGTTCACGTAGTTTTTGACGAAATCGGGAGCGCTGGCGTCGTTGGGACGAGTAGCGCGAACCAGTTCCACCGCGTAGCGGGAAACCGTATCGGCGATCGGCACCATGCGCACCAATTGCTGGAAATCGAGAATCTCTTCGGCATTGGTGACCGCGTCCACCGTGGCAACTTTGGTGGTGGTGGTTAAGTCCACTACTTTCACTTCGTCATCGGCCGAGAGGTAGTCAAGGATGGTATTAAACAGGAAACGATCAAGCTGCGCTTCGGGCAGCGGATAGGTGCCTTCCAGCTCGATGGGGTTCTGCGTGGCCAGGACGAAGAACGGCGCTTTGATGGTATACATATGGCCGCGCACCGTACACGACAACTCCTGCATGGCTTCGAGCAGCGCCGATTGCGTCTTGGGAGGCGTGCGGTTGATTTCGTCGGCCAGCAGGATATTGGAAAAGATCGGCCCCGGAACGAAGGTCCAGGCGCGATGGCCGGTGGTGTTGTCCTCTTCAATGATGTCGGTGCCGGTGATGTCGGAAGGCATCAGGTCGGGCGTGAACTGGATGCGTTTGAACACCAGCCCCAGAGTTTGAGACAGAGTTCGAACCAACAAAGTCTTGGCGGTTCCCGGCAGTCCGGTTATCAGACAATGGCCGCCGACGAAGAGCGAGATGAGCACTTGCTCGACGACCTCTTCCTGTCCGACAATCACTTTTCGGACCTCGCGGACGATCCCTTTGTGGACCGCCTGGAAGCGATCAATACGCTCTTTCAGTTCCGCCGAATCGGCAACGGCCGTGCTAAAAGCTGTACTCATAGTGGACATGTTTATTTATTTTGCAACTTCCAAGAGTAACCTTTGCGCCGGCTTATAGCCGGGAGCCGCTTCTAAAGACAGCAGCACTTGTTCACGAGCCTCGTCTATACGGTTGGCCTTCCGAAGCGCGCTGGCCAACTGGTAATGGGCGGCCGCCTGGTCGAGCGGTTTGGTGGCGAGTACGGCCTGGTATTCGCGAATCGCGCCGGGAAGATTATCCTGGGCCAACCACAAGTCGCCCAATCGTTTGTGCAATTCCTGATCCTCCGGATAAATGTAGTTTAGACGATCGAGCGCCGCGGCGGCTCTCTTCGGATCGCCGGCTTCCTCTTCCAGCGTAGCCAGCCGTTTGATCAGCAGCGGACTTCGGCCGCCGATCTGATTGTACTGTTCCAGCTCCTTGCGCGCGGAAACTTTGTCTTCTTTGGCGGTATAGGCGTCGGCCATCAATTCATAGACGCTGCCGGCCTCCACGTAGTCGGGATAATAATCGGCAATGGCCTTGCCCTCGCGAATGACGTCGTCGTACTTCTTGGCGCGGAGGTCCTCCACCATGGTCTTGATCTGCTTCCGCCATTCCTCGAAATGCTCCACCGGATTCTTGGTCTGCGCCCCCAGCCACGCCAAGAACTGCTTGTCGAAATCTTCCGTGGACATGCCCAGGACGTCGTGGAAGATTTCCGGAGTCGTCTTCAATTTGGCATAGGCGTGCATCATGTCGAGCAGCTTGCTATAGCCCCACTTTTCGGCGATGTAACTGCAGATTTTCCCAGCCTGGAAATACGAGACTATAACTTGCGACGGATAACTCGGCCGTACGAAGCCGCGGTCGAGCTCGGCCACCGGCAGCAGAAGCTTGTGCTGGATGGCGTTAATCGCCTCGGGATCCAGGCGGTCACCCCAGTCGGGAGCGGCGGCGGTCTCTTCATACACAGCCATGCCTTCGGTGAACCAGCGTGGAACGCGGTGATTGGTGGCCTGCAGAACGTAAACGTGGCTCAATTCGTGCCACATCGTGCTGGCCCAGTGAAAACTGCCGGGCGGACGGCCGGAAGGGCTGTCCATCGCGACCACAGAGCCGAAGGTCACGCCCAGCGCACCCAGTCCGGGCATGCCCATGGTGCGGACGGCGAAGTCTTCGTGATCGGGATAGACTTCCACCTGGACTGGACCGTTGAGCTTCAACTGATATTTTTTCTCGTAGGTGGCGATGGCGCGCTGCATCTCGGCTTCGAAGTAAGGCCGCAGCAAGTCGGATTCTTTCTTCGCCACGCGCAGAATGGTGCGATTGGTCTCGTAAATGTTGAAGTTTGCGTAACTGTCCAGAAGTCGAAGCGTATTGACAGTTTCGGCGCTCTTATAATTGGCGTTGTAGCACTGCTCCAGTTGCTCGCGCGCTTCCCCCTCTTGGCCCAGCCGCATGAGATTTACGCCCAGTTCCGCGCGTGCGTTCCACAGGCGCGGATTCAGATCGAGCGCCTTGCGGTAGAACTTGATCCCTTCGGTATAGCGGCGATTCAGCACGAAGAAATGCCCGGCCGTGGAATAAGCTTCGCCATAAGCCGGATTGACCTTGAGAACTTTATCGATCCACGGATTTTCCAGATGGGGCGTGTCGGCTTTGTCATCCAGCCAATCGATGGTGGCATGGATCGCCATTGCGTCCAGCGCTTCGCCGGAGATGGCCAGCGCCAGGTCAGCCTCTTTGGCGGCGCGCTCCTCGTCGTTGTCTTCGAGCGCCATAAACGCGAGCAACTCGTGAGGTTCGGCCAGTTTCGGATTGAGCTTGGCGGCCTTCTGAGCTAAATCCACCGCCTTGCCGCCATAATTCTCGGCGGCGACGCGCGCCAGTCCTAGATATGCCTGGGCGTTGTCTTTGTCGATCTCCAGAGCTTCGTTGAAGAGATTGCCGGCCTCGTTGGGGTTGAAGCGCTCTAGAAAAAGCAGTCCCCAGCGGACGCGGTACAACGCATTTTTCGGCTCTTGCTTTACCAGCGCCTTGAATTGATCGTTGGCTTCTTGATATTGTTCCAGCGCCCACAAACCCTCGGCGCGCGCATAAGGATTCGACCCGGCCGCCAGCTTGCCGAAGCAGGATTGCGCTTCGGGAAGTTTGCCGTGATGGCGGAAGCTGCGGCATTGGTCTAATGTCTGGGCAGGCAGTGTCTTAGCCGGCAGCGTCTGAGCCGGCAGCGCGATCGTCGCGACGCCGCAAACCAGCGCAACACAACCGAGACGAATCATTTGTCGATCTCCGCCTGAGTCTTAGCCAGCTCCAGCAACAGCGTTTGAAGCTGCTGCTTATATTGTTCGACGGGCATGGCCGCCTTTTGGTACTTCAACTGGTCAATCTGCCGCTCCAGATCATCGCGCTTGTCCAGCAGCGCTTTTTTCTCCGGCGTGTTGGCGGCGATTTGCGACGCGCCGATCCGCAACAGGCCGAACTGAGCGGCCTTCAGGCCTTGCCCGTTTTCTGGTGACGGCTTGCGCGCGCCGTCGCCCGAGCCGGTGTCTTCGAGCGTCGGATGCTCCGTAGCCAGGCGCTTTTGCGTCTCATAGAACTGGCTGGTTTTTTGCTCGGCGTAAGTGAACGCCTCTAGCGCCGAGACGGTTTCGTTCTTGTCGGTATCGGCGGACGTGTCGCGCAGCGCCTCCACCCAATAGCGCGCAAAGACAGTAGCGTTCTTTTCATTGCCCGATTTTGTCGCCGTGATCACAACGCGATTTGGTTTCTCCAGCGCCGCGCGAGAGCCGCCGCTGGCGCTAGTCATGTTCACCACCAATTGGCGAGTAGCCGGAATCCGGTCCAGCATCGAGGCCAGCTCGACTGCGGAAAGGTCGGGACCCGGAAGGTTGATCTTGTAATCGTAGCCATCGAAGCTGCCGTGCCCGATCAACATTAGTACCAACGCGTCGGCTGGCTTGGCTTGCTTGGCCACCTGACCCAGTGCACTCTGGATTTGCGCTTTGGTGGCCTGCGCCCCAGACAACGTCGTGACGTTAGCATCCGGCATGCCGGCCTTGACTAGCTTGTCGATCTCCTGGGCCTGCGATGCGAAGCGCTGTTCGTAATCCGGTTCGCCGCCCAGGCCAGCGACAGTGACGTAGAAGGTAGTTGCGTGAAGACACACAGGCACGAATGCCTGTGCCACCAGCACCAGATGAGACCATCTCATACGACACCCCACCTTCGCCGCAGCAGCCACTCAGTGCAGCACAGCAGGAGGACGAAAAAGAAAACGATGGGCATGTCCCACAGGTCCCTGGTTTCGCGTACCGTAATTCCGGCGTCGGAATAAGCAATGTCCTCGCCCAGCTTGCTGACTTCGTTCGGCCGGTAATAATGGCCGCCGGTCTGTGAGGAAAGCTTTTCGAGCAAGTCGCGGTTTTGCTCCAGATGGAAATTCTCGGCCACGCCATCTTCGCGCCGGAACGTCACCACGTCGCGACCCAGCTCCTGTTGGCCGCGCTTCGCGGTAATTTCAGTGACGTACGAACCGGCCCGCGCAGCGTCCCAATCGACGGAATAGACACCTTGCTCGAGCGCGTCCGGATGCAGCTCCACCGATTGCGCGGCGCCGTCTGGCCCCACGATTCGAGCCTCCACTTGTGCGTCGCTGGTTGGCAGGTACGTCGTATCGCGAACCTCGGCGCGCAGGTGCACGCGGCCATCGTCAAACAGCACCGGCTTGGTCGTGGACGAAACCACCCGAGTGGGCGTATCGCTCACCAGCCAGCGCAGCATCTGCCGCCAGAACATCTCGTGGCTCATGTCTTCCACCGGCTGCAGCATCTGCCAGCGCCAATCGCCCCCGGTGGCGAAGACCGCCGTCCGGCCACGGCCATATTTCTGCGTGATCAGCAGCGGCAGCGTGTGACCGGAAGCGTTCATCTCCGCCAGCACCACCGCGCCAGGCTTAGGCTGGCCCGCCTCTTGGAAATTCATCAGGTACGGCAGTTTCTTCCAACGGTTGAAGTTGGCGTCCGGATTCTCGTCGATGCGCGTGATCAGGCTGTCACGTCCCGAAGACGTCAACTGCGGCGTCGCCGGTTCGCGATGGAAGGTGTTCTTGTGATCCGGCAAGCGCACTGGAAGAAGATCGGAGAAGGGCTGTTTGTCGTAGCCCCCATCGGCCAAAGCATTGCGCCCTCCCAAGAAGAGCAAACCGCCGCCGCGCCGGTCGACGAACTGCTGGATCAGGTCCTGCTGCGCCGTCGTGAAATAGTTGGCCTCCACGCTGCCCAGGATCAGGCCTTGGAAGCCGAACAAGTCCTCAACTTTTGTAGGAAAGCTAACTTTTAAAAACTCGGCGCTATTGTCCGGCACCTGTGTGTAAATCTTGTTCTGAGTCGTACGGACGATCGTGAAAAGGGCAATGTTCTTGTCATCCTCCACAGCGCGGCGCAGGAACTTGAAATCCCAGGTCGGCTCGCCCTCCATGTAAAGAATGCGCGGCTTGGCGTCATCGACGTTCAGCACCCGAGTCAGGCTGTTGTTGTTCTTGTTGTCCTCATCTTGAATCGGGTCAATGGAGAATTCCAAATTCTTCACACCTGCCTCTCCGGCATTGAACAACATGGCCTCGGTCTGGGCCGCGCCGTCTCCCTTTAAGACAACGTCGCGACTCGCCAGTACCTTTCCGCTTTCCCGGATCGCCAGCCGCACCTTATCGCCCCGGAACCCATGCTGGTGGAAGGTAACCACGGCTTGCAGGCGGGATTTGGCCAGCGAGCGAACCGGCAATTGAACATCAGTGACTTCGATATCGTGGGCCATCTGCTCGCGGCCGAACCCGACGGTATGGATCGGAATCCGTTGACGCTTGATCTCCGAGATCGTCTCCAGATCGATGCCGCCGCTATTGTCCGCGCCATCGCTCAACAGCACCACCGCACCGATGGGCAGCGTCGCCGAATCCGCCAGCACCTCTTTTAGGTTGTCGCCGATGTGCGTGGCCGGGAGGGAGGCGTTCAGCTGATCCAGCTTTTCGATGCGCTCCACATGATCGCCCAGGCGATAAAGTCGAACTTGAAATTTCGACTGTAAGCTCTTGATTAAACCGCCGTTCAGCGTGCTCAATACCTGATCGTGGCGCGACTTGCCATCGTCTTGAGTGGCCATGCTTTTGCTATCGTCGATCACCACCGCCACAATGTTCTGCTGAGGCCGCAGCGTAGCGATGCTCAGGGCCGGCTGCCAAAGCAGGAACAGCAACAGGCAGACCAGTAAACTTTGCAGCAGCCATACCACCGCCGTGCGAGGACCGCGCATCGTGGGGGCGACTACTGTACGGCGGCGCCAAATCGTCCAGCCTAAGGCTAGAATGGCGGCCAGAAGTGCCGCAATCAGCACCCACACAGGCCACTGCGCCAGCAGGACGAAAGTGCCTTTGCTGAATGCCGTAGTTGGATATTTAAACAGGAACTCAAACATCAGTTCGCCTCAGAATACCACGGCACTAATGTATTAGGTGTCGCGGTGGTACGATTGGGTTACAAAGAAAACATTTGATGACAAAGGCGCCGGCTTAAGCCCTATCCGTGAACCGTTCCAGCCGCGCGTTGTCGCTGTTGAGATGTCGCCCGGAACCATTCGATTCCAAACCCATGCGTTACTTGCATGAGTATGATTCAATAGAGAATAAGCGTTGGTGATGCCAAAGTTGGGATTCAAGCTTCGCAGAGACATCCGGGCACTGAACCGCCGCGCGCGCGAGTGGCGAATGATATTCAACGGCGTCGTGTCTACCGACCACCCGGTGATGGCGCACATTATTCCCATCCGCCGCTGCAATCTCGCCTGTACGTACTGTAACGAGTACGATGACTTCTCCAAACCAGTTGACACCGCGCTGATGATCGAGCGGCTGGATAAGCTGGCGGCACTCGGTACCACAATTGTGACCTTCAGCGGCGGCGAACCGTTCCTGCACCCTGACCTCGATCGCCTGATCGCGCATGTGCGCAGCCGCGGGATCATCGCCGGCATCATCACCAACGGCTATCTGCTCACGGCGCAACGCGTGCAGCAATTGAACGACGCCGGCCTCGATCACATGCAGATCAGCATCGACAACGTGATGCCGGACGACGTGTCGAAGAAAAGCCTGAAGGTGCTGGACAAGAAACTCGAGATTCTGGCCGAGCACGCGCTGTTCCATGTGAACATCAACTCCGTGCTGGGCGGTGGCATCCACAATCCGGAAGACGCGCTAATCGTCGGCAAGCGAGCGATCGAACTGGGCTTCACCTCAACCGTCGGCATTATTCACGATGGCGACGGGCAACTGCGGCCGATCGGCGAACGGGAACGCGCCGTGTTCCTAGCCATGAAGGACTTCGAGAAGCGGAATTTCTCGCAGGTCAATTATTACCAGGATGCGATCGCGCATGGCCGGCCCAGTAATTGGCGGTGCCGTGCCGGCGCGCGCTATCTATATATCTGCGAGAACGGCCTAGTGCACTACTGCTCCCAGCAGCGTGGATTTCCGGCCAAGCCGCTGGTTGAATACACGGTGGACGACATCCGCCGCGAATATTTGACCGAGAAGTCGTGCGCGCCGTTATGCACGGTATCGTGCGTGCGCCAGATTTCTTATTTCGATTTCTTCCGCGCCCCGCAAACCATCAGCAGCACGGTTCCTGTAGACACGGGCGATCTGGTGCAGATCGACGCAGCGCGGGCCGGCAAAAGCTGAGCCGCAGCGCCTTGAACGGGCGGTTGCAGAACCACCAATCCAAATGAAAGTGGATTGGGTAGGCGCTCAAAAATGCGCGCGCCACAAGTCACTTTCCGAACGCCTCCCTCAACTTCCTCCACGTCACCGGCAAATCCTCCGGCAACACCCGCGTCTCCGCCACCGTGGTGATGAAGCTGGTGTCGCCCGGCCAGCGAGGCAGTACGTGCAGATGAATGTGACCCGCAATGCCGGCGCCAGCGCTCTCGCCCAAATTCATCCCCAGGTTGTAACCAGGCGCATTGTAGATTTCGTGCAAATGTTTTTGGGACGCCTGCGCCAGCAGCATCATCTCCTCGAGCGCGCTTTGAGAGGCGGATTCCAGCGTATCCACGTGCTCGTAGGGTACGACGATCAGATGACCCGTGGTGTACGGATACAGATTCAAAAGAATAAAATTATGCCGGCCGCGGTACACCAGAAAATTCTCTTCGTCCTTTTCCGATGCCGCTGCCTCACAGAAAATGCACCCGCTGCTCTTCGTCCCCTTTTGGACGTAGTGGTAGCGCCACGGACTCCAGAGATAGTCCATAACTGGATTTTGAAAATGATGTTACGGAGTGTGTGGTGCTCCGCCCGAGGACGAAGGTTCCGATCCTGCGGGAGCCGCAGCCGGCTGTCCGGCTTCGCCCGCCGAATTGTTCACCAGGTCTTTTAATTCCTTGCTCGGCTTGAAATAGGGAATGCGCTTGGAGGGCACTTCCACTCGAGTCCCTGTCTTGGGATTTCGCCCCACGCGCGGCTGCCTCTGTCGGGTGCGGAAACTACCAAACCCCCGGATCTCGATCTTGTCCCCAGAGCGCAGAGAACGAACGATGCTGTCGAAAATGGCTTCTACGATCACCTCGGAATCCTTCCGGGTCATTTCCACGACCCGGGAGACTTCCTCGATCAACTCGGCCTTCGTCATGTGTAGTTTAATCTCCCTTGCAGTCCGCTTACTGGCCTTCGCCCTTGACTCTTATATTCATTACTTCCTCTATTGTCATTGTGGCTGCCGCGGCGTGGCGTTGGTAATCCTCCAGCCTGGTTTTTTCTTCATCGTCGGCCAGCGCGCGAACGCTCAGACCGATTTTCTTTTCCGGCTCGTTTAACTTTACTACCTTGAAATCCATCTCCTCGCCGATCGGCAGCGACGGCTCATCGTGTCTGCGATCGGAAGCGGCCGGGATCTCCGACCGGTGGCACAGACCTTCGACGCCCGGCGCCAGCTCGACGAAAACTCCGAAGTTGCATGCCCGGCACACCCGGCCCCGCACAACATCGCCTACCTGATGAGCGCGGAAAAACGATTCCCACGCGTCGGGCTGAAGCTGCTTGACCCCCAACGAGAGGCGACGGTTGGGTGCGTCGATGTTGAGGATAACCGCTTGCACCAACTGCCCCTTCTTTACGACTTCGGACGGATGCTTCACCCGCTTGGTCCAGGAGAGATCCGAAATGTGCACCAGCCCGTCGATACCTTCCTCAATTTCGATAAACGCGCCGAAATCGGTGAGCTTGCGCACCCGCCCTTCCACCACCGAGCCGATCGCATAACGGTCGGCCACAGTGGTCCACGGATCGGCCTCCAGCTGCTTGATGCCGAGCGATACTCGGCGCTCCCTCGGTTTGACATCCAGAACCACGGACTCCACCTGATCGCCTGCTTTCACCACCTTGCTCGGATGTTTCATCCGGCGGCTCCAGGTCATCTCCGAAATGTGGATGAGCCCTTCCACGCCCGGTTCCAGTTCCACGAAGGCGCCGTAGTCGGTGACGCTGACCACGCGCCCGATCACTTTTGAGCCGCCAGGATAGCGCTCCTGGATGCTCTCCCAAGGATCGGGGATCATTTGCTTCAAACCGAGCGAGATTCGTTCCTTCTCGCGGTCGAACTTCAGCACCCTGACTGTAATCTCGTCGCCCGCGCTGACGATCTCGGAGGGATGGTTCACGCGCCCATACGACATGTCGCTGACATGCAGCAGCCCGTCCACGCCGCCCAGATCGACGAACGCGCCGTATTCCGTCAGGTTCTTGACCACCCCGGTTACGACCGCGCCTTCGGCCAGCACCTGCAGAGCGGCGCTCTTGCGCACCTGCTGTTCTTCTTCCACCGCCATCTTGCGCGAGACCACCACGTTGCCCCGCCGGCGGTTCAGCTTGACGATCTTGACTGGAATGTCCTGATCCAGAAAGGAGTCCAGATTGTGAATCGGCCGAACGTCGATCTGCGACCCGGGCATGAACGCCGGAACGCCAACGTCCACAGACAAGCCACCCTTGATGCGGCCGGTCACTCGACCCGATACCACCAATCCATCGCGGTGCGCCTTTTCCAGGTTGTCCCAGGACCGCAAACGGCTGGCCTTCTGGTGCGACAGCAGGATATAGCCTTCCGGCTGTTCTCCCTGGCGGTCCACCATCACGTCGATGACGTCGCCCACCTGAACCTGAACCGTGCCGTCGGGTTGGCTGAATTGCTCGATCGGCACCAGCCCCTCGGACTTGTATCCGAAGTCGACAATCACGTCTTTTTCGTGGAGTTTGACTACCCGCCCCTGCAGCAATTCCCCATCGTGAGGCGGCGCAAAATGGCTGTAGTCGTCGATGAGCTGCTCGTAATCCGCCTCTTCGGCGGACACCGGCAGGTTCAGTTTGTGCTCATCTGCTCTGCTGGCCATGGCCAAACTCCTGGAGTTCATGCTACTACAACGGCCAGGAAGCGGTACTCGGGTGCGTCTGGGAATCCAAAACGATCAGAGAAAACTGCCTCCCGCAGCGTTAAAATTAGTCCCGATTTACCGGACAAACCGTTGATACATCAGTACTTCAGAACTATAGCGGAGCCGCATACAGAAGTCAACCTGCAGTTCTTACGCCAAAAGGCGCCAGCCTTCAGGATAAGGCGGCGGGCGGATTCAATTGCGGCCGCACAGGTCCGGCGTCTGGCACATCCCCCCGGGGCAAGAGGGGAACTCGGTACTCTTCGCCTTTCCATTTGAATGCGCGGCGAACGTCGAAAGCGCCGTGGTCAAGCGCGATTGTCCGCAGCTCGGACAGGCGAGCGCGTCTCCGTTGCGGCGAACGAGTTTCTCGAACTTCGTGCCACAATCGTCACAAACATATTCGTAAATCGGCATTTTTCGCAAGCTCCAGAGAATAGTTTCACTTCAATTCTATCGCACAAGTTGGTCGTGGTCCGCAGCGTTCAGGGGACTGCTCCTACGTCGCGACCGTCCGCACAGGATTCTGCCGGCGACCAGGATTCCCACGATGGCTACTCCCTCAAACAGATAAATCAGCGCTGTGGATGGGTGCAGCGTACGTGTGACAAATGGATCGGTAGCCATCATTTCTCCTCCGACCTTGCCTAGAATGGCCGCACCCAAGTACACGATCGCGGGATAGCGATCCATCAGAATCGCAATCAGATTACTCGAAAACACCACGAAAGGTATACTCAGGCCCAAACCGAAAATGATCAGCGGCGTGCTCCCCTTGGCCGCACCGGCAACTGCCAGCACGTTGTCGATCGACATCGTGATGTCGGCGACTACGATTAGCCATATGACCTGTAGGAACTGACCCCGGCTAGGCGCGTCCGGCGGTGGCGAACTCGCATCCGTGAGAACCTTCACGGCAATCCAGATGACGAAGGCTCCGCCCAGCAGCTTGAGGAATTCGATACTCAGGAGCCGCGCCGCCGCGATGGTGATGATCACCCGGAGCACCACTGCCGCAGCCGCGCCGAAAGTGATTGCGATCCGACGCTGCTGCTTGGAAAGGACGCGCACCGTCATGGCGATCACCAGGGCGTTGTCGCCGGCCAACAGAATGTCGATCAGGATGATCGTAAAATAGTCGGCTAGAAGCGGAAGCGTGCCAGGCGGTATGTGCATTGGTGAAGCGCTACTTTAACAGTGCCACACCACTCTGAAACAGTGCCACACCACTCTGAAACAGTGCCACACCCACTCTCACGAATCGGTTGGGACGCGTCGTCTGATCAATTCGGGCGGATGTATACTGCAGGAGTGCGTGTCATGGCTGCCCTGCTGTTTGGGCTGACGGTTCTGGCGGAAGAGCCGGTCGATCCGGGCGTGGTCGACCGGATCAAGATGGAAGCGTTCGATCATTCACAGGTAATGGACCAGCTCTACTACCTGGCTGACGTCCACGGTCCGCGGCTTACGGGTTCGCCGGAGTTCGAAGGCGCCGCGAAATGGGCCGCCGATCGTTTGAAAGAGTATGGTCTCCAGAATGTGCATCTGGAACGCTGGGGGCCATTCGGACGGAGTTGGTCGCTCCAACAATCTTCGCTTGAATTGATCCAACCGCGCTACCAGGCGCTCGCGGCCACGCCGCTGGCGTGGAGCGCGCCGACCGATGGGCCCGTTACCGGTGAGTTGATCATAGTGCCGTGGAAACTCTCTTACCGCGATGGTCCGAAGAAATTCGACGAGGACTTCGCGGCGTACAAGGCAAAATGGACGGGCAAATTACGCGGCAAGATCGTGCTGCTGAACGAGCCGAAGACGCCCCACCAGGAAACGGAGCCTCAGTTCCGCAGGTTAACCGACGACCAGTTGAACAAACTCGCGAAGGCTCCGGCACCCTCGGTCAAGCCGACGGATAAAACACTCGACGACCTCAAGTGGCCGGATGACCCCGAGGATCTCTCGAAGTTCGTCAACAGTTTCTCGAATTCGTTGACCCTACAGTTCTACGACTTTTACGATCGCATAATAGCTGAACGCGCAAGATTCTTCGCGCGGGAGGGAGTCGTAGGTGTTCTTCTCGCGGATGAACGGTCGCGCAATGGCATCCTCTTCGCCGAAAACGCGGGTAGTTTCAAAAGCGCCGACCCGCTTTCACCGGCCACCTTCGTGATTGCAGCGGAACAGTACGATCGGATCGCGCGCATGGTCGAGAAGAAATCCGGGGCTCAGGTCCGACTGAGCGTGAAAGCGAAAGTCTCGGATAACGATGTCGACGGGTTGAATATCATTGGGGAGATTCCCGGCGGCGACAAAAAGGATGAAGTAGTGATGATCGGCGCGCATTTCGATTCGTGGCAATCGGGTACCGGCGCAACCGATTAACGGCGCGGGCAGCGCGGTCATAATCGAGGTGATGCGGATTCTCAAGACGCTCAATCTGAAGCTCGACCGCACAGTACGGATCGACCTGTGGAGTGGCGAGGAGCAGGGGCTGTTCGGTTCACGCGCCTATGTCAAAGAACATTTCGCCGATCCAAAGACGATGCGGACAACTGCGGACTATGCTAAATTCTCCGGTTATCTGAACCTGGATAACGGAAGCGGGAAGATCCGCGGCGTATATTTACAGGGAAACGAGGCAATGAGGAGCGTCGCCGAGGCTTGGCTCGCGCCGTTTCGGGATATGGGTGCAAGCACTGTTTCCATTCGCGATACCAGCGGAACCGACCACCTTTCCTTCGATGCCGTGGGACTGCCTGGCTTCCAGTTTATCCAGGACCCGCTGGATTATTCGACGGTGACCCATCATTCGGATCTAGCAGGCCGTGGCAGAATCCCCCGCTATTGGAAGGCGACTCACCAACTGGGCGTAGGCATGATCTCCGGAGATAATTGGGAGCAGAAGCGCTTATGCCAGTTCCAAACCGTTCGGAACGTGCT
>Ga0185299_10002121_pt1 | contig 32381 bp, 27 predicted proteins | sample PaiPotPPA55metaG_FD_128002 | JGI IMG/M metagenome (GOLD analysis project Ga0185299, IMG submission 128002) | Iron sulfur acid spring bacterial and archeal communities from Banff, Canada, to study Microbial Dark Matter (Phase II) - Paint Pots PPA... ...
ATGACCAACCCCAGCTCTTGGGCGGTGACGCGTCCGGTTTCTAAGCGCCAGAGATCGACGGCCAATTGGCGTGCGGCTTTTACCACCAAGCGTTTCCTAGCTCGCTTACTTCTGACTAAGCCGGCCCCTAACTGACGCACCACTTGGTAATCGGGTTGCCACTTGAGTAGCCGCCAGACCATTTCCACCAAGTTCCAGCGTACGGCCGCATTGCCACAGCGGTTGATCGAACCTTCTTTGCCTCGGCCATCACTGGAGTGAATGCCGGGACATAAACCGGTTAACTACTCAGAGCTCTGGCAGTCTTAAAGCGGGCTAAACCCTTGAGCTCATATTCCAAGGCCACGGCGCTGTAGGCGCCCACTCCCTTAGGCAGCAGCGCCGGAGCCAAGGCTTCGATTTGCTTTCGCAGTTTTTGTTGCTCCTGCTCTGCACTCAAGAGCTTGCGCCGCCAGCCTTGGAGCTGGGTTTGCATCCAGCCTTGGAAGCGCCCATGAGTTTTGAGCTCCTTCCAGGCTTGGGGCTGCCACCATCGGCCCTGCACTTCGATGCCTTGGGCGCACAGCAACCCTTTGCCACGCGCCTCGTAGCGGCTGCGATCAGCCATGATCTGGCGATGATAGCGAATGAGCGCGCGCTTCTGTTCCTGTTCAGCAGTGGGGATGGCCACTACGCTTAAGGCCTTGCGGTTACCCCGCAAGTAACGATCTAGTTGATCGACTAGTTCCGCGCTATCGCGCCGATCGGTCTTTTGACCCTTGTCTTGGCCCATCGCTTTGGGAGCTACCACCAGGTTGTTGACCCCCATTTGCTCCAAGTCTCGATGCAACCAGTAGCCGCTGGCTCCCGCTTCGTAGCAGCTATAAATTTCCCAGCCAGCTTGGCGTTTTCTCTCTACCCAGTTCTCAAACCCATCGTGGCCCATTCTGCCAATCGCTTTGATCGGCCCATCCTCTTCCTGCATTGTCACCGTCACCTGCCGGTAATGCATATCCAGCCCCAGTTTCAGAACCCGATTGCACTTTCCTTCTCCGCTTTCTTGTTCGATACTTTTTCCTGTTAGTTCTTTATTCATAAGAGCCGACAATTTAGCAGCGGGTGCTGCTAGTTGTCGGCTCATGTCATCTTCAGCCCTGGGTCAGGCCCGAATGAAATCGCTCTGCCTGTCCGCCGTAGTTCCGGGAAGGTGGGACGAAGGAGGAAAAGGGCGTCCGATACGGATTACGGGTTCAGTCGTCCTTGCGCCTTCATTGCTGGCGGTTGGATTTGGGACCCGTTCGAATCATCTGCGCCCAAAACACACCGCGGAGACGCACATTCGGCCGCCCTTGCAGGGCGAGTTTATGAGGCTGCCTAACCCAAGGGCTAAAGCCCTGGGCTATTCTGTTTCGCCATTTCATGGCGATCTACGCATAACTCCACCACTCCACTACTCCATCACTCCGTCACTCCGTTACTCCATCACTCCGTTACTCCATCACTCCGCGTTTTCCTTCGTGTTCTTCTATGGCTAATTGGATGAACATGGCCGATTTACCGCCTCCACCTGAAAGCCAACCGATGATCCGGGCGATTGCGATGCCGGCCGATGCCAATCCATCCGGCGATATATTCGGCGGCTGGTTAATGTCGCAAATGGATCTGGCCGCAGCCAATGCTGCCAGCCGTCGTTCCCGAGGGCGTTGCGTAACGGTTGCCGTTGACGGGATGGTCTTTCATGAACCGGTGTTTATCGGCGATGAAGTGAGTCTTTACTGCATGATCACCAGGGTCGGCCGCACGTCGATGACCGTCCGGGTTGAGGCCTGGCGCCGAAGCCGGACCAGCGATACCCGAAGCAAAGTTACCGAGGGTACCTTTACACTCGTTGCCGTCGATGAGAACAGGAAACCGAGGCCGGTGGATGGGGAAAGTGAGAAGTGATTGGTGATTGGTGATTGGCGTTGTGCCGGCAATGCGCGTTGTGTCACCCAGACCGAAGATGCATTCCGCTTTGTAGCTCGAACAGTGTCGACGTCCCAAGAACGTTTGCCGCTATGGCGTTCGCATCGACGCGACGCCCTAGCACTCGCCTCGGGTGGAGCCGGTTTGGTTGCCACCGATCACCGATCACCAATCACCAATCACTTCTCACCTCTCACTTCCCCACCTGCGCCTCCCGGTGGCTCAGATACGCATTCCGTACGGCGACATAGGGATCAATCGCTGCTTCCTTCATTTGTTCATAGGTACGAACGCCCGCAGGGGCCCGAACTATGAATCTGGATGCTGAAATCGAATAGCCGACAACGTTGCTGATTAACCTGTGGTTGCTAAAGATCAGATACCAGTTCAAGGGATTAAGGGCGAAATCGCCGGCGTACCCAGTTAGATCACGCACTGTCGATGGACCTAGTAGTGGGACAACGACGTATGGGCCGCTCGAAAAGCCCCAACGTGCGAGCGTTAGACCAAAGTCTTCACCTGGGACATCGGCCAGGGAAGAGATATGATCGGAGACGCGAATCAGGCCTCCAAGACCGGCCGTGGTATTCACGACGAACTTACCGGCTTCTTGTCCTGAGCGAACGAACCGGCCTTGCAGCACGTCGTTCCCGAACCGGACAGGGAAATCGAGGTTGTCGAAAAAGTTCGAGAGACCGGTACGAACCTGGGACGGCACAACGTGTTCGTATCCGTTGGCCAAGGGCTTGACCACGTGGATCGTCACTGAGTCGTTCACCCGAAATGTCGTGTGATTAAGCCGCGCGAAAGGATCATTCACTTTCTCCGCTGGTGCATTGAGCTCATCCTCGGGGATCGTGGTTGTCGCTGTCGGGCGATTCTTTGGCGGAGGATTTTTTGTTTTGGGTTGGTTTACCTGATCGGCAAAGCCGGAAACGGAGGTGAACAACAGCAGCAGGCTGATAATTAGGTAATTCACGAGTTTGGATTGATTGGCTCAGCAAGTTTAGCTTCAAGAGTTTTGATAACCGCAGGCGCACCACCGCGCTGCACGAGCTCGTCGAACTGGGCCCGATAATTCGCCACGAAACTGACTCCTTCGATCAAGACATCATAGATACGCCAACTGCCCGAAAGATTGATCAAGCGATAGACCACCGCATATGGTCGATCACCATTGGGCGCGGTAACCCGGCTTGGTATCTCGCATCGGTCCGGCGCGAGCGTAACCATCTTTCCGTATGCGATGTTCGGCCGCTGCGTACCGACCACTCGCGCAGCGTAGATCCGGATCACTAGCCGGCTGAAGAGATCGGTTACCTTTTGTTGCTCGGCAGGAGTAAATTGTCTCCAACCCGGTCCAATGGCTTGGCGGGTCACCAGCTCAAACGAAAAATCTTTTTCCAGCAACGGACGTACCCGGTCCACAATCGTTTCATTGCTCTGTCCCGAATAAGCAATCCCGAGTACCTGATCAATTTGGCTGCGGAGCTGACTCACGGGATCTCCCGTCGCCGCCGGCGCTGATAATCCGACAGCGCAGACGCTTGCAATCACAAGCAAAAGCCGCCTCGCTGCCTCCCTTTTATCTGCGTACATCTGCGTCGATTTCACCCCGGAGAATGTTCCCCCGAAAGTTTTCGGGGTTCGGGGCTGCGGTTAGTCTTTTCTTTCGCTGCCTGTCGCGCCGTCTTGTCCGCCATAGTTTCTGGGAACAACGGACGAAGGAGGAAGGCCTTGCGGAGGCGGATCCATTCGCGGTTGATTTCGCGTCCATTCGTATTCATTCGCGGTTAAGGTTTAGTTGCGGATGGCGAGGGTGAAGGAGACGACGATACGTTGCCGAAAGCAAATCGGCTAATGATAGATTCAAGATCCACCGCCGATTCCGTGTCGATGATGGTGCTGCCGGGCGCGAGATTCTGCGAAGAAGAACCTGGAGCAAGAGCAACAAACTTATCGCCGATCAAGCCACTCGTTTTGATAGAAGCGATGGTGTCGGTGGGAAGTTGGACATCCTTATTCACCTCCAGACGAACAATGGCGGCGAACTGGGAGTCGAGATTGATGTGATCCACATGACCGACGGGAACACCCGCTAGAAAAACCTGGCTTCCAGGTTTCAGACCGCCGGCGTTAGAAAATCTGGCATTAACCGCGTAGGTGGACCCCGCCAGAGGGATGCGCGCACCGGCTTGGATAGCGAACCAAGCAATCGCTACCAGCCCCAAAAGAACAAAAACGCCGGCCGAAAGTTCAATCGAAGATTGTTTCATAAAGCGCCATACAAAGCTTGAGAATAGCCGCAAAAGATCGCAAGGAGCACAAAAACGAACCGCGAATGGACGCGAATAAGCGAGAATAAAAATCTCATAGCGCAACGTGACGTTGGGGGAATGAGCGGCGGGAAGTGCCGCGTTCTACATGTGCGGTTGGGGTTTTGTATTCGCGTCTATTCGCGTCCATTCGCGGTTGATATTTTGACCGAATCATCTACAAAGCTCCGCAAAACGGAATCGTCCGATGCCGCGAATTCCGCGGGTGTCCCTTGAAAATAGATCCGGCCGTTTTCCAACAAGGCTACCTGGTCGCTGGTGGCGAGCGCTTGTGGAACGTCATGGGTAACCACTACGGCAGTAAAATCGAAGTCGTCCCGGTAACGTCTGATCATCGAAAAAACCGAGTTCCTGGCGATGGGATCTAGACCCGCCGTCGGTTCATCGAAAAGCACCAGAGCCGGATGTGTCACCAGAGCACGGGCCAACGCAAGACGCTTTTGCATACCCCCTGAGAGTTGGGCGGGAAAGTAGTCCGCGAACTTCTCTAAACCAAGGTTCTTAAGAGCGGACATTACGGCGTCCTTAACCTCGGTCGGCCGCAAACGGGTCGTTTGTTCCAGTGGCAGAGCGACGTTTTCAAAAGCGGTTAACGAATCAAACAGCGCATTGGCTTGGAAAAGATAACTACACCGTCGGCGAAAATCCTGGCTGGTTTCCTCTTCAAACTGAATAACGCCCGCATCCGCTCGCAATAATCCGGCCAGACACTTGAGCAAAACCGATTTCCCGGCACCGCTTCGCCCGAGCAGAGACACCATGCTGCCGCGAGGCACCACCAAATCGACTCCACCAAGAACGGTGTGTTCTCCGAATTCTTTGTGCAAGTCTTTTACCGTTAGAAGAGGCGGCGAATCGATCATACCAGGAAACAAGTGATCACGTAATCGGCCGCTAAGGTAGCGATGCTCGAGAAAACGACTGCACGGGTGGTGGAGACGCTCACCGCGCGGGACCCCGATACTCCGGTGCGACGATCCGCGGTGAACCCGCTATGACAACAGATCGCGATCGTCAGGATGCCGAATAACAGAGCCTTAAGCAGGCATTCCCGGACATCCACGAACCTGACGGCGCTCTGCACATTTGACCAGTACACGCCGCCATCAAGCCCCAATAAACACGAGCCGGAGAGATAACCCCCGAAAGTACCAACCAATACAAAAGCGGTGGTCAGAATTGGAAAAACCAAAAGGGCCGCCAACAACCGGGGCGCAATCAAGTATCCAAGCGGATCAATGGCCATCGTCGTGAGAGCATCGATCTGTTCGCTGTATCGATAAATCCCGATCTCGGCGGCAATGGCCGAACCTGCCTGACCGACAATCATGAGGGTAGCCAGCACTGGCGCTAGTTCTCGAGTCAGGGTGAGCGAAACAAAAGTTCCCAGTAAGCCGGCGGACCCGAATCGAGCAAGAACATAGTATCCCTGCAGGCCCAACACCAAGCCGGCAAAAAGAGCGACGACAGTTACTACGAACAGGCAACGCACCCCTTGCTGATGAATAGCCCGGGCCACGCCTGTGCGCAGTTGCCGGGCGTGGCCGAGAGCGGCGAACGCACGCACCACGAAATCCGCAAAGTCGCCCAACCCGGCCACAATGGCGACGCCTCCACGACCGACCGTCCGCAGCAAACCTGTCATAACGCCGCTTCACATCGCTTCGCCAATGGCAAATGGCAAGCTTGAGTCGGTGTGCTGAGATGTGAAAGGCGAGAGGCGAAAGGTGAAAGGTGAAAGGTGAAAGGTGAAAGGGGCGCCGGCCGCTAGCGTGGACCTGGTGACTGTCCCGTGGGGACCGTCGGGTTCTGTCCCGGAGGGACAATAGGACTCAGCCCGGGGTTTCAACCCCGGGAACATGTCCACACAATGTCCCGCCCTGCCTGTCCGCCATAGTTCCGGGAATGTGGGACGAAGGAGGAACGGGGCGGAAGATATTTATGATCGGCGGTCCATTGGGTCAACCCCTCCGCACCCGATGCACCGGTTCTACCGCCCCTTTAGGGCGGGGGCGTTTTATGAATCGCCACCTGGGGTTAAAACCCCAGGCTGAGTCCTGTAGTCCCTTCGGGACAAAGTCCGACACTTCCCGGAGGGACCAGAACTCTTGCCCACCAACTGCGAACTGCGAACTGCGAACTGCGAACCGCGAACGGTGAACCCTTCGCTACCCTTCCCGAACTCCTGCAACTCCGTGAACTTCTCGAACTCCTTCCTTAATCATCCTGAATGCGCTGGGTCCTGAGACCAGCCCCCGCCGTTGCTGGCGAACAACGTGGCCATCTGCTAACGCCAGATCGAAACGCGATAAAATCGCGCTGAGCACTAACTTCATTTCGAACTGGGCGAAGGCCATTCCAATGCAGCGACGAACCCCACCACCGAACGGTAGAAACTCATAAGGCGAATAATGCCGGTCCAGAAATCGGTCCGGATTGAATTCTTCGGGATCGCTGAAGACCTCTTTTCGGCGATGAGCTAGATAGATACAACCGGCTACCGCAGTGCCCGGGTCGAGTGTCACGCCGTCCAAATTAACCCGTGACCTGGTAACTCGGGGGAAAGTCAGCAGCGCAACCGGATAGATGCGGAGAGTCTCGGAGCAGACCGCATTGAGATAAGGAAGCTTAAAAACTAGGTTTGGATCGAAATTGTCTTCAAGCGAATCCAATTCTTGCAACAGCCGTTCACGTACGGCCGGTAACCGATGAACCCAATAGAGCGCCCAGGTTAGAGCAGTAGCCGTGGTCTCGTGACCGGCAATCAAGAGAGTCATCAATTCATCCCGCAGTTCCATATCCGATAACGCTTCGCCCGACTCGTCCCGGGCGGACATCAGCAGAGTTAAAATATCGTCTCGGGTGCCGTTGGCAGTCTGGGGATGATCTGTCCTGCGCCGGTCGGCAATCTCGTCATAAATCAGCCGATCAATTTCTTGGCGGTTACGGATGAATTTTCCCCAGGGGCTCCGCGGCCCGAGATCTCGTCGGAGGCCCGGAACAAACAAAAGGCTAGTGCTTACTGGATTACTCAACCCATCGAGCAGCATCCCGAGGAGTTTTTCGAGCTGGCGATACCGAGGGCCATCGGTCATTCCGAACACCGCCCGGAGGATCACCCGCAAAGAGATGGTTTGCATCGGGGCCCTGGCCGGGAATGGATGACCCGCTGCGTATTCGTTCATGACCTGTTCAGCGATATTGCGGATCAGTTCGCCATAGGAACGCATCCTTTCCCCGTGAAACGGGGGCATCAATAACTGGCGCGCCCGCCGGTGACGTTCACCGCTCAACCCGAATACCGATTGGGTACCGGTGATCAGCTCGAGAGCGACATTCATTGAGCCAGGGGCCTCGAACAGCTCGGCATCATCATTGGTTAAAATCAGCTTTAACGCCTCCGGATGGCTGAACAAAACCAACGGCCCGAATCTTGGGTTCAGCCCAATCGTGAAACAGTCTCCGTAGGTCCGATGACAGCTCCGCATAAATGAAAACGGCGTCAACACCCATTGAAGCATCTGCAGCGTGCATGGTGCTTTTGGTCCCTCAGGAAGTGCCATGCCGCTCTAATACTCGAAAACGGGGCTGCGCGCAAAGGGGACCGGCATCCAGGAACATTCAGGCGATAGCGGGACGGGGTTATGGGTCAATTCTGCCGGAGTCCGCTTTTGATCGTGATCAAAATTTAATGAAATAGTCAGGTGTTAATACGATGCCTGACCTTGTCTGCTGAGTCCCTCACGCGTAATTTATAGTGGCGGCAGATTGAGCCGAACCCTGAGGAAAAGTTAGATCTTAGGTTGATGAATTAATATCTATGAAAAGCGTGCTGTATATTTCATGGAAGTTGCCCCAGCTAATTTTAGCGATGACGGGACTGAGTTGGCTATTGGCTTCGTGCGCCAACACCAATCAAAAGACGACCAATGTTAGTTCGCCGTTTCCAATTACTTACAATACCGGGGCGAGAGGGTTTGAGGGTAATTGGCCGTATGGTCCTGCCGGCTATCGATAAAGACAACGCCGTTCAGCCAGATTAGCGCGATCTTCCGCCTACGCCAAGCCTTCCTCCTTCGTCCCTCGTTCCCAGAACTATGGCGGACAAGGACGGCGCGACCGGCCGCAGATGAACACAGGATAACGGAGGAGGAAATCTAATAACCGCAAAAAGCACAAAAAAGGGACCGCGGATGTACACGAATCGACGCGAATGAAATCTCACGCAAAGCCCGCGAAGACGCAAAGATAAGACGGACGAACCGCAGATGAACACAGATTTACGCAGATGGGGTTGCGACCGGGAACGTGATTGGTGATTGGTAATTGGTAAAAGTGCCACCTAATAGAGGCGCGACTTGTCCGACATAGCGAAAGGGAAGATGGGCGACTTGTCCTCCATAGTTGTGGGGCCATGGGACGACGGAGGAAGTGCCTTGGCTCCGTAGGAGCTGAATCTTTATAGCAACGATGGCAAAAATGATGCGTTAGCTCCGTAGGAGCGACATCTGCTTAGGAACGTTCGTAACCTTGCGGCGCATAGCCATAGATGCCGCTCCTAACGGAGCCGACTCCGCCAAGCCTTCGTCGCGCCCAAATAATCCAGTCAGGCGCGCCGCAGCGAAGCGAAGGTGGCTGACCGCGTGTACGTTACGGTAGCTATAAATATTTAGCTCCCACGGAGCCAGTCATCGGCTCCGCTAAAACAAAGCCGAGAAACCACCTTCGTTGCCTTCGTTATCTTCTGTAAGAGATCTCCCTTTTGTGTCCTTTGTGATCGTTCGGCTGAGCTCACGTCGAAGCCTTCTGTGAATTTTATCTGCGGAAATCTGCGTCCATCTGCGGTTGAAGGTTTTTTCTTTGCGGCTTTGCGTGAGTTTATTCTCCGAACTTCTAGCTTCACCGCGCCACCGCATCGGAGTCTAGAAACCATTTGGTTCCCTGCATTCGCCCCGGCGTTTCCATTTCCACCTTGACCTGATGTTTGGCCGCATCATAGCTGATGACCTTGACGGTCAGCGGGTTGGTAAATTGCCATGCATCCCGATTGGACAATAATTTTTCCTGATAGTCTGCCAGCGCATCCGAATTGCCGCTTTTCTTCAGCTGTTGCCAGCGAGTTAAGTCTTTGACCTCCTGAAACCAGATTAAATTCGCCTTGACCTCCATGGTAGCGCCTTTTCGAATTTCCCCAGCCAGTGAGGTAATAGCCAAAGCTAAGACAAGGGAGATTATTCCCAGAGATGATTTCATGCTCAGGTTATTGTACCCAATCGCTAGCCGGTACTGCTATCCTAAAAGCATCGGTAGGGATGAGTTCCCGACTTCGCAGGGCCTAAGTCGCGGCCATTACTCCAGGTCCTGCTTGACTAGAGTGTAAGGGCGCGCCATAGCGAAGCGGCGGCGGCGCGGTCATCCGCCGTGCTAACGTGCCGCCAGAGTCATTTTTACCATTTGAGCCCGAGCAAATATGTCTGACAGACGAACGCTATTTCAGTCAGCTTTCATCCAGAAATTCTTAGCGTCGAATTTACAAAGCGAGGGGCGATCGGCCCGCAAGACAACCGCTCTCGTTTTTTTAGTTGCTGCGGTCGTTTCTGTTCCGTTTTCGCGTCGATTGAGTCTGCTCCTCTTGGTGGCCGCATTATTTACGTTCTTCGAAGCGATGCGCGGTTGGTGCGTGCTACGGGCATGCGGGATCAAGACGAAAGTCTGAAATGCGATTGCCCGGTAGCGCCCTTTTTCAGGCACTTTCGTACCTGGACTTCGGCAAGTTCAGTCGAGTCGCTACTTTCGTCCAGTCCCTACGGGACGGGGACGATGCCACCCCCTCATCCTTCGTTACCTTCGTTCCCTTCTGTAAAAAAAACTTTCGTGGGACTCACCTTCGAGTCCTTCGTGATCTTCTGTTGAAAAATCCCTGCCTAACTGACCGCGATCGGATGAACCCAGGAACCAGTGGCGCCGGCGAGTCGTAACGGCGTGATAATTAACAGGAATTCGTAAATCTGTTCCTTGGCCAGATCCTCGAGAAACAGATTCTCCACGTGGGTAATTCCATTATGTACGAGGAAATAACGATGCACGGAATGATCCAACGGCGGCACAGCTTCTACGCTCATGTTATCAGCGCCCACCAAGTTCATCCCATGCCGATGCAGCGCTTTTGCGGCATCCAAACTTAAACCGGCAATCGCGTCCCGGCAGGCCAGGTTACCGGTGGCCAGATGCTGATAAAATCCGGTTCTGATCAAAACCGCGGTTTGCGGCCGAATCTCCGTCTTCTGTTTCTTTAAAGTAGACTCAACATCATCAACCGTAATCTGGTAATGGTCCGGTAACACCGAAACACCAAGGTTGCCGGCGATATCGAGCAATACCCCTCGCTGAAGGATGGGCGGCATCTCGGCAATACTAAGATGTTTTTGACCATGCCTGTCGACTTGATCGGCAGCAGCCACCGTCTTGCCGGGTGCGGCGTACAGTCTTACTTCACCCGAAGGATCTGGGTTTCCGTTTTGGTCCTGGGCTTCACCGATATGGCAAAGCGCGTCGATGTGGGTACCCGTGTGGCAAGACATCGTAATGGCCTCGGCGGCAGCGGACGCCGGCGCTATTTCTTTGATGTCACCGTGTCGAAACCGGGTGTTCAACGTGTAAGGCGCCATCGGTCCTGGCACGAGAATTCCTTCTCGATAAATCACAGCCAGACTATGTACGGTCCCGGTCTTGATGAGACTGACTAACTCCGGTGTTAAACGCGGGACAGGTAATGCACCGTAGGGAGCTAATTTTCCGGCTTGAGCTTCGGTTGAAGAATCAGACATAGGTGGGTGGGGTGGGGGGTGATAGGTGAAAGGTGATAGGTGAAAGGTGATTGGTGATTGGTGATTGGCGTTCCCGGCGATCGCGGCGATGACGGCGTTCCCGGCGTTTCTTCGTGAGCCTTTTTATCTGCGGATATCTGCGTTCATTTTACCCCGGAGAATGTTCCCCCGAAAGCTTTCGGGGTTCGGGGCTGCGGTTCGTTTTCCTTCGTGTCAATTCGTGTCCATTCGCGGTTTGTTTTTTGGGGTCTTTTTGCTTCTTCGCGGCTATTTGTTGTTCCCAACGCTCTCCTAGCTCCTGGATTCTAACTCCTAACTCCTTTCCCGATTTGACTTTAGCCCTTTTGAAGGTTACCGCTGGCGATTCTGCCAGTGAGAGGTTCTCTCTTGTTTCTTTTAATGTTGGTTGCCTTGGCCGGTGCGGAAGCGCGTCCGGCCGTGGTGGTGATCGACCCTGGACATGGCGGCTACGATCGAGGTGGTGGCCCAGGTCAGGTTCTCCCGGAGAAGGTTTTCACACTGGATCTCGCCAAACGTGTGGCGCGGATTTTGCAGGACGATGGCCACATCAAGGTGATTCTCACGCGAAGTGCCGATTACTACGTCTCATTACCGGAGAGAACCTACATCGCGAATTCAAACGCCGGCCGTGATGCGATTTTCGTTTCGATCCATTTCAATTACGGCCGCCGTTTAGGCGCATATGGAATCGAAACCTATTACAATAACAACAGCGGTTACAAATTAGCCGCGTTGATTCATCCTCGCGTGATCCAAGCTCTGGGTAGTATCGACCGCCGTATCCGGCAGCGGGGCTACTTCGTTTTGCGGAGAAACCGGTTACCCGCGGTGCTGGTGGAATGCGGCTTTTTGACGAACCCGGGAGAAGCAGCCCGCATATTGCAGCCTGGCACCCGTGAAAACCTGGCGAAAGCCATCGCCGCCGGGATCGAACGATACTGAGGCGGATCGGCGTGTCGGCGTGTGGGCGAACCGGCGAATGGGCGTATGGGCGTGTGGGCGTATCGGGGTATGGGCGTGATGGGGTGTGGGCGAAAGCGCACGTGCCATGAAATGGCACAACAAAATAGCCCAGGGCTTCAGCCCTGGGTAGATTGCCCAACGAACCGCCCTGAAAGGGCGACCGAAAGGTGTTTTTTTTCTAACGCACGACAAACCCAAGACGACCCTGCCACTTGCTCGATCATTGGGTTACAGACCGATCAAGTCGGGCGCCACTTTCAGGGCGCGTCTCCCTGCTCGATAACCCAGGGCTAAGGCCCTGGGCTATTTTGTTTAGCCATTTCATGGCAGATGCGGTTCGCGCCTCACATCGCCGACGAGCCGATACGCCCAAACGCCTTCTTACATCTGCGTAAATCAGCGTTCATCTGCGGTTGGTGTTTGATTTCACGTCTATTCGCGTTCCTTCGCGGCTGTCGAGAAAATGTTGATTTTTGGCCAGGGCAGAGAACCTATTGTGGGCGAGTACAGATCGTAAGCATGACTTTTTACAGCATTTTGTTTCCGGGAGCAGAGGACCCGCAGGCCAGGGAAGTCACGGAAGCGCCGGCTTTCTTCAAGGACATGAACCTGAACCAAGTGATCGACACAATCACCGCTGGGAAGGAGGCCTACAATTTGAAACCACTTTTCTATACCTGCCTACCTGACGCCGAGGTCATCGCCTATCGGCATCAAGTGTTGCGAGATCTCGAGAACGAAAAGCTCTTCGCGGATATGAAGTCGTTCGCGCAAGCGATGGACAACATGCGCGGACATTTGACTCAGGCGGGTAAAGCCACCGATGACCGCCAAAAAGAACGCTGGTTCCTGGATGGGGTCGGAATCTATTGCGCTGCGATAGATCAGATCGCCCGGGACTTATCCGTGGACCAGCTCAATTCGAGCGGCTTATTGGCGTTTCGCGAGTATTTATCTGCTTATGTCGCGTCGGATTCTTTCAAGGCGTTAGCATCTGAGACCGCCAAACTGCAGGCCGACCTGGCCTCGATCAGGTATTCAACGTTGATCCTTGGCTCCGGCACTTTCAAGGTAAGCAAATTTCAGGACGGCGCCGATTACAGCGCGGAGGTCGAACGCACTTTTGAAAAGTTTAAACAAGGACCTCCCAAAGAGTACAAGTACCAATTCACGAACTTGCCTCACCTGAACGTGATCGAGGCTAAAGTACTGGAGTTCGTCACCCAGCTTTATCCGGATATCTTTGCGCATCTCACCGATTATTGCCGTCGGTACGCCAACTACGAAGAGAAGCCGATTCAGATTTTCGAACGCGAGATCCAGTTTTACGTCTCTTTTCTTGATTACGTTGAAACCTTCCGACGCGTGGGTTTGAAATTTTGTTATCCGAAGATCACGGCTGACTCTAAAGAAATGTACAGCGATGGCGGGTTCGATATCGCATTGGCTTCGAGGCTGGTGGCGGAAGGGACAACGGTCGTTTCCAACGATTTCTACTTTAAAGATCTTGAGCGCATCTTTCTGGTAACCGGTCCCAACCAAGGGGGTAAAACCACTTTCTCACGCCAGTTCGGCCAAGTGCATTATCTGGCAGGGATCGGCTGTCTGGTCCCGGGCCGAGCGGCCAGGATCCATCTGTTCGATTACATCATGACTCACTATGAGCGCGATGAGTACATGACGAATCTGCAGGGCAAGCTCCAAGATGATGTGATCCGGATACACGAAATTCTGGAACGAGCGACGCCGAGTAGCATCATTATCCTGAACGAGATCTTTAGTTCGACCGCATTGCAGGACGCACTCTTTCTCAGCAAACGCGTGATGGAGCGGATCATCGAGCTCGACGCGATCTGTGTTTGGGTAACATTTGTGGACGAGTTGGCGTCATACTCAGAAAAGGTAGTGAGTATGGTCAGCACCGTTGTTCCCGATAATCCTGCGGTCCGAACGTATAAGGTTTTCCGTAAACCAGCCGAAGGAGTTGCCTACGCATTGACGATCGCCGAGAAGTATGGGCTTACGTTCGATCGAGTGAAGGATCGCATCAGTTTATGAAGGTTTGTCTTCTCCATCCGGAGCGCAATTTCGAATCACAGCCATTGCCTTGGAATGAGCGAGCCCTAGCTCAGGACCTAGGCTTAGATGCGGTATTCGGGGTGATGGCTCACCGGGACAAGTTTTTGTTTGCTGCCGTCAGAGAAGTTGCCCTGGCCAGTTTAACCACCGATGTCGACACTATCTTATATCGGCAACGTGTGCTCCGGGATTGCTTGAAACATCCCACTGTGGTCCGGGACCTTTACGCGCTCGCTGTCAAAGGGGTGGAATGCGAGAACAAAGGCTATTGGGCATTTTTCGGTAAATACCCTACCGGGCTTCTGAACCGCTCCCTGGAGCTGATCAACATGTTACTGGACGCTCTCAGGAAGCTGCGGATCTTCGCGGAGAAGCAGTCGGATAGTTTCGATTCGGAAGGTTTTCGCGAGCTATTCGCCAGGCTAAAAAGCGAGTTCAACGAACCATACCTTCACCAGATCCATGCGCACCTGGAAGATTTACGCTTCCTGGATGGCACCTTGTTTACGGCGGAATTAGGAGAAGGTAACAAGGGCGCCAACTACCTACTTCGGAAATCGCCAATCCGACGGACTCGGCTGCAGCGATTATTCGGCCGCGACAAAAACCCTGGCATCACCTTTCGCCTGCATCCGCGGGATCAACGCGGCGCCAAAGCGTTAGGGGAGTTAAATGAAAAAGGGATAACGCAAATCGCCACTCTGATGGGCCAATCCGCTGATTATATTCTTAAGTTCTTCAAGACACTGCGGACCGAGCTCGCTTTTTATGTGGGATGTATGAACCTGCATCAAGCGTTGGCGGAAAAGAAAGAGCCGGTTTGTTTTCCGGTACCGGTCAGCGCTGACAAACGTGAACACGCATTCGCCGAACTGTATGATGTCGGTTTGGCCTTAAGCATCCGGCCTAAAGTGATCGGGAACGACTTCGCGGCCGAGCATAAAGACCTCGTGATTATCACGGGAGCCAACCAGGGTGGTAAATCCACGTTTTTGCGGAGTGTTGGTCTAGCCCAATTGATGATGCAGTCCGGGATGTTTGTAGGAGCCACCTCATTCTCGGCTAACATCTGTGCGCACTTATTTACCCATTACCGGCGCGAAGAAGACGAGACCATGCGGAGCGGCAAATTCGATGAAGAAATGCAGCGTATGAGCGAAGTCGTCGATCATTTGTCGCCCAATTCGATGTTGTTGTTCAACGAATCGTTTGCCGCCACCAATGAACGCGAAGGTTCAGAGATTGCCCGGCAAATCGTCACTGCCCTTTTGGAAAGGCACGTAAAAATCTTTTTCGTATCTCATCAATTCACCTTCACATCCGGGTTCCACGGTCAGGAATGGGACAACGTCACCTTCTTGCGCGCAGAAAGAAGAGAAGACGGCACCCGGACCTTTAAGCTGGTCCAAGCCGAACCGTTGCGAACCAGTTACGGCGAGGATTTGTACAATCGAATTTTCGCGGAAAAACCGCCAACCAAAGGAAGCGACCCCGAGTTAGTGACGCATCCGGTAGGGACCAAAGACGAACCGCAGATAGGCGCGGAGAGGTAACGAGTGCGCGAAACGGCGGTCGGCGTGTGGGGGCGGTGGGGCGAATGGGCCTTTGAGGCGCGAAGCGCATTTGCCATGAAATGGCAACACAGAATAGCCCAGGGCTTTAGCCCTGGGTAGGGCGACCAATTGAGATGCGCCCTGAAAGGGCGCCCGAACAAATTCTTAACTCGCTCACCGGACCAGGATTTGACACAAACGCGTCGAGTCCCGAGAACCTTTCGGTCGCCCCTTCAGGGCGATTTTCTGGGTGACACCAACCCAGGGCTAAAGCCCGGGGCTATTCTGTTTTGCCACTTCGTGGCATTTTCGCCCATTCCAGGCAATCACGCCGACACGCCCATGCGCCGTTCTTTCCTTTGCGTCTTTGCGCCTTTGCGTGAGATTCAACTCGCGAAGCTACAAACACACCCCCATGGATTTCACCGGCTACGACAAATCGTTTGGTTTAACCGATAAAGTCAGCTTGATCACCGGCGGTGCCGCCGGCATCGGCAGAGCGATCGCAACTTTGTTTGCTGAAAAAGGAGCAAAACTGGTTTTAGCAGACCTCAATCCCGACATTCCCAAAATCGCTCAAGAGATTTGCGGGGACGCCGATCGAGTCGAAACCGTTACCGCCGACCTGACGATCACTGCCGATCGGGACCGAGTCGTTCAAGCTGCGGTGAACCGATTCGGCCGAATTGATATTCTCGTTAATAACGCCGGGATTGTGTTGTTGGATGACGCTTTGAATCTATCGGAAGAATATTGGGACAAGACCATGGCGGTGAATCTGCGAGCTCCGTTCTTTCTCGCGCAACGGGTCGCACGCGAGATGGTGAAGACGGGTGGAGGCAGAATTGTCAATTTGGCATCACAAGCGGGAATCATCGCACTCGATAAACATGCTGCCTATTGCGCCGGTAAAGCGGCCATTATCAGCATGACCAAAGTGCTCGCGATAGAATGGGCCCGTTACAACATTCAGACCAACGCGATCTCGCCCACGGTTGTCTTGACCGAGCTCGGACGCAAAGCCTGGGCGGGTGAAGTCGGTGAAGCCATGAAAAAGAAGATTCCTGCCGGTAGGTTTGCCTACCCGGAAGAAATCGCTGCTTGCGCCTTATTCCTAGCTAGTGCCGCCGCGGCGATGATCAACGGCGAAAACCTCGTGATCGACGGCGGTTACACCGTCCAATAGGCCCAAAAGCATACCGCGAATGGACACGAATGGAAACCGCGAATGGAAGCGAATAGATCCGCCTCCGCAGGGCCTACGGCGCGACAGGCAGCGAGACAAAGACGAACCGCAGCCCCGAACCCCGAAAGCTTTCGGGGGAACATTCTCCGGGGGTAAAATGAACGCAGATTTACGCAGATAGGGTAGAGGGCGGGAAACGTGATTGGTGGTTGATAGCCCAGCAGCTGCGACTCATGAAAGACTAGGAGGCTGTCGGATTTTGCCGCGAAGCTACAGATCACAGCCCAGGGCTTCAGCCCTGGGTAACTCGCACCCCAAACACGCCCTGAAAGCGGCGTCCGAGGCGTCGGGCCGGTGCCAGCGTGTTAGTGTAATCGAGGATAGCGATGTTCGCACGAACTGATCGAATCAACATATCAAGCCCAGAACGGACCCGTCGGTCGCCACTTTCAGGGCGGCTCATTTGCTTGCGTCACCCAGGGCCGAAGCCCTGGGCTGTGATCTGTAGCCGCTTCGCGGCAAAATCCGACAGCCTCCTAGGGCTACATCCTAGACTTTCATGAGTCGCAGCTTCGCTGCTGATTTCCACGCTTCGTCTGCCGGTTACATCGGCCTGCTAGGGTTTATCTATCCTTTGTGGCCTTTGTGATCTTCTGTGTATTTTATCTGCGTAAATCCGCGTTCATTTTACCCCGGAGAATGTTCCCCGAAAGCTTTCGGGGTTCGGGGCTGCGGTTCGTCTTTTGTCTCGCTGCCTGTCGCGCCGTAGGCCCTGCGGAGGCGGATCTATTCGCGTCCATTCGCGGTTTCCATTCGTGTCCATTCGCGGTTTGTCAGTCATTCGCGGTTGTTATTTGCGCCTATTTGCGGCTATTCTGTCCGCGAACCCCTATGAAAAAGGCCTTAGTAACCGGAGCACTCGGTGTCACTGGCCGCACGTTGGTTAACCATCTGGTTTCACTTGGCGATTGGGAAGTCATCGGGTTGTCGCGGAGAACCCCAGAGTTTGAAACCCCGGCCAAATATATCGCGGTCGACCTGTTAAACCGGTCGGAAGTTGAATCCCGGCTAAACGGGATCAGCGATATTTCGCACGTGTTTTACGCTGCGCTGTATTGGGGTAAAGATTTTTTCGACGAGGTCGGGCCGAATGTGGCCATGCTAACTAACACGGTTGAAACCGTAGAACGATCCTCTAAGAACCTGAGGAAGGTCGTTCTATTGGAAGGCGCAAAATATTATGCCGCCCATTTAGGCCCGTATAAAACTCCAGCTAGAGAGAGCGATCCCCGGCATATGCCGCCGAATTTCTATTATGACCAGGAAGATTATCTAAAGCAGCGTTCAGCCGGAGCTAACTGGTCTTGGACCGCACTCCGGCCATCCAGTATCTGCGGTTTTGCCGTGGGTAACCCGATGAATATGGCCACTGTGCTCGCGGTTTACGCGGTTCTCTGCAAAGAAATGAGGCTGCCTTTTCGGTTCCCCGGCTCAACTAAAGCCTATCATGGGGTGATAGAGATGACCGATGCGGAACTGCTCGCTAAAGCGATCGTTTGGGCTGGTGAGAAAGAGAAGTGCGATGGAGAAGGGTTTAATATTACGAACGGCGATTTCAACCGTTGGACCAACCTCTGGCCGAAATTAGCTGAATATTTCAAAATGGATTACGCCCGGCCCCAGCCTTTACCCCTGGCGCAATTCATGTCTGACAAAGCGTCGATTTGGGATGCCCTGAGAAAAAAGCATGGTCTGCTGGATTATTCCTTTCAAGAAGCCGTGAGCTGGCCCTTCGGAGAAGCCATCTTTAATATCGAGTACGATATCATGTCTGATACTAACAAATGCCGGCGCTTCGGTTTCCCTGAATGGGTCGATACGGAAGAAATGCTGTTCCGGTTATTTGATCAGTTTCAAAAAATGCGTTTTATCCCGGCGATCTAAACCGCGAATACCGCGAATGGACACGAATAGATCCGCCTCCGCAGGGCCTACGGCGCGACAGGCAGCGAAGGAAAAGCTTAACCGCGGATGAACGCAGATTTACGCAGATAGGGATGGGACGGGAAACGTGATTGGTGATTCGTGATAGGTGATTGGTGGTTGATAGCCCAGCAGCGAAGCTGCGACTCATGAAAGCTAGGAGGCCGTCGGACTTTGCCGCGAAGCGGCTACAGATCATAGCCCAGGGCTTCAGCCCTGGGTAACTCGCACCCGAAACACGCCCTGAAAGTGGCGTCCGAGGCGTTGGGTTGGTGACAACGTGTTAGTACAATCGAGGATAGCGATGCTCGCTCGACTGATCGAATCAACACACCAAACCCAGAACAGACCCCTCGGCCGCCACTTTCAGGGCGGCTCATTTGCTTGCGTCACCCAGGGCTGAAGCCCTGGGCTATGGTGTATAACCCGCCGCGGCGGGTAAATCCGACAGGCTTCTAGGGAACAGCCCCAGGTATGGCCAAAAAATTCGCCTAGCGTTGAAAGCGCAGTTCAATCAACCGCGTTTTCAACCGCCTGCTAGGCCCTGCATTTTGCTTAGACGAAGATCCCCTCCGTGACCTTCAGTGAGTTTTATCTGCGTCCATCTGCGGTTGAGGGTTTTTCTTCGCGTTCTTAGCTATGCCTGCGGAGTGGTCGCATCGATGAGCATATAAGGCAGGATGGATTGGTTAACGTCCTGCATAGCCTTGTCCGCGGGATCAAAGAACCGGTGCCAGGTGTCGCCGAAGTAGCCTTCGGGTGACCAGATAATTTGGCAGCCGGCGCTATACTTATCAACGTCTACTCCTGGTCCGCCGCTATGGAGATGGATCCCGAATTGGCCGCACTCTTGGCAGACAGTCTCTCCTTTCTCATTTAACCGATTGATGTGAAAGTCTTCGGCTTGGACAAATGCTGGAAACTGATCGTCGTCATGAAGTCCGGGTTTGAACATAAGAACGCCTTCAATTAGCTGGGCGCATCCCCTGGGATTGACCGGATGATTGATAAAAAATAAGCCTGGATTGGTGGATCCCTTCCATTCCGTACAAGCATTACCGATCATCAGGACAAACAAGTCATCATAGATTCCTAAGATCGGAATGTGGTCCGGCGCCAACTCGCCACGAATGCCGATGCATTTCACGTGAGCGTCGGCGCCGCGTTTCCCTGACCAAAGAGCCTGGTAAATTCCAGGATCCACGCTCGTCCCTGGTTCGATTGGATCAGGCTTGAATTGGGTGAACCAGTCAGGAAGATCGAAAATACTCATGAATGCTACGCTTTACCTCGGGATTTGTTATGGGTGGTCTGTATGCAGATTACTAGCAAAGAACCTCGCCACCTGTGAATACGTAAAAATGCGTACGTCGTTTAACGTATTCACCAGGGTTGGCGGCGTCTGATTAACTGGCGGGATTGAAAAAACACTCATGAGCGGAAACCGTTCCCCACGCAAAAAACCGGTGGCGCCGAGAGCCGGAGCATCATCTGACCTGCCGCCGGGCACGCCGGCAATAGCACGAGCCTTGCCTGGTTGGAAACAGACTGGGCAACATATCTACCGGTATCATCCACCGCGAGCGGATCATCCTATGCTCAAATCGCCGCAACAAGCGCTCCAACTCGCGGCGGTGCCTAAATCGATTGATTTACGTAAGCTGTGCTCGCCGGTTCGGGCTCAAGGCAAAGAAGAAGCGTGCAGTGGATTTGCCACGGCTGCATTCCGGGAAACCAGCTACGTCGCGAAGACGGGCGTCCTGTTGCCGTACAATTTATCGCCAGCCTATCTTTATGGATGGACCAGGATCAATGACGGCACTTTCCCGAACGATTCCGGAGCCAGCTTGGCGAGTGAATTTAGCGTTCTGCAGCAGCGCGGAGTATGTCCGGAAAGCTATCTACCCTACAATACCGACCCAGCGGAAGGTCCTAACCCAGTCGCAGATACTGCAGCTCAACCGTTCAGAATTGTGCAACCGGTGCAAGTCGATTGGAAGGTTCCCGCGATACTGAAATCGGCCTTAGCCAGCGAACAAACTATCGCCATTGGTTTTTCAGTTTATCAATCGTTTGAGAACCCGGATCAACGCGGAGTGGTTCCGATGCCAAAGCAGACCACCGAGAAACTCTTGGGCGGACACGGCGTATTGGTTTGCGGCTATGATGATGTTAATTCCTGGTGGATTATTCGGAACCAGTGGGGAGAAGACTGGGGTGATCACGGTTACTGTTACATGCCCTACGGCTACGAATCACTTTGGATGGAAGCGTGGACGGCGACGCCGACGGGGTGAGGAGTGAGAGGTGATTGGTGAAAGGTGAAAGGTGATTGGTGATTGGTCGCAGAGCCGTGTCGGCCTGTCGCGCCGTAGGCCTCGCGAAGGCGGAAGGGGCGTTGCATTCCGCGTACTAGCTCGAGCGGGTATCGACGCCTAAAGGTCATCGCAAGTAAGACGTGTAGAGAGACGCGACGCCCTCGCGGCAGCCGGTAAAATACGAAACGTCAATGGTGCTCACCCTCACCTATGTCATTCGCGACCGCAGAGGAAAAATCTCAACCGCGAATGGACGCGAAGGCACGCGAAGAAAAAACCTTCAACCGCAGATGAACGCAGATTTACGCAGATGGGGATGGGACGGGAAACGTGATTGGTGATAGGTGATTGGTGGTTGATAACCTAGCAGCGACTTTGTCCAACGTTGCTAAAAGGGAAGTGATTGCCGGCTCCGTAGGAGCTGAATCTTTATAACAACGATCGCAAAAATGATGCGTTAGCTCCTACGGAGCAGGTCGTCGGCTCCGCTAAACCAAAGCCGAGAAACCACCTTCGTTGCCTTCTGTAAGAAATCTGCCCCTCTTGCGTGAGATTTTTCCTCGTCCCCTTTTTTGTGCTCTTTGCGTTCTTTCGCGGCTATTCCGTCTTCGCATGAGATTTTTTTTGTGCTTTTTGAGCCTTCCGCCTCCGCCAAGCCTATGGCGCGACAAGTTTTTGCGGCTATTAGATTTTTTCCTCCGCTATCTGCGGTTCGTTTTGTTTCTTTGTGGCTTTGCATGAGATTTGTGTGGTCTTGGTTAGTAGCCAGCAATGGTCTTGACAGACGGGTTCGATTTTGCGCAACTCGGTTTGTGGATCGCTCTGTCGCAATGAGCTCGCCGGGCGCTGTTTCGTCCGATGCGGGCGAGGTTAGATTTCTGACAACCCGGTCAGTTTTAGATGGGTTGATCCGAGTTATTGTCGGCTCACTAACGTTGTTAACTTTCGTCTCTCCATCCTCGGTTTTGGCCCAGTACACTGAAGCCAAGATCGGCGAGTACTTGAACTATGCGGTCGCGGCGACGAACGGCAGTGTTTATGCCGGATATAACTCGATCGGTTATGCCGGACCGGTTGTCTACACCTCTGCCCTAGGTTGGACCGGGTTACCAATTTCGACAGGATTTAATACTTCTTTGCCTTACTACGGCTATACAACTGGGATCAGCCGGGACGGCACCGTAATTTCGGGTTACGCGTGGGGGACGACTACCACGGGGAGCTCAATTCAGTACGCGTTGTATTGGGTGAATGGGGTGGAAACGGTAATTCCGGCGCCGCCTGATGATCCCAGTGCCAATTTGATGACGGCGAGGGCAGTGTCCGGCGACGCGACCACTCTTGTGGTGGAGGACACCACCGGGACGAGTGCGACCAAGGTGGAGACCTACCTGTACGATATTGCGACTCAGAACTTCACCGCCCTCGGTTTCCTGGGGAGCACTGTCCAACAGACTTATGGGACTGCGCTTAATTATGATGGCTCGGTCATGATCGGGTATAGCAATTTGGATAACACCAAGACCCATGGCTTCATTTGGACGAAAACGTCCGGTCTGAAAGATATAGGGGTTCCATACCATAAGACTTATTATGTGGAGCCGACCTGTATCAGCGACGATGGAACGGTGATCTTCGGCCGTCATACCGAGCTGAACGGATGGCTGGGGTTCCGCTACACCACATCCACCGGATTCGAGGACATAGGAGGTCTTAGCCCGACCGGGTGTACGGCCGATGGAAAAGAGGCTTTTGGGATTCAGGATCTCTATTTTCCCGGTATCTGGACAACCACAGTTGGAGGCGGTTTCCTTGATGATCTGCTAAAGGCGCACGGAATTAAATCCGCGCTCGGCGACTTGTTAGCGCCGGTCACGATATCGCCTGACGGGACTCTTTTAACTGCGACCGGAGTTTTCGCCTATGTTGGTGATCAGGTGTGGGATGGAACCTACCAGATCGGCATCCCGTCGCCACTCAGCACGACGCCGATCCCCGGCAGAAAAGTAATCTTCTCGACCGCTTATCAAACGACGCTGAAAGTACCCGCGCCGGGTCTGGTAGGATACTCGGACTTTTCCAAAGGCGCGACGGCCGCAGTCGTCAGCCGTCCGAGGCATGCGGCCACGTTCGTTCTTAATGCAAACGGCGGCTTCACCTACACTCCGAAGGCCGGCTTTGGAGGGCATAACGATTACTTCACTTATCACCTGATTAATTCTTTCGGTACGAGCGTGAACGGAACGGTTACCATCGGGGTCGGAGCGGCACCGTGATGCGCTGCGCGCGGGAGGGAGAGGTGAAAGGTGATTGGTGAAAGGTGATTGGTGTCGCGGAGCCGATGACCTGCTCCGTAGGAGCTAAATCTTTATAGCTACCGTAACGAACACGCGGTCAGCCACCTTCGCTTCCCTTTTAGATACGTCGGACAAGTCGCGCCTCTATTACGCTGCGCTTTCACCAATCACGTTCCGCCTCTTTGCCCCCTGGCCGACGTAGCTAAAGGAGGAGATGGGGCAAAGCCTGCTTTGCGTGAGATTCGTTCCTTTTTTGTGCCTTTCGCGCCTTTTTGCGGCTATTACATTTCTTCCTCCGTTATCTGCGTAAATCCCCGTTCATCTGCGGTTAAAGGTTTTTCTTCGTGTCCATTCGTGGTTCGTATTTTCTTCGTTTTGCCTTTGCGTCTTTGCATGAGATTTTCTGGTTATGGAGGATCTTAATAAGGCCAGCGGGAACAGGAAGGGGGCAGGGGAAGCGGGATTATTCACCCCTCTGACGATTCGAGGGTTCAATTTTCGGAATCGCATCGCGGTTTCTCCCATGTGCGAGTACTCGAGCCAGGATGGCTTCGCGAACGACTGGCACCTGGTACACCTGGGGAGTCGTGCGGTGGGGGGCGCCGGTTTAATTCTCACGGAAGCGGCGGCGGTTGAACCTCGGGGCCGGATCTCGCCTGGTGATCTGGGCATCTGGAAAGATGAACACATCGAGAAACTGACCCAGATCACGGCGTTTATTAGACACCACGGTACGGTGCCTGGGATCCAGATTGCGCATGCGGGCAGAAAAGCGAGTTGTCGGGTTCCCTGGGAAGGTGGCGCTGCTATCCCACCTGGCGATGGCGGATGGCAGACGGTCGCACCCAGTGCGGTGCCGTTCCGAGATAATGATCCGGTTCCGGCCGAGCTCAGCATCGCAGAAATCCGCAACCTGGTGGAAGCGTTCGGAGCGGCCGCACGTCGCGCATTGGCTGCCGGATTCGAAGTGATCGAGATCCACGCTGCGCATGGTTATCTGCTCCATGAATTTTATTCGCCGCTGTCGAACCGGCGTACCGATGAGTATGGCGGCTCGTTCGAGAACCGGATCCGCCTCACTCTTGAAGTAGCCAAGACCGTGCGCGCGATCTTACCGGACAAACATCCGCTCTTTGTCCGGATCTCTTCCTCGGACTGGAAAGAAGGGGGCTGGACACTCGACGATTCGGTTAAGCTGTCCGAACACCTGCGCGGTGTGGGTGTGGATTTGATCGATGCTTCTTCCGGTGGCGTCATTCCGGACGCGAAGATCAAGATAGGGCCAGCATTTCAGGTCCCGTTCGCGGAACGGATCCGGCAGGAAGTCGATATTTTGACCGGAGCGGTTGGACTCATCACTGATCCCGAACAAGCAGAACGGATCGTCCGATCCGGCCAAGCCGATATCGTCCTCTTAGCCCGCCAGATGCTCCGGGATCCCTATTGGCCGTTGCATGCCGCTCAAGTCCTGAAAGTCCACGTCGAGCCGCCGGTACAATATTTACGGGCCTTCCCGGAAGTTGAATAACGGCGAAGAAAAAATCTCAACCGCGAATGGACACGAATGCGAACCACGAATGGACGCGAATAAAATCTCAACCGCAGCCCTGAACCCCGAAAGCTTTCGGGGGAACATTCTCCAGGGTAAACTGGACGCAGATTTACGGAGATAAATTCACAGAAGGCTTCGACGTGAGTTCAGCCGAACCGATCACGAAGGACACAAAGGGGAGATTTCTTACAGAAGGCAACGAAGGTGGTTTCTCGGCTTTGTTTTAGCGGAGCCGATGACCAGGCTCCATAGGAGCTAAGTATTTATAGTTACCGTAACGTGCGCGCCGTAACGTACGCGCGGTCGGCTCCCGCCCGCAACGCTTCGCGTAGCGATGCGGACGTGGCCGCTAGGAGCGGCATCTAAGGCTAGGTACAGACACAAAAATCGGTTAGCAACTGGACGGGGCTCTACGCACAAACCTCATCTGCGTAAATCCGGGTTCATCTGCGGTTCGTTTTGTTTCTTCGTGGCTTTGTGTGAGATTTGATTCGTGTCCATTCGCGGTCCCTTTTTTGTGCCCTTTGCGCCTTTTTGCGGCTATTAGATTTCCTCCTCCGTTATCTGCGGTTCGTCTTTTGCTTTGACCGGGATTGACAGGGAGGAATCTTTGCGATACTCGTGAACGTTCACGGAAGCGCTTGGTTGTTCAGAACGCTTCCCTCCATAGGATTAGTTTACCAGCCCCCAGGACCTCCCCATGAAACCGTTAGGATCTTTCCTGGCGATGCCTCTCCGGCGCGCCGTCAAGCCCCACTTAACTTTCGCGATCGCGATGGCTCCCATCTTCAGCGCCACCACGCTGATTGCTCAGACACCGTCGCCGGTTTATCCGGAAGTAGGACCGACTACGCAGTTTATCAATCAGGATGCGGTTATCGGAACTTTCCCTGAATCGGCCTGGTATAAAGCCAATATCCCATTCATCGATCTGCCGGATCAAACGATCGAGAATGTTTACTATTATCGTTGGCGGGTTACCCATGAGGCTCAGAAATATACCGGTGCGAAGAACGGCTGGATTGAGACCGAATTCCTAGGCCCTGTATTCTACTCGGCGCCTTATGGCGGAATATCCGCAGCGGCCGGTCATCACATTGCCGAAGCGCGTTGGATCCGGGATCAGCGTTACCTCGATGATTACATTCGGTTTTGGCTTATCGGAGACGGCGCCAGTGCTAAGCCGGCGAATGAAGGGGTAAATCCAAACACCACAGACTGGGCGCACGAATACTCATTTTGGCCCGGGTCAGCCCTGTTGCAACGGGTCGAAGTTACGGGCAATCTCGGGTTCGCTACCGATCTGGTGCCGGCCTTGATCAACTTCTACAATGGCTGGTCGCCTCAGCTGAATCCGCAACTTGGGCTTTACTGGCAAACCCCGGTCTGGGACGCCATGGAGTTTTCGGCCAGCTCCTATCAAAGTCCGGATCCGTATCATGGGGGTAACGGGTACCGGCCCACGATAAACGCGTACCAGTTCGGAGATGCCAAAGCGATCAGTATCTTGGCGGCGCTGAAAGGGGATCTGACGACATCACTTCAGTTCGCCGTGCAAGCTACCAAACTACAACGCGCTCAGGATCAATATCTCTGGGATCCCAGCACCAATTTTTATAAGCATGTGATGCGGGATAACAACCCGAGTCTGACTAAAATCGTGGACCGGGAAGAGATCGGATTTGTGCCGTGGATGTTTGAGATGCCGGGACCCAATCGCTCTGCCTCCTGGGCTCAGCTGTTAGACCCGCAAGGTTTCTTCAGCGATTTTGGGACTACCACAGTCGAGCGTCGCAGTAGTTGGTTCATGTACCAAGCTGCCAGCGGTTGTTGCCATTGGGATGGACCGGTGTGGCCCTATGCAACTAGTCAGACGTTAAACGGTCTGGCTAATTTGTTGATCGATTACCCGCCTCAGACCTATGTGACGAACCAAGATTATTACAATGTGCTTTCAGCCTATGCCTTTGCTCAACAGAAGAACGGACAACCCTATGTAGCCGAAGCGCATGATCCTGACCAGGCCTCTTGGATTTACGATAGCCCGAACCATAGCGAAGATTACAATCATTCGACCTTCAATGATCTCGTTCTGTCCGGGTTAATCGGGATCCGGCCGCAATTAACCAATACGTTGGTGGTTCATCCGTTGGTCCCGGTTTCGTGGGATTATTTCGCGGTTGAAAATGTAGCCTATCACGGCCGGAACATCTCTATCCTTTGGGATCGAGATGGTTCTCATTACCAACAGGGAGCAGGATTCAGAATCTACATCGATGGGAACCTGGTCCTGGTTAAGAGCACAGTCCAACGGGTCGTAATTTTCGTTCCACCAGGACAGCCTCAAACTTTGCCCATCCTGGTTAATGATGCCGTCAATGCCTGGGGCGGACCACTCTCACCGGCCGCATATCCGATTGCCAGTGCGTCCTACACCAGTCCCTACGATGACGCTCAACGCGCCATTGACGGTCAGGTGGCCTTTCTTGATATCCCCAATACTCGTTGGACTGACTATGGATCACCGAACCCGACCGATTGGTGGTCGGTCAATTTCGGTCAGGTCACATCGGTGAGCGACATCCGGATTTATTTCTACAATGACAATGGGGGAGTAAAACCGCCGGCCAGTTACGAGCTACAGTACCAAGACGTAAACGGTCAATGGCAGGATATCCCCAATCAAACACGGCAACCCACCGCACCGGCCGGCAATGATCTGAACCGAATCACGTTTCCTGCGATCTCGACCCAAGCCCTGCGGGTAATCGTGACCCCGCAACCCGGCGCCTGGGCCGGCTTCTCAGAGTTCCAATCCTGGCGCCCGGAATAAGACAAACTGAATAGCCGCAAAAGAGCGCAAAGAGCACAAAAGAAAGACGAGGAAAAACCCGAACCGCAGATGAACGCGAATTTACGCAGATAAATTCACAGAAGGCTTCGACGACTCGACTGAGCTCGCCGAATGTCCTGAGCTCAGCCGAACGGTAAACGAAGGCAACCCAGGTGGTTTCTCGGCTTTGTTTTGGCGGAGCCGCTGACCTGCTCCGTAGGAGCTAAATCTTTATAGCATCGCAACGTACACGCGATCAGCTCCGTTAGGAGCGGCATATAGGGCTATGCACCCCAAGGGTACGAACGTTCCTAAGCAGATGTCGCTCCTACGGAGCTAACGCATCATTTTTGGGATCATTGCTATAAAGATTCAGCTCCTACGGAGCCAAGGCACTTGTCCCATATTCCATTTCGCTACGTCGGACAAGTCGCGTCGCTATTAGGCTACGCTTTCACCAATCACTAATCACGAATCACGTTTCCCGTCCCATCCCGATCTGCGGTTCGTCTTTGCTTCGCGTGACTTCGCTTTCCTATTCGCGGTCCCTTTTTTGTGCTTTTTGAGCCTTTTTGCAGCTTGCCGCGCCGTAGGCCTGGCGGAGGAGGGGCTATTCCGTCTTTGGCTATCGCCTATTCCCTGACTCCGAGCACGGTCAATTGTTCCTGGTCGATCAGTGCGCCGGTCATCGGGATAGAAGCATCGCTTAGCAGGAACAAGGCTAGGCGGGCAACGTCGTCCGGTTTGATTAACCGGCCCCAGGGCATCCGCGCCTCGGCATTGGCGAGCCAGGACTCGCCTTTGCCTAGTTTGACAGCTTGCATCTCACGTTCGCCGTCGGTATCCGCCCACCCGAGGTTGATACCGAAAATGCGGATCCGATCATTTCGATGCGCAAAAGCTGCGTTCTTGGTGAGCAGGGATAACGCTGCCTTAGTCGCACCATAGATCGCCAGATTGACCGAGGCGCCATGAGCTTGGAACGACAAGATATTCACGATCGAACCCGGCGCTTTGCGTTCCTGCAGATGGCGGATCAAACCTTGCATCAGAAACATCGGTGCGCGCGTGTTCACCGCGAACAATTGATCGAACAAAGCGGTATCCGCGGCAGCCACAGAACCACGGTCGCTGAGCCCGGCGGCATTAACCAGGCCGTCGAGCTTTCCGAACTGATCGATAGCGGCCGATATAAGCTTGGTAGGAGCGTCTGGCTCTTGAAGATCAGCGGCGATAAAGGCCGCCTTTGCTCCTAGTTTCGATATTTCAGCGACAACGTCGTCGTCGCGCTTTTGGTTGCGATCGGTTAGAACGATGGCTGCTGCCCCCGAGCGTGCAGCTTCAACCGCGATTGCTCGCCCCAAACCTTGTATCGCCCCCGTGACAAGCAGGACTCTATCATCAATACGAACTTCCATAATGTTTCGCGAACAGGAAATAACAAATAGGAAAGATTGAATAGCCGCAAAAAGGCACAAAAGACGCAAAAAAGGAACTAAGAAAAACCTCACGCCAAGATGCAAAATTGAAAGGGTAAGAGCCTATCTGCGTAAATCTGCGTTCATTTCACCCCGGAGAATGTTCCCCCGAAAGCTTTCGGGGTTCGGGGCTGTGGTTGGTCTGTCTTTCCCTTAGTGTTTTAGTGCCTTTTTTTCAGCTTTTTGCGCCTTTTCGCAGCTTGCCGCGCCGTAGGCTTGGCGGAGGAGGGGCTATTCCTGGTTTTCGGCGTTCACAACGTTTCCTGAGGCAACAAAACCGCTTTCACGATTTCACCGGAATGCATGGCTTCAAATGCGTCGTGCCATTTAGTCAACGGTGAAAGGCGGCTGAAATTCGAACCGAGGTTGAGTTGACCCGAGCCTAGCAAACGGATGACTCGTTCCCACATCGGCCAGTTATGCGAAAAGCTACCCTGTAATGTCACCGCTTTCGCCACCAACGGATCCAAAGAGAAATTGAACGGTTGAGGTCCCCAACCAACTTTACTGATCTGGCCGGCAGGCCGGACAATATCCATGGCGAGCTTAAGCGTCACCGAAACGCCGGCGGCATCGATCACGACATCGAACCCGTAGCCATCACGCAGTGATTTAGTCCACGCGACCACGTCTTCGCCTTTGGCGCCGAGGGTCGTAGACGCACCCAGTTGTTCGGCAACCTGCAAGCGAGCCGCATCGACGGGAGTGCCGATCACTACGATCTCGCCGGCGCCGGCCAGCTTTGCCATTGTGGTACAGAGAAGACCGATAGGCCCCGGACCGATCACCGCTACGGCATCACCGGGAAGAATCCTGGCATTACCGCAGGTGGCGTTGAAAGCGACACAACAAGGTTCGGTCAGCGCGGCAAGCTCAAAAGGCAACGTGTCAGGAATATGATGCAGGATACGTTCGGGCACTTTGGTGAAATGAGTCATGGCTCCGTTAACGCCAAAACCGAACCCGCGCCGGCCGGGATCCAGGTTGTACAAACCGCGATGAACAAAAGGGGAGCTTTCATCGATCACGGCGGCGGTCTCACTGACCACGCGTTCGCCCTCTTTGAACCCGCGCACGTTTTTGCCGGCTTGGACAATGACCCCACCGAATTCGTGTCCTAATATCACCGGATATTTTATTTTCCCGGTTTTGTTCTGCTCGTAAGCCACGTGAATATCCGTGCCGCACACACCAACCGCTTGCACCGACAGCAAAACATCGGTATCGCCGATTTCCGGGACTGGAACTTCGCGGAGCTCCACGCTGTGCGGTTCCGGCCCATAATTCACCACCGCGGGCATCGTTCTATTCATGAGAGTTGAATAAATCCAAGGTTAAGATTCGCAGGAAAATCGTAGGGGGTTCGGATCAACATCATGAACGGTTCTGGGCGTCGTGCAAGGGGAAGCGTCAAATCGTCCGCGGAGTGATGGAACGGCGAATGGGCGAACAACGGCCGTCCCGTTAGGGTACGGTGTGATGGGATTCGAGGAACATGGTGGCGCGGTGCGATGGAGTGGTGGAGTGATGGAGTGATGGAGGAATGGAGGAATGGAGGAATGGAGGAATGGAGGAATGGAGTAATGGGTGCGATGGGGTGATGCGTAGATCGCCATGAAATGGCAAAACAGAACAGCCCTGGGCTTTAGCCCTGGGTATGGCGGGCCGAAAGAATGCGCGTTTTATCACCGTGCTCGTCTTTCCGGCGATTTACGCAACACTCCATTACTCCGTTGCCCCATCACTCCGTTCGTCAGAATGCGAGCACGGCTGCGACTCCGCGATAATTCGAAGCTGCAAACATGCCCGTGGTGCGTAAACTTCTGCGATGCACGCAAACCCTCTGCGCATTGCTTTCAGTACTTTAGCGTTCACCGATTCAACCCTGGAACAGGCTGTCTCGCTTGGTAGCTCCTTGGGCTATGCGGGTGTCGAGCTCAGGGTCATTGATGGGAAATTGTTTGATTCTTCTCTTTCGGCCGCGGAACGCGCCCGCGTAAAGCAAGCGGTTACCGCTGCTCGTTTACCGATTGTGTCTGTCGGTAGTTCGGTCGTTCTCACCAAGGAAGAGCCTGGCCCTGAACTTCACCGTATGCTTGAGGTCACTAACGACTGGGAATCACCATTCATGCGCGTGTACGGCGGTCCACTTGCCGAGGATCCGGAGACTCGCCGGAAACAGATGGAGGGCGCGGCTAAGGTGTTGGAGGATGCGGCCCCGGTCGCTGAACGGCTCGGCGTCGTCATGCTGCTCGAGACCCACGATTCTTTTTCGGCTTCTAAAGTAGCAGCGGAACTGCTGAACCAAGTCCCATCAAAATGGGTCGGCGCCATATGGGATAGCCATCACCCGCATCGGATGGGAGAAACTCCGGCCGAAGTTTATGAGAACATCGGTGCCCGGACCTTGCACGTGCACATCAAGGATGCCGTACGATCAGCCGCACACAAAGGTGGTTGGCAACTCGTACCGCTCGGCGAGGGAGAAGTACCAGCTCGCGAAGCAATTAGATTGCTGATTGCCAACGGTTACCAAGGCTATTTCTCAGTCGAATGGGAAAAGTATTGGCACCCCGACATCGACAAGCCTGAGATCGCTCTCCCCCATGAGCTGAAGGTCCTGCAGAACTGGATCCAGGACGCTTCGCGAATAGCCGATAGCCAATAGCAAAGCCGGACCGCGAATGGACGCGAATAGGAACGCGAATGGACGCGAACAGACAGACCAACCGCAGATTTACGCAGATAATAAAGGGGACGGGAAACGTGATTGGTGAAAAGCCTGCCCTGAGCAAGCGTTGAGCGTGTCGAACGGGTGACAGGTGAGGCCTGATTGAGGTGAGACTTGTCGACGTAGCTAAAGGGAAGATGGGGCGCCGATCGCCTTGCTCCGTAGGAGGGTGTTACGAAATTGGTTGAGGTTCTCGGAGGGAAGAGGAAGGAAAGTGGAAAAATGAGCGGAATTTCAGTTCCAGGAAAAGGAGAGTTGTTTTGGCGTGAGCTCTCCCAAA
>Ga0185299_10002123_pt1 | contig 32365 bp, 31 predicted proteins | sample PaiPotPPA55metaG_FD_128002 | JGI IMG/M metagenome (GOLD analysis project Ga0185299, IMG submission 128002) | Iron sulfur acid spring bacterial and archeal communities from Banff, Canada, to study Microbial Dark Matter (Phase II) - Paint Pots PPA... ...
GCTTAAGATGACCGTCAACGAGGACTTCCAGTTCTCGCATTAGGGTGTACCTCCTCTGTGAGTTCGCGCTCCAAAGGAAAGTACGCCCTTTTCTTTTCTTCTCAAAACCGGAATTTACACAAAAGACGTTACGCTTCCAATTGCTGACAGTGGATTTTGCTGAGCCAAAACGAACGGGCCGAAGCACTTCTAGTGCTTCGGCCCGTTGCCTTTTGCGGAGGCGGGTAAAGTCTTGGAATGGACCACGTTAGTGCTGACGAACCTTGGCGGCAAAGAAAGCGGGGACGAGGGTGTTCCCAGGGTCTTCAATGAAGAGAGCGCGGACGCCAACCGCGGTAGTCCCTGGGGCACTACCATTGGTGATGCCATCGAGGTTTGTTGCGCCACGGGTTCCTTGTGCGCCCGGGAAGATCTCTGTTTCGAGGATACTGGCTTGCGTGAAGCCGAAATATCCAGGGAGGGAGGTGACGTTGAAGAGGGAATTGGTTGAAGCCCCCGTGGGAGTAGCGACAAAGCGTGACCAGCGCAGGGTAACGGTGTTGGCAGTAGAGGAGGCAAGGGTCGTGGTTCCGTTGCCGGCGGTGAAGGCCGTGACGTGAACGGCGACTGTCTGTCCTACATGCAGGCCGTTTGTATTGGTGGACTGGGTGAAGAATCCGGAGTTGGATGGGAAACTGTTCGTCACAGGGAGTCCCTTGGAGTCGACGAAAAAGGTCGGACCAGTTGACAGATTTACGGTCAAGGGAGCACCGATACTCAGGCTGCCAATCAGGGAGTTGGTCGCGGCAGGAATGAAATCTGTGGTAATCAGATCAAACTGTGTTGAATTGTTTGGGTTAATGAAGACGACGGTGCCTTCGACGGTGTCCTGTAGGGTTTTTAGAAGGGGCTCGATTTCCTGGACCGTAAAGGTCCCGTCGGAATTGAGAACGGCGTCCATGCTTGCGGCTTGGTTGCTGGAAACGCAGGTGGAAACTTGCCCCTGCGTTGGGTTTGTGCAGAGTGTGTTGGATGGATCGGCGTCCAGAACAGTGTTGGAATTCGCAGTGGCAGTGATCGTGCCACGGCCCGCTGCGGTGGCCGGAGTGATCGTAACAGCGGTGCTCGCAATACTGGCGACGCCGGTAATGTCTTCGATAAGGTCGAGCTGGTTGGCAGCGAGATTGGAATTCTGGCGCGGAAGCTTGAACGAACTGATGACATTGGTGCTTCCAGAATTGATGAAACTCACATTCAGCGTCGTTCCGCTAAGGACCAGGGCGTTGGAAAGATTGAAGTCGATGCCCAGACCCATGTTCCCGCTGATGGCCTGTGAAGAGGTGATTACGGGCGCACCGACTGAGGCGCCGAAGGAGACGGTGCAAACGGTATTTGCCGGACATTGGGGAGTCAGGCTGGTGATGGCCGCTCCAGTGCCATTAAAAAAAGAGAGTTGCGGATCAGAAAAAGAGACAGTGATAGTGCTATTGGTGCCGGTGGGAACGCTTGGCATTGTTCCCAAGAAGGCGGAATCGGATTGCAGCCGAACGAGATCCACCACCATGCCATTGCCATTGTTGGGAGTGAGGCTGGTCTTGGTACCTGTTGAAGAAGTTAAAGTAATGCCGTTGATGGTGACCCTAAAACTGACAAGCCCCAGGTTCGCAGGGGGAGTGTCAGCGACCAGGACGAGGCTCACTTTGGCGGTGCCGCCCCCACCGCCTCCTCCTCCGTTACCTTTGGGCAGGCCGCTGCAGGACGATAAAGCCAAAGTCACTGCCAAAGCCATAAAAAGAAAAGGCTTAGTGTATTTCATGAGTACCCCACAACGATGAATGTGCAAAGCCCGCGTTTACCGAACCGTACGAGTGAATCCCCAATCTGGAATTTTACGCGGAAGAGCGAGTTACAGTACTTCCAAAACGAGGGTGGTTGCCCAAGTACTAAATGCGCTGCGAAGGCCGAAAGCGCAATTCTCTGGCGCCCTCAGCGGAGTGCTTGCAAGTCAAATTCGGTTTCACCGTGCTGGCCGTCGGGTGTGTCGATGAGGATTTCCAGGTCAGAGGAATCGATCTCCTCTGGCTTGAATTCAAGTGTGATTTGTTCTCCGTATGGGGGGAAATAGCCGAAATCGGTTACTTCGATGTAGGGCGTACTTTCGAATGAAAGCGGAGTAGGCACCTTTTTATTTTGAATGATCTTGAACTTGACGGTGTTTGGCGGAGCATTCTCCTCATAGCAAATATCCAGATAGATTCGAAAAGTCATGGGCTTCCCGTAAAACTCTTTGACCGCATCCTGCGCGCTGTAGTTCGGGGCTTCACGCGCGTGTTTAGCCGCTTGCAGAAAGGGAGTCTCGATTCTGACGTCCGAGGTGCAGTCTCCCTGCTTGAGATTCGGAACCAATCGAGCGTACTGAGCGATAAAATCGAAATTAAGGCCATCTGTTCGCTTTCCGAGAAAATAGGCATCGCGGATGGAGCTTTCCGTGAGAGGGACGTCGTAGGCGCAGGCGGGAGTCGCGAGGGAGACAGCGAGAAGCACAGCGCGGAATGCGGGCCAAGCCTTGAAGATCGTAATGCGAGAATGAGCCACGTTTTTTTCGGCTGGACAGATACTGCAAAATCCAGGTCATAGCATAGCATTTTGGCGCCGGGTGTGACGACGGGTGGTGGGGAGGGACTGTGTTATCGTTACGGATTCGAGAGTTGCATTGGATGGGATAGGTGCGCTTGGTGAAGCGGGCGGGGAAAACGGATGCTGCGCGGGTGAGGCGGATTGACGAGAAGGTCGTCGAGATGCCGCGGCGGGAAAACGTGTCGGTGGATGAGGAGTTGGAGGCTTGTGCGGACGGGGCGGAGTCGGAAAACGGAGGGAGGGGCAAGCCCCTCCCCTACACGACTGGGGAGGAGGACGCGGTCGAGAAGCCGACGATGCGGGAGGTGTTTGGGCCGGGAGGATTTTTGGAACGGTGCATGATTGGGGGGTACGAACACCGGCGCGGGCAACTGGAAATGGCGGAAATGGTGCACGACGCATTCGAAAAGCATCATCACGCGATTTTGGAAGCGGGAACAGGAACGGGGAAGACGCTGGCGTATCTGGTGCCGGCGATTTGCAGCGGGCGGCGCGTGGTGATTTCGACGGCGACAAAGTCCTTGCAGGAGCAGCTTTATCAGAAGGATATTCCGTTTTTGCAGAAGCACTTTGCGCCGAATTTGAAAGTGGCGGTGATGAAAGGGCGCTCGAATTTTTTGTGCGTGGCGAAGATGAATCAGATGGCGGACCAGGCGCTTTTGAAGGGCATGGATGAGCTGGATGCTTTTCAGCAGATCAAGCAGTGGGCGAAATTGACGGAAACGGGGGACCGCGCGGAACTGACTTTTTTGCCGGATGATTCGGATTTGTGGACGCGGTTGGATGCGCGGCGGGATACGTGTTCGGGGCAGAAGTGTCCTTCGTTCAATCCGTGTTTCGTGACCGGGATGCACCAGCGGGCCAAGGATGCGGACCTGATCATTGTGAATCACCATCTTTTTTTTGCGGACCTGGCTTTGAAACAGGACGATTTTGGGAGCATTTTGCCGGAATACTCGGCTGTGGTTTTCGATGAAGCGCACGAGATGGAAGATGTCGCCAGCGATTATTTTGGGCGGCAGATTTCGAATTTCCGGTTTGAGGAATTGGCGCGCGACGCGGACCAGACTTTGCGTCTGCTGCATTTGGGAACGCCAGCGCTTTTGCGGCGGACACAGCGGATTCGCGAGAGGAGCCGGGCGTTCTTTGAAAGGTTTCCGCCGCGCGACGGGCGATACCCGTTTTCGCGGAACGAGAGAGAAGCGTTTTTGGAGCAGAATCGCGAGGCTTACGATGATTTGGCGACAGGGCTGAAGGGATTTGAGACGGAATGCGCGGCTTTGACGCAAAAGCCGGAAGAGCTTTTGCGGATTGCGCGGCGAAGCTTTGAATTGCGGCAGGAGCTGTCGTTTCTGTTCGAATCGAATGAGCGGAATTTTGTGTATTGGTATGAGCGGCGGAATAAGGGAGTTTTTCTGGCGGCTACGCCGATCGACGTCAGCCAGATTTTGCGCGAACGGCTTTTCGAGCAGTTCGATACGGTGGTTTTGACTTCGGCGACGCTAACAGTGGCGGGGCGGTTCGAATTTATTCGGCATCGGCTTGGCCTGGATCACGCGAAGGAGCGCGGGTTGCCGCCGGAGTTTGATTACGAGAAACAGGCAATGCTGTATTTGCCGCCGGGTATGCCCGATGTACGGAATCCAGCGTATACGGCTAAGGCTGCCGACGAGATTGTGAATTTGCTGGAGACTAGCCAGGGGCGGGCATTTTGTTTGTTTACCAGCTACTCGCAGATGAATGAATTGTTTGAGCGGGTCAGGACGCGAGTGCCGTTTCCTTTGCTTTTGCAGGGGACTTCGCCGCGGTCGGTTTTGTTGGAGCGATTTAAGAACACGCCGGGTGCCGTTTTGTTTGCTACGGCTAGTTTTTGGCAGGGAGTGGATGTGCCGGGGGAACAGCTTTCTTGTGTGATTGTGGACCGATTGCCATTTGCGGTGCCTAGCGATCCGATTGTTGCGGCGCGAGTGGCGGCATTGCAGGAGGATGGGCGGAATCCGTTTGCGGAATTTCAGGTGCCGCAGGCGGTTTTGGCTTTGAAGCAGGGGTTTGGGCGGTTGATTCGGACGAAGACGGATCGGGGAGTCTTGGCGCTGCTGGATAGCCGCATCTCGCGCATGGCGTATGGTAAGATTTTTTTGGAGTCTTTGCCGAAGTATCGGATGACTACGAGTTTGGCAGAGGTTTCGCGATTTCTGGGGAAGAAAAAGAATTAGGAAAAAACATTTACACAGAGAGCGCGGAGAGCACAGAGGGCACGGAGAAGACTGAGGAATATGTTTCAGGTCAGCGTGGAAGAGACATTTTCGGCGGGGCATGCGCTTCGCGGATACAAAGGGAAGTGCGAAAACGTGCATGGGCATAATTACAGGGTGCGCGTGACTTTGGAGGGGCCGCAGCTGGATTCGATTGGGTTGCTGGTGGATTTTACGCGGGTGAAGCAGATTGTTCGGGAGATTATGGGACGATTGGATCACCAGTTTGTGAATGATTTGGAGCCTTTTAAGACGGTGAATCCTTCGGCGGAAAATATGGCGAAGTATTTTTATGATGAGGTGGCGCGCGGGTTGAAGGATTTGCCGGCGGGGGCGCATATTACGGATGTGATTTTGTGGGAGACGGATACTAGCCGGGCGCAGTACCGGCCTGGTGGCTGATCCATTCGGATTTGAAGAACCAAAGAAGTAAAGAACCAAAGAGAAAAGATGAATCGAGCGTTCGCTATTATTTTGATCCCGGCTGTACTGGTGGCGATTGGATACGTGGTCGTTTTCCGGTCGATGGGAATTTCGCCTGCCTACTGGAGATTGATTCTGCCCTTGGCGTTGCTGGGTGGGGCGTTGTGGTGGTTGGGGCGGAGGGCGGCGCGTAAGGAGCACTTGGGCGCGCGGTAGAACGCGGGGGAGATTGGCGCGGTTGAAAAAGCGGCGGTGGGCTGCCGCGCTCCAAAGTCATGTTCATAACGGAAATATTTAAATCGATTCAGGGAGAAGGGACCCGTGCGGGGTTGCCTTGCGTCTTTGTGCGTTTGACGGGGTGCAATCTGCGTTGTACTTGGTGCGATACGGCGTATGCGTTTCACGGTGGGACGAAGATGGGTGTCGCGGACGTACTGGCTCGCGTGGATGAACTGGCGGGACGAGTTGAGGGAGTGTCTGGTGCTGCGGCTTGTGTGCCGCTCGTGGAGTTGACTGGCGGAGAGCCACTTTTGCAGGAAGAGGTTTATCCGTTGGCGGAGAAATTGGTTGGTGCTGGTTATACGGTGATGATTGAGACTAGCGGCGAGCGCTATGCCGGGCGGCTGCCGGGGCAAGTAATCAAGATTGTGGATGTGAAATGTCCGGACTCGGGCGAGGCGGATACGTTTGAGATGCGCAATCTGGAGGTGTTGGACGCGAAGGATGAAGTGAAGTTTGTGCTTTCGACTCGGCGGGACTATGAATTTGCGCGGGAGTTCACGGCGCAGCATCGGCTCGCGGAACGCGTGCGGCAAGTTTTGTTTTCACCGGTGTTTGATGATCCGGCGGGGAAGTGGAGCGGGCTGGAACCGCGCACGCTGGTGGAGTGGATTCTTGCGGATGGTTTGCCGGTGCGGCTGGGATTGCAGTTGCACAAGTTCGTGTGGGACCCGGCGACAAAGGGAGTGTGAAGTAGAGGAGGTTGAGGAAGTACAGGAGGTAAGGGAGGTAAAGGAGGTAAAGGAGGTAAAGGAGGTAAAGGAGTGCGGCGGCTCACCTGAGCGGTGTCCGGCTGCTGAAGCGGGTTTCGGTGAAAGCATGAACATAGAGATGAAAAAGACCGACGCACAAAAGGCGGTGGTGCTGCTGAGCGGCGGGATGGACTCGTGCGTTTGCGCAGCCATTGCGCGGGAGCGACACGGTGCGCGAAACATTTCGCTGCTGCACGCGGGTTATGGGCAGCGGACGCAGGAACGCGAACGGCGGGCGTTTGAGGGGATTGCGGATTTTTATGGTGTGAGCCAGGGGCAACGATTGATTTTGCAGCTTGATCATTTCCGGGCGATTGGAGGCTCGGCGCTTACGGATGCGAAAATTGCGGTGCCGGAAAATGCGTTGGGTGCGGCGGGGCACGGGAGTTCAATTCCGGTGACTTATGTGCCGTTTCGCAATGCGCATTTTCTTTCAGTGGCGGTTAGCTGGGCGGAAGCGATTCACGCGGAGGCGGTTTACATTGGGGCGGTGGCGGAGGATAGTTCTGGCTATCCCGATTGCCGCGCGGAGTATTACCAGGTTTTTCAGGAATTGGTACGTGTTGGGACGCGGCCGGAGACGGAAATTAAGATTGAAACGCCGGTCATTGCGCTAAAGAAGAGCGAGATTATCCGGCGGGGGATAGAGCTGGGCGCACCATTGCATTTGACGTGGTCGTGTTATCAGAACGAAGACAGGGCTTGCGGAGTGTGCGACAGTTGTCTGCTGCGGCTCGCGGCGTTCGCGGAGGCCGGAGTGCCGGATCCCATACCCTACCGGCTGACGGCTTCCGCGCACTCCTAGGACTTGGAAAAGAGTTAAGATTAAGGATAATAGGGCCATCCCGCCAGCCAGGCCGGGCAGGGTACGCCTCGGCAAAAGGAGAAAAAGCATGAAGAGATTTTTGAAGTCGATGATGTTTGCCGCACTGCTTGCTGGCGTGTTGGTGACTATTCTCTCGCCGCGTGCGGCCGCACAGAACGGATCCATCGCCGGCACGATTTTGGATATCAATGGGAAACCGTGGTTTGGGCTCACCGTCGAGGCCGTGAGCGATCAGGGCGCGAAGCTGGCTGCGAAAACGGACGCGGAAGGAAAGTATGCCATCCGCAATCTTCGCCCGGGGGTTTACACGGTTACGATTACTACCTTTCCGGCACCGAACGACAAGCAACCTCCCGTCCCGATGGGGCAGCTCAAGGTCACGAGCGGCGAAGAAGCCAAAGCGGATATAAACTTTAAAGACATCATGGCGAAGCAGGGCGTCGATGCTCAAGAGAAGATCAAGAAGCAGGATGAGGAGAAGCAAAAGTTCGAGGGCATGAAGGCGCACTATACCGCAGGGGCTGCTTTTCTCGAGCAGGAGCGCAAGGCAAAAGAGGATTTGTCAAAGGCGACGCCCGATCAGCGGGATGCGTTGAAACAAAACCTGAAGGATCTGTCGGACAAGGCGTCGACGGAATTCCAGGCCGCGCAAAAAGCGGCGGCGGAAAAAGATCCGAACCAGCACTTGCTGTGGGCTAAACTGGGCGAGTCGTATGACATTGCAGGGCGAAATGAAGAAGCAGCCCAGGCCTACCAGCAGGCAGTCACGGCCAAGCCCGACGACCCCGGTTACTACAATAATCTCGGCAACGTGCTGGCGCGGGCGGGAAAGATCGACGAAGCCCGGGCGGCGTACACGAAGAGTGCGGAGCTGGATCCAACGAAAGCGGCAACGGCGTGGCGCAACTTCGGAATCAGCTTGTACAACGCGAACCGCGGAGGCGATGCCATTGAGCCGCTGCAAAAATCCGCGGAGCTAGATCCGAAGAGCGCGCAGACCTGGTATCTGCTGGGAGCTTGCCTCATTTACAAAATGACGGTGAAAAAAGTCGGGGACAAGGATGTGCCCGAGTTTGCCCCGGGGACAATCGAGGCTTATCAGAAAGCAGTGGAGCTCGACCCCAACGGGCCCTTCGGTCAACAGGCCAAGGAGGGGTTGGCACAATTGCAGCAAATGGCTCCGGGCATCGACATCAGAGTGACGAAGAAAAAGAAGTCCTGAGCGATTTCGCAATTTGATTTATCGGGCCGGTTCCGCTTTGCGGGGCCGGTCTTTTTTTGAGTTGTGCGGGTACTTCGCCTCACCCGAATGGACAGTCAAAAACCTAAAATGGAGAAGCAAAAGCAGCTGAACGCTCAGCGGTGCATCAGCGTTCCGGTGGTTTTTGTGCGGCGAAGGGCCCAGGCGAAGACGGCCATCGACAGGGGCAAGAGGATTGCGGCGAACAGAAGAAGGACTAAAAGCGGTTGCCAAACGGCGTGCAACCCCGCACCGCCGAGCAGAGCGGCGCGCATGGCATCGAGCGCGTAGGTGACGGGATTCAGCCGGGCGACGAGCTGTAGCCAATCCGGGAGCACGCTGACCGGAAATAGCATACCGCCGACGATGCTCGAAACACCGAGTAGAAACCACTTTGCGGGATTGCCGCGCTTGAAAAGCAGAAGATAGCTCGCGGAGAGAATGCCGAGCCCGGAAAAAGCTAGCAAGGTGGCGAGAAACACGGCTGCAACGGCAAGCCAGTTCGCATCGCGCAGCGGAAAACCGAAAAGCAGCGCGCCCCACGCGATGTAAACCGCAATGCGCAACGTCGTGGCAGCAAAGGGGTAGATCGCCGAACCGGCAAGGATTACGGGAAGAGAAGTCTGGGTCACAAGAAGATGTTCGAGCGTGCCGGTGTCGCGGGCTTCCTCGAGACTGCGGTCGAAAGTGTCCATCGCGGCATTCAGATAATCGAGAAAAACGAAGCCAATGAGAGAAAAAGCAAAGTAGCTTCCGCCTTGCGGGAGCGCGTGCTGGAGCTGCGGGCTGTCAACGAAGCGCGCGACATAAAAAAACATGGCGACGCCGAAAAGCGCCTCGACCGCTTCCAGAACGAAGACAGTGCGGTATGTGCGCGCGATGGAGAGGTCGCGCCAGAAGAAAATCCATAACTCGCGAAGGGAGCGGCTCATTCCGGAGCGTCCTCTAAAGTAAGGCGGGGGGTGCGGCCTGAGAGGCGCATGAAAGCGTCTTCGAGAGTTGCGGCGCCGGTGGAATGTTTGAGAGCGGCCAGTGTGTCGCAAGCGAGGAGGCGCCCGGCGTCGATAACCGCGATGCGATCGGCGAGAAGTTCGACCTCGGGCAAAGTGTGCGAGGCGAAGAGCAGGGAAGTATCGCCGCGGCGGAGAACCTCGGACTTGAGGAAGCGGCGAAATTCGGAAGCGGCGATAGCGTCAAGGCTGCGCGTGGGTTCATCGAGGAGAAGGACGCGGGGTTGGTGGAGCAGAGCGCGGGCGAGGCTCAGGCGTTGCACGGTGCCGGAAGAAAGCGTGCGCACCTGGCGATCGAGAGCTTCTTCGATATGGAATTGTTTGGCAAGAAGTCCGGTGCGTTGTGAGACGGCTGCGTTCGGGAGATGATTGAGGCGGCCGAAGAACCGCAGATTCTCGCGGCCGGTAAGGCGAGCGTAGAAGCCGAGATCGCTGCCGGCATGATACCCGAGCTGGCGGCGAACGGCGCGCGGATCGAGAACGGCATCGTATCCCGCGATCTGCGTGCGGCCTTGGGTGGGAAGAAGCAGTGTGGCGAGAATGCGGAGAAGCGTTGATTTTCCGGCGCCATTTGCTCCCAGCAGCGCCAAAGCTTCGCCGGGACGCACTTCAAAAGACAGCCCAGCAAGGGCGACGACGCTCGGCTTTTCGAATGGCTGCAGAAATGCACGCCAGCCGCTTCGCGCGGGAGGAAAAGACTTCTGAAGGGAATCGACAACGATGGCTGCGTCAGGCACTACGAAACTTATAGCGTGTCCGTGGCTCGAAGACAATCGGCCCGCGAGGCAACCGGCGGAAAACAGGGATTTTTTAGTGTGCGTGGCGAAGAGCCCGATTCCCCGGTAGAATGTAACCAACGTAATTCTTGTCCCAGCCAAGAACGCGAACGCCTTATTGGGCGAAGAACAGAGGAGCAGGGCTGATGGTGTCATTTGCAGATCGCGTCGAATCATCCCCGAATGTTTTGGTTCGCTTTCTCGATAAAGAATCCGTACTACTGAATCTGGAGACGGAGCGCTACTTCGGCTTGGACGAAACCGGCACGCGCATGTGGCAGCTTGTCACCACCGCGCCCAGCATCGATGCGGCGTATCAGGAGCTGCAAAACGAATTCGATGTTGAGTCCGAATTGCTTCGCTTGCACCTCACGGAATTGCTCGGGCGGCTCGTCGATAACGGGTTGCTCCAAATCCATCCGGCAGATGTGGGAACGGCTTCGGCGGTTTAGCGCGCTGGAGCGCACAGCACGCGGGCTTTTCCTGCGTGCCGGGGCGTTGCTGCCCCTGATATCTTTGAGCTTGCGCCTGCGAGGTTTCCGCAAGACGCAAGCATTTCTGCAAAAATTTCTTTCCCTTCCCAGCGACCCGACGGATACCTTCATGCCCATTACCCCCGATTTGACGGTGCGAATGGTGCGCGCTGCGGCACTTCACAGCGTTGGCCATCCCACTTGCCTGGAGGAATCACTTGCGCTTTGGTGGCTGCTAGGACGCCAGGGCATCGCTTCCGTGCTGCGCATCGGCGTTCGCAAGCAGGGAGACAAATTCGAAGCGCACGCCTGGGTCGAGAGCGATGGAGTTGCGTTGAATGAGATTGAAGCGTTGCACGAGCACTACTCGGCGTTTGACGCGGCGCTCTCCTCCATGCCACCGGAGCCGCGATGAGCGGTTTTGCAGGTATTGTGTGCGCGGATGGCGGAGCGCCGGACGCGAAGCTCATCGAACGGATGGCGGAGCGTCTTGCATTTCGCGGACCCGATGCCACACAAATCTGGACACGCCCGGGCGCGGGATTTTGTTTCACACTTCTCCGGACGGGGCCTGCTCCCCAAGCCTCGGAGCAACCATGCACGCTAGATGGACGCGTCTGGCTACTCGGCGACGTACGCCTCGACGGCCGGGACGACCTGCGGCGCCAGTTTGAACAAGCCGGAGAATTGTTACTGCCGGACGTAACCGACGAGGAGCTCGTTCTACGGGCGTGGCGTTTGCGCGGAGAAGAGAGCTTCGCGGACCTTCTCGGAGACTTTGCCTTTGTAATATGGGATGCTGAGGCGCGCCTCCTCTGGTGCGTCCGCGATCTCCTGGGGCTACACCCGTTTTACTACGCGCAGACCGGCGAACGGCTTTATTTCAGCAATACACTCGATGGCCTGCGCCTCGCACCAGCTCTTTCTTCGGCACTTGATCCCGTATTTATTGGAGATTTCTTGCTACAGGATTCGTGCGCTGATCCGGCTCGTACCGCGTTTCGCGACATTTCGCGACTTCCAGGGGGGCACGTCTTACGGTATTCGAAGGATGCCGTGGAGGTGCGCCGCTATGCGTCGCTGCCAATCGAGGAACCCCTATGGCTAAATCGGCCGGAGGAATATGTCGAACGTTTTCAAAGCCTGTTGGAGCAAGCAGTTCGTGACCGGTTGCCGCGCGAACCGTCCGCCATATTTCTGAGCGGAGGGCTCGATTCGACCAGCGTCGCAGCGGTGGCCTGCAACATTGCAAAGAAAGATGGGGCTAAGGCCCCGTTGCGCGCGTACACGATCGATTGCCGGGGAATGTTTGAGGATCAAGAGGGTACCTTGGCATCGCTCGTTGCCGAGAATCTCGGCATAGACATCGAGATCCTTTCGGGCGATTCCTGTCTCCCTTACGAAGGCTGGAGCAGTCCTCAACTGCGCACGCCAGAACCATGTCACGAGCCCTTTCTCCTTCAAAGCCGATTGCAATATCAGCAAGCAGGCGCTCGTGCGAGGGTCGCATTTTCGGGCTACGGCGGGGATGACGTACTGACCGGACAGGCTTGGCCGTATCTGGTTGATCTGCTCCGCCGCCGGCGTTTCGGCACAATTGGCAAGACTTTCGGCGGATATCTCCTCAAGCACAGACGCATCCCGCCATTGCGGGGAGGTTTTCGCGCACGGTTGCGGCAGTGGGTCCGCCGTACCGATATGATGGCCGAGTACCCACCATGGCTGGAGCCTAATTTCGAGAAGCAACAACGTCTCCGCGAGCGATGGGTCGAACTCCAACACACCTCTAAGAAATCTCATCCATTGCATCCGGTGGGATACGCTGGACTTGCCAGTGTCTTCTGGTCGCACGTATTCGAAGTCGAGGACGCCGCCTGGACCGGTGTACCCGTCGAATTGCGTGCGCCCCTTCTCGATCAGCGGGTGCTGCGGTATCTCTTGCGAGTCCCTCCGGTACCTTGGTGCGCACATAAACATCTCCTCCGGCAGACCATGCAAGGGCTTTTACCAGAAAAAATTAGACTACGACCGAAGATTCCGCTCCTTGGCGATCCCCTTGAGCTTCTTGTGCAACGAGGCGCTTGGAGCCCAGCTCCGCTCCCAGAGCCTGCGGTGGAGCTGAGCGAGTTTGTGAATTGGGAACAGCTTCGCGCGACTTTGGCGAATGCCGCGGGTTCCACTCTTTGGGTTGTCCTGCGCCCCGTTTCTCTGTGCTATTGGCTAAAAGGCGTTGTAAACCAGGAACCAATTCGTTAGAATTCCCAATGGGGACTAGGAATGACGCGAGGGCCAGAAGTATCTGCGAAGAAGCCATATCAGCCACCTAAACTTACTGTTTACGGTGACCTAACTCAGGTGACTTTGGGCATGCTGGGTGGCAGGAAGCGTGATAACGTCATGGAAATGTTCATCCGCACCTGATTGATCTGCCGTAGTTGGCCCGAATGCCTCCGCTTGTGACTTATTTCTACCGCGTCTACGGTTTGACACTCGCCTCTAACAGCGTCGTACCTGGCCTGCCGCGGGAAGATGCACAATTCGAACACCCTGATATTGTCTTGAGTTTCGGTTCGGAACCGGACTGGGTGCGAGAAGCCACAAGCTTACCCCGTCGTATTGATCACCCAAGACCTCAGGGGCCAGAACGAGGCGACTCAGGTTTCACGTTAACTTCGTTCGGAGCCGGCGAATTCTTCCAGTTGGCCTACGCCGATGGGACGCGATTTGTAGTTGATCGTGCTGCGACGCGCCTTTGGGGAACGTGTCCACCTTCGCTCACCATCGAAGATCTCGTCACCTATCTCTTGGGACCCATCATGGGATTTGTTCTGCGACGCCGGGGCATCTTGTCGCTCCATGCCAGCGCCGTATGTATCGCGGCGCAGGCGGTGGTACTGTGCGGCGAAAGCGCAGCGGGCAAATCCACCACAGCGGCTGCATTGGCGTGCGCCGGGGTTCCCGTGCTCGCAGAGGACATATCGCCGATCCGGGGAGAAAACGACACCCTGTACGTCGAACCCGGCTATCCGCGGGTGTGCTTGTGGCCCGATGCTGTAGAGAAGTTATTCGGAGCGCCAGAAGCATTGCCGCAGCTTACGCCGACCTGGGAGAAGCGTTTTTTACCATTGGATGGCATACGCGCGAGATTCGAGCCAGAGCGGCGGCCTCTCGGCGCAATCTATCTTCTGGCACCACGCACCGCGGAAGCGCCGCGGATAGAAAATTTGGGTAAGCGCGAGGCGTTGCTACAGCTGGTCCAGAATACTTACATGAACTGGCTGTTGGATCGTACGCAGCGCGCCGCCGAACTCGATGCCTTGGCCAGAATCGTCGAACGCATTCCGGTACGGAGCATCGTGCCACACAGCGATCCGGCGCGAGTGGGCGCGCTTTCTGACTTTATTATCAAGGACGCAGAACGATTGTTGGGCGAGCAGGCCCTCGCCGGCGCTGGCTCCGGTCGCTGAAATGTATTCGCTCAACGACTATGGAGACATGATCGCGGATGATGGGCGCTTCGCTGCATACGCGAAAGCTATCGCAAACGCCGTGCGGCCTGGCGACACGGTAGTGGAAATCGGCTGTGGCCCTGGCGTGTTCTCGCTATTAGCTTGCCGAGCGGGAGCGCGGCGTGTTTTCGCGATCGAGTCGGAAGACAGTATTCATTTCGCGCGGCAGCTCTCCGCCGCAAACGGTTTCGCGGACCGCATCGAGTTTTTCCAAAGTGATTCGCGCAAGACGGAATTGCCCGAGCGCGCGAAGGTCATCGTGTCGGACATTCGAGGCTCGCTCCCATTCCTTGGCGCTGCCATTCGGTCGATCGAAGACGCACGGCAACGATTTCTCGCTCCAGGCGGGATATTGATTCCCCAACGGGACATACTCAAAGCGGCGGTGGTTTAGGCAAAAGAGTACTACGACGGTCTGACTACACCTTGGCGGAAGCCTGCAGGCGATCTCGATCTTTCTTCTTCCCTTGCGCTGATTCTTAATGGAAATTACGGCGTTTCCTTCAAACCCCAGCAACTCTGCACGGAGCCGCTGACCTGGCACGTTCTCGACTACAACGTGGGAGCTGCATCGCGCGCCGCCGCCGCACTGCGTTTTCGCGCCTCGCGAAACGGGACGGCACATGGCCTTTGCCTTTGGTTCGAGACGCAACTGCTCGAGAATATCGGTTATTCATCTGGGCCAGGAGGCAATTCAACGATATACGGCCAGATTTTTCTGCCCTGGCTGGACCCGGTGACGATCGTGGAAGGCCAGGAAATTCAAGTCGAGCTGCGCGCCGATCCTGTCGGAGCAGATTACGTGTGGAGCTGGGAAAGTAAGATCGGCGGAGTGGACGGCCCCGCCCGGCATTTTCGGCAGTCCACATTTCAAGGCGCAAATTTTGCGGCGTGTTCCTTGCGCCGCCGGGCCGCGGAATTTGTTCCATCGCTTACTGAGACCGGTCAGGCCGAACGCTGGCTCCTGCAGGCCATGGACGGACAGGCCTCCTTGCGGGAAATTGCGCAGGAAGCTGCCGCGCGTTTTCCGCAACTGTTCTCCAGTTGGGACGAGGCTTTCCATCGCGCGTCGGAAATCTCTGGAAAATATTCGCGATAGGCCGAAGCGGAGTATGCTCTTCCGTGGGACGTGAAACCTCGGAGGCGCTTCTGCCGGAAGCAAATACAGACGAAAGCAACAGCATCGGCACGGAATGGGCGCTGCTCCTGGCATGCGCGCGGCCGGATTTCAATGTTCAGCGCTTGAACGAGTTGCTCCGGCAGCCGGTGGACTGGTCTGCTTTGTTCAAGCTTGCTGAGGAGCACAGCGTCTTGGGACTTGCCGCGACCCGATTGTGGAACTGCGGAGATGCACCGTTGCCGCCGGAGATTTTCCAGGAACTGCGGGAGCGGCATCGAGCGCAGGTGCTTTTCGCCCTGCGTCTGACTGCAGAAATGCACAGGTTGTTTGATAACTTGGGTGGCGCTGGTGTCGAAGTCGTGTTGATAAAAGGTCCAGTGCTTTCGGCTCGTTGTTATGGCGATCCTGGGTTCCGCCAGTACGGCGATCTGGACTTGGTGGTGCGCGAAGGGGATATTCGTCGTGCAACCGAGTTGATGATCCGTCTCGGATATGAACCGAGGGTTCCGTTCACAGCGATTGAAGCGAAGAAAATTCCTGGTGAGTACGTTTTCCGGCAATCGAACACGAGGCTTCTCGTCGAATTCCACACGGAGCGCACTTTCCGTTACCATCCCCGGCCACTTCCCTTGGAGAAACTCTTCAAACGGCAGGCGCGCGTAAGCATCGATTCCAAAGAAATTCCTGCACTCGCGCCTGAAGATGAGCTCGCGCTGATTTGTATTCATGGCGCGAAGCACTTTTGGGAGCATTTAAGTTATATCGCCGATGTGGCGGCGTTCGTGTCCAATCAGGAGCTTGACTGGGGATGCGTCAAGTCGGCCGCCGAAGAAGTTGGTGGTGAACGCATGCTCTACGTGGGGCTGCGCTTGGCTGCGGATGTTCTCGGCGCTGCTTTGCCGGAAGGCGTCGCGGAGCTTGTCCGATCAGACGCAGCGGTCGGCCGTCTTGCCGCCCAAATTGTTCGCAGGCTTCCCGCAACAGGTTCCACGCCGCCGGGAATCTTCGAACGCGCGATATTTCGAATGCGCATGCGCGGTGGGATTTTTTCCGGCCCGGCCTATCTGTTTCGCCTCTCATTTTCCCCAACGGAAGAAGATTGGGCCGAAGGCGCTGAAAATAAACGCCACTGGTTTTTGGATGCGCTGGGACGACCGTTTCGTCTCGCGCGAAAATATGGGAACGACGGCAAGTCTTGAACCGCCGGCGCGCCAATTGCAGTGCTGAACACGGATACCAGCCGAAAAAAAGACAAAGCCCCGGACGGACCGTTCGGGGCTTTTCTTCGCTGAGCCTTACTTAGAAGCTGTTGCACAACCGGGTTTCGGCCTAATAGAATCAATAACTTAGATGGGTTGTGCAATACGCTCTAGATATTTGTGCGGTGCGAAATGACCCGCGGAGTCTTTGACGGCGGCGGGGGCAGTTCAACAGTAATCGAAACCTCGCTCTTGTTGCGCAGGATGCCGAGTTTCACCGTCTTTTCTTCGTGCTTGCCGGCAAGCTTTTCGCGCAAATCACCCAGTGACCGGACCCGCTCGCCGTTCAGCGAGGTGATCACGTCGCCGCTCTTCACGCCCGCTTTTTCCGCCGGGGAGCCGGAATTTACTTCGCGGACGAGCACGCCCTCGCCGTCCGGTGCGCCAAAATAAGCGCCGAACTGTCCGTTCAAGTCTTCTGCATCGATTCCCAAACGGGGTCGCGCGCCAGCCAACACACCGCCGTAGCTCCAATCCATGCCGGGCATATCTGGCATTTCAGGGATTTCCACTTTCGGAAGCTGGAAAGAAAACGCGCGCGGAGCCGTCTTGAACCACATATTGCCGCGATCTTCCGACTTGCCTAGCGTCACGCCGATCGTCTGCGCGTGGCCGTCGCGCCAAACCGTGAATTGCGCGGAGCGCCCGGCCGGAATTTCATGAATCATGCGGCGGAACTGTGCCGCGCCTTCCACGCGCTGTCCATTAATCTCCGTGATGACGTCGTTGTCCTTCAGGCCGGCCTTCGCCGCCGGGCTGTCCGGCACGATGCGCTCCAGCAAGACGCCGCGTTCCGCAGGCAGTTTTAATTCCTTGGCCTTCTCCGAGGAAATTTCCTGCGATTCAACCCCCAGCCAGCTTGCGCCGTCATCGCCTAGCATCACCATCGTGTTTTCGTCGCCCGGTTCTTGCATTACTTCAATCCGTCGCTGCTGGTCCTGCGCTTCCTGAACCGCAGCCCTCAGGGACGCTTGGATCACGCGATTCTGAACCCGCTCTGCCAATCTTTCCTGCTCACTCGCGAGCCGCTCCGCCAAACGCGCCTGAGCCGCCACTCTTTGTTCCACCTGCGCTACTTTTGGATCCGCCGGTTGCTGCGAATTTGCGGAAGGGCTGGGCAGCGCAATCAGCGCCAGCCCGAGCGCCACGGCCCCGCCACCCATAAACAAATTTCGTTTTGTCATGATTGTTTCGTCCTCCTGTTTCTCTTAGACGCGGCTCGCACTAAACCGTTGATCGCAAAATTACGATTCGAATCCCGCCATTGACGGTATTCAGCCGGATCGGCGCCCCGCCCTTGCCAAACTTCCCGCGCGTTTCTCGCGGACGCGACGCGGTTTCCTGCGAAAACGGCAGCTCCGAGTAAAAGTTTCCATTCAACGAGCGCGCTTCCAGATTCGCCTGCGTATCCTGCAGCAGGGCTAGAAGCACGGAGCCATTGGTCGTCTCCGCTGCCATGCCCTTTTCATCGAGGGCGCGCGAGAGCTCAAGGTGCACGTTGCCGTTCGTCGTGTGTGCGTGCACGTTTCCGCCGCCTTCGTAGACCTCGATGTTTCCGTTCACCGTGCGCAACTCTTCCACCGATTCCACACCTGCGATCTTCAGCGTGCCGTTTACCGTGCCGATGTGTTCGACGCGCGCGCCATGGGGAACGCGGATCGTATATTCGACGGCGACTTCCACACCCTCATTTTGAGGATAGCGCGTGACGACGGACACATCATTTGGCTTGGCGTCGACTTCAATCGAGACGCGATCGAGGTCCGACTCTTTGTCTTTGGCTATTTTTACCGCATGGATTTCGATGACGTTGCGGTCCCATCCTTCTACTTGTACGGGGCCGTTGACGTTCTGCAGCTCAAAAGTGCCGCCCGGTTGCAGCGGATAGGATTGATTGAAGTCTTTGCTTTTCGCAAAGCCTGGCGCCGCGGAACTCAACGCCGCCGCAAGGATGAACAACACCGCCGAGCGCAAACCAGGACGTAGCATCGCGTTCTACCCCCTTCGAACACATCTCACGAGCCCATGCTCGTTGCTGCGAAACGACCGAGGATCCAGGACCCCAACAAAATCGCGCGCAATGCAGCGCCGCTGCACTCGCCGTCAGTGCAGCTCAAAATCAAACGTGACCGTTGAAATGGTCTCCACTCGAGTGCCATTGATCGATGCCGGATTTGCGCGCCATCTCTTCACTGCGTCGATCGCAGCATCGGCTAGCACTGGCTCGCCCTGCAAAATTTTCTGCACTTCGACGCTCCCGTCCGTTTTTACCTTCACCTGCAATTTCACGACTCCCTGAATCCGTGCTCGCCGGGCCAGTTCGGGATAGGCCGGGTGCGGCGCGGCGATGAGCCGCTTGAAAAGATCGCTGGAGTCCTCCCGCAATCCGCCAAGAAGGGCGATCTCCAGCTTGTCCATCCAGCTTTCGAGCCAGTCGCTCGTTTCGCCAGGCGCAGGGACTTCATTGGCGCGTGGACCGGTCCCGGACGACTTGACCGGAAGAATGTCCGAGTCGTGCTTACGATCGATCCGCTCGCGCTGCTCGCGAATCAACGAATCACGCAATCCGGTATCCGCATCCAGAAACTGCAGCCGGATTCTACCCACGGTCGTGCGCAGTTTCAGGACCTCGCCTCCGCCGTTCAGCGCTCCTGTGGCGCGCACAGGACCGGCGCCGCGATTTCCCATCGGCTGGATATTCAAGAAAAGCGCCGGATCGGCATCAATCCGGCTCAAACCACCATTTTCAACCATGGCGTCGATATTCGCTGCGAGATTCCTCGGCAAGAAAACAGTGATGTCCCCGGCTCCAGAGGAAAGCTGCGAGGCGCCCGGAAGGCTCACCTTGCTTCCGGAGGACGTCGCGTCCGGATTAATCCACGCCTGGATGGTGCCGCCGGCCGTGGCTGCTTGTACTGCGCCAGCCACGCGCGTCAGGCAAATGCTTCCGCCGTTGGATTCCACCTCCATCGGTCCAGAAACAGTGATGATGCGAATTCCGCCGCCGCCGGTCTGCGCGCGAACCGAGCCGCGCACTTCGCCGAAGTCGATCTGGCCGCCGCCCGTGCGTACGCTTACGAAACTTCCCGCTTGCTTCAGCGTGATGTTGCCGCCGTCGGTTTCCAACTGCGCGCGTCCGCTGATCTGTCCGGCGCGGATGTGTCCGCCGCCGCTTCGCAGCACGGCGTCCCCAGAAATATTTCCTGCGACAATGTGTCCACCGGCAGTAAAGGCATCCACGTTGCCCGCAACATCCTGCACCTGAATGTGCCCGCCTCCCGTTGACAGTTTGGCGATCGGATGGCCCTGCGACGCATTGCGAATTCCGTTGAACCCGATGCGGCCCGCCCGAATGTTGCCGCCTTGCGTGATCAGGCTCGCGGTCCCGCCGATATCCTGAGTTTCAATGTCGCCCACGCCTGTGTTGACGTCGAGGGTGTAACCTGCCGGGACGCCAATTTCAAATTGCACATAAAATTGCGCGTTGGCCCCACTGCGGCCGGTCTCTGGCGGCGACGCCCCGATAATCTCCACGCCAGACGGGGTCGCCTTCGCCGTCAGCGAATAACGATCCAGAAGGCTCTGCGCCAGTGGCGCGCGAGCGTCAGTCTCAATATGCACAGTGTAACGAACCACCGCCGGCGCACCCGGTTCGAGAGCGACGATGCGCACCGACCCAAGATCGGTAGTCAGGTGCAGCGTCAAACCGTCTCGAGTCTGAAGCGTTCCCGAACGATCAACAGACGCGCGCGGCCCCGGATCGCCGGGCAGAGGTGGATTGACGGGGAGCGGCTCGATAGGGCTCGCGCCAAAACCCAGGCCTGACCAGAGCGTGCCAGAGACGACTAGGGAAAGAGTGATGCGAGAAAGGGCTGTGAACGCGCCGGTCATGGTTTTGAGATTCGTGATCGTGCTCATCTACTGTCGGCGTCTCGTTTCAAATCACTGAACTGCTTACTGTAATTCGCGCGGGCCAATCTGCCGCAAAGCCGCAGCGCTCCGCAACCGAACGTAGCGGTTGGGATCGTTGCGTTGCAGGTCCTGGAGAGTGCGCACCACATGTTCCATCGAGGGATCGAGGGGACGTTCGACGCCTTCCGGCGCAAGAGCAGGTTCAGCATTCTCGGAATGATCCAGCGCGCCCGGCTCCAACGAGCGAACCAGCAGGTTCACTGCCTCGACGCGCACGCCGGGATTCGCATCGTGCTCCAGTGCATCGATCAGCGTTTCGCGCACGGCCTTGTCCGCCACGGCATCGCGTAGCGATTCAAGCGCCTTCATGCGCACTGCCGGATTCTGATCCTTGCGCGCCGCAAAGAGCAGCGCCCGTCGCACGTCCAGATCGGCATGGCGGGCCCGCAACGCTTCCAGACAATCCAACCGCACTCCGGCGTCTGTCTGGTCGCCGTTCTCGACCACATAGGTCAACACACGGCGAAGGTCTGGGTCATCCACACTGCCGGAAAGCACCAGCGGCTCTTCCGTGCGCACGTGAACTTGTAAAGTCCCCGGTGCGCCATCCGAAGCTGGCGCCAAATTGATGCCTGCCACCGCCATCTTCGCGAGCTGGTCATCCGTGAATCGCGTCGATGGCGAGACATTCACTGTCTGTCCATTAGAATGGGAATCCAAGCGGGCGGAAATCCAGGGCAACAGCTGCATGCCGAGTCCCGCGCCAAACAAAACAAGAAGGGCGCCGCTCAAAATCGGGCGCAACGCTATCCAGCGCCGCAGCCACCCAAACGGCTGCCAGCGCTCTTGCAACGGTGGGGCGGACAAATCATCCAGCGCTTCTGCAAGTTCGCTGCGGCACTGCGAAAGAAGTATGCCGCCCGTATCAATCTGCTCGGACACTTGCAGCGCTTCCATCAAAGATTCGTGCAGCCCACGCTCCTCGGCAAGCTGTGCGGCACAGCCCGCGCATGCCGCAAGGTGCGTCTCGATCAATCCGTTCTCCCGATCGGTGGTTTCGCCGCAGGCGTAAAAGACCAGCAGCGCGCTAGCCTCTTTGCACTGGAATTGCCGAGGCGCGCTCATCGCAAGCCTCCCAACTGGCTGCGCAGCTTGCGCGTCGCGCGGAAAAGCGAATTCTTCACCGTTTCTTCCGTAGTGCCCAGCGCATCGCCGATGGCGCGCAGTTTCAATCCTTGATAGTGCTTTAATTCGAACACGACGCGCTCGCGGGGCGATAGCCGCTCCATCGCCGAAGTGATGCGCGCTTGAATCTCTTTCCCGAAAAGTTGCCGTTCGGGATCGAGCGTCGGACGGTGTTCGCGCTGGCGCTCAAAGAAATCCGTGATGCCCTCTTCATGATTCCCGGAGTTCGATTCTGGCGCTTGATCCTCGGGCCGCGCCTGGCGGCGTCGCAGCTGATCGAGGCAAACGTTGGTGACGATGCGGTAGAGCCAGGTGTAAAAGCTGCATTCGAAACGGAAGCGGTGCAAATTGCGGTATACCTTGAGGAAAGCTTCCTGGTAAACGTCCCGCGCATCTTCCGGACGTTTCATGAGGTTTAGCGCCAGCCGCAGCACATCTCGGTCGTAGCGGTGTACAAGCTCTTCGAAAGCCGCCCTGTTGCCGGCTTGAGCTTCCGCCACAAGGGTGCGCTCGTTTACATTGGGCAAAGAGTCCACCGCAGCCAGGGAGGTACCAGTGCCACCCGCCAGGCCTGAATCGTTAGCCACAGCTAGAGCCCATCTTGGAAGCGGCATATTTCGCTTTCTCTTCGCGTGCGTGGGTGTTGCCGCTTATTTGACAACACCTTAGGCCGAATCTGCCAGCCCACCACACTAAGAACACTACGCGACCACCCAATTTGGACGTACTAAGACACCCCTGGGTGAGCATCCGCTTCCACTTAGAGAACGAATATCGAGGCCTATTTGTTTCGGATTTCCACAGTTGGCCAGAGGTTGCCCCGAATCTAGGCGGAAAGGCGACTTTCCAGCCCTAAGTGACGCTCGTAACTGGTGCTCCTGGCTGAACTGACGCCCTTAATTAGTGATCGCCGCTCGCATTCGCCAAACCGAGAGCGGCCAGGCAAGCAGCAGCAACATCATCACAATCACGGCGTAGCCGTTTGCGCGATAGAACGCGTCCGGTTGCCCCAGCAATTGAGCAGAGGCCCCGAGCCCGCTGAGCAAAGCTACCGCCAGGAGACAGCCAAGCACATTGAACCGCATGACGCGCCGAACGCCGAAGACAATCACGCCCAATAGAATCGCCTCGGCAAGAAATTGTTTTGCGAAGTCCGTCCCATTCCCCCAACCGCTTCCGGTGAGAAACATCGCGCCCAACAAGAAGAGCGCAAACCGCAGCCAGCGCGCCCGCAGGACCGACGCCACGAACGCCGAGACGAAGGCAATAACTCCGGTAAGGAAAAGGCTACTGACCAGCGCGCCTCCCAAGATGGAGCCGGAAGGAAGAACGGCGTCGAAGTTTTGACCGAGAGAGAACGGCAAGCTGCGATGCACCGTCTGCCAGTGCATAGAGATGAATTCAATCAAGCGCCTGACTCCGAGAAACCCGGCCGCGCCGCATACGCCGATCCACAACGCATCGCGGTAATAGACGCCCGGCATCGATCTGCCGATGGGAAGACGCTCCTCGCCAAATGCGCGATTGCTGAAGTACGTCGCAATTCCAAACAGCGCCGCGAGGCCGCCGGCATAAAAAACCGCTCCCAGCAGAAGGCCAATGACGATTCCGCCCATCATGGTCTTAAAAGGAATCGCCGTTTGGTAGGCGTTTAGGAAGGATTGAAAACGGTTGCCAAAGCCGACGGCCAATGTGTAGCCAACCAGCCCCCAAACCGCCCACAGCACCAATCGACGCCAGGGAATTGCCCGCATAGCCTCCGAACGCAGATTCTTGAAGAAAAAGATCAGCGCGGTCACGCCCAACCCGCCGAACAACAAAATCGGAACCGCGAAACTGTATATCGTGCGGGAGAGCGTCTGTTCCTCTTGTTTGCGCCGCCACTCATCGGGGATCTTGATGAAGGTCCAGAAGGTTCCTCCCTCCCTCGCCTCCAGTTCTTCTCGCGCGTCCGGTTTCGAGTAGTAAGCTCCGCGGTAATCGACGACTTCATCGCCGAGAACCGCAACCTTGATCCGAACGTACGCGTGGCTCACCGCATCGTTCGACGATGTCGATCCGGAATCAATTGGAGTGCGTTGCTGCCAGGTAAGCTCGTGGTCCGTTCGATGGATGCGCTTATCGGAGTATGTTTCGACGAGATTCCATTGGCTCAGATTAAGCTTTTTCACCTCGCGCAGATATTTTTCGGCTTTGGCGACGGCTTCTTCCTTCGTCAGCGAAGCTCCCGGCGCATCTTCCGCAAGCTTGTGGTGAAAAGCGAGCAATGAGCCGTCGGGCCCCAGTTTGATCGAATATTCTTCCGGCTGACTGTCTCGAAAGTACCGCACCTGCCAGACCGCGCCGGCCATTTCCGTGGCATAAATCTCGTTCAGGCGGGCGATGCCCACACGCTGCCGCAGAAATTCGTTCGTAACCGGGTCTGTGACTTCCGCCAGGATGGTTGCATGGCGATAGGAATTTGGATCGAGCCCGTGCTGGCGAAGAATTTCATCGGCGCGAGCCCGCGCGGTCCGCGCATCCACGGACAGCCTCAGATAGTCGCCAACTGATGGAGTTTTGAAACGCCACGCGGCCACGCCGCCGAGAACCAGACACACCGCGAGGAAGATCATCATTGCGGGTGTCAGTGCGTCATAACTTCGCGTAGCCCCTGCACTGGCTGGTATTTCCGGAGCGGACTCCAAACTGACTTCGCTGATCGGCTCAGCGCTGTTGAGCAAATCTTCGTCCGGTTCGAACCGCCCGCGCGCCAGGTACGAGACACCCGCAAAAATCAGCGGTGCCAGCGCCGCCAGACCGACCACCACACCGGAAATCTTGAAGTAAAGGCTATTCGAACGCACCAGCAACAGCCCGACCAACGAAGCGTCCACCGTGTAATGCCAGATCAGTGTCGCCAGAATGCCCCAACGCAGCATCACGACGCCCGCCACGATTCCGATCAATCCGACTTCAAGGCCGCGGATGTACGGTGGCTCGTTCGGATAGGCGGAGTGCAAAAAGCTCCAGCAAAACGCCGGAACAATCACAGCCACAATGCTCGATCCAGTCAGTCGTTTCAGAAACGGGATCGCAAATAGCCGAAACAAAAATTCTTCGCTCGTCGCGGCCAGCATGCCGATCGCCACGCCCGAAATCCACGGGAACGTCGTATTCACGGAATTTTCGTAGTTCAACTCTTGCGGCGCCCACGCGCCGAAATGTCCCGCTACGATATAAAACGCCACGATGAACCCGATGTGCGCCGCTGCCAGCGACAATCCCACGCTCGCCGCCGAGAAAAATTCCTTCGAGCGCAACCCGCGCAAGGTAAACGCTTTTCCCAACCTCAGCTTGCCCGGCTGCGATGCGCGATACAACGGCTCTGCCCCGGGAAGGATCAGCGAAATCGTCAACGCGGATAGCACGCCAAAAAGCAGTGCCTTCGCAATTTCTTCGAACACAAAACTTCCGTAAGCGGAGTTCGTGTCATAACCCATGCGATCCAGCGGCCAATTGTTGAGCTGCATAAACGTCAGCAGGATCGCCACGATAATCCCCAGCTTGATGGCTCCGCCCCAGCTCGTTTGCCCGCGCTTCGTCAGCAATATTCCCAGCCACAGCGCCGCCCCCATCAGCAGCAAATAGGGAATGATGGCCACCTGGTTGTACAAAATATTTGTCGAGCGAAGTTTCGCGTAGCTACGTTCCCACGCTTCCGGCACATGCAGAAAGTCTTCCGAACTCCCCGCGCGGTCGCCCTGCAGCCCCACTCTTAACCGATAAGGCGCGTCCTTCGCCCGAAATCCGTGCTTCTCCCACGTGAACGACCAGTCAAGTCTGTTTGGCTTTTTGCTGGAGTTGGCTTCTTCGGAAAGAAAATCCCAGCTGCTCAGGTCCACTCCCATTTTGCCGCGCAGAAATTCTTTCGCGGCAGCTTCCGCCGCGGCACGATCCAGCGCAACTCCCGCGCGCGCCTCTTCGATCTTGTGATCGTAGCCAACGATCTCTCCCGCCGGGCTGACCCGTACGAAGAATTCCTCCTCCTGCTTCGGCCGGAAAAAACGCACGTTCCAATACCAGATGTTCAGCTCGCTCGACATCAGCCGGTTCGCTTGTTCCAGGCCCACTTCGCGTTCTAAATAGGTCTTCGAGTTGTCGTCCACATCGAAAACGATCGCCGTTTGATACCCGCTGACGTTTTCTCCCAAGCTGCCAACAAATGCCTGCGCTCGTGCCAGCGCTTCCGCGCGCGAAATCTTAAAATCCACCGCCGCTTCTGGAAACGCCCTGAAGAAATACTTCTGCGCAAACACCACGCCCACGATGCCCAGCAGCACCCACAGCAACAGCGTGCGCTTGTCTGAACCTGTCAGCCGGTCTTCCGCCACCAATACCTCCCACAACATTCGCGATGCAAAACGTCCACTCTAATGATACGCAGCAGCATAGCGCAAGTATCCCTGCCACAGGTCGGTGTCCTGCTTTGGAATGCCTCGCTGTCACATAACCTGGTATCAAACGCAGGCCGCCGTAAATTTTGAGACCCACTTTTCGCTTGACAAAAGTAAATTTTAGCGTATACTCTCTCTTAGGTAATATCGCGACTCTTACCCGGGAACGCCAATCTCCTGATTGGCGTTTTTTGCTTTCTGGAGACCTCCGTCAGCTAAGACCTTTGTATACAACACTTGCGAAACAAACCTCGGTTTTGCACAGTTTTAGTGCAAACAAGTTCTTTAGAATCAACACTTGCAAAGGCGATAATATACTTGAGTAACCAAAATCATACTGATACACTGTTTTCATGCCCAGCATGGCCGATCCTTACAGCAAGATTGGTTGGGCGAAGGAACACCTCGATACTTTGGAGCGAGCGCTTGATTCTTTCTGCTCCGCAGCGCCACCGCAGGCCTATACCATCACCCGCGAGGATGATATAGAACATGGAGAGCACATCATCACAATGGAATTCCATGACATCCCGCCCAGGATTTGCCTGATCGCTGGTGATGCCATTTACAGTATGCGGGCTGCACTGGACCAAACCGTCTGGGCTCTGGCAAGCCTCAATGGAATTCCCGGTCGGACTCAATTCCCGATCATCGAGAGATGGGATACCGAGTCCGAAAAAAGATTTGCTAAGCAAGTCGCTAGCGTGCCCGAGGGAGCCTTCCATGAAATTCAAGCGCTTCAGCCATACCATCGAGGGGACGCCTTTAAGAGCCACCCCCTGTGGCGGATCGACGAGATATGTAACCTCGACAAGCACAGGAGAATCCCCGCCCACGGAACCGCAGTGCGAGCCATGTTCACAGGGATCGATGATCCCTTCGATGTGATTAGCGAGGCAAGAGGTAATTGCATTGTAGATAGAATGCCGCTCTCCCTTAAGGACAAAGTTCATTTCAATCCAGAATCTCCCGTTGAGGTAACCTTCGGAGGAGACCATACTTCGGGCATCACTGAGAGATTCGCTGACCTGATAGGCATATACAATTTTATCGCTAATGAAGTGCTCCCACGATTTGACCGCTTCTTCCCGTAACTCGATGTAATGCACACACCCATCGTTTCCGCCATCGTGCTATACTGATGGCGTGACGACGGGCATACGCTAGTGAGCCGCCAAGCAAACAAGAGCGATCAACCCGATGAGTACGCTAATTTTCAAAGAGCGCTAAAAAAAGTTCTGTCTGTTCCGCACTCCGAAATAAAATCCAAGCTTGATGCCGAAAAGCGGAAGAAAGCTAAACGATCTTCCGCTTCCCGCGCTTGATGCGTTGCGGATTCTTACGCAACGCATTGACCACCCGACACCTTACCAGTTACCTCTGCAAAGGTAAGCCGCTTTCCCGCAATCTGCGATAAGGCTAGTTGAAACCTGTCTCCGTCATTGATTGGATTCTCTCTGCTGCCCCGATTGTTGTATCGAAATACTTGCTCATCCAAATAGCGGAATAGATGGAATGGCTCAGTCGAAATATATGTTCCCTTCAATCCGCGCTTAACCAAACTCCAGAAGTTTTCTAGCCCATTGGTGTGCACCTGTCCATCAACGTATTTCTCGGCATGGTCAACGACTTGGTGCGCAAAGTCTTGCTCCTTAAGTCCCTGATAGGACATGAGCGCATCGGAATAAATCGCGCTCTGAGCTTTGACGTGAGTGCGGATATTTCCTTGAATCGCGTGCTTTTTGCGATTCGGAAGCATCATGGCGCGAACCTTTCCGCCACGCTCCAATATTCCCATTACTGCCGTCTTGTCTTTGACTCCGCGCTCTGTAATCATTCGCTTCCGCCGTTCGGAGTGCATGAAGCGCGCGGCTCCCCCGATGAAAGTCTCATCCACTTCAACGTGCTTTCCCTCTCCGCCAAGTTTTTCCATGCTTCCTGCCTGCAAAGTCAGTCGGAGACGATGGAGAACAAACCAAGCGGATTTTTGCGTGATTCCCAAATCGCGTCCCACTTCATAAGAGCTGATTCCATTCTTGCAGTTGACCAGCATCCAAAGAGCTGCAAGCCATTTATCGAGCGAGATGGGAGAATCTTCGAAAATTGTTCCGAGCTTGACGGTGAATTGCTTGTAGCATTTCGGGTTCTTGCACTTCCAGCGAAGCTGAGACGCGAGATAGTAATGCTCTTTGCCGCCGCACTTCGGGCAGGCTGGACCATCGGGCCAACGGAGCTTCGCAATCGTATCGATGCAGGTTTGCTCATCCGAGAAGTACCGAATTGCTTGCTGGAGTGTTTTGGGCTGCATGGCCTGTTTTCCTCTACCCAAATCATCCCATATTTCCTTTGGTTAGTCAAGTATATTATTGCCCTTGCAAAAGTGTATAAAAACAAATGACTTTAAGTCCCTTTAGAATGAACACTTATGCAAAAACCCAGGGGGGTGTGCCTAACTTAGCCAATTCCGCCCCCAGTCTTGCGCGCCGTAGCTCATCCATAGTGGCCGTCCGCAAGAGAGCGTAACGGCCGAACTCGACCGTCCCATTGAGTTTTCTAACAAGTTTTCCCCGCTGCATCTCTAAACCAAGTGGGCTTCATTACCTCTGCGGTCTGGGGCAAATTAGAGCGCCGCTCGCCCAAGCGTGTTTCCGCCGGCCCGGTGTGTTCTGTGCAGGAATGATATAAAGAAGTGCCAATGGTTCTCAGTCTCACAACCGAAGTGCGCATGATCAAAGGCGTCGGCCCGCAGCGCGCCGAGCTTCTCGCCAAGCGCGGCATCCACACTTTCGAAGATCTGCTCGCCTATCTGCCCTTCCGCTACGAAGACCGCATCCATTTCTCCAACATCAAGGACATCCAGCCCAACGGCACCTACACCATCCGCGCGCGCGTCATGAGCGGCCAAGCCATCCCCAACAAATTCAGCTACAACGCCATCTATCATTTGCTTGTTCAGGACGCCGCTGGCGGCCTCCTCCCCTGCAAATTTTTTCATGGCGGCTATCTTGAAGGCCGCCTCAAGCCCGGCCAGCAGCTCATTCTTCACGGCAAAGCCGAAATCGATAAACTCCGTCCCGCGCGTCTCGAAATGATCAATCCGCAGCTCGAGATGCTCGGCAACGACGAGCCGGACTCCACCGAAGTCGGCCGCATCGTTCCCATCTATGAAGCCATCGGCACTTTCGGCTCGCGCGCCATTCGCCGCGCCATGTACGCCGCGGTCCAACTCCTCGACACCAACATGCCGGACGTTCTTCCAGAGACTTTGCGTACGCGTCTTGGTTATCCGACGCGCCGCGAAGCCATCATCCACGTCCACTTCCCCACGCCGGAAGAATCGCTCGAAGCGCTCAACATCTTTCGCACCCCCGCACAGCAACGCCTGATCTTCGAAGAATTTTTCCTCTATCAACTCAGTCTCGCCCTAGATCGCAAAACCACGCGCAAAGAAAACGCCATCGCCTTCCGTGTCCGCGAAGAAAAAGTCCGCGAAGCGCTCAAACGCATCCTCCCTTTCAAGCCCACCGCCGCGCAAAAACGCGTCCTCGCGGAAATCGCCGCCGACCTTGAAAAGCCCGCGCCCATGAACCGCCTCCTGCAAGGCGACGTCGGCAGCGGCAAAACCATCGTCGCCCTCCAAGCCGCCGTCATCGCCATCGAAAACGGTTGCCAGGCCGCGCTCATGGCACCCACGGAAATTCTCGCCGTCCAACACTATCTTTCCGCCAAGCGCGTCCTCGCCCCTGGCGGCCACCGCGTCGAACTCCTCATCAGCGGCCTCAAGCGCGCCGAAAAAACCGCCGCGCTCGAACGCATCTGTTCCGGCGAAGCCCAGCTAGTCGTCGGCACGCACGCCCTCATCGAAGACCAGGTCAAATTCGCGCGCCTCGGCTTCGCCGCCATCGACGAGCAGCACCGCTTTGGCGTCCTCCAGCGCAAACGCCTCATGGACAAAGCCGCGATCCACGGCCACGCGCCGCACGTCTTAGTACTCACCGCCACGCCCATCCCGCGCACACTCTCGCTCACTCTCTATGGCGACCTAGACGTCTCCGTCCTCGACGAACTCCCACCCGGCCGCACGCCCATCCAAACGCGCCTCACCTCCGAACCGCATCTCCCTGGCGTCTGGGAGTTTCTTCGCAGCCAGGCGCAAGCCGGTCATCAAGCCTTCATCGTCTATCCGGTCATCGAAGAATCGAAGCTAGAACTAAAAGCCGCCATCGACGAATACAAGCGCCTCTCCAAAGAAGTTTTTCCCAAGCTCAAGCTTGGCCTCCTCCACGGCCGCCTCTCCAGCGAAGAAAAAGAAGACGTCATGCAGCGCTTCCGCAAAAACGAAACGCAAATCCTCGTCGCCACCACCGTCGTCGAAGTCGGCGTCGACGTCCCCAACGCCACCGCCATGGTCATCGAGCACGCCGAACGCTTCGGCTTGGCCCAACTCCACCAACTCCGCGGACGCATCGGCCGCGGCGCACAAAAATCCCACTGCATCCTCGTCGGCCCCGGCCACATGACAGAAGAAGCTCGCGCCCGCCTAGAAACCATGGTCCGCGTCACCAACGGCTTCGAAATCGCCGAAGTCGACCTCCTCCTCCGCGGCCCCGGCGAATTTTTCGGCACGCGCCAATCCGGCGACCTCGGCTTCCACATCGCCAACCCCATCCGCGACAAAGATCTCCTAGAAGTAGCCCGCCGCGAAGCCTTCGCCCTCGCCGACGACGCACAACAATCTCCCCCCCTCGAGCGCCTCCTTCGTATGCTCCCGGGCGAGTGGCAACGTCGCTACCACCTAGCGCGCATTGGTTAGGCCGCTGTGACATTGAGAATGACTTGTCGTGCTATGTTCATGTCATGAGCTCCGACGTTCCAACGTCCGCCGATGAGATTTTTGAGGCCTGCGAGAAGGCTCTCTCACTAGCGCCGGCGGAATATCCCCCATCGCTTCCGTCGTCTAAGGAACTATTGGGAGCACCAGACTGGTACGCCTTTGAACATGAGGCCTGGCGAATCGGTGAGAGCGTGCGGCGTTCGTTCGTGCAGAATCCAAGGCTCAAGAAAAATGAGGCCGTGCTTAACAGAGTTCTCGAAGTTGCGAACTGTCGCAATCTTCGGAGAGGTCGACAGTCCTTCGTCATGGCGCTCGCTTTTGTCGCTGCACGGCAACGTGCGAAAGCACTCTCTTTGTTTTTACGCGACCCGGATGTCGGCGGGCAGGTGCTGTACACCCTGATCAAGATGAAGACACCAGAATTCGTACGCGAGGTTGAACCGTTGCTTCAATCAGAAAAGACCTGGATCCGCAATCTAGCGAAGAAGTATCTCAGCCGACATGGCCTTCCGGCTTCTTGAACTCTCTAACTTTGAACTTTGGACTGTCTAGCAATGCGCATCATCGCCGGCAAATATCGCAGCCGTATCTTGAAGAGCCTGAAAGGCCTCGCTCTCCGTCCCACCAGCGACCGTCTACGCGAAACCCTTTTCAACGTCCTCGGCCCCGGCGTCGTCGGCTCCCACTTCCTCGACGTCTTCGCCGGCACAGGCGCCGTAGGCATCGAAGCTCTCAGCCGCAGCTCCGCCGACGTAACCTTCATAGAAAATCATCCCCCCGCCGCAAAACTAATCCGCCAAAATCTCGACTCGCTCAAAATTACTTCCGGCTACACCATCCTCCCCGCCGACGCCCTCACAGCCCTCCAAAGACTAGCCACGCGCCACACTCCGTCCACTCCGGGTTTCGATTTCGTTTTCGTAGATCCTCCCTACGCCGCCCACGTCGACTACGCCCGCACTCTCGAATTTCTAGCTACCGCCAATTTCCTCGCTCCCGATGCCCTCGTCATCTTCGAGCACCACCACAAATTCCAACTCCCCGAATCCTCCGGCTCCCTTACCCGCACGCGCCTCCTAAAACAAGGTGACTCGGCCCTCTCTTTCTACTTTTCGTCCCAAACCGGTTAGTCTCGACGAAACTCTTTGCTAGAGTACCCGTTGCCATGAATGCCACTTCGATTCCCGAGCCTGCGCGCATCGAGCCGGCCGACGCCGTCTTTGTCTCGATCAAGCGCCCGCGCCTCGAGTCCGTCGATCTCCTTCGCGGCCTCATTATGATCATCATGGCGCTCGACCACACCCGCGACTTCTTCACCAACGCCGCCTTCCTTCCCAACGATCTCTCGCAAACCACTCCTGCATATTTCTTCACCCGCTGGATCACCCACTTCTGCGCGCCCGTCTTCTTCCTTCTTACCGGCACCGGCGCTTATCTTTTCTCCGCCGCAAATCCAAGCG